>ERZ808240.4881-NODE-4881-length-11381-cov-6.938107_pt1 | contig 11381 bp, 7 predicted proteins | sample MGYA00521084_ERZ808240 | MGnify/ENA primary metagenome ERZ808240 (study PRJEB31516, sample SAMN03275571) | gut metagenome | biome: mammalia-associated habitat; material: feces | host: Papio cynocephalus | place: Kenya | collected 2012-08-06 ... | reverse complement strand
CTTGTCCTTTCTTTCATTTGGTTTCTGACCATTGTTCAGTTTTGAAGGTGTTATTCATCTTTAGCTGTGCACCATTAGCTCAGTTGGTAGAGCACCTGACTCTTAATCAGGGTGTCCACGGTTCGAGCCCGTGATGGTGTACCATCCGTGGCCCGTTGGTCAAGTGGCCTAAGACTCCGGCCTCTCACGCCGGCAACAGCAGTTCGAATCTGCTACGGGTCACCATTTGTTAATCATTTGCTGACTCTCACGGAGGAAGGCAATTGAAAATAGGCGGTGTTTATGACGCTGAGGTTCCACCTGTTCCCATCCCGAACACAGTAGTTAAGCTCAGCAGTGCCGAAGATACTTGGCGGGCAGCTGCCCGGGAAAATAGGACGACGCCGTCACCGACCGGATTTTTAATAAAATCCGGTTGTCATATTCCTCAATAGCTCAGTCGGTAGAGCATGCGGCTGTTAACCGCAGGGTCGTTGGTTCGAGTCCAACTTGGGGAGCCATCTTTGGGTAACGAAAATCAAACCCAGCTAAAAACCCTTGAATTATCAAGGGTTTTTTGGTTTTTTGTGACCAATTTTTAGGGTTGAGTTTCAATCAAACTTTTTTACGACTAACAGGACTCGAACCTATGACATTTTAATACAATCACTTGTTTTAGACCGATATTCTATTTATTTAGTTTATCGGGCTTTTTTTATGCCCTGGAATTCTTGTTTTCTTTTACATAGCCATTACTCAAAATGTTTTGGCACTTCGATTATATTTATTGAGAGAGATATATGAAAATAAATTATTTAACTTGTTCATCCCTGACTTTTTCATAAATATAATTGAATATGACATCTTAAAACACCCGAATGTCAAAGATACGACAGACGGCAAGGGTAAAAACTATGTTCACAGCTTTGAAGATGGACTTATGTCGGAGAGCTCATATTCAATATGCTTGTACTTGTCGGAACAGTAAAAATGAGTGACAGTGTAGTTAAAGAAATGATGGGACTGTAATTTAGAAAATAATAAAAGAATAATCGGTTAAACTATTATGGACATGTTGACATTTTAATATGGACATTATATAATGTCTACGATAGGTCATTTGGAGGTGTACGCATGAATATAGGAAAAGAAACTGAATTTATAGAGTTTAAAAAATCGACCTCTGAAACAAAAGAGGGTATTGTTTCTATTGCAAGTATCCTGAATAAGCATAAGAAAGGTACGCTGTACTTCGGTGTGAAAGATAACGGCGATGTAATAGGTCAAGATATCGGAAAAGACACAGAAAGAAAGCTGTCCCGTGATATCAGTGATAATATTAAGCCTGCTGTTTGGTACGAAATAACAACAAGACATTCCGATGACGGCAAAGCCTTTATTGAAGTCACATTTAACGGCTCAAATTCACCTTATTCCGCATACGGAAAATATTATGAACGCTTTGCAGACGATGATAAGCAAATTTCAGATGAAGAACTTGAACGTCTGTTTAAAGAAAGACAAAAAGATTATTCAGAATGGGAGAATACAGTTTCTAAAGAAACAGTTTCAGATGTTGATGAGGCGCTTTTAAAGAAAGTAATTGCAGACGGAAATGAAAACGGAAGAATTAAGTATGAATATACTGATGCGGTTTCAATTCTGACAAAGCTCGGATTATACAATACAGAAGAAGGCTATTTGACAAACGCAGGAAAAGCCTTGTTTTCCAAAAATCATCCCATACTTTTAAAAACAGCAATTTATGCTACACCAACAAAAGATACTTTTATAAAGCTGAACCATTTTGAGGGGAATATTTTTGAGTGTATTGAAGAAGGCATATCGTTTGTTTTATCAGCAATTGATTGGCATATAACGATTGACGGTAATGCAAAAAGGAAAGAAGAACCTGAAATTCCGCAAACGGCGATCAGAGAGATGATCGTTAACGCATTTACACACGGGTGTTATTTTTCTAACACGAGCTTTGCGATAGAAGTGTTTAGCGATAAAGTTATGATTTATAGCCCAGGATTGTTTCCGATTGGTTTTAAGCCCGAAGATTTCGCTGAAAATTCAGCTGAACCGATTATGCTTAATCCCAAAATAGTAAATGTTTTGTTTAAGTGTTCGGTGATCGAATCTCTTGGTACCGGTTTTGAGCGAACTTTTACAGCTTGCAAAAATGCCGGCGTAAAATATGAATACGAAAACACAAGGACAGGATTTCGTTTCGTATTTTATCGTATTCATGGACATAAAAATGTCCATAAGATGTCCATAAGCGAAAAACTTGTATACGAATTACTCAGAGAATGTGACAGCCTTACAAATGCAGAACTTGCAACGAAAATCGGCAAAACTGAAAAAACCGTTTATCGTGCAATAAAATCACTTAAAGAAAACGGATATCTTGTGCGTATGGGCTCTAATGCTTCGGGATATTGGAAAGTAATAAAATAACTATATAACAAATTTATACAATAGCCATTGCAATTACTTGCGGTCTGTGCGCTTGTGTTCAACATTGGATTTCTGCCCTCGCTTATGGTTTGTCTTGTCTGGATCGTCAATCTGTCAGTGTATTGCAAGGAAGCAATGCGATATTCCAAAGCAGGAAATAAAATCTCCTAAATACAAATCGGGAGGAATGCGCAAATGGACAGCCTTTACCTCATTTTGCTTGCCGTGTTCCTGCTTGTGATTATCCCACGGATCATGCAGCGAAAGAGATTAGCAGCAATTAGACATATTTTGAATCAGAAAAAGCTGAACAAGGAGAATAACGTTATGAAAGAGTTGGCAAAACGGTTCATTGGAGAAGAGTGCATTATTTATACGATTGCATCAACTGACGGCAGTATACAGGGATTGATAGAAGAAATTGATGACGGCGGTATGGTCATAGAGAAGAAGATGGGTGAACTGGAGATTATCAATCTGGATTTCGTTACCCGTATTCGGCAGTATCCGAGAAAGTAGAACGGAACGAAAAAGGACATCGTATTGGACTGAACATAGTACTCGGCAAAAATCCGAAATCTAAGGGCGTTTTTTTATAGCTGCAACCGTCGGTTGACATATTGAATGGTCTGGATTGGTGGTTAGCAACTTCGCAAAATGCTAAAATATGAGCACAACAATCAAAACAACAGGAGGACAAATATGATTTTTGCCAATAAGCTTATACTGCTGCGAAAAAAAGCAGGTTGGTCGCAAGAGGAACTGGCTGACCAAATGAATGTAACACGACAGTCTGTTTCAAAATGGGAGGGAGCGCAATCTGTTCCAGACCTCGAAAAAATACTGCGTCTTTCCGAACTGTTCGGAGTAAGCACCGATTATTTACTGAAAGACGAAATTGAAGAAACTGAGCATATAGGTTCATCCGACGATACGCCGTCATTAAGGCATGTATCTATGGAGGAAGCAAACGCTTTTCTTTCCGTAAAGCTGGGGACGGCTAAAACAATAGCGTATGCCGCCTTTTTGTGTATCTTATCTCCGATTGCCCTTTTGATATTGAGTGCAATCAGCGAGAGTACGGCAGGTGTCTTGAATGAAAATATTGCGAACGGAATCGGAATGATTATTCTTATTATTCTTGTAGCAATAGCCGCCGTAATGTTTATATCAAGCGGCAGCAAAACCGCCCCATTTGCCTATTTGGAAAAAGAAAAGCTTGAAACCGAGTACGGCGTAAGCGGAATGGTTAAAGAACGCAGGGCGCGGTACAGGGATCGGCACACTAAGTATAATATCGCGGGCGCTTGTTTGTGTATTACGGCGTTAATTCCTCTTTTTGTCGGAACGATAATTGACAGTGATAACGACCTGTTTTTAACAATTATGCTTTCACTTTCGTTTCTTATTGCGGGCGTAGGAGTGATTTGCTTTATCAAGACGGGTATTATATGGGCAAGCTACGAAAAGTTGCTGCAGGAGGGTGAATATTCTAAAGAGAACAAGGAAAAGCCGTCCTTTTCATCTGCTGTATATACGGCGTATTGGGTGATTGCGGCAGCAGCTTATTTAGGATACAGTCTATTATCAAATAATTGGGGACAGAGCTGGATAATTCCGGTTATTGCAGGGGTAATATTTCCTGCTGTTGCTGCAATTACCAATGCCTTTGAGAAAAAATCAAAATAAAATCGTATTTAAGCAAAAGAAAATAAACACGCCTGTCGGAAAATATATAGGCGATACGGAGGATATAAGATGTTTTGGGATAATGTTGCGTGGGTATACGATATTTTTGCAAATATCATAAACAGAAAGGCAAACAAGGCGCTGTGCAGGGCGGTAGAGGGGCTGATCTCATCTTCCGACGATGTGCTTGAATGTGCTTGCGGCACAGGGCTTTTGACCGGTGTAATAGCCCCTCGCTGCAAAAGTCTGACAGCCACCGATTTTTCCGAAAAAATGCTGAAACGAGCGGAAAAGAAATACGGAAAATTCGGTAATGTACGGTTTGAACAGGCGAATATTCTACGCCTTTCCTATGAGGACGGGCGTTTTGATACGGTTGTTGCGGCAAATGTGATACACCTTTTAGACGAACCGTATCAGGCATTGCACGAGCTTGAACGCGTTTGTAAAGCGGGCGGCAAAATCATTATCCCAACCTATATGAATCAGACGGACAAGGGTAAGACCAACGGCGTTTCGGGCGCGATCGGCAAAGCGGGCGCGGATTTTAAGAGGGAATTCACCATAGATACATACAGGCAGTTTTTTGCCGACGCAGGATATACGAATGCAGACTATGTTCTGTGCGAGGGCAGAATTCCGTGCGCCGTAGCGATTCTTAAGAAAAATGAAAAGAGTAAGACGGTATAAAAATCAAAGCATTATAACTGATATCGGACGCGTCTTTTAATATTATGATTTCGGCGCAGAACACGGACCGATTGATGCATTTCACGCCGAAAAAACAACATTTCGCGAAAAAGGTCTCTTTTCTTCTCTTTATTAGTATATAATAATTATATTATTTAAAGAGCTTTCCTGAAAAATGAAATTTAATTTCAAGCTGTTATCGGGCAGCGGAACGGAGGAAAATATGAAAAAGAGAGTGTTAAGCATTCTGCTGTGTCTTATGATGGTGCTGGGGCTTGCGCCTGTAAGCATTTTTGCCGAGACTGCGGTCTCCGCGCACAAGCACTGCATTTGCAGCAAAACGTCCTGCACCAAAACAAGCGGCGGGCATACCTCCGTTGAATGGACGGCGTGGAAAGGGTACACCGAGCTCCCAAAGGAAGCCGGCAACTATTATCTTGTATATGATGTAAAGATTAGCTACACATGGAAGTGCGAATCGGATATCAACCTTTGCCTTAACGGCAAAACGATCACCTGCACAAGCGGCATCGGCATCGATGATTATGATACCATCAAAGTTGCAGAGGGTAAGAGCCTTACCGTAACCGACTGCCAAAAGACGGTCGGCAAAATCACCCACGCCGAAGGCAGGGGCGGCAGCGGTATAGAAAACTGCGGCACCGTCACCCTTTGGAAAGGCAGTATCACGGGAAACGGTCTTACCAAAAATAACAATGGTCATTCCACCGGCGTCTACAATAACGGCGGTACATTCAATATGAACGGCGGCAGCATTACAGGCAATGCCGCATTGTGGCAAGACAATGATTCTCTCTTAAGGATAAATAACGGCGGCGGTGTGTATAACAGCGGCACGTTTAATATGACCGCCGGCACGATTTCCGATAACACCGGCAACTACGGCGGCGGCGTGTATAATTGCGACGGCACGTTCAATATGTCAGGCGGCACGATTACCGGCAACACCGGCATTTGCGGCGGCGGTGTTGCCAACACGAGCTTTGCATTCACTATGACCGGCGGCAAAATTATCGGGAACACAGCCAAGTATAACGGCGGCGGCGTGTGGAACGGCAGTACGTTCAGCATTTCCGGCAATGTGAAAATTACCGATAACAAGAAAGGCGGCACGTTTGAAAACGGCATACTGACCGGCGGGGAAAATGACAATGTCAATGTCGTAAATGAATCCGGAAGAAACTGCCCCATTAAGTCCGAAGGGCTCGTAAGCGGTGCGAGCGTCGGCATTAACGGCAATGAAAATCAGACCATTGTGACCGGCACGACAAGTACCGACGGCTTTTTCAGCGACAGTACGGCTTATGAGCTGGTAAGCAACGACAATAACGGGCTTAAGCTTGTGCCTGCCTTGGTACATAACAGCCACTGTATCTGCGGCGACAGCGATTGCACCGATACCGAGCACGGCGGCTCGCCCGCTTGGACGGCAATCAGCAGCCTTAACGAGATCACGAAGGCAGGCAGCTATTATCTTAAGCAGGCTGTAACGCTTAACGGTACATGGGTGTGCAAATACAACGGGGTAAACCTTTGCCTTAACGGTATGACTATAACCGGCGCAGACGGCGCGGACGCTATTGAGATCAGCAAAGGTGCAAGCCTTACCGTAACCGACTGCAGTGAGACGGCAGGCAGGATCACCCATAACAGCGGCAAGACAGGCCGCGGTATTAACAACGGCAACGGCGGTACGTTCACCTTATGGGGCGGCAGCGTTACGGGAAACAGCATAGCCTCAGACAGAGGCGGCGGCGTGTATAACTACAACGGCACGTTCAATATGTATGGCGGCAGCATAACAGGCAACAATGCCGGCAATCTTGGCGGCGGTGTGTTTAACTACGGCACATTCACCATGACCGGCGGCGAAATCAAAAACAACAAAGCAAGCGACTGCGGCGGCGGTGTGTTTAACAATAAAACATTTACCATGACCGGCGGCGGCATTACAGGCAACAATGCCGCCAACCGCGGCGGCGGCGTGTATGTCTTCGGCACATTTACTATGACCGGCGGCAGCATTACAGACAACAATGCCGTCAACTATGACGGCGGCGGCGGCGTGTATAATTCTGCAAGCAGTAAGCTCTGTATGTCCGGAGCACCGATCATAACCGGCAACCGAAAGGGCGGCACGTTCGGTACGGACGGAAAGCTTACCGGCGGCACAGATAACAATGTCTATTTATTCTATACTGCCATAACCGTTATAGACGGCGGCATGGGCGATAGCGCAAGCATAGGTATAAGCGGCAGTGTCGGCGACACCGTTTTAACCGGCACAACCAGTACCAAAGGCTTTTTCAGCGACGATACCGATTATTACCTGAAGACAGACGAAAACGGCGGCATAAAGCTCAGCAACGACATCACTGTTTCGGGTAAGCTGCTTGTTAAAAACGGCGGCGGGGAAATGGCAGACGGCAAAAAGACATATGACGGCAAATCGGTTGTGTTTGCCGACGCTGCCGTTAAGGCAGGCAGCAAAACGATTGAAGGCGCGTCATATACCTATATCTGGCAGAGGAAGAACGCAGACGGGACATACGCTGACCTTATCGATCTGACCGGCTCCGTCGGCCCTGCCGAGGCAGGCGATTATAGCCTTACCGTAACGGCGGTAAAGGGTGATGAGGAGCTTGCAAGCGCGGTATATACCTTCACCGTTGAAAGGGTTACGCTTACGGTCAGTGCTGCGGCGCAGAACAAGAAATATGACGGCAACGCCGAGGCTTACGTGAAGGCGGAGCTGGATAAGAGCGGCGTGATCGGTAACGACGAGGTTACGCTTGTTACAAGCGGCGTAACAGCTTCCTTCGACACAAAGAATTTCGGCACAAATAAGCCTGTCACTCTTTTAGGCAGCTTTACGCTTTCAGGCGCGGCAGCAGGAAACTATATGTTGGTGTGGCCTGAAAATCTGACGGCAAGTATCAGCAAAAAGACTCTTACCGTTGAAAATCTTGCTGTTGCAAACAAGACCTATGACGGCACGTGCAAGGCGGCTATAAGCGGAACACCGACGCTTCGCGGCGTTGTAAGCGGCGAAGACGTAGCCCTTGTAAACGGTACGCCGAGCTTTACTGGTGCAGCGACAGGTAAGAATATCCCTATCAGCTTTACTGAATTTTCGCTTAGCGGCGCGGATATCGGCAACTACACCCTTATTCAGCCCACCGGCATTACGGCAGATATTGATACCTATATTTCCGATAAGAGCGAATACAATGTCAACTCAAACGATTGGCTGAATACCGATTTTACCGTTACGGCAAAGAACGGCTGGCAGCTTTCATATACCGATACGGCAGACGGCGAGTGGGTAAATACCCTGACGGTTTCGCAGGAAAATAACAACGGCACGCTGCGTTTCTATGTAAGGAACAAAGCAAGCGGCGTTATTTCCGAGGTTATTACCGAAAGCTATAAGATCGATAAGACCGTACCTACCGGTGAAATTCGTATTGATGAACGCAATCGGTGGCAGGAGTTTTTGAACAGGATCACCTTCAACCTATTTTTCAAAAACGAACAGACCGTAACAGTAACGGCAAACGACAGCGGCAGCGGAGTTAAGACGACCGAGTATCTTTTAACCGCCGACGACCTTGGCATTGACGAGCTTGCAGATAAGGCCTTTAGCGCGTATAAGGCTCCCTTCGGCTTAAAGCCGGACAAAAAGCTCATTGTATATGTAAGAATTACCGATACAGCGGGCAATGTTAATTATTTGCGCTCGGACGGAATTGTACTGGACGCGACCGCTCCGGTTATAAACGGTGCGGACAACGGTAAGACCTACTGCGGCTCTGTTACACTGACATTTACAGACGATAATCGTGTTACCGTGACACTGAACGGCAATACCGCAACTTTGACAAACGGCAAGCTGACCATTGCACCGGCAACAGGCGAGCAGACCGTTTCTGCCACCGATGAGGCAGGCAATTGCACGACGATTAAAGTAACGGTAAACGGCAGCCACACATGGGGCGATTGGACGTCAAACGGGAACAACACGCACAGCCGCACCTGCGCAGTCGACGGGGCGCATACCGAAACGGAGGACTGTCACGGCGGCAATGCCACCTGTAAAACAAAGGCAATTTGCGACGACTGCCGCGCGCCTTACGGCAGCTACGGCGTACACTATTGGGATACGTCCGCTTGGGGCTACAAGGGTGCCGACGGACACGCTCACACCTGTAAAACCGACGGCTGCACCGCACACAGCACGCTTATTGCACACATAAAGAATCGCGACGAGGCAACAGAAAACGACCCCGTTATCTGTGCCGAATGCGGTTACGTTATTGCCAAAAAGCTCGATCACATCTGTGCTAATCACCTGACGCCTGTTGAGGCTAAAGCCGCAACCTGCACCGAGACCGGCAATACGGCATACTATAAGTGCTCTTGCGGTAAGCTTTATGCAGATGCAACCGCAAGCGTTGAAATAACAGAAGCACAAACCGTTCTTGCAGTTCATGACCACGATTATGAGTGGAAGATCGACAAGGAAGCGACTGCCGACGAAAACGGCTCTAAGCACGAGGAATGCAAGCTGTGCCATGACAAAAAGGCGGCGGTTGTAATTCCTGCTATCGGCAAAACCGATTCGGGAACAGACAAAACCAGTCCAAAGACGGGCGAAAGCAATATGGTAGGTCTTTGGGTTGCACTGCTGTTCGTATCCGGCGCAGGAGTTGCAGGTGCAGCGGTTTATAAAAAGAAAAAAAGAAGCGTTAAATAACCGACTTCGGGAAGTAAAATTACGGCAGGCGGCTATCATTCGCCGCCTGACTGTATGGATTTTCGGGCTTCCGTGCTGTAAAAACGGAAGCCCCTTTTTTTCAAAACGGCAAAAATGCTTTGCCGTTTTGAAAAAAGGATATGAAATAACAGGAGCTTTATAATGAACGACAGAGAAAAAGAAAACAGAGAGTATAAAGAATTTCTGGAATTTTATCATAAGCAAAAGGAAGAAATAACAGAGGAACCCGCTGTTTCGGCAAGCGGTTTGCAAGCGGAAAATGCGGACCGTGCCGTTCCGACCGAAAGCGAAGCCTGCGAATATAATACATACGGTGATATTGACCGCCGAAGCATAGCCGATAAAGCAAGAAAGCAGACAAAGGTGCTTTTGGCTGCGGCGCTTGCCACGCTTATATTGATTATTGTTTTAATTGTTTGTTTATGCACTCGCAGTACAGATGCATTAAAGGGTACGTGGGATCTGGACGGCGTTACGGCGTATCGGTTCGACGGTAAAGGCGCAGGCTCGCTGAACCTGCCGAGCAACAGCTATGCCTTTACCTATGAGATAAAGGACGGCACGCTTGCCATAGATTTTGAAAGCGAAGCCGCGCAGGATAAAACCTATACCTTTACGGCAGATAAAAACAAGCTTACGCTGACAGACAGCGGGGGAGCGGAAGCCAAGGCCTTTGAGCTCACAAAACAGAAGAATTAACAAACGGCTAAGGGTGATGAAATATAACCGTAAAGCCGTATAAGGAGTAATATAGCTAAGGTATAATTTAATTTGTATATATTACTTGAAAACATTTATTTAAAATGTTATATTAAGTAATAGAAAAATGCTTGTTATGCGTGATTTACGGTGTTTACCGATAACCAAGCCTCCCTCGTCAGGGAAAGCCGGGCGTTGATTATTTTCGCTTGCCTAAGCTGCGCAGGTATGATTTGATAAAATATCCGAATCGGTCGTATTCGGAGGATAAGCGAGGAAATTCAGAATGAAATATAAAGGAATGCCGTTTGGAATGTGGGCGCTGTTTGCAGGATCGTTCCGTAAACAGCTTACGGCTGTATTCGGTTACGGCGAGGACGAGGCAAAAGCCATAACTAAAAAGGCAAAGCCGAAATACAGGGAGATAATCGCCGACTTGCCGGAGTTTGAAAAAGCAGACCGCTTTAAGATGAATATTGTAAACTGTGCAATGCTGGGTGCGTTTATACTCTCAATGCCGGAGCGACCCGATACAGAACGGTTGACCGTATATTACGCAAACTCGATGATGACAAAGCCGATGAAGCGGTTTTGCCGTAAGAGCGGAAAAAACAAATTTAACGAAAGGGATATTGCCGGAATGAAGGCTACAGCCGCGCTTAAAGCCGCCGACCGCAATCCCTATTCGTGGAATATGGACTATTACGAATACCCCGACGGCAGCGGGTATGAAGGGCGCTTTACAAAGTGCGGCATATGCGTTTTGATGAAAAAACTCGGCTTATACGACCTGACTCCTGCGCTGTGCCGCCTTGACTACACAATGAGCGAGGCGGGCGGTGCGACTGATTTTGTGCGCGAATACACGCTCGCTTCAGGCGGACCGTACTGCGACTGCGGATATAAGAAGAAAAACGGATCGCCGCGCACCTAACGGAGTTCACTTTGACTAAATGATTTGTCATTCTGAACGCGGAGCGTGAAAGAATCCGTAATACCCTAAAGGGGGAAAAACGGATTGCCGCGGTCGCATTGCTCCCTCGCAATGACGGGGGAGTGG
>ERZ808240.4879-NODE-4879-length-11383-cov-3.004237_pt1 | contig 11383 bp, 7 predicted proteins | sample MGYA00521084_ERZ808240 | MGnify/ENA primary metagenome ERZ808240 (study PRJEB31516, sample SAMN03275571) | gut metagenome | biome: mammalia-associated habitat; material: feces | host: Papio cynocephalus | place: Kenya | collected 2012-08-06 ... | reverse complement strand
TCCATAGACATATTGCGTACCACGTCGCCCGCATACTCTACAAAGTAGCCCGTGGCACCCGACGTGGTAATCTGGGCCATCAGGTATAGGGCCACATCCTTGGCCGTTACGCCCGGGGCCAGCGTTCCGTTGATGCTAATGCGCATCGACTTGGGTTTCTGCTGCAATATGCACTGCGAGGCCATGACCATCTCGACCTCGCTGGTACCGATGCCGAAAGCCACGGCACCCATGGCCCCATGGGTAGAGGTGTGCGAGTCGCCGCAGACGATGGTCATGCCCGGCAAGGACAGTCCCTTCTCCGGGCCCACCACGTGTATGATGCCGTTGTCCTTCGTGTTCATCTTAAACTCCGTCAGTCCGAACTCTGCGCAGTTCTTGTCGAGCGTGTCTACCTGCTTGCGGCCCACGGGGTCGGCTATGGGCTTGTCCTGGTCGTGTGTGGGAATGTTATGGTCTGGCATACAGAATATCTGTCCTGGTCTGAAGCACCGAAGCCCACGTGCCCGCATGCCTGCGAACGCCTGCGGCGAGGTCACTTCATGACAGTAAAGACGGTCTATATATAACTGAGTGGGACCGTCGCTCACTACCTGAACCGTATGCTTGTCCCAGATTTTGTCGAAGAGTGTGTTCATTTTCTAAACTTATTTATACAATCTATGTAAGCCTCTACCGAGGCCGTAACTATATCTGTATTGGCGCCAAAGCCATAATACACGTTTCCATCGTATTCCACCTGCATGTGAACTTTACCCACGTCGTCTGAGCCCTTGCTGATGGCCTGTATGGTGAACTCCTTGAGTGTCATCTGCTTGGTTATTATCTTCTTGAGAGCCTTGATGGCAGCGTCTACAGGGCCATTGCCCGACGAGGCGTCCTCGAACTTCTGTCCGCTGATGTCCAGTCCTATGCTGGCCACGCTCTTTACCCCCTTGCCGGTGGTTACCTGCAGGTAGTCGAGCTTCACGGCGTGGTTCTCCGAGCGGTCGGCGCCGGCCAGGACCAGCACGTCGGCGTCGCTTATCTCCTTCTTCTTGTCGGCCAGTTTCAGGAATTCCTTGTAGATGCTGTCCAGCTTGGCCTCGTCAGACACGTCGACGCCATTGACATGCAGCCTGTACTTCAGGGCTGCCCGGCCCGAGCGGGCGGTAAGTACGATAGAGTTGTCCTCCAGTCCCACATCCGTGGGGTTCATTATCTCGTAGGTCTGGACGTTCTTCAGCACACCATCCTGGTGAATACCGCTCGAGTGGGCAAACGCGTTGCGGCCCACGATGGCCTTGTTGGGCTGTACGGGCATGTTCATCAGGCTGGAGACCATGCGCGACGTGGGATATATCTTCGTGGTGTTGATATTGGTGTCTATGTCCAGGTGCCTGTGGCACTTCAGTATCATGGCTATCTCCTCGAGCGACGTGTTACCGGCCCGCTCGCCTATACCGTTGATGGTAACCTCTACCTGGCGGGCTCCGCTCAGCACACCGCTCAGCGTGTTGGCCGTGGCCATGCCCAGGTCGTTATGGCAGTGGGTCGATATGACCGCCTGGTCTATATTGGCGACGTTATCCTTCAGATACTTAATCTTGGCGGCATACTCCGTGGGCAGACAGTAGCCTGTGGTGTCCGGGATGTTTACCACCGTGGCACCCGCCTTGATGACGGCTTCTATCACGCGGGCCAGATACTCGTTGTCGGTACGTCCGGCATCCTCGGCGTAGAACTCTACGTCCTCCACATAGCGCTTGGCGTACTTCACGGCGGCCACGGCGCGCTCTATAATCTGCTCGCGGGTCGAGTTAAACTTGTATTTGATGTGCGAGTCGCTGGTTCCTATACCCGTATGTATGCGCTTGTGCTTGGCATACTTCAGCGACTCGGCCGCCACGTCTATATCCTTCTCCACGGCGCGGGTCAGGGCACAGATGGTGGGCCACGTTACGGCCTTGCTGATCTCGATGACCGAGTTGAAGTCGCCCGGCGACGAGATGGGGAAGCCTGCCTCTATCACATCGACGCCCAGCTGCTCTAACTGTTTTGCTACCTGAATTTTCTCTACCGTATTCAACTGGCAGCCCGGTACCTGCTCGCCGTCCCTGAGCGTCGTGTCGAATATAAAAAGCCTTTCACTCATATTTTTCTATACATATTATATTATAAACAAAAAGCCTTTCGCACTTGTGGAAGTGGAAAGGCTTAGTATTATCCTCAATTCATCTGTACATACTGACATGCCTAACACTTCCAACTACGCCGTGCAGTCGAATCTTTAGGATAATGCCGTTCAGTATGTTACTGGTTACAATCATCATTGCTCTCATTTAGTTAATGCAAAGTTATAAAGAAAAAGCCAACTGTACAAACAAAATATTACTTTTTTCTTCCAAAAACTTACATTTACCTATTTTCGGCGCCGATATTGTTATTTTTTCGTTTTCCTTCATTGCCATGGCGCGGGTTGCCGTGGTGTCAGAACGGCACCTGGTCGCTCTGCGGTGGCAGCGGGTCGGCATAGGGGTCATTCATGCGGCTGCTGATAAACTCGCCGCCATTGGCGTCGACGGGGGGTGCCGGTGAGTCTTCGGGATCCTGGAAACGGGTGTACTCGCCCTTGAAGGTGAGGAGCACATCGCCCGTGGCACCCTTACGGTGCTTGGCTATGATGATCTGAGCCATGCCGTGGAGGTCGTGTCCCTGTTCGTCCTGGAAGATGCGGTAGTACTCAGGACGGTGAACGAACATAACCATGTCGGCGTCCTGCTCAATGGCACCCGACTCACGGAGGTCGCTCAGCTGAGGGCGTTTGCCCTCCAGGCCCTCGCGCCCCTCGACACCACGGTTGAGCTGCGACAGTGCCAGGATAGGTATATCCAGCTCCTTGGCCAGTCCTTTGAGCGACTGCGATATCTTGGACACCTCTTCCTGTCGGCTTCCAAAGTTCATACCGGTAGCGTTCATCAGCTGCAGATAGTCTATCATGATAATCTTGACCCCCTTCTCGCGTACCAGGCGGCGGGCCTTGGTACGTAGCTCAAAGATAGACAGGCCGGGGGTGTCGTCTATGTACAGGGGGGCACCCTGCAGGCTGGTAATGTTCTTGTCCAGCCGTTCCCACTCGTCCTTGGACAGCTGTCCGTTAAGCATCTTGTTGCCCGGGATGGAACATACGTTGGATATGAGACGGTTTACCAGCTGCACGTTGTTCATTTCGAGCGAGAAGAAAGCTATCGGCACATTGTAATCCACGGCTATGTTCTTGGCCAGCGACAGGGCAAACGAGGTTTTACCCATGGCAGGTCGTCCGGCTATGATTACCAGGTCCGAAGCCTGCCAGCCGCTGGTCTTCTCGTCCAGTTTGTGGTAGCCGGTGGGCACACCCGTCAGGCCGCCGCTGTTAGCCGATGCCTTCTGCAGGATGTTGATGGCCTGGTTGATGACGGGGTCTACCTGGACGTAGTCTTTCTTCATGTTGTGCTGCGAGAGTTCGAACAGGCTGCCCTCGGCTTCCTGCATGAGCTCGTTAACGTCGATAGACTCGTCAAAAGCCTTGGTCTCAATGACGCTCGCATACGAGATGAGCTGTCGGGCCAAGAACTTCTGAGCCAGGATGCGGGCGTGGTACTCTATGTGGGCCGACGAGGCCACGTTGTGGCTCAGCTCGAGCACGTACATGGGGCCGCCCACGTCGTCCAGGGTGCCCTCGCGCTTGAGTTCCTCTATCACCGTAGATATGTCCACGGGGTGCTCGTCCATGTTGAGCGTCTGGATGGCCTGATACAGTTTCTGGTTGCGTGGCTCGTAGAACGTCTGAGGCTTCAGAAACTCAGAGACTACCGAGAAGGCGTCCTTGTCTATCATCAGTGCGCCCAGCACCAGCTTCTCTATGTCCAGCGCCTGGGGCTGCAGGTGTCCATACGATGTATCTATAGGCGTCGAAGATGTCTTGCGCCGTGTTGTATTACTTCTTTCTGCCATAAAAGTTTATTGTATTATCATACCAACGTGTCTCATAGGTTTTGCCCAGTGGCGTCTCGCTGACCGCCGAGCCGCAGCCGACCTTATGCAAAGGGCGTGCAAGGAGAGCGCAATCGAACTTGTTCGAATTGCCGAGCCGCAGCCGACCTTATGCAAAGGGCGTGCAAGGAGAGCGCAATTGAACTTGTTCGAATTGCCGAGCCGCAGCCGACCTTATGCAAAGGGCGTGCAAGGAGAGCGCAATTGAACTTGTTCGAATTGCCGAGCCGCAGCCGACCTTATGCAAAGGTAGTGCAAAGTAAGGTAAATACAAAATAAAATATTATATTTATTTAGGCACCCACCATAGCCCACTCTCCGAGTATCTCAGCCACAATCGGCCTTACCGTGACGCCCCTGGCAACAGAAGCAGTTGTCTCAGACAATAGCCGAGGTCTACCTACCCGTTTCCCACATTTGCCATCAGCACGTAGACGGTTATCCTCTGTCTGCCGCCAGTACCACCTCTACATATACCTTGATTATATATACGCGCGCGCGACTTACACGGGGTGTGGCTCGCGTAAGCCATGGCTATCATAACCATCTCGAAAATGGCGAAAAACCTTTACACACGACTGTATATTTATGCAAAACCAGCGGCGATAATGTATAAATATACAGTCGTAACGTCCGTTTTTGGGGGCATAAATCCCGGAAAATTTCATCAAACCAGGACGATTTTCGGGGCCGTCTGGGCCATTTTGGAGCATCTTGAGGGCGGTAAAAGTAACAACCTTTTACAAAACAACGGTATTTCGCGCCTTTTTCGCCTCTATTTTCGGCTCTTTCGAGGACGATTTGCGGAGTTGCCGCGATGGTCATTTTGGTGCTCGCGATGGTCATTACGATTCTAATGACCATCGCGGGCGAAAAAATGATGGTTTCCGGGTGGTCAGAAAATGGCCGTTTTCGCCACCGCTGCCCCTGTGGCGAGCGTACAGGCAAACGACAGAGGCCCGAAAATCCCTGGCCCGATGCCGAAACGTCCGAAATGTATATTTATGCAATATCAGAAAAAACTTTACGGTACGTGTTGCCGAATTGTCCATTGGCAGTAGTGGGCAGGAAGCCTGTGCCTGTACACAGGAAGACGCTTTTGGGCCTTTCCCCTTTTGCCTTTTGTTGTTCCAGGTACAGCTCCCTATACCTTAATTATATATACGCGCGCGTAAGGAGATATTTCCAGTCCATTTATGCTAATTTGCGAGAGAATAAATGTAACTTTGCATAAGGCTGTCGATGCAGCCCTGCTATAATATGTACGATATACAAGAATAAGAATACTTCCAATAGCCTTATGGAAACATTTGATAATGCCATAAACGAAGACCGCCTGGTGCTGGTAGACTTCTACGCCACCTGGTGTCAGCCCTGCCAGATGCAGCACCCTGTGCTTGCCGAACTCAAAGCGCAGCTGGGCGACCGGCTGCGCATCCTCAAGATAAACATAGACCAACATAGCGATACCGCGTCACGGTTCCAGGTACGGTCGGTGCCCACACTGATGCTGTTCAGACAAGGGCAGCAGCTCTGGCGGCAGTCGGGCTATCTGTCATTGTCCGACTTACGGGCCACCTTGGCCCCATTTCTGTCACAGCAGTAAAGATTGAACCGTATGCGCCAACTATCTGTACGCCAGCTGTCTCTGTTCGACGACGAGGAAGATGCCGACAGTGCTGCCAGCCCTGTCTACGACCACACCCAGCTGTTCGAGCGCTTGGCCCAGTCAGCTTTTCGCAGCCGTTTTCACCTCTCGGCCGCCGACCGGGCCTACATCCACTCGCGCGGGCTGGCCACCATCCGCCAGCATGCCGCCACCTTTGTGGCCCAGCGGCTGGCCCCTGCCGTCATAGCCAACGACGGACGGCAGACACCCATGCGCGGGCATCCCGTCTTTGTGGCCCAGCACGCCACCGGTTGCTGCTGCCGTGGCTGTCTGTATCGCTGGCACCACATAGCCCCCGGCCATCAGCTTACCCCGGCCGAACAGCAGTATGCCGTAAGCGTGCTGATGGCCTGGATAGAACGCCAACTACAACGTAACCCTCAATGAACATCACAGACATACTACATACCACCCAGTTGCCAGCCGCCGACATAGCCGAGGCGGTCAACGAGGCGCTGAGCGCCCATACCCAGGTGGTCGTAACGGCTCCGCCTGGAGCCGGCAAGTCTACCCTGTTGCCCCTGACCATCCTGGACGCCCTCAAGGGCGGCGGCCGGGTGCTCATGCTGGAACCCCGCCGGCTGGCAGCCCGCCAGATAGCCGAGCGCATGGCCGCCCTGCTGGCCGAGCTTGTAGGCCAGACCGTGGGATACCGCGTACGGTTTGACACGCGCGTCTCGGCAGCCACCCGGATAGAGGTGCTTACCGAGGGCATACTCACCCGTATGCTGGTGGCCGACGCCACCCTCGACGGGGTGAGCGTGGTCATCTTCGACGAGTTTCACGAGCGGAGCATCAATACCGACCTGGCCCTGGCGCTAACCCGTGCGGCCCAGCAGATTATACGTCCCGACCTGCGTATAGTCATCATGTCGGCCACCATAGACACCACCACCCTATGCCATGCCCTGCAGGCACCGCTCATCAGCTGTCAGGGCCGTATGTACGATGTACAGACCCACTATGCCGACCACGACACCGACCCGCGCTACATGGCGCAGGCCGTAGCAGCCACCGTGGCCCGTGCCCACCGTCAGCACGAGGGCGACATCCTGGCTTTTCTGCCCGGACAGGCCGAGATAAGCCAGTGCGCACAGCTACTGGCCGACACGCTGGCACCCACAGAGGTATATCCACTATACGGCCAGCTGTCGCCCGAACTGCAGCGGCGCGCCATAGCCCCCTCGCCACCAGGCCGGCGCAAGGTAGTACTGGCCACGCCCATCGCCGAGACCTCTATCACCATCGAGGGGGTACGTATCGTGGTCGACTCGGGTCTGTGCAGGGCCTTGGTATTCGACCCGCGTACCGGCCTGTCGCACCTGGCCACCACCCGTATCAGCCTGGACATGGCTACACAGCGGGCCGGACGCGCGGGCCGTGTGGCAGCCGGTGTGTGCTACAGGATGTGGGCCAGGGCTTCGGAACACCTGATGGCGGCCCAGCGCAAGCCCGAGATAGAGGAGGCCGACCTGGCCCCCATGGTGCTGGACGTAGCCGCCTTCGGCGAGTCGCAGGTGTCGGCGCTGCCCTGGATAACCCCGCCTCCCACGGGCAATGTGGGCCGTGCCCAGCAGTTGCTCAGGCTGTTAGGGGCCATAGACGCTCAGGGCGCCATCACCCCTCAGGGACGGGCCATGGCTGCCCTACCCTGTCATCCGCGTATAGCCCGCATGATACTGGGTGGCGCCACGGATCAGCTAAAGGCCCTGGCCTGCGACATAGCGGCACTGCTCGAGGAGAAAGACCCCATGGGCGACGAGGCGGGCACCGACCTGTCCCTGCGCATTGGCGTCATGCGTGACAAGCGGGTACGCAGTATGACAGGGCGGTGGGCGCGCCTCGGCCAGATAGCCCGCGAATACCGGCGTATGGTTCATGTGGCCGAGGACAACACGGCCGTAGACCCGCAGGAAGTGGGCCTGTTAGTGGCCTATGCCTACCCGGAGCGCATAGCCATGGCTGTCGACGGGATAGGTACCTACCGACTGGCGGGAGGACAGACGGTACGGATAGACCATACCGACAGCATGTCGGCCCATCCCTGGCTGGCCATCGCCTCGCTCCATACCGGGCAGGGCGACGGCCGGGTGTTCCTGGCGGCGCCCTTGGTGCCAGGCGAGCTGGTGGGTACCTCGCTGGTTACAGAGCGCAGCAACCTGTCGTGGAACAGCAAGCAGAACGGAGTGGTGGCCCGGCGCGAGTGGCGCATCGGCCAACTGCTGATAGACAGCAGGCCGCTGACGGATATAGACCCTCAGGAGGTTATCCGCGTGGTGTGCGAGGCTGTCAGGCGCGAGGGGCTCAGCCTGCTGGACTGGAACGACCGTGTAAGTCAGCTCCAGCGCCGGGTGGCAGCCGTTTCGGACTGGCATCCGGAGTTAGCCCTGCCCTGTCTGGCCACCGAGCATCTGCTGTCTACGGCCGACAGCTGGCTGCCGTTCTACCTGGAACAGGGCGGCCGTCTGCTCTGTACGCCTGGCGACCTGAGGCACATCAACCTCTGTGAGGTGCTGTGGGGCCTTGTACCTTACGAGCTGCAGCAAGACATAGACAGGCTGGCTCCCAGTCATATCCAGGTGCCCACAGGCAGCCAGATAAGGGTAGACTACCGTCGGGGCGCCGAGGCCCCGGTGCTGAGCGTGCGCCTGCAGGAGTGTTTCGGACTGGAGCGTACTCCCTGTGTCGACAATGGCCGCCGGCCTGTACTTATGGAGCTGCTCTCGCCCGGTTTTAAGCCTGTCCAGATGACCCAGGACCTGCAGAGCTTCTGGCAGAACACTTATTTCGAGGTGCGCAAGGAGCTCCGCCGGCGCTACCCTAAGCACTACTGGCCCGACAATCCCCTGGAGGCGCAGGCCGTACGTGGGGTAAGGCGCACGCAGCCCAAGGGCAACCACCGATAGCCATCGGGCGGAAAAAACAGGACAACAGATAATTTTTCCGCGACTTATAGCAGCTGACTATTAGTATTTTTTGTAAATTTGCACATTATGATTAGAAAGATTAGGTTAACACTGGCCGTCGTATTCTTCAGCCTTATCACGCTGCTGTTCCTCGACTTTACCGGAACGGTACACGCCTGGTTAGGATGGATGGCCAAGGTACAGTTTCTGCCGGCCGTACTGGCGCTCAACGTGGGCGTGGTGATTGGCCTGCTGGTTCTCACACTCCTGTTTGGCCGCATCTACTGTTCGGTGATATGCCCCTTGGGTGTCATGCAGGACATCATATCCTGGCTAAGCGGTGTGCGCAACAAGCGGCGCAAGCGGATGCGTTTCTCCTATTCGCCCGCACGGTCAGGGCTGAGGTACACCATGTTAGTGGTGTTCGTCGTCCTGTTGGTGGCAGGCGTGGGCTCGCTCTTCACACTGCTGGCGCCGTACAGCGCGTACGGCCGTATAGCCCAGAATGTGCTGCAGCCCATCTACCTGATGGCCAACAACGGGCTGGCCTATATCGCCACACGGGTAGACAGCTACGCTTTCTACGGGCGCGATGTGTGGGTGCGCTCGGTGGGCACCTTGGCGGTAGCCGTAGCCACCTTATTGATAACAGGTGTACTGGCGTGGCGCAACGGACGTACCTACTGCAACACGATATGCCCTGTGGGTACCGTGCTGGGGTTTGTGGCCCGTTTTGCCTGGTTCAGGGTGCGTATAGATGAGCACAGGTGTGTAGGCTGTGGGCTCTGTGCCAAGAGCTGTAAGGCTGCCTGTATAGATGCCAGGAACCACCATATAGACTACTCGCGCTGCGTAACCTGTGGCGACTGCCTGGACCACTGCCACAAGGGTGCCCTACGCTACGGGCGACCGGCCAGGCAGATGGCTACGGCCACGGTAAGCACGCCAGAGAAGACTTCCAGCGTCTCTGGGGAGGCTGCCAGCAAAGCCGAGGTAGACACCTCGCGCCGCTCTTTTCTCTTGGCGGCAGCCGTGGCCACCACGACCGCTGCCATGGCTCAGGAAAAAAAGAAGATAGACGGTGGCCTGGCTGCCGTAGAGCAGAAAGAGGCTCCCCACCGTCAGACACCCATCACCCCGCCGGGGTCGCTGTCGGCACAGCACATGGCACAGCACTGCACGGCATGTCAGCTGTGTGTGGCCGAGTGCCCTAACGATGTACTGCGCCCGTCAGTAAGACTACAGACATTCATGCAGCCCACCATGTCGTACGAGCGGGGCTACTGCCGGCCAGAGTGCCACCGCTGCAGCGAGGTATGCCCGACGGGTGCCATCAAGCCCATCAAGGCCGAGGATAAGTCGGCCATACAGATAGGCCACGCGGTGTGGGTCAAGAAGAACTGTATAGTATTTACGGATGGCGTGGAGTGTGGCAACTGTGCCCGCCACTGTCCGTCGGGGGCCATTATGATGGTGCAGAGCGACCCCAAGGATGAGTACAGCCCCAGGTTTCCGGCTGTCAACCTGTCGCGCTGCATTGGCTGCGGTGCCTGCGAGAACGTTTGCCCCGCCAAGCCGTTCAGCGCCATACACGTTGAGGGCCACGAGGTACACAAGTATATTTAGACCACTACTATAAAGTTGTATGCACGATGAAGAAAGAGCTAAATAGACGCCAGTTTATCCAGTCGCTTGGCGCGGGCGCTGTGGCAGCCACGGGGCTGCTCGCCGCGTGCAAGGGTAAGCGCGGTGAAACTACTTCAGGCGGCACCTATCAGGACCCGCCAATAGGCAAGATGACCTACCGGGTAAACCCCAACACCCATGACCGTGTATCGATACTGGGCTACGGCATGATGCGTCTCCCGGTGAAAGGCGGAGGTACGGGCCGTGAGGACAGTGATGCCGAGATAGACCAGGAGATGGTAAACCGGCAGATAGACTATGCCCTGGAACATGGGGTAAACTACTTTGACACGTCGCCAGCCTACTGTCAGGGCAAGTCGGAGGCTGCCACGGGAATAGCCCTGCACAGGCACAACCGCAAGGACTACCTGGTGGCCACCAAGCTGTCCAACTTTGCCCCGGAGACATGGAGCGCACAGGCTTCTAAGGCCATGTTTGAAAATTCGCTCAAGGAATTGCAGGTCAACTACGTCGACTATCTGCTGCTTCATGCCATCGGCATGGGCGATGACGGCATGGGCGAGTTCTACAGCCGTTATATCGACAATGGAATACTCGACTGGCTGGTCGAGCAGAAGAAGCGCGGACGCATACGTAACCTGGGGTTCTCGTACCATGGCGATATCAAGGTCTTTGACCTGGCCCTCAAATGGCACGACGAAGGCCGCTATCACTGGGATTTCGTCCAGATAGAGCTCAACTATCTGGACTGGAACTACGCTGATGAAATTAACGACCGCAATACCGATGCCGTATATCTCTATGGCGAACTGTACAAGCGTGGTATTCCCGCCGTTATCATGGAGCCTCTCTTGGGTGGCCGCCTGGCCAATGTGCCCGATAACATAGTCGCCAAGATGAAAGCCCGTGAGCCCGAGAAGAGTGTGGCAAGCTGGGCCTTCCGCTTCGCTGGCTCCCCAAAGGGTGTACTGTGTGTGCTGAGCGGTATGACCTACATGGAGAATCTCAAAGAAAATCTGTGTACTTACTCGCCACTCCAGCCGCTCACCAAAGAGGAAGACCAGTTCCTAATGGACATTGCCAAGGACATCTACAACCTGAATACCATTCCCTGTAATGAGTGCAACTACTGTATGCCTTGTCCCTG
>ERZ808240.4878-NODE-4878-length-11384-cov-4.656104_pt1 | contig 11384 bp, 9 predicted proteins | sample MGYA00521084_ERZ808240 | MGnify/ENA primary metagenome ERZ808240 (study PRJEB31516, sample SAMN03275571) | gut metagenome | biome: mammalia-associated habitat; material: feces | host: Papio cynocephalus | place: Kenya | collected 2012-08-06 ... | reverse complement strand
GCAAAGCATGCGCGGGATGGCCTCGTTCTTGCGACGGTGGTGCAAATCGATGTGGGAGAGGAAGCTTTTGGCGTCTCTGCCGGAAGCGGAAAGCTTCTGCTTACTGTGCGAGGAGAGCGGCAGAAGGAATACCGGGGTCTGCTGGACGACCTTTGCGAACAGGCACGCCAAAAAGCGGAGGTTTATGGATTTAAACTGGAAATTTCGTATCATGACTACTTTCCGGAGACCTATAATCACGCGATATGTGTGAACAAAATAAAGAAGGTATGCAAAGAAAAGGGATTTCCGTATGCGGAAATGAAAGAAGCACTGCGTACGAGTGAAGACTTCGGCTATTTTACGCAAAAAGTTCCGGGCGCTATGATCTGGCTCGGCAGCGGCGAAAATACCGCACCTTTGCATAATCCGAGGTTCGACTATCCGGATGAATTGATTTCAAAAAGTGAGGAAATTTTTTGGGCCCTGGCAGAGGCATGAAGAAAGAAGCAGAGCGTTAGGTTTTTCAGCAAGCAGAAATCCACCCAAAGGCGTTGACAAGCGTACTTGACAATACTATAATCCATAGTGTCAATAAAATTTGGCGAGTAAAGGCTTGCCAAGAACGCGAAGGGGGAGGAATCATATTATGAAGGGTATTATTCTCTATAAATCCAAATATGGCGCAACGAAAAAGTATGCTGACTGGATAGCGGAAGAAACAGGATTTAAGAGCAGCGAAATTACGAAGGTGAAAGTATCGGATCTAATGCCGTATGATGTCATTGTTATCGGCGGTGGAATCTACGCGTCCGGGATTGCAGGATTGGATTTTCTGAAAAAACATATTGCTGCATTAGCCGGTAAGAAAGTAATTGTTTTTTGCGATGGTGCTTCTCCTTACGAGGAGAATGCCTTTCATGCAATCAGAAAACATAATATGAAAGATAAATTGGAGAATATTCCTTTCTTTTATTGCAGAGGCGGTTGGGATATGAATTCCATGACATTCGTGGACCGGAATCTTTGTAAGCTGCTGAGAAAAGCAGTTGCAAAAAAAGATCCTTCAGAGTATGAGGTATGGGAAGCTGCACTGATGGCCGCAGGCGAAGATAAGTGTGACTGGACCGACAAGAAATACATTAAGCCAATCATTGAAGAAATATACAAAGATAGATAAGCACCTCCCAAACTTTATGTTTCTTTTTCACGAAAGAGATTTCATAACGAAGTGAGTACGCTGTCCGCTTTCATGCTTTTTGCCATGATCATAATCGCGATCATCGGCTTGCGCAGCGAAAAACATAAGCCTTTGCGGACTTGTAAACTTGAAGGGATGTTTTTTGGAAAATATTGAAGAACGACGCATCAGGCAGAATATCGGCACTGTATCATTCGATTCCGGTCCAGCTTTCAAAAGATCCGCGCAAATACCGGATCACAACAGCAATCGGGAAGAGAACTCTTTTATCATACTTGGGAAAAGCCGGGAAGCATGAATCAATAAAAGAATTTTACAGGAAGTTCTCACAAAATGTGCAGAATATCTATTTACTGTCACAGAAAGATGTCGGAAAAGAAGAGAATTTGTTTCTGATGCCGTTTTTGATAAAATAAATCTGTTTATTGCAGACGGCTGGCTTTGGAATACGATCAACGGGGAAGGCAAGAGCTATGGGCTTGCTCTTGTCAACCCATACGTGCCGATGCAGCAAATGTTTGACTGACATGGAAGCATACATGAAAAAATCAAATCCAGCCGAAGGCTCGCATCAGATACAGCCAGAAGGTAATGGAGCATGCGGACAGAACGGTGGACAGCAGCACAACGTTCGAAGTGAGTACGCTGTCCGCTTTCATGCTTTTTGCCATGATGAAGCAGGAAACGGTGGTCGGAGAGCCTGCCATGATCATAATTGCGATCATCTGACTATCGCGAAAACCGAACATGGCCGCAAGCGGAAGAAAAATCGCAGGGAGAAGAAACAATTTCACAAAGGAAGCCGCTGCGGCGCTTTTTAAGCGCTTTAACGCCTCGCTTCCGGAGAAGGAGGCGCCAATCACAAGAAGCGCGATCGGTGTTGCGGTTCCGCCAATTGAGTTCAGCGCGCTATCCAGCATGGTCGGTATCTTGATTTGGAGCAGCGCAAACGGAACCCCTGCCAGGATTCCGAGAATCAGAGGGTTCTTTGCCACATTGACGCAGGCTTTTTTTACGGCGCCCATACCGTGCGCGGTCGGAAGCAAATGCCCGTTTTCGTCCACCTGTGGTGAGAAGCTGAGAATCAGCACCGAGTAAATGTTAAAAAACGGAACCGCGGACATGATCATCAGCGGTACCATACCGGCATTTCCGTAAATATTCGTTGCGAACGCAATGCCCAAAACCGCCGCGCTGGAACGGGCAGCGGCTTGCGCAAACGCTCCGACCTGCCCTTTATCTTTCATGAAAATCCATGCGGCTGCCCAGATCGTAAAAAACATCACTGTCGTGCTGACAAAGCAGAACAGGCAGAAGGTCAGATTGAAGTCGCTGTAAAAATCCATTTCCGCGATGGAACGGAACAGACTCACCGGCAACGCGCAGCGAAAAACATAAGCATTTGCGGTCTTGTTAAACGGTTCATTTAAAAAATGAATCTTCTGCAGGAAAAAGCCGAGCAGAATGACTAAAAATACGGGAACGGTTGCGTTTAGCGAAAAGATAAAATTTTCCATAGAACAGATGCCTCTTTAGTATGTTTTTGTTATGGGTGAATACACATATTCTATCACATTGTGCGCATATGCGCTATTTTTTTTACTCAAGAAATAGAGGATTCGGCTTATTTTATGAAAAAAGCACAGCGTAAAGTTATGTTGCAGACTTTTTTATCCTGTTTTTAGCCGAGGCCGGCGCTAACATGAAGAAGATGCAGCTTGTGCAGATTGATTTCGGCCCCGAAAAAATATAAAAAACTCTCTTGAACAGCCCCGAAAAAATGTGATAAGATATATTTCATAATTTTATGAAGAGGGGTAAAACATGCATTTCGAACATATCACAAGCAAACATCATCCCATGTACGAAAAAGCGAGGGAGCTATATCATATAAGCTTTCCGTGGCATGAACAGCGGGAAAGCGCGTCGCAGAATGCCATTTTGGGAAACGAGGCATATCATTTTGACCTGGTTTACGATGGAGAGACCTTCGTCGGAGAAGTTCTTTACTGGGAAATTGCGGATTTTCTATATATCGAGCATTTCTGCATTCTGCCGAAAATGCGCAGTCGCCGGTATGGGCAGAAAGTTTTAAGCATGCTGCAGGGAAAGCCGTTGATTCTGGAAATCGACCCGCCGCAGGACGAAATTTCCATGCGCCGAAAAGGTTTTTATCAGCGGTGCGGCTTTACAGCGAATCCTTTTTCTCATGTGCATCCGCCTTATCACAAAGACGCTGAAGGGCATGAACTGGTAGTCATGAGCAGCCCAAGGCAGTTGACGCAAGGCGAGTATGACACATTCCGCCGAGGACTGGAAGCTATGGTGATGAAGGATGTTTTTCGCATATAGGAAAAAATGTAGTATTCGTTTGGAATCAGACCGGAAAAAATGTAGAAACTGTTCTTGAATAGCCCCGAAAAAATGTGATATACTATAAATACGACAGAAGAAGCGGAATTGAGAAAGAAAAAGGACGGTAATGGAATGCTCCGATTTGCGATAAAAAAACTTTTGATGTGGAAAGAAAAAGAAGCCCGAAAGCCTTTAATCATTATGGGCGCCAGACAGGTGGGAAAAACATGGCTGATGAAGGAATTCGGAAAAAAATACTATGAAAAAACCGCATACATTTCTTTCTATCATAATCATCGAATGAATGAAGTTTTTCAAACGGATTTTGATATTGAACGAATTTTGATGAATCTGAACATTGAATCCGGGGTGACAATTACACCGGAGGACACGCTGATTATTTTGGATGAAATTCAGAATGCGCCGAAAGCGTTGGAGTCACTGAAGTATTTTTGTGAAGAGGCACCGCAGTATCATATCGTTTGTGCCGGCTCTCTGCTTGGGGTTGCCATCCATGAGGGCATTTCTTATCCGGTTGGAAAAGTGGATTTACTGGATCTTTACCCGTTGAATTTCAGAGAGTTTCTATGCGCGATGGGCGAAACGAGATTATCTGATGCGTTGTTGACAAAAAACTATGATTTAATTGATAATTTTGCGGATAAGTATCTATTTTGGCTGAAAAATTATTATTATACAGGCGGGCTGCCTGCTGTCGTTGACGCTTTCCGCCTGCATAAAGACTATCAAGAAGTCCGCATGCTCCAAAGTGATATTTTGCGGCAATACGAAGGAGACTTCGGAAAACATGTGGACGCGAGAAATCTGCCGAGGATTCGCATGGTGTGGAATGCGATCCCGATGCAGCTTGCAAAGGAAAATAAAAAATTCTTTTTCGGGCAAATAAAAAAAGGTGCGCGCAGCAGTGAATTTGAAGTTGCAATTCAATGGCTTTTGGACTGCGGACTGATCTACAAGGTGAATCGCGTTAACGAGCCGCATATGCCGCTGAAAGCCTATCAAAGCATGAATGCATATAAGCTGTTTATGATGGATGTGGGGCTTTTGGGTGCGCTGAGCGAGCTGCCTGCGGAGACGATTTTGGAGGGGAACGATATTTTTGTTGAGTTCAAAGGCGCTTTGACAGAGCAGTATGTACTGCAGCAGATGATTTCCGATACCCCATATACACCGTATTATTACGGAACGGACAAAGGAACCTTCGAGCAGGATTTTCTGATTCAAAAAGAAAGAAATATTGTTCCGATTGAAGTGAAAGCAGAAGGAAACCTTAGGTCGCAGAGCTTAAAGGCATACTGCGAAAAATTCCATCCGAACATGGCGGTACGTTTATCCGCTTTGAAATATAAGGAACAGGACTGGATGATCAATCTGCCGCTTTATGCGGTCTGCAATTTATAAAATCAATGAAAAACCAATGAAGAGACAAAACTACCAAATCTATGCGTTAATGAACCCGGCAACCTTATGCGGTGGCGGCATCACCCTTGCGGGCGTGCTTTTGTTCAATCACGAGTCGCAGTTAGATGACTGACTTCTTTCCGCATGGACTTTGTCGATCAGCCGCATGCGGACGCTTGTTACTACCGCGTTACGCGCTGCCCGATCTGCGACTACAATATTACAGGAGATAAAAAAGTCCGTTTGAGCAGAGAAAACAAAAAAATATTTTTTGAGATCAAAAAAGAGCGGTTTGTTTTGAGGCTTGTATCAACCTGTCAAATCGCTCTTTTTATAATTTGAATTTTTATGTAGCTATCATTAGTCAGTGGCTTTAAAAACGATATTGCCTTTCACGACGGTTCCGAGAACCCGAATCTCGTTTAGCTTATCCACAGGGGTTTGAAAAAGATCCTTATCTAAAATTGCAAAATCGGCTTCTTTTCCGATACTGATGGTGCCGCGCGTTCTTTCAGCAAAGGATGCATAAGCACCTTCATCGGTAAACATGTGAATGGCTTCCTCTAATGTTACCGCGTTTTCAGGGTACCATGATTTCTGTGTTTGGAAATTGGTACGGCTGACCGCATACTGGATGTTTTCCATAACATCAAAGGATTCTACAGGACAATCGGATCCGCCGCTCAGATGTACACCTTCGTCCAAAAATCTACGCCAGTTATAACTCTGTGCTGCCAGCTCCGGACCGACGCAGTCATCTACAATATTCATATCGCAGCGAAGGAAAATCGGCTGTACATACCCAAGGAGATTCATTGCGCGGAAACGATCCTGCTGCTTGCGATCCATGATCTGGCAGTGGACAATGCCATGCCGTGTGTCTGTACGCGGATTTTCCCAGCGTATTTGATCATAAACATCAAGGATATCATCTAAAGAGCCATTGCCGATGGTGTGAACTGCAATCTGCATGCCGGCATCATGGGCTTTTTTTGCATATCGATACAGTTCGTCTTTTCCATAATAGGAAATGCCTCTTTGACCCGGATCGTTTTTATAATCCTCTCGCATTTTGGCGGAATGAGAACCCAGAGAGCCGTCCAAAACTATTTTCAGCGGTCCGATACGGAACAAGCCGGCTGTTTCGCCTGTATAGTGCCCTTCCTTGAGAAAAATATCCAGACCCTTTTCGTCTGTAAGATAGCATTGCTCATAAATGCGAATCGGCAATTGACCGGCATCGGCCAATTCTTTGTAGGCCGCAAGGATGGTCTCACCGTGCTCATTCGGAAGACTGTGAAAGTCATCTGTTTGGATTTCAACAATCCCTTTTTCTGCGGCTTTTTCACATCCGTAAACGATCAGATCTTTGATTTCGTCCTTTGTAAGCGGAGGAAGAGCATCGTTGATAAGAAGCTGAGACGCTTCCCGGATGATGCCGTTTAAGCTGCCATCCTCATAAGTATCATAGTTTTCGGTATCTTTTTCAGGCTGCTTATCAAGCAGTCCCATCAGCTCCATCGCTTTGGTGTTGCAGACAGAAACATGCAGGCAAGCACGGCGGATTGTAATGGGAAGTTCCGTTGAAATGCGATCCAGATCTTTTCGTGTCGGAAGGATCTTTTCATCCCAGTCATCTTGATTAAATCCGACCGCACGAACCCATTTGTGATTTTCTTTTGCAGAGGCGACCGCTTTGCGGCAGAGCCCCACTACCTCGTCAAACGACTTCGCATGCTCAAGGTGAATTAGATTCTCATGTTCGGCATACTCCAACAGATGCATATGACTGTCAACAAATCCGGGCATAACATAATTACCTTTTAAATCATGTTTGCTGACAGAGGCAGCACCCTGCGGATGCAGGGAAAGGATTTCTTCATCGCTGCCCATCGCCATAATCACGCCGTTACGGCAATATACCGCACTGCACGATGGGTAGGCTTTATCCTGCGTATAAAATTTTCCGTTATACCAAATGGTATCTTTTATATCGGCGTTCATGATGAATCCCCCTTTTTACACATTCTGATCGGAAACAATCGTTTCCGTAGCAATATCGAAATATTGGCGAGGCTTGTCTTTGTACACAAATCCCATGACGCATCCCATGAGAATAGATGGTACGACCCAGCCAAATCCTGCACTGTAAAGCGGAATGTAGGACAGAACAGAAGAAAGCGCTGTAAATCCCGGGAACAAAAGCATAATCGCATCAAAAGCACCAAAGACCAAAGCGGTAAATACTGCGCCCTTGTAAATGCCATCATTCGGCACGAAACGGTCAAACAGTCCAAGCAGGGTAAATACAATGAACGGTGGGTAAACCGTGTAGAAAATCGGCGCGGCAATACTGATAACATTGGCAACACCGGTTCTTGCAAGGATAAGTCCGACGATACAGATGATGAGAAGTAGTGTGTTATACTTCAGCTTTCCTTTCAGGAAGTCCTCAAAGAATTGCGCGATCGCGGTTGCAACGGAGACACCGGTGGTTAGACATGCGAATGCAACCGTCAGTCCGAAGAGAACTTGACCGAATTTACCGAAGATTTCATAAACCATGCCGGAAAGCAGAACCGTCTGATCCACATCTGCGTCATAGATGGAACCGCCCTGCGCACCGATATAGGTTAAACCGGTGTAGATCAGGAACATGATCAAAATGCAGACAAGACCTGCCAGTTTGGTTCCTTTTTTTGTACTTTCCAGAGAATAGCCTTTCGATTTGAAGGTGTTGATAAAAATATTTGCAGCCATCAGCCCTAAAGTCAGGTCTCCGATCAGATATCCTTGCAGCATGGAAAAAGTCAGCGGATTATCTACATAGCTGGTCTCAACAGGTTCTCCGACGGGAGAAATGGCACCTTTGATTAAAATGATGGCCATGATGGCAACAAGAATCGGGGTCAAATATTTTCCGACTTTATCAATAACCGAGTCTTTCTGTCTGGCAAAGAAGTACAACAACGCAAAAAAGATAACTAATGTTACTTCAATCGGAAGATCCGGCAGAAGTGCCTTGACACCTACTTCATGTGTGGTCGCAGCAACCTTTGGGATCGTTGTCCCCAGACTGCAGAAAAACCAGCCAACGGCACAGGAAATGGTATAGAATTTTGGATGAGCATGTACCATCAGGCAGCGAACATCAGAGCCGGAATTTCCGACAGCGATCATGCCGGCAACCGGCAAAAGAATGGCGGTAAGCAACAGGCCTAAAGCACCCAGTACCCATGCCTTTCCAGACAAAAGTCCGACAATCGGAGGGAAAACCAGGTTTCCGGCACCAAAGAAAGTAGCGAATAATGCAAGTCCGACGATGAGTGAATCGCGGAATAGTTTCTTGTCTTTCATTTTTGAAAAACCTCCTTAATTGTAAAAGTATTATAATTCCATGTAGTAAAAATTACAATCACAGAAATAGCAAGGATTGTGCCATCTGTGAAGGAAAAAACAAACAACCTGAATTGCCTGTAATTTCAAGCTTTGAAACGGATATGATTTTTTGCTTGCAGATGGAGGTATGCAGGGTGTAAAATAATTGGGCAGGTAGGTGTTAAAAAAATATATATGTAAAAAAATTTAACGAAACGAGGTGTGACCCATGCTGAGCAGTTATCTTGCACAGATTGTTACGATGAATATTCTGGCGGACTCGATTTCTATCATGGACGACAAAGGGATTGTATGTTACTTTCAGTCCTATCGCGATGAACATGTACCGTTTGCTTCCAAAGATATCGTGGGAAAGCACTTTTCAGAAGCATTTCCCGAAATCAGGGATGAGGAAAGTACGGTATTGAAAGCCTTAAGAGGCGAGGTTTCCTATAATTATGTCGCACACTATAAAGATAAAAACGGCGAAGATGCAGATACTTTAGAATGTGTCTATCCAATTAAGCTGCGAGAGCAGATTATCGGTGCAGCCTGTATTGCTCGCAGCTTGAAAAAAGGAAAACGCGCGATACAGCTGAAGCCACTGAAACTTCGAGACGAAGAAGCAGACATTGAACGTATTATCGGCCACTCCGCCGCCATACAATATCTGAAAATGCAGATTCGAGAACTCGCACATACAGATACAAATGTGATGATTTACGGAGAGACCGGATCCGGGAAGGAACTTGTCGCACGGGCATTGCATTACAGCGGTGAAAAAAGTAAGGCACCTTTCTTTTCACAAAATTGTGCAGCTATCCCGGAGGCGCTGCTTGAGAGCCTGTTCTTTGGAACGGTAAAGGGGGTTTACACCGGTGCTGAAAATCGTGCAGGCATTTTAGAGCAGGCAGATGGTGGCACCTTGTTCTTGGATGAAATTAACTCACTGGCAATGTCTGTGCAGGCAAAGTTGCTTAAGGCGCTTGAGGAAAAACAATTTCGTCCACTAGGGGCAGCAAAAGAAAAGAAGGCTGATTTTCGTGTCATTGCCGCCACCAATGAGGAACCGTTTGGCTGTATTAAAAACGGAAAATTACGGGAGGATTTGTTCTTTCGAATCGGAACTGTAATTTTGGAAATTCCGCCGTTGAGGGAGCGCAAAGAAGACATTCCGGATCTCATTCAGCATTTTATTTCAGAAAATAATGCACAAAAAGAAGCAAAAATTACGGATATTTCAGATGATGCTTTAGAGGTTCTGATGGCGTATGAATGGCCGGGAAATGTGCGGGAATTACGAAATGTACTGGAAAGCAGCATGATCTTTGCCCGAGACGGAATTATAAGAAAAATAAATCTGCCGGTATACCTGCTTCGAAGTCTTGGCATTACAGCAGATGAAAAAAGTAGGACGGGAAATGCGATTTTGTCAGAAAAAAATTCATTCGCAGAGACAGAAAAAGCGAAGTTCCATCAAACCAATCTACCGGCTGAGGATACTGTTTTGAACAAATCTCTTGATGAAATCGAAGCGGAGGTCATTCGCTTGCATTTGAATGTAACAAATAACCATACGCAAATCGCAAAGCGGCTGGGAATAAGCAGACAGACATTAAATGCTAAAATTAAGAAGTACAATTTATAGATAAAATATGAGCTATGATAAAATTATTATCAATGGACAAGATTAAACAGTTAAAGGTTCTTTATGAGGGCAGGACGGTCGGAACGATGGCGTTATATCAAAAGTATCTCGCCGCTTTTCAGTACAGTGAAGAATGGCTTTCAGAAGGATTTCCTATCAGCCCGTTTTCGCTGTCTTTGGGAAAGAAAGTTTTCGTGCCGCAGATTTTGCCTTTCGATGGCATCTTTGGTGCTTTCGCGGACAGTCTGCCGGACGGATGGGGGAGGCTTTTGGTAGATCGACTGCTGCTGAAGCATCATATGGATCCAATCAAAATGGAAAGTCTGGACAGACTGGCGATTGTCGGAAGTTCGGGCATGGGCGCGCTGCAAAATGTGCAGGAATGTGTGAAGGAACATTTAAGGAAATATCTTGGATGATACAAAAATGCGTGAGACTGCACTCATAAATTTCATAGCTTCTTATAAATTTGCTAATATCTTTCCATTCTTGAGTCAATCGGGTAATATGAGTTTATCAAAAACATAAAGAATCAAGACGGAGGTAAACGAAATGTTAAACGAAGCAGTTGTAAAAGTATTCAAGAACGGGATGTGGGATTTGGCAACCTGCGCAGACGGTGAGCCGAATGTCGTGCCGGTAGCATTTAAGGATGTAACGGAAGACGGCAAACTGGTGGTCGGCGATGTTTTCCTGGAAACGACCTTAAAAAATATCAAGGCAAACGACGGCAGGATCGCGATTTCCGCATATGATGCCCAGACGCTGGAAGGCTATCAGATCAAAGGCACAGCGGAATATGTGACGGAAGGAGAAGTCGTGGATACCTTCAAGGCGATGGTGGAAAAGATGTTCAACGGAGCAGCGACCGCAAAGGGTGCGCTGATTATCACACCGCAGAAGGTCATTGTAACTACGCCGGGTGCAGAGAATAAAAAAGAACTGTAATAAAAAGCGTAAAACGGGATTCTTAGGTTCTCCCCGTTGTTTGCAGGTGATTGTACGCTCCGTTTTGGGAACGGCGATCGGCTCGTGGAATGCGTATTGTGCCGCATGGGGAAACCTGTGCGGCATTTTGCTTTTTTCCACTTCCGCGCCTGTTTTGTCCATGTTTCGGCAGTTGTGGCTACATGGCGTCCAGCGGTCATATTTTGAATCAAAAAAAGCGGAATCGTATTGGACGAAATCGAGAAATGCTACGTAAAATAGCAGAAAATAACGAAATGTAATCCCTGCTTGCTTGCAATGTAAAGTCCGTTTTCCTATACTTAAATCTGCCGACGAGAATGACGGAAGCTGCTTCATATCAAGTAAAGCAGTCAAAAAAATTTTATGAATAAACAAGGAGCTCGGCGTTTCAAGACAGGCCGTTACGAAATGGGAAACAAATGCAGGCATCCC
>ERZ808240.4876-NODE-4876-length-11387-cov-11.886251_pt1 | contig 11387 bp, 11 predicted proteins | sample MGYA00521084_ERZ808240 | MGnify/ENA primary metagenome ERZ808240 (study PRJEB31516, sample SAMN03275571) | gut metagenome | biome: mammalia-associated habitat; material: feces | host: Papio cynocephalus | place: Kenya | collected 2012-08-06 ... | reverse complement strand
AAGGGGAAATTTACATTCAAACCGGATGCGTGAAACATTTGTGAAACATTTTGAAAAAATAGGTTGCTAAATTTGTAAAATGATTATATGATAGTCTATGTGAAGTTGAAAAAGGTTAAAAGGAGGAACTAACCTTGCTGGAAATTAAGACGAATGACGCGGATGTAGCTGCCAAGATCATCGTAGTCGGTGTAGGCGGCGCGGGTAACAACGCTGTAAATAGAATGGTAGATGAGAAAATTGACGGAGTGGATTTTATCGGTGTGAATACCGATAAGCAGGCATTACAGCTCTGCAAGGCTCCGAAACTGTTACAGATAGGTGAGAAGCTGACCAAGGGTCTTGGTGCGGGAGCCAAGCCTGAGATCGGTGAGAAGGCAGCCGAAGAGAGTGCGGAAGAGATCTCCGCAGCTCTTAAGGGCGCAGACATGGTATTTGTCACCTGTGGTATGGGCGGCGGTACCGGAACCGGAGCTGCTCCGGTAGTGGCAAAGCTTGCAAAGGATATGGGCATCTTAACCGTTGGTGTGGTGACGAAGCCTTTCCGCTTTGAAGCAAAAGCCCGTATGGTGAATGCATTAAACGGTATCGAGCGTATCAAGGAACACGTGGATACCCTGATTGTAATACCCAATGATAAGCTGTTGGAGATCGTGGACAGACGTACCACCATGCCCGAAGCGCTGAAGAAGGCGGACGAAGTACTCCAGCAGGCAGTACAGGGAATCACTGATCTGATCAATGTTCCCGCAGTCATCAATCTGGACTTTGCGGATGTACAGACTGTTATGAAGGACAAGGGTATCGCTCACATCGGTATCGGTGAAGGCAAGGGCGACGACAAGGCTATGGAAGCTGTCAAGATGGCAGTGGAGAGCCCTCTGTTAGAGACCACTATTTCCGGTGCTTCGCATGTCATTATCAATATCTCCGGAGATATTACCCTGGCAGATGCGTCCGACGCAGCAAGCTATGTACAGGAGCTGGCAGGCGACGATGTGAATATTATCTTCGGTGCTATGTACGATGAGTCCAAGTCCGATAGCTGTACGATTACCGTTATCGCTACCGGTCTGGAAGATAAGGCAAACAATGCGGTACAGAGCCGCTTAGGTGGAGGCACTGCATTCAGACAGCCCGCTTCCCATATGACTCCGGCTTCTCTGAAGGGACTGCAGCCCACCGCGCCTGCGACACCCGGAGCACAGGGAGGACAGGCTTCGAGACCCGTGCAGCCCGTACCCGGCATTCATAAGCCAGCAGATATCAGAAGCTCCGTAGAAGAAAAATCTCTGAAGATTCCTGATTTCTTACAGAGAAAGTAATACAGAACATAGAACCCGGAAAATAAAAGTAAGAAAGCCACAGCACGGCAAATGTGTTGTGGCTTGTTTTGCGTTCAGAAATTTATTTTTTCGATTTTCCGGAAGAAATGATTTTCTCTCCCATTACGAAGAAAGCACCGATCACACAGGGCAGCAGCATGGTGGCAAAGCGGTAAAGAAGTACGGCAGACAGAGCTTTGGCTTCCGGCAGGAGGCGGCGGAACAGTAAGGTGAAGACGGCTTCTACGGATCCAATCCCCGCCGGAGTGGGAATGACCCCCGCCAGAGACTGGCTTAAGGAGGTCAGTGCAAAACATTGCAGGAAAGAAAACGGAAGATTCCCGGATCCTCCAAACAGGGAATTGCAAAATACCATCCAGGGAATGATATACCAGGTAGTGAATTTTAATAGATTACACAGGAACAGTCGAAGCAACAGAACCGGATCCCGTAACAGAGAGCGGCTTTCCGCCTGCAGCAGAGCCAGCTTATGTCCGGCACCGGTCAGCTTTTCCTCCCAGGAGGGATGTTTTCCCCGGAACCGGTTGGCCAGCAGATTACAGACCGTCTGCATCCAGGGTACGGTGGCGACCGCCAGGAGGACACCGGCAATCACACATACGCCCAAAAATCCAAGGAGAATATAACTCTGATAATCCGGGAAGGAAGTATGTATGAATCTGTAAGTGATAAAAAACAGGATCAGACTATATACAGCCATGGAGACTTTGTGCACAATATATTGGAAAAAATATTTACCGGTGGCGTTGGGAACCGGTATTCCGGCCTTATTCAGATAATAAATTCCGGCAATGCCGGAGCCGCTGCCCAAAGTGGCTGTCTTGTAAAAGGAGCAATAAAAAGCATTGCAGAATCCCTGCCAGCCGGTGTATTCCGGGTGCGTTTTGTGTACGATCAGCCAGGTAATGTGTCCCTCACACAGGTGATAGAGGATCACACTGAGGAACAGGGCAAGAATGACCTGCGGGGAGACCTGGGCCAGCTCCGTGACCATATCACCCATAGAGTCTCTGAAGCTATAATACAGAATGCCCAGCAACAGACAGACAAACAGTAATTTCAACAGGAATTTTATAACTTTTCCGGAATCATGACGCATTGGTGCTTCCTCCTTTTCCAGTCTTATTGTCTCTCTTTTTGGAAAAAAGCGAAAGAAACAAAATCGGTGAAACGTAGCTTTTCTGGCGCATAAGTTTATTCTTTTTTTAGAATAAGGTAAGAGAATAACTATTGAATAAATGTCAGAAAATGTCTATGATTGATTTATTACATTAAAACAAACTATATATAGAAAGTAAGGAAAGGAAAATGTATGCAGGAAGTAAAACAACCGAATAAAAGACCGTTTATCTTTTACTATCTGATTGCTCTTGTGGCGATTATGCTGATCAACAGCCTGTTGATACCGCAGATCGCACAACGTGCGGTAAAAGAAGTGGATTACAACACTTTTATGCAGATGACATATGATAAACAGATCGACGAGGTACAGATTCAGGACAACCAGATCGTATTTACCGCAAAAAATGACAAGACGATCTATAAGACCGGTCTGATGGATGACCCGGACAGAACCCAGAGACTGTATGACAGCGGAGCACAGTTCTCCAGTGAGATCGTGGAAGAGGCTTCTCCAATCTTAAGCTTCCTGATCAGCTGGTTGTTGCCTTTGGTCATTATCATTGGTTTCGGACAGTTTATGTATCGCCAGATGGCGAAAAAGGTCGGTGGAGATTCCATGATGTTCGGCATGGGCGGCATGGGCAGGAGCAATGCCAAAGTCTATGTGAAATCTTCCAACGGCATCAAGTTCTCCGATGTGGCCGGTGAGGATGAAGCGAAAGAGAATCTGACAGAGATCGTGGAATACCTGCATGATCCCGATAAATATAAGGAGATCGGTGCCTCCATGCCAAAGGGTATCCTGTTAGTAGGCCCTCCCGGAACCGGTAAGACGATGTTAGCCAAAGCAGTAGCCGGTGAAGCCAATGTGCCGTTCTTTTCCATGTCCGGTTCGGAATTCGTGGAGATGTTCGTAGGTATGGGTGCTTCCAAAGTACGGGATCTGTTCAAACAGGCAAAAGAGAAGGCTCCCTGTATCGTATTTATAGATGAGATTGATGCCATCGGTAAAAAGCGTGACGGCCAGATGGGTGGTAACGATGAGAGAGAACAGACACTGAACCAGCTGCTGACGGAGATGGATGGATTCGAAGGCAACAACGGTGTTATCATTCTGGCTGCTACCAACCGGCCGGAGAGCCTGGATCCTGCGCTCTTACGTCCCGGTCGGTTTGACAGACGTGTGCCGGTAGAACTTCCCGACCTGAAGGGAAGAGAAGAGATCCTGAAGGTTCATGCCCGTAAGATCAAAGTGGCGGATAACGTTGACTTTAATAAGATCGCCCGTATGGCGTCCGGTGCTTCCGGTGCAGAGCTTGCCAATATCGTCAATGAGGCAGCACTTCGGGCAGTCAGAGACGGACGGAAGTTCGCAACCCAGGCGGATCTGGAAGAGAGTATTGAAGTGGTCATTGCCGGTTATCAGAAAAAGAATGCCATTCTTACAGACAAAGAAAAGAGGATCGTGGCATACCATGAGATCGGACATGCACTGGTGGCAGCGAAACAGACCAATTCCGCACCGGTACAGAAGATCACCATTGTGCCCCGTACTTCCGGAGCGTTGGGATATACCATGCAGGTGGAAGAGGAAGGCAATCATTATCTGATGAGCAAGGAAGAGATGGAGAACAAGATCGCAACACTGACCGGAGGACGTGCCGCAGAAGAGATCGCCTTCGGATCCGTGACCACAGGAGCTTCCAATGACATCGAGCAGGCAACCAAGCTTGCAAGAGGTATGATCACCCGTTACGGTATGAGCAAAGATTTCGACATGGTAGCCATGGAGACTGTGACGAACCAGTATCTGGGCGGCGATGCTTCCCTGACCTGTTCCATGGAGACCCAGACCGCTATTGATAAGGAAGTCGTGGAACTGGTGAAGAAACAGCATGAGAAGGCAGGACAGATTCTGCTGGAGAATCGTGCAAAACTGGATGAACTGTCCCAGTACTTATATGAAAAAGAAACCATTACCGGAGAAGAATTCATGAAGATTTTAAATGCATGACGGTAGGGAAATAAAAGCGGAATCGGCATTTGTGCCGGTTCCGTTTTGCGTTAAGAAAATCAGTATCTGTATGGAAACTGCTACCGGGATGAGGAGACCTCCTCTGCACATTTGTGGAAGGAATCAGACGGCAGTGCACTGGATATCACACCGCAGAAGTGGCAGGAACCTATGGATATGGATGGATACCGGTTCTATGATACACCGCAGTCTGTAACACTGACAGAGGACGGTCTGCTGGTGGGACTTTCTTATTTTTCTTTGGATGTATTGCTGGCACAGGACGGAAGTCTGGTGAGCAGTCAGGAGAGCGACAGCCTGACCGACAGCGGCAGCCTGTCAGATAACAGGTGGGTCAGCGCTGTGGGAGACATTCTGTATCTGGCACAGGCGGATGAACAGGGGAGCGTGAACGGACTGTTGCAGATGCAGCTGGATGGAAATAATGGGGCAAAATTGAAGGAAGTGCTTCCTTTTTCCCAGGACAGTTACAGTTCCACTTATTTCAGTGTACTGGAGGACGGCACGGTCTATGCGGCAGACGCAGATGGATTCTTCCGCTGTGATGCCGGGGATTCCAACTGGCAGAAGCTGTTGGAAGGAATCGACACCGGTTTTTCCCTGACGGATCTGTGGTGCCGGGATATGGTGGCACTGTCGGACGGCAGTGTGTATGCGTGGTTTGGAAGTGACAGCGGGGATCGGATCATGATTTACCGTTATGACCCCGATGCGGTGACAGAGGTTACCGAGGAACTGACCCTGTATATGGTAGAGGAGAGCTTTTTTGTACAGCAGGCAGCGGTGCAGTATCACAAGCAACATCCGGAGGTGCTGATTCATGTGAATTCGGCAATCTCTCTAACGGATAAATACAGCGGAAATGCTGATTATCAGCAGGTATATCAGGATCTGAACACATCCCTGACCTCCGGCAAGGGTCCGGATCTCATGGTGATGGATCATCTGAAGCTGGACACTTATGCCTCCAAGGGATTGCTGCTGGATCTACAGGAGGTATTACAGCCCATGGAAGAGGACGGAACCCTGCTTTCCAATATTACCACTGCCTATGAAGAGGAAAACGGCGTAAGATACGCAGTACCGTTACAGTTCAGCCTGCTGCTGGCCGTCGGCAGGGATATGCAGCCGGAGGAGATGAGCAGCATGGACGCTATTGCAAAGGCGGTATCCGGAAAGACAGAGAGTTATATGGGAGACCGTACCTGCGGGGAACTGGTGGAAGAGTTCTATCCCCTGATCGCGGATGATATTTTACAGAACCGTCAGGTAAACCGCGAGATCCTGCGCCCCTGGCTGGAAGACTTAAAGACCATCGGGGACAACTGTGGTATTCTTCCTTCCAGAAAGGAAGGCCGGGCAGCAAATATCTGGGATCTGGGATCGAACGTGAAGCTGGTATTAGAGGAAACAGACGGCTTTAATCAGGCAATGACTCCTTATGCTGTGGCAGATCTTTTGAATGCCAATGTGGTATCCATGGAAAATGCTTTTTATCCCAAGATGGTCATTGGAATCAACAGCCGGAGTGAACATGTGGAGACCGCAAAGGATTTCCTGCGGTTTGCCCTGTCTGAGGAATTGCAGAGCGTGGATACTTATGAGGGATTCCCGGTCAACGCGAAAGCACTGGAGATGCAGGCAGCAGCAGATCGCAGCATGGCGGAAGCCTACACCACCTATGATATCGATGGCACCAGCGCGGAATTTGCCATCAAATCCTACTCTGAGGAGACAGCAAATCATCTGATCGATCTGTGCAAGACCGCAACCCTGTGTCTCAAGGAAGACACCCAGATCGAGACCTCCCTGACCGAGAGCCTGCAGGCATACCTCCAGGGTCAGACCACCGTGGAAGAAGCCATGGATGCCGTGGAAGGAAGTTTGAAGATGTATCTGGCGGAGTAGTGCTCCGTCTGGCGTTCTCCGGTCGATTTTCCACAGGAAAGTAACTTGTAAACATAGGACAAAGCCGCTATAATTTTAGGCATAGGAAAGGCGGTGGAGAGATTTGCGCAGTCCTTTGAACGGATGATAGAGGCAGCATTGGGAGAAGCCTGACAGGCTTCTTCCAAAATAAATTTTCAACGTAAGTGCATCATTTTGAATTTATTCCCGCAACAACCAATCTGCAACATCATAGATTTCAATACCTTCGTGGCTATATTTTGGATGTCTCGTTCTGGCAATGATCAGTTTCGGATAGGCATCCCGAATCTGAAGAAGTGGGGACACTTCCCGTTCAAAGGTCTCCTGTGCGGAAATGTTATCACTCACCTGTATATAAATTTTTTCACTGCCTCTTTGGGCTACAAAATCAATTTCTTTCTGATACAGTTTTCCAACATAAACATCATAACCGCGGCGAAGCAGCTCGATACAAACGATATTTTCATAAACTCTGCCATAATCCATATTTCGGCTGCCGAGAATTGCGTATCGAATACCGCTGTCACAGAGATAAAATTTTTCCGAGTTTTCAAGATATTTCTTTCCACGAATGTCATAACGCTTGATATCGTAAAACACAAAAGCGCTACAAAGATATTTAATATATCTACCAATTGTTACATGATTGGTTGGAGTATCATTTGCCGTTAACAGCTGACTGACTTTATTTGGAGAGGTTAGGTTACTGATATTGTCCATGAGGAACTCACTAAGTCTTTGCAAAACCAAGGTATCAGGGAGGGCATATTTCTGTACCAGATCCCTGGTAACAATAGTTTCATAGACCTCTTTGATATAATTTGTCCGGTCTATCTCTGCTTTGTAAGCATAAGAACCGGCGAGCCCACCTTTTATAGAATAATCATCAAAAAGTTTGTCCTTATCCTGAATATCCTCGTTGAATTTACAGTACTCCTGAAAGCTAAATGGAAATACATGAACTTCGATGTATCGTCCGGTAAAAAGGGTTGCCAGTTCTGCGCTTAGCAGGAATGCATTGGAGCCTGTTACATAGATATCATATTTGCCCTTTGCGTAAAGACTATTAATTGCCAACTCGAATTTGGGACACATCTGCACTTCATCCACGAAAAGGTAATTGGTCTTTCCGTCCTGATAACGTTCTTCTACGTAGGTGTGCAATGCGTGGTATTCTTTGACTTCTTCATATGCCAGGTCCATAAAATCAATAAAAATAATATTGATATCCGGAGTTCCATTCAATTCGATCATCCTATTAAGATACTTTTCTCTCGTAATTGTTTTCAAACAGTCACCCACTTTCAAAATCGTAAATTTTTTAATTTTTTGAAATCGCAAAGAATTATATTTCATAGGAAAGCGGCTTGTAAACATGGAATAAAGCCTCTATAATTTTAAACATAAATATAAAGAAGCCGAAGAGACATACAGAGGAGTACGAGGGGGGGAAGTGTGATGGGATTATTTTCTAAGAGAACCGAAAAGAAAACTTACGACCGGAGCAGTCAGAAGCCCGTCATCAAAGCCAGCATCTGCAACGGCGAACAGATGGCAGGTTTTAGGAATATCCATACGGGAAAATTTGAAGAAGTTATGCTGATCCGCGGAGCGGAGGATCTCGAGGCATTTACGACGATGTATGGGATTGAGGGAGAGATTACAAAGGAATATTGAGGAAATGGTAAGGACAGGTATTCTGTAGTGGCTGATGGAGGTTGGATAAATGTATAAAGAAGCACGTATTGATATTTCTATTGACAGTGTAAAATATGAGCAAATTTTGAACAATATATGCTTTAAGGCACCGGTGGAGATTGGGGTCGAGATTGCAGTATATATGATTTTATTCGGATTGCTTGAAGATACGAATATGGTTGTGGTTGATGTAAATACTATGTGGAGGTCAAAGGCTGGAGTTTATTCTAATGCCTCAGATAAAAATGCACTTGGTGCAGTACCAGATCTGGTTATTGTGAATAAGTCATTCGATTTTAGGGGATCAAATGATAATAGAGCTTATGGATTTATCGAGGTAAAATCATTGGCTTGTACTGATGCTAAAGAAGATAATGAAATGAAATCTCATAAAAATAATACTAACAATTTACTTTGGACAAACGGTGTGATTTGGAAGTATTATAGTGCGTTGGCTTCCGAAAAGAACTGGCACATTGATTTACGTAGTGAGAAAATGAAAGATAATTCCATACATATTGATAGTTTGAAATACGGTGAATTGTTATATAAATTAAAACAGATAGAATGGGAGAATATAGGCAGATAATGCCTATCCATATGTTTTGATGCAGTTCAGAGGCATGAGGAACGTCAGTTGTTGATTACAGTGGATCTGACTGCTTTAAACACGCCGCTTCAGAGGCGTAAGGATGGAGCCCAGGAAGCAGCAAAGATCCGCTATGACAGATTACTTCAGTATCTGATAAACCATCATGAAAAGAATGATCAACAGACCTAAAAATACCTTGACAAGTTTCTGGTACGTCGTTGTCGCGGAATTTGTGAGCGGGTTCCGTTTGCCATTTTTATTTTTCGAGTAGATCCATCCGCTGATGTCTGTGAGAAGCGGAAGAACAGCTATAGATCGTAGAGAAAACAGGATAGAAGCATGACCATCAAAAAAGACGAAACCATAAAACTCATAAAATATGTCACCGGCTCTGTCACAGCCGTACTGCTTGCAGCAGCCCTGCAGCTACAATTTGCTTACGCCGCGGGCATTATTACGCTCCTGACGATCCAGGACACCAAGAAGGAAACCGTGCGGATCACCGCGAAACGAATGATTATATTTGTCATCATGACAGCACTGTCTGCATTGATCTTCCCGCTGGCGGGATATCATGTGTGGACTTTCGGTATTGTGCTGATCCCGTATCTGTTCTGCTGCATGGCATTGGACATGCGGGAAGCCATTGCACCCATAGCAGTGCTTTGTACACATTACATCTCTGCGCAGAGCTGCAGTCCGGACATGATGATGAATGAATTTCTGATTCTGATCATCGGAGCGGGAATCGGCACGCTATGGAATCTCTTCATGCCAGATGGAAAGAGACATCTGATAGCCTATCAGCAGAATGTGGATGAAAAAATAGTGAATATTTTAAAACGTATGGCGTTATACATTGAGCGGGAGGACAAGTCCGATTATACAGGAAGCTGCTTTGACGAACTGGATGCCATGCTCGCAGATCTGAAAAAGGAAGCCCTCCGCTATATGAACAATCACCTGATCACAGAGGATGACTACTACTATGAATACATGATGATGCGTGCCAGCCAGTGTAACATTTTAAAGCGGATCTATGCGGACATCATCCGTCTGACCGCTACCCAGGAGCAGGGGAAAAAGCTGGCAGATTTTATCCGGAAGACGGCAGACGAGTTCGCGGAACAGAACGATGTCAGCACCCTTCTGACAGAACTGGAGAGACTGCATCACTATTATGAACAGCAGGTACTTCCCACCACCAGACAGGAATTTGAAAACCGCTCCATGCTGTATCACATTTTGGAAGATATGAAAAGCTTTCTGGAAATCAAAAAAAAATTTGTGACAGGAATTTAAAAAACCGGCACAATAACATCAGACAGTGTAACCTGACTGTAACCCAAAACCGGACACGGGCAAAAAATAAGAAGCCTTGAAAATCAAGGCTTCTCAGACTGTAGAATTTCCATTCTTTTCTGTTACGTTTATATAAAGTGAATTATTATATTTCTCGAAGGAGAATCGGACGTAAAATTTATAAATATCGTATCAATGAAAAGATTTTTTTGCAGTAAAAGAAACATAATGATATAATATATATAGGGAGGATATGACAATGAATTTTGTTATTCCAAGTGAAAGACATCAGAAGTCTTTAGAATTCGCTATCAATAAGGCATATGCTTCGCAAATTTTTCCATATATAAAACACATTATTTTGTTTGGAAGCTGTGCAAGAGGCGATTTTCACTGGTCTAGTGATGTAGATTTGCTATTCATTATGGATGATGATTTTGGCAATGACGTCGAATTAAAGAATGACTTGTTTACGCTACGGGGAAATATAAGCCCTAGTGATTCTGAAAGCCCGGAAGTTGATGCTAAATTTTATTCAGAAACAAATTGGAATCATCAAAATAGTTTCTTTTTGCAGAACGTAAGGAAGGATGGCATAATTTTATGACAAATACAAGTAATAATGTCAATTATTTTTCATGCGCAGAAAATGATTATCAATTCTTCCGACTGGATGTTGAAAATGGAAGAGTAGCAAATTATCTGGCTGCCATGGCTCAAAATATTGTGGAAAGATATTTAAAACATGTTATCGATCAGGAATATCATCCAACTTCTGGTGCAGAAGAATACGACAAAGCACAGAATCTTCGTGCGCATAATCTTAATAAATTAGTTCGCTGTGTGAACGATCATACAAGCCTTCAATTATCAGAAGATCAGATTAACGAAATCAATAAAGCAAATGGATATTATTTTTCTACAAGATATCCGGGCGACGAATATCAGGATGTCAGAAAGGAAGATATTCAGAAATGTTCGGAAGCTGTGGAAACTTGCAGAAATGCAGTTATGGATCATTTCCATATGCAGACACAAAAATAGAGAAGATAATTCCAATGAAAGAGGTCACCTCAACATGTTGCGGTAGAAACATATTATTTAGCAACAAATGAAAAAAGCTCAGGAACTGCATATTCCTGAGCTTTTTAGCAAAAAAATGCGGAAGATGGGACTTGAACCCACACGGTATTGCTACCACAAGATCCTTAGTCTTGCTCGTCTGCCAATTCCGACACTTCCGCATAGCGATACAAAATATTACTATCTCGCATCACGCAAGAATGATAATAACATCTTCCCACGGCAATGTCAACATGATTTTAAAATTTGTAGGAATTTTTTATACACTTAAAACAGTTTG
>ERZ808240.4875-NODE-4875-length-11388-cov-4.010589_pt1 | contig 11388 bp, 11 predicted proteins | sample MGYA00521084_ERZ808240 | MGnify/ENA primary metagenome ERZ808240 (study PRJEB31516, sample SAMN03275571) | gut metagenome | biome: mammalia-associated habitat; material: feces | host: Papio cynocephalus | place: Kenya | collected 2012-08-06 ... | reverse complement strand
CTGTTGTTAAATCTCGTTCCATTTTTATCTTTCTGATCTTATACGGCAATTTTTCCGCAGATCATTAGTCTTTCTATTATGCCTTTATTTTACTTTTATTTCTGTATAAATATATTTACCAAGAATTAAAAGCACCCACATATAATATCATGTTCTTTGCATTGTGTCATCAATGTTTTACAAATCACATTTATATGTGGGCATCTATATAAAGAAATAAAATTAAAGCGTATCGATCCAGATCGGATTTGTAAATGCAAATCCCTTTTCTAGTTTATCTCTGTCCGCTGTATATGCTACAACACCAACACCAGTAACGACTTCTACCCTGTAAAACTCGCCAGGTACAACATCCAGATATATATTTTTCGTAAATTTACGTTTATCATTTTCACCTATCGGATAAAACTCACAAACTGCACAGGTATTTGGTTTAACCGTATATTGCCGGTCAACCCTGCCTTTATATACACATATTTCCTGTATATCTCCGAGTGGATCAAATACATCCAGTTTCATTAATTTGCTGGTACTGTCCATTAAAGGATCAATAAAACAAGTTCCTCCAATTCCTGCATCACCTATAGAAAATTCTATTTCCGGTCCATTGGAGCCAATATATGTACCGGTCTGCAACAGATTCTCTACAGCTGTTTTACTAAGTGAATCTAAATATCCTTTTATATATGGGCTGCTTTGTCCCATTTTCGTATGTGCATCTGAAACTGCATTTCCATAATAATGCCTGTCACCCCGTCTGTTTAAAGCATCCCATACTTCATAATTCTTTCTGTTCTGGTACGCAAGTGCATGATAATTGTAACCGTTCCACACCTCTACGCCTGTGATTCCTTTTATTTTACACAATACATCATCTCCGAATTCATATCGGGGTGCTTCAAAAGGATGGGCAAAATAAACAATCGCATGTTTATCTGTCATATCGTCTACAAATTCCTGCCATAACTCCACATTGTTTCTCTCATATATATTCTCCGCTGGTACCGTTTCTGTACTTCCATATGCAATAGAGTGTCCGTTTTTAGTCGTATATTCCCATCCCGGAATATGTAAAAACTGTTCTTTTCTACCTTTTTCTTCATAATCAGACAATTCTTTAAAATGGTTTGTTGTATTATGGTCTGTTGCATAGATAAAACTATGTCCACATGCCATCATTGCTTCACGGTTTTCTTCCAGAGTACTTTTTCCGTCACTGTATGTGGAATGGCTGTGTGTATTTCCGGAATACATTCCTGCTCCCGGAACTGTCACAACAACAGATTTCAAACTCTCTAATTGATTTCTTTTATTCCATACATAAAAAACAAATCTTCCGCCTGTTAACAGTTTATATGTCAGATTTGTAGTCTGTATCTCATCTTTTTTTATAGAATCAATACAAATTTCGATACAGGAAAACGGTTCCGAATATTTGGGAGACTGTACACATATTACAGCACATTCGGACTCCTTCTTTTCTCCGGTAACGGCTAATTGCAATTTCACTTCGTTATTCTGTTTATTTACTGATACAATTTCAAACTCTATCTTCATTGAATATCACCTTCTATCTTTGACGGAACTGCGGTATGGCAGCCCATAATTTTTTAGTATATGCATGTTCCGGATGATCAAATAATTCCACTACATTTCCACTTTCTACGATCTGACCTTTGCACATAACCGATACATAATCCGAAATATGTCTGACAACCGATAAGTTATGCGATATAAACAACATAGAAATACCATTTTTCTCCCGTATATCAAGCAGAAGATTTAATATCTGTGCCTGAATTGATACATCAAGAGCCGAAGTTGGTTCATCTGCTATGATCAGTTCCGGATTTGTTGCCATTGCCCGGGCAATCGACACACGCTGCCGCTGTCCACCGGATAACTGATGCGGATATCGATCCAGATACTCCTGTGACAGGCAGACCATATCCATAAGCTCATAAAGGCGGTCATTGATTGCGCTTCTATCTGCAATATGATTAATGATCATAGGCTCTGATAAGATTGTTTTAATCTTCATGTTTGGATTCAGACTGCTGTTTGAATCCTGAAAAACCATCTGAATCCCAAGATTATTTTTCTTTGTACGTGTCAGATTGATCGTTTCTCCTGTTTTTGAATGAAAGATGATCCCTCCCGAAGATATCGGTGATAGTCCGACAATACTTCTTCCAAGTGTACTCTTGCCCGAACCGGACTCTCCGACCAGACCATGGATCTCATTTCTTCCAATATTCAGATCCACATGGTCAACCGCACAGATTATTCCATCTTTTCCTTTACTGAAAATATTCGATTTCTTTTTAAAATTAACGTTCAGATCCCTTATCTCAAGTACATAATCTTTCACGCTACACCTCCGTGCACAAATGCTGTTGATACATAATGATTTTCTCCTATTTTTTTAAATGAAATATCATTTTTACTATCCGGTGCGAACATCTTACGATCTGTCTTGTCATTTTCTGTATAAAGGAAGTCTTTTTTTGTAAGCAGTCTTGATCCAGGCTCTGTATCTAGTGTAGGAATTGATTTTAATAATAATTCTGTATAGGGATGCTCCGGATGCCGGAATATCTGATCTACAGTTCCATATTCCACAATATTTCCTGCATACATAACTGCAACTGTATCTGCAAACTCAGATACAACAGCCAGATCATGGGTTATAATAAAAATCGACATATTATTTTCTTTTTGTATCTTCTTTAATAATGCCAATATCTGCTTCTGAATCGTAACATCCAATGCTGTCGTGGGCTCATCTGCGATCAGGCAGGCAGGATCACAGGCTATTGCGATCGCAATCATGATCCTCTGCAACTGTCCGCCGGAAAACTGATGTGGAAAATACTGAAACCGTTCCTCTGCATTTGGTATCTCAACCTGTTTCAACAATTCAACTGCCCTTTTCTCAGCCTCTTTGTGTGTCATTTTTTTATGTGTCAGCAATATTTCTGTTATCTGTTTTCCTACGGATATGACCGGATTAAGGGCTGTAAGAGGTTCCTGAAAGATCATACTGATGTCATTTCCTCTTATCTTGTCATATTCCTTTTCATTTAATTTTGTAAGTTCATAGCAGATCTTATCTCGGGAGATAAAGCGTATGCTGCCGGATATCTCTACATCAAGATAACTGTTCCAGGATTTTAGTAATCCCATAACACTAAGCGCCGTCATGGATTTACCACTTCCCGATTCTCCTACAAGTGCAAATGTCTCACCTTTCTTGATCTCAAAATTTACATTTTCAACAGGATATGAAATTTTTTTCTTATTTTTGATGCCAATTTTCAGATTTTCAATCTTCAAGACTGTATCTTCCATAGGGATCCATCCTTTCTATTTATCTAATCTTTTAATAATCGAATATCCATCTCATCTCGCAGCCATTCTCCTATCTGCTGAACACAATAGGAAAGGATCACGATAACAGCTGCCGGCACAAGTGCTAACCATGGCTTTACAACAAGATAATTTCTGCCGGTTCCTACCATCTGACCAAGTGTTGCTGTTGGAGGCTGAACGCCGATTCCTATAAATGTCAGAGATGACTCTAACATCAATACAGATGGGAAAGACAATGCGATCGCAACAATAAGCGACGGAAGGACATTCGGAAATATGTATTTAAATACGATACGCAAGCCACCTGCATGATAACTTTTTGCCGCTTCTACAAACTGTTTATCTTTAATCCCCAATACGGTACTTCTTGTAAATTTGGCATAATATTCCCATTTTGCTAGGCCGATAAAACACATCAATACCGGAATACTTCTGCCAAATACAACAACGCCAAGCATAATGAGCAATGCAACCGGTACCGACTGCTGGAAATCGATCAGAGCCATAACGATCCGATCCCAGATACCACCAAGATATCCGGCTGATAAGCCAAGCAACACACCGATCGAACCGCCAATAATGATACCGAACATTGTCATTCCAAGGCTGACTCTTGTTCCATATAGGATCCTGCTGAATATGTCTCTTCCGAGTTCATCCGTACCAAAAATATGTGCCATGGTTCCACCCATAAATACCGGAGGAAGATTCCTTTCTGTCAGAGAATTCGCATTTGGATCATAAGGTGTTAACACATTTGCCAAAAGAGCCGCCAGACTGATCAGAATAAATACCAGACAGCATATTTTAATCCATACCGGCATATGTGAAATAAACCGTTTCATTAATTTGCTCCTCCTTTTTCAATTCTTGGATCCACGATCATATATAAGATATCTAAAATGTAGTTTACAAATATAACGATTGCGGATAAAAACACAACACCAAACTGAATAAGTGGAAAATCCCGATCCATTACAGCGCTTACAAGAGTCATACCAATTCCAGGCCATGAAAATACAGTTTCTACAACCATAGATCCCGTAATGATATCCACAACAACGATTCCTATGATCGTCAAGGTTGGTATCAATGCATTTCGAAATGCATGATTCAGAATGACTTTTCGCTTACCGATACCTTTTGCAACAGCTGTTCTGATATAATCCTGAGATAACGTTTCTTTTATGCCATTACTGACATGCCTCGTAATACTGATGATCGGTTTTACTGATAAACAGATTACAGGCATGACATAATGAGCAGGTGATCCACCGCCAAATGTTGGAAGTGTATGCAGATAATATCCAAAAATCATGATCAATATAATTGCGATAACAAATCCCGGAACCGCATATAATGCTGAAATAATATGATTAATGATCTTACTGATCAGATTATCCTGGCAGACAGCCATAAAAATACCAAGCAAAACTCCAATCACAACGCTTATTGCAAATGCAATAAGTCCAAGTTTTAAAGTTTCGGCTGCCCGTTCAAAAAATACATCTGTAACCGGACGTTTCTTTACTAAACTGATGCCCAAATCTCCATGTACAACATTTTTTATATACTCGACAAACTGCTGTACAAAATTCTGATCTAATCCGTATTCTTCATTATATTGTTCCAGCTGTCCCGGTTCCATTCCTTCCGGATACATAACTTCAAATGGATTACCTGTAAGTCTGGCTGCAAAAAATACAAACAGGAATACACAGATCAAGGTACATAAACTTATCAAAGTTCTTTTTATAATATAGCGAAACATCTGTGTTTTCATTTTTATCTCCTTTGCCAACAGTTGATTACTGCTTCAGACCGATTTCTCCGGAACGGAATCCCAGTGTATATGCTCTTACATTAGATGGAATCTTATAGGCGATCTTTGATGATACCGCTACAGATTCATATGGCTTATACAGGTAGATAAATGGTGTTTCTTCTCTGAAATAATCGTAAATCGCTGCAAGTGCTTTCTTTCTTGCTTCTTTGTCCGTACTGTATCTTGCTATATTAAACTGTTTGGTGTATTCATCAGATGCTACAAAATGTCCGGTCTTGATCTGTGCTCCGTCCGGAGACCAATGACGTTCCAATACTCCCATAGGATCCTGATAATACAACGGATTTGACCATGTTCTTATCATCTGTTCCTCATTTGTAAATGTCGACATACTCTCTGCCTCTACAAGTTCAGCATTTACACCGATCGCTTTCCACATCTCGATGACTGCCTGTGCTGCAAGATCTGCATGGGTATAGTAATCGGTCTGATTATAGATACGGATCACTTCACCGTTATAATTAGACTTGGCAAGGAATTCTTTTGCTTTATCTACATCATATGTGATCTCATTTTCTCTGCCTTCCAGATAGTAATCACTGCATTCTTTAAACTGATACTCGGTTGCCGCTTCTGCTTTGCCATGCCAGATCGTATCAACCAGCTTTTGCCTGTCAATCGCATAATCAAGTGCTGCACGAAGGTTCTTATCCTTCATAAGTTCATGTGTCATATTCAGACGATATACATGATAAACCGGTAAAACACCACCGATCAGCTGAACATTTGTATTTCCTTCTAACATTGCTTCTTCATCCGGTGGAATATTGGTAATAAAATCAACCTCTCCATTCTGAAGTGCCGTTATACGGGAAATGATCTCAGGTATACATGTGATATCGATCTCTTTAAATGGTGCTGCATCGCCCCAGTAATCATCAAACCGTTCCAGTACAACAGAATGTCCCGGATCAAATGAAACAACTTTGTAAGGGCCGGTTGTCACAGGTTCGAGTCCTGCCTTATCAAGACCGACACTTTCGCAATATTCCTTACTGCTGATTCCTGCATTTGGATCGGATAATAAATTTTCGATCAGAGGTTCCGGATTTTTTGTATATGCATGAACCGTCAGATCATCGACTGCCTCAAATCTGTCAAAGTTTGATAACAAATAGGAATTTGCCGTCTGATAATCCGCAATCTCATTATTGATTACACGATTCATGGAGTAACATACATCATCTGCGTCCATCGTAGTTCCATCATGGAACTTTACATCTTTCCGGAGTTTAAACTCCCATTCCAGTTCTCCGATCTGTTCCCAGCTTTCTGCAAGTCCCGGAACAAATGTTGGTGTATCAGCATTTGTATCACGCATGATCAATGTGTCATAAATATTGTAATATACCTGAATACCTGCATTGGATACGGATGCATTTGCATCCAATGTTGTTGGCAATGTTGCTGTAGCAACTCTCAGTACTTCATCTGTCTTTTCTTTCGATATAACTGCTGCTTCCGTCGTTGTATCTCCGGATGTCTGTGTTCCGTCTGAACCTGCAGTACTGCCACATCCCATACTGCTGACTGCCAACATAGCGGCTGATGCCATCAGCAGGACTTTACGAAATATATTATTTTTCTTCATCTTTGTCTCCTTTTATCATAGGTTATTATTCATATATACTTTCTAAGATCTCCAGAATATCTGTTTCATCCAGATCTCTTGGATTGTTGTCAATTCTTCCTTTTGTTGCTCCCTGTTTTGCAAGTACCGGAAGATCTTCTCTTTTTACATTCCAGTCTTTCAATTTATAGCGGATCTGAGCCAGTTCAAATATCTCTTTCATCTTACGATCCAGTTCATCCACATTTGCTATCTGAAATGCCTGATATAACTTTTCTTTATCTTTTATATAGGATTCATTTTTCCTCATAACTGCAGTCAATAACATACTGACCGCCACACCATGTGGAATATGATAATGCATCGTCAATGGATAGGATAAAGAATGGCACGCCGTTGTCTTTGTATTGCTGAACGCCATTCCTGCAAGCATGCTTCCCTTTGACATATAATCATGTGCTTCTTCCGCTTTATCCGGATTCGCCAGATCCTTAATATGATCCATGATCACCGATATAGCCTTACATGCATATACTCCAGATACCATATTCGCTGCTTTCGCCCAGTAACTTTCTGTTGCATGTGCTACTGCATCTAATGCAGATGAAACCGCCAGCTGAACCGGCATGGAAAATGCAAATTGCGGATCTACAAATGCTGCATATGCATAATTCTTCTGACTCTCTAACGATAACTTACTATTTGCTTTTGAATTCCATACGGTTGCCCAGCAGGTCACTTCACTTCCTGTTCCGGCTGTCGTAGGAACTCCGATCCAGTTACAACTGCTTTTTCTGCACTCCTTATTTTTTATTTTCGTGCAAAGCTCATCTACATCGCTGATCTCGCTTCCATACATGCAGCATAAAGATTTTCCAACATCCAACACACTGCCACCGCCTATAGCGATCACAAGTTCTATCCTCTTATCTTTTGTATTCTGATACACTTCGAAAAGTTCATATGCCTCCGGGTTGGATGCTGCAAAATGATAAAAGTTCCAGTTATACTCCGAACACTGATTGACCACATATTGTATATCTTCATTATTCTTCAGCTTGTCATTCCACATCAGCAACAGAATATTTTTATTTTTCATTTCAAGTTCCGGTATGACATGAACCAATTCTTTTATGCAGTGATATCCCTGATAGGTTCTTACCGGATTATAATATCTGTCCATTATCTGCTTTCCTTTCTGTCTGTAGTTTCATTTATCAGTTTTATGATCTTTGGCAGTTCTGTAATATCCCGGATCACATAATCAGCACCGGCATCCATATATTTCTTCTCTGCCTGTTCATACAATACCGCTTTCTCCGTCTCACTCATCCGCTCTGCTTCTTCAAATGATAAGCCAACCTGACTGGATCCTTCCAGTATACCGACTGTCCATACTCCGGCATTTACTCCTTCTAATATATCCATCGTTGTATCTCCAACTTTAACAACGGATGAAATCGGATATATTCCTGCCTGTCTCATATTCTCATAGATCATAAACGGTCCTGGCCTTCCGCTGCCTACTACATCCGGTGTTACAAGATAATCTGGTGAATATCCACCCTCAGCTGCTTTTGCTAAAACCCTGTCCATGATCTCTCTGGTATAACCAGTGGTTGAACCAATCTTGATTCCTTCCTCTTTTAACCAGCTGACAGTTTCTTTTACGCCCGGTATTACAACTGAATAATATGCAACAATATCTGAAAGCATGGATTCAAATATTTCATACATCTCATCTACATCGTTTTCTGTCCAGTCTCGTCCATTCTCTTTCTTCCACTCGGCAGCCGCATGCTCAAGCTTTAATAATTCCCGAATATGATCCTTTTTTTCCATTCCCATAGGTTTTAAGATTTCTTCTTTGCTAAGATTGATCTTCTTCTGCTCAAATACTTTTTTGAATACAACAGCCGGTGCCATACATCCAAAATCAACGGTTGTTCCTGCCCAGTCAAATACGACCAGTCTGACATTTTTATTCATTTTTTCTTTTGCTCCTTTTTGCTATATTTTTCTGTCTTTTGCTGTTTACAGGCTTATACTAGCATCATTATGTGGCATATACTATCATATTGAGGTAAATTTCAAGTAAAAAATATTTTATTTTGCAACTTTTTGTGGATTTTTTGTTTCAACTGGGAGTATAATCCAATCAAACGATGTGAAAGGATATCAGATAAATGTTATATACAGAACGAAAAGAATTAATTATGAAACAGCTGTCCTTAAAATCTGTTGTAGGAATAACAGATCTTGCAAAAGAATTTCAGGTATCCTTGGATACCATTCGAAGAGATCTGAAAAATATGGAGCAGGAAGGCCTTCTTAAATGTGTCAGAGGCGGAGCATGTCTTCCAGATACTTCTACTCAGTTTTCCAATTTTAAAGGACGTGAGATTATACATGCTGATCTGAAAAAAGAAGCAGTTAAAAAAGCTCTTTCTTTTATCCATAATGGTGATGTCATCATGATGAATTCCGGTACAACGAATACACTTCTGGCTCAGGAACTCGCAGCATCCCAGATTGAATGTTCCGTTGTTACTAATAATATAGCTGCCATATCCGTTCTAAGTACCAAGACATCCATCCGTACGATCGTTCTTGGAGGTGCTCTGGATCCCATGGAATGTTCTACCTACGGTTCACAATGCGAATCCGAACTGAATACCTATTATCCTGATATCTGCTTTCTGTCGGTAAATGCACTTCACCTGCAGCATGGATTTACAGATTTCCGATTAAATGAGATCAATATCATGCAGCAAATGATTAAACGCTCCAAACAGACTTATGCTGTTATGGATTCCAGTAAACTGAACACTACATCGAAGCGTATTGCTTTTGCAACAGATTCCATCGCTGCTGTCATCATGGACAACCAGGTGTCTGAAGCAGAGATTGCGCAATATACCCAGACAGGAATTATCATAAAATAAAAAATACCGGTCTTTAAATATCTGACCTTATAGTCAAATATTAAAGACCGGTATCTTCATTTCATATATTTACATCATCCGCATAGGGATGCCACGTTCACTTAAATACTTCTTCAGATCTGAAATCTCAAGCTCTTTATAATGGAATAATGATGCCGCAAGTGCAGCTTCTGCTTTTCCTTCTGTCAGCGCATCGTAGAAATGTTCTTTGGTTCCTGCCCCACCGGAAGCAATAACCGGCACATTTACATTCTCTGCAATCGTTCTGGTAAGGTCGATATCGTATCCTGCTTTCGTACCATCACAATCCATACTGGTAAGAAGAATTTCTCCTGCACCGAGTTCAACTGCTTTCATTGCCCATTCTACTGCATCGATGCCGCAGTCAATTCTTCCACCATGTTTGAAGATATTCCAGCCACCATCCGGCCGTCTCTTTGCATCAATGGCAAGAACCACGCACTGACTTCCGAACTTATCAGCCGCTTCTGCGATCAGATTCGGATTGTCGATTGCTGCCGAATTTACTGATACCTTATCTGCTCCCTCGCGGAGAATGGCTTTGAAATCATCAACGGTACGGATACCACCGCCAACCGTAAATGGAATAAAGATCGTCTCTGCCACACGTCTGACCATATCTACTACAATATTTCTCTGATCAGAGGATGCTGTGATATCTAGGAATACAAGCTCGTCCGCACCAGCCTTATCATAAGCTGAAGCAACCTGAACCGGGTCTCCGGCATCTACCAGATTTACAAAATTAATACCCTTTACGACACGTCCGTTTTTTACATCCAGACATGGAATAATTCTCTTTGTATGCATGATTACGCCTCCAATTCTATGAAATTCTTCAGGATCTGAAGTCCAACGGTTGAACTTTTCTCCGGATGGAACTGGCAGGCAAATACATTGCCATGTTCGATCGAAGCATGAATATTCGTTGAGTAAAATGTGGATGCAGCTACATCTTCCTCATGATCTGCCTTCAGATAATACGAATGAACGAAATATACATATGGATGTTCCGGAAGTCCTTTAAATAACCGTGCTTTCGGATTGACATCAAGTGAATTCCATCCAATCTGTGGAATCTTAAGTCCCGGTGCATCCGGAATTCTGAGAATCTGTCCATCTACAATTCCCAGTCCTGTTACTCCCGGTGTCTCCTCGCTTGTCTTAAATAATAACTGAAGTCCAAGACAGATACCAAGAAATGGCTTTCCGGAGTCAACGACATCATAAATTACATTTTTCAATCCATATTCATTGATCTTTCCCATTGCATCGCCAAAACTTCCAACGCCCGGAAGAATGACTCTGGAACTGTCCATAATGACATCCCTGTCTCTTGTAATTATGGCTTCTTCGCCAAGAAATTGTACGGCTTTTTCGACGCTTTTGATGTTACCTGCATCGTAATCAATAATCGCTATCATTTGTCTATTTCCTTTCAAATCAGGTATAAATCATCCTTTATCAGCAATGACCTTCACTATTTTAGCATACAAACGGTACAGTGTCTAATTACTCTATATAGTAACTTCTTCTTTTAATTGAACGTTTGTTCTGTTTGTGGTATACTATTGATGTATAATTGAAAAGAAAGCAGGATGTGATTTTCCGATTATTAGATGCCCTCTAGTTTA
>ERZ808240.4872-NODE-4872-length-11402-cov-47.232308_pt1 | contig 11402 bp, 8 predicted proteins | sample MGYA00521084_ERZ808240 | MGnify/ENA primary metagenome ERZ808240 (study PRJEB31516, sample SAMN03275571) | gut metagenome | biome: mammalia-associated habitat; material: feces | host: Papio cynocephalus | place: Kenya | collected 2012-08-06 ... | reverse complement strand
TTGTAACCAAAATTTCGGTAGGCTGCTCATTTTTTTTATTCTGCGGATTTTAGGAGTATCTTCCATCCAGTTGCGTACAGTCATTCTTACCAACATCCTTGCTAAGACACTAGGAGTGGTAAATTGACCATTAAAATTACGCTTCGTTCTCTTCACCGTGCATTCCAATATACTTTGCAGCATGGATTGGTTGATAGATTTCAATCCGTTTTCACGAAGGAACAACGAGAACTCGACCAATGCATTCCAAGCTTTCTTCGGCATGTGACGAGAATAGCTTAGCCCTGCAAAGACATTATAGAAATCACACCTTGCAGTAATCTTCTTAAATAGTTCATCAGCCTCACTTGCGGATGTTTGAAAGTCTATTTCATCCACGAGCATAGCGCCATTTTGATGGAGCTTTATCAGATGAGCAAACAAAATTCTGCAAGCCCAATTCAAAATAACATTTCGGGCATAAGCCACATACATGTCTTTTTCATCGAAACGATATTCTACGCTTGCTTCTTTCCACCATTGCGCAATGCCTGCTTCCAATTCAGAATTCAAGTTTGCTTCTTTACGCAATTTCTCAGCTACATCCGCCTTATATCCATTTATCAGCAAGTCAATAGCAGAATCAGAAATGACATCTCCCAAAGATATACGTTTTAACTGATGTGTCAACAAATAGTCATTTACAGCCAACACTACATCTAAGAGTATCTTCTCCCATTCCTTCCGATATGTTATTACATCCTCACGAGTTTGAATCTTTGCATTTGTCCATTGCCGAACCATCTCAAAAGTATCTTTCACCTCATTATATATGTAGAACTGAGCATACTGAAAATTCCAAATAACACAACTATCCAAACGCAAGAACCTTGCCTTACGCTGTGCATCTTTGACAAAGGTTTCATCAGTTATTGGCACATCAGGCATTTTTAATTCCCATCCTTGTAAAATAGAAGACAATTCTTTATCTGCATAAAGAATGACATCAGGAAACATCCTAAGTCTTGAATCAACAGATATGGTTGATTCACCGCCAGCCCTTTTTATTAGCAAATCATTATCCGAGGCAATCGCATTGATTTGAGAAATTATTTCTATTGCCCATGAACGCTCATTATAATTGACCTTAACACCTGCCATAACTAAAACTCCTTTAATACATTCAACATGCTTATCACTTTTCTTTTATCGTCCGACATTTTATCCCATGCTTGCTGCAACCGTTGCTTGGTCACTTGTATATAATCGATGTCACCTTTCTTAAACAAAGCAACATTTTCATTCTTTTCAATCCCAATGAAGTTACGTCCTTCCAAGAGAGCTGCAACAAGAAAACTTCCACTTCCAGAAGTATTATCCAAGACAACATCACCTGGATTCGTATAAGTTCTAACGAAATAACGCCCAAGTTCTACTGGTTTTTGAGTTGGATGAAAAACTTTACCCTCGCTTTCCGCTGTCTTGAAATAGATGATGTCTGTGGGATAACGCTTACCATCGCTGTGTACATGAACTGGTTGGAAATCACCATAGCTTCCACTCAGCTGATTTTTACGAACACCTTTGTCATATGGTTCACCTTCAATCATTTGAGGATGATAGACAGGTTGCTTTTTATAGAACACACAAACATCTTCATGCTTGCGCAAAGGCTGTTTCTTAGCATTTAGAAAATTGGTGGATTTAGACTTCTCCCAAACCCATTTATACCTAAACATCTTAGGATTACTTACCATCAACTCTGCCGTAAACATACCTTGTGAAGTTAACACAATAGCACCTTCATCTTTGACGATTCGTCGATATTGCTTCCATAGTTCATCCAGTGGGATTACGCTATCCCATTTGTTTTGAGTAGTACCATAAGGCAAATCACATAAAACCATATCAATCGAATTATCAGGCAATTGTTTCATTATTTCCAAGTAATCACCTTCTATCACATTATTCAAAAATGTCTCTATTTTATGGATTTCCCTTTTTACCATCTACTCTAAATTATATTCGCAGATTCCCTAACGAAGATTATTATTAAAAAGGTTACCACTACCTAAAAGAAATGGCGCAGGAATCATATCACTCCACATTCCTTGTTCTTCGAGGTATTAGGGGACCTACAACATCAAGGAAAGAAGCAAAAGATGCCTACGCCAACTGGAGTATATACGATAGCACAAAGTACACCCTTCCTTTCGAAAGGGCGTACCTGTGCTGTGTAAATACACGTTATGGGTAGACGTTCAATTGCCATCTTCCTCTGAATGTTATATTCGAAAGTCCCTAATTTTCGAAGAATCAGAAGAAAACGTTATGAACGCCTTTCTCAAAAATAGGCCAAGCCTTGGATTCACGCCAGCGACTCATCGCCAACAATCCGCAGAATGACAAGTGCAAAAGTAATAAAAAGAATTGGGATTAGCAAACTTTTTGCTAATATTTTAGGAAATATTACCTTGTTTGGAAATCAACTTTTCGCACAACAACTGAACGACGCTCGCACAACAGCTGATTTCCAACCGCACATCAGCTGTTGGGCAAGCACACATCAGCTGTTGGGCGCTTTTAGAAACTATGCCTTCCAAAGACTTTTCCTATATATTTGGAAGACTTCTTCTATATATTCCGAAGACTTATTGCTCATCAATTAATCTTCTCAACATATCGGAGTATCGCTCACCAATAGGTAACTCTTCCTCCAAATGCAAGACACGACGTACACAAGTAGTAGTTTCTTTTGTCTTGGGATTGTAACCTTGCTTCGTCTCGTCCCGAAAGAACAATCCCACACCTCGCTTTTGCCAAGAAGGCAAATCATTATAATTAATGCCATTCGAAAATAAAATTTCATTCTTCTCGCTATTGGAGATTCCTGATATCCTAGCTTGAACTTCCGATGCCGGCAAGCCAAGCTTACGCAACAACCAATAACAATGCCCATTCAACGAATTGCGATGAGAATCCTCTTGCCGCCATCTGAAATAATCCACAACCAACTCTTTATTGGGCAACGGTATCAAACGGCAATCGAAAATAGCTGGTCTTCCTGCTGCCAGAGAAAACGAGACCGAAGCCTCAGAAGCAAGAATGGACAACAACTTACGCTCCTTTCTTCCAAAAGTATCGTCATCAAGATGAAACAGCAAGGAAATCTCATCACTTTGTGTATAACCATACACCATTCTGAAACCACAATCCATCAAATGCTTGGTGGTAGAAATCATTAAGTCACGAAAGCGAATATCGAAAGGCTTCTCTAAATTCCACTCCTTCTTGGTCAATCGTGTAAAGCCATGTCCATCAAGCCTTGCCACGATATAAATTCCTTCGAGCAACTTCCTATCAAGACTTTGCTCAAAGCTCCTCATCTTCTTATCCAAAGTATCAAAATCCATAACAATATCTTTTTTATATTACATCTCAGGCATTTCTATCTCAGGAATCACATAGTCCGCCTCATCCTCTATCACATTGTTCTCGAAGAACATACAATAGTAAATAGGCATATAGGTGATTCCGGCTTGTTGATACACACTCTGCTCGTTGCTCAGCACCACTGCCTCATGGATATGGTATTCAGGGGTAGCCAAGAACTTGTCCAATGCGCTATGCACCGTATAGTCCTTGCCCGACTTAATCTCCAAAGGAAGAACGGTCAAATTACGGTAGTCATCTATGAGATAATCCACCTCTCCCTTTTGTTTGTTGTCGTAATAATGAAGCGTAAAGCCATGGGCATGGAGCTCCTGAGCAATAACCGACTCATACACTGCGCCCAAGTTCACGCTCCGCTCATCTTTCAACACGGCGTTGATATTGGTACCATACAACAGATTCGTCAACAACCCAACATCGCTCAGATACAGCTTCAGCAAATTCTTGCTTTCCGACTCTGCAAGCGGAAAAGCAGGATTGCTGATGGCTTGAACTGCCAAAGCGATTCCCGAATTGGTGAGATATTCAAATTCCTCGGCATAGTCGCTGAACTGCTTGTGCGCCTTCAATCCCTCGATATTCTTCACGATGATGCGCTTCTTCTTGCTCTCCATATTGGACGGAATCATATCGTATATCTTGCGAATCACCAATTTCTTCGCCCCATCATATTGCGAGGCATCTATCTTGTAAAGAGCATGAATATCTCGTTGAATGGCACGAACTTGCACGATATTTCTATTCTCCAAGAACTTATTGATGGCATCGGGCATTCCACCCACCAAAAGATAAGTCTTGAACTGCTGAAGCATATAGTTGTGCATGGAATCATTCAAGGATTCCTTGGCTATAAACTTTTGGCGCATCGCCTCCACAGCTTCCTTTCCACAGCCCATCGCCCATAAGAATTCCTCGAAATCCAAAGGGTACATTTGCTGGATGGCGACACTTCCGATAGGAACAGAAGGGGTTTGCGCCAAAGCGACTCCGAGTTGTGAGCCACTGCCGATATAACGATACTTGCCATCCTCGTTGAGGAACTTAAGCATGGTCATCAGATGTGGATAACTCTGTATCTCATCCAGAAAGACAAGGGTATCTTCTTTTGATCCTAGATTATTACCTGCCATTGCCCCCAACTGCAAATAGAAATCTTCCTTGCTCTTAACTGTGGCAAAAATACCATCTCCCTCTTGATCCGCCTTGAGGTTTATCTCCACAAAATGCTTGAATAATTTCTTTCCCACGTATCTGATAAGATACGATTTTCCTATCTGTCGGGCACCATTGACCAACAGAATCTTTCGTGGTTCATGGAGAAGGAAGTTCTCCAAAGTTTGGGTAAATTTACGTTCCAACATAACTCAAAGTTTTATTCAGTTGCAAATATACTGAATTTCAATGAATTGTGCAAATATTTAGGAATAATTCTTGCCTTTTACCTACCAAAAAGAGGAATTATTCCGTTAAAACACACCCCAAAAAGAGGAATTATTCCATTAAAATACATCCTAAAAAGAGGAATTATTCCGTCGAAACATTCCAAATAAACAATATAGGAATCGCTATAACAATGGTAAGGTGACGGAGAATGTAAAGGCATCTTTCTCCACATTGATTTGTTTGCCATGCAACTGGTATTGTTTAGCCAGGTTAGCAAGTCCCATGCGATTTCGGCTTACGGATTGGCGGAGTTGCAGATTATTCCTTACTAGTACCTTATCTTCACTGATGGCAATGTTGATTTCCAAGGGATGCTCATGAGTATTGACATTGTGCTTAAGGGCATTCTCCACCAATATCTGAATGCTGAGAGGAATGATGTGGCGACGAGGCAAGTTTTTATCCTTCTCTATATGAATGTGCAGGTTGTCACCAAATCGGAGTTGTTCTAGGAAGATGTAGTTTCTGGTAAAGTCCAGTTCGTCTTCAAGAGGAACCTTATCCATATCGTGGGTTGTGAGCAGGTAGCGATATACCGATGAGAGTTTTTTGGCAAACCTATTGGTCTTGTCGGCATCTTTGTAAGCCAATGCCGACAGCACATTCAAGCAGTTGAAGAGGAAGTGAGGATTAAGCTGATTCTTCAATGCCTCGAATTGATAGACCGCCTTTTCCTTTTTCATTTCCATCAAGAGCATCTTGTTTTCCATTAGTCGACGATTATAAAGGCTCAGTTCTATGAAGAGTACAAAAAGACTGTTCCAAAGAATGGCGGGAATCATTTGTTCTACAGATTTCCAAGCTCTAATTCCGAAGAGACTGAGCAGCAAGTCTATAGCTATAGAAGCAACAACAACCAAACTGTCTGCCACGATGAGGCGAAAACAAGCCATAAGCAATGAATCGGCATGGGCACCTCGCTGCAAAAAACGAATGATGAAGTAGTCGATGTAACCCAACATCAAACATAATGGAATATTCAACAACAAATTGTAGAATACCACTCTTGCCTGCAACCTCCCATTGATTGCAGAAAAAGTAACGATACATATCAGCAGGGATAGGAACAAAAGAGCCCCCATTCCCAAATCATGACGTGATATAAAATAGCGATGTTTCACAATATCAAATTCCTTGCCCATCCAGCCATTTCAAAACTTCCGACACACGACTACGGCTCACGATTACTTCCTGCGGGCATTCGACTGAAAAATCTATCAACAGACGACTGCCAAAATAGCGGGAGGCTTTCTTCACCGCCTTGATATGAGCTATGCAACTGCGAGATACTCTGTGAAAATCTTGCTCGTCGAGCATCGCCTCCAACTGATCGAGTGAATAGTTTACAATGTATCTCTTGCCTGTGAATAGATGCAGAAAAACATATTTGTCCTCACTGTAGAAAAATGCAATGTCAGCAGACTCTATGGTAGAAAAAGAGTCGCCGACAGATACCAAGAAACGATTTTTCTTGACGTGCTTGAGATAGGAGGCTGCCAACTGATGATAATTGTCCGTGGGCAAGTTAGCTTGCGACTCATTGGCTTCCGAAGAATGGGATGGAAGATAATAAGTCTCCAGCTTTTTCAAGGCACGTTCCAAGTCCTCCTCTTCTACAGGCTTAAGCAGGTAATCGATACTGTTGACCTGAAAGGCTCGCAATGCATACTCGTCATAAGCCGTAGTGAAAATAATTGGCACCTTGATGTCAATATGCTCAAACACATCAAAGCAAAGACCATCCGAAAGGCGGATATCAACAATCATCAAGTCGGGAACAATAGTTTTTAGTTTCACTAGAGCCTCCTCTACGCTCACAGCCCACCCCTGCAACACATAGTTGGGGCGCAGAATCCCCATCATACGTCGGATTTCCTCGTAAGCAAATGGTTCGTCCTCCAAGATGAAATATTTATATTCTTTATCCATAATCTTTTCTTATTTGAAAGGATGCAGACTGAAGCCTACAGCCATATAAAGTCCTTTATCTAATCTCCATTTTTCTTTGCCTGTAAAAGTATTTTTAAATCCCTTGATGCTTCGGTCTGTCAATCGTACGCTATGAAAACTTTCCATGCCAGCATTGATGTAGATACCAGACCATTTGCCCAGTTTCCATTCCGGGCGGATGTATGATCTCATTCTCATCACGCCGTAGATTTTCGTCTTACCTTCTCTCCTTACCACCGATGTCAAACCCGACATATCGAAAGGCACCAATGACAAACTGAAGCGGTCGGAAAATTGACGCTTCACGGATGCTTTCACCGCATTTACGGCTTCCACGTCGATTTCATACTTACCCGTGGTTGTCCACTTCAGATAACCCATAGGCACGATCAGCGGCACACCATACGAGTTGGTAAGTCCGGCACCGATACCAATATCCAAATTGTCTCGCCACTTATAAGCAAAAATAATACCACCATTCGCCAAAACGCTTCTAAGAGCAATTTCTTTGGGAGCAGAATAGATTCCTGCGCCTATGGATGCCAACATATACCAACGCTCCGATAACGGGCGGCGATGGGATACATTGAAGCTAAGATTCAGCACCTCATTGGGGTTGACCTCACAAGCTCCCTCATGGTTATTCATCTTCACATACTGTCCGCTCACTGTTCCTGCCCAAACGATTGGCTGCCCCTGACCATTTACTTTCGCCGAGAAAGGCATGGTGTATCTTCCAGAGATTTGCCACTCGTTGGCTGAACCCAACTTATTCTTATCATCATCCTGGAAATCCCTGTTGGGGATAAAACTGCCCTCGATGTAACCTTGCGAGAATACATTCATTGAAGAGAGGGCAAACAGAATCCCCAATGCTAGTCCCATTTTAATTGTCTGTTTCATAAATTTACTTTTTCTCTTTTTGGGTGCAAAATTAAATGTTTATTTTCAATACCCCAAGAGAAATCCGACAAACAGACAAATAAAACAGATGAGTGACAGAATGAGGCGGATGATGTTACATCATACAACTTTCCACCACACACTAAACTTGATTCTATTCATAAGTTTTTTAACTCTATCCAGTGCATAATCACTTCGACCACATACTCCTGTTCCTCGCTTGTCAAAGCCCTACCCTTCGGGATATGATGCCACTTCTCCAGGCAGCCTCGGCAACAGCAGCCTGTGGCATGTTGGGCGATAAAGACGGGAGAAGTGCCATGACGCATCGGGGTCTGCTTGCCATCGTTCGGGATGACGGCAGGAGCCAGTCGCTTGGCGATAATCTGTCGGGCATGCTCTCGGATGGTCGCCAACCCCTTATTGGCGATAATCTCCTTATCCTTCTGATTCAGATAGAAACTGCTTCTGAACTTGGAATGGGAGAGGCGCAAGAAGAGCGAGGCGATGGTTTCGTCGGAAACATAAGATACATCTTTTTGCGACACAGCCTCATCTATCTTCTGATTCTCATCGCCAAAATCAGAAGGAGCAAACAAATCCAATTCTTTCGTCATAGTCTTCATTTCTCTATAATCTCCTATAAATATTGCCCAAGGAAAACTCAAGCACACGACAAAGGTACAACTTTTTTCCGAAAAACTGCTATTACAAGCACAAAATAAAGAACAAGCCCATCCTTGTCTATGCTCAAAATATAATACTCCAACTAGATTTCCCCTAGAAAAATGTAATGTCACTCAAAACTTTCCCCTAGAAAAATGTATAAAACATTTGGATATTCCCCTAGAAAAATGTATCTTTGCAACCAAAAAAAAGAACAATTTATGGAAAGATATATATATCAACAATTATTGAAATGGAAATCATCCGCTACACGTAAGCCGCTGATACTGCAAGGAGCAAGACAAGTAGGCAAGACTTATATTCTCAAAGAATTTGGAAAACGAGAATACAAGAACCTCGTTTATGTCAATTGCGACCATAACGAAGATATGAGCAATATGTTCTCGGATTACGATATTCCGCGTATCATCCGAAGTATTAGTGCCATTACCCATCAGAACATCATCCCAGGAGAGTCCTTGATTTTCTTTGACGAAATACAAGAAATCGAAGGAGGCTTGGCGGCACTCAAGTATTTCTGCGAAAAAGCACCCGAATATCATGTTGTCGTTGCAGGTTCCCTTCTAGGCATCACCCTGCATGAAGGAACTTCTTTTCCTGTGGGAAAGGTCGATTTACTCTACCTATATCCTATGGACTTCGAGGAGTTCTTATTAGCCATGAACGAAGAACAGCTAGTAAAAATCATGCGTAGCAAGGACTGGAAAACACTAACTATGCTCCGTTCACATTGCGAGGAATTGTTGCGTCAATATTATTTTACTGGTGGAATGCCAGAAGCTGTAGATGCTTACATCAAAAGACAAGATATTTGGGAAGTAAGGGCAATCCAAGAAAAAATCATCATCGCTTATCGAAATGATATTTCAAAACACGCTCCAACCAACCAAGTACAACGCATCAATATGGTTTGGAATTCCATCCCATCCCAATTGGCACGTGATAACAAAAAGTTTATCTATGGAGCCGTCAAGAAAGGTTCCAGAGCCAATGACTTTGAGTTAGCAATTCAATGGCTCATTGATGCAGGACTGGTTCATAAGATTAGCCGTATCAACAAAGCTGCCGTCCCTTTGAAATTTTACGAAGACATGAATGCTTTTAAATTGTTTGTACTAGACTGTGGTTTGCTAGGTGCCATGTCGCAAACTCCACCCCAGCAAATCCTTATCGGCAACAATATATTTGAGGAATACAAGGGCGCATTCAGCGAGAACTTCGTATTACAACAGATGCTTGTTCTGCCACATACCTATATATATTATTATAGCAACGAAAACTCAACGATGGAAATTGATTTTGTGGTTCAGCATGAAGCCAATATCATTCCTGTGGAAATCAAGGCGGAAGAAAATCTCAAGGCGAAATCCTTGCATCAGTATGTAAAGGACAATCCCGGACTACATGGTCTCCGTCTCTCCATGTCTCCATACAGAGAACAAGATTGGCTCACCAACGTACCGCTCTATGCAGCGAAGTTTGCGTTCTAAGATAATATAAATTTTAGTTACAAAACAAAGAAGAACAATTACAAGTATAACAAATGAAGAATATCAAGGAAAATTATCAACAATATGTGGCGCAATATGCTTCCGAAACGGCAGCCTTGAAGCGCAAGAACACAGGGTTTATCACGGGTGAGCTGCTGGCGTTTGGCGGCATCATCGCTTTCATCATCTGTTACTTTGCGTTAGATGGCGACACCAAGCATTATCTGCTGGGAGCTGTATTGTGCCTCATCGCTTACTTCGGCATCCGTCGCCTCGACGACAAAAACAAGGAGAAGGTGGAGCATCTTTCTGCCCTTCTCAAAGTTTATCAGAATGAAATCAAAGCTCTAGATGGCGACTTCTCGCCTTTCGAGACTGGTGAACAATACCAGAATCCGCAGCATCCTTACTCCTTCGACCTCGATGTCTTCGGCAGGAGTTCGCTGTTCAATCGCATCTGCCGCACCATCACATCGGGTGGTTCGGATGCACTTGCGAAAAACCTCACTCGTGAGACACCTTTGAGCATCGAGGAAATCAAGAGGAGAACGGCTTTGCAAAAAGAACTGACAGAGGAAGAAGGAAAACATGAAGCAGGAGATGGTTCTATCAAAGCCGAAAGCTATTCTGCCCAAGCAGAGAACTGGCGAATCGAATTCTTGGCTCTTGGAGAAAAGAACAAAAACAAAGTTCTAAATGGTCCTGCACCTTCCTACTCTCAACTCAACAACATTCAAGTAAGCATGGCGGCGGAGCCTACCCGACAAATCATCGGATACAAGAAGATTGATTCCAATGCTGTGGTTGATGCGATTGAAAAGGTTTCGAAAATGGAAGTTCCTGGTTGGTTTGGTTCTCCTGTATCGTTAGCCATCGGATGGTTGGCTATCATCGGAGTCATCGGCTCCGTGATTCTATCCATATTCAATATCATCTCAACCAACATCCCGTTGTGGTGGGTAATGATACAATATATGGTGGTATTCTTCGTCTGCAAGCAAACGCTTGACAAGATTGATAGTAATGGAGGTAAACTTCGCCACCAACTCATCGCTTACTCGCAGATTCTCCAACTCATTGCCAAGCGCAATTTCCATAGTGAACTGGGCAAGGAGATGCAAGCAAACCTTGCCGATGCCTTTCCTTCCTTCGCACAACTGGAAAAGATTCTAAAAGGATATGATCGTCGTGGCAACTTCCTCGGCTTGTTCTTCACCGATGCCTTCATGCTCAGCGATTTCTTCCTCGTTCGCAGTTTCTTGAAATGGAAGAACACCTATATGGTGAAGATGGAAGAATGGATGCACATCATCAGCGAGATGGATGCGATGGTATCCATGGCGGATTTTCGCTATAATCATCCAGAGGCTAATAATCCAACGTTTGTAGAAACCCATGAGATTAAGAAAAGTCCTGAAATGGTGGAAAGTCCTGAAATGGTAGAAAGTCCAGAAATCGTATTCGAGGCAAAGAACCTCTATCATCCTTTCCTTGGCG
>ERZ808240.4871-NODE-4871-length-11405-cov-8.420881_pt1 | contig 11405 bp, 11 predicted proteins | sample MGYA00521084_ERZ808240 | MGnify/ENA primary metagenome ERZ808240 (study PRJEB31516, sample SAMN03275571) | gut metagenome | biome: mammalia-associated habitat; material: feces | host: Papio cynocephalus | place: Kenya | collected 2012-08-06 ... | reverse complement strand
TGGTAGGTACGGAAGGCGGTCTTATGGATCAATATCGTAAGAATGAACAGCCGTTGTGTGGCGACTTCATGGCAAAGGTGATGTCAAACGCATTGAAGATGGGTTGTAATAATGCATGTATGAAGCGTATTGTTGCGGCACCGACGGCAGGTGCCTGTGGAGTACTTCCGGCAGTACTTGTTACTTATTATAAAGAGTACAATGTTCCGGAAGAGAAGATGATAGAAGCAATGTATGTAGCAGCAGGGCTTGGTCAGATCATTGCCAACCGGGCATATCTGGCTGGGGCATCCGGAGGATGTCAGGCCGAGATTGGTTCCGGATCAGGAATGGCAGCCGGAGCAATCTGTTACATCAAAGGTGGAGATACCGATCAGATCGGACATGCCTGCGCAATGGCACTTAAGAATCTGATGGGACTTGTCTGTGATCCGGTTGGAGGTCTGGTAGAAGTTCCATGTGTGAAACGTAATGTTGGCGGAGCGGTGAATGCACTGGCAGCGGCAGACATGGCACTTGCTGGAATTACCAGTAAGATACCAGTTGACCAGGTGATTGATGCGATGAAAGAAGTCGGAGATAAGATGGACGTATCATTAAGGGAAACCGGTATCGGAGGTGTTGCAGGAACACCGGCAGCACAGGAAGTGGTAGAAAAACTGGGGATGTAGCGCAGGCTATATCCCTTTTTTCCTTTTTTTATCAGGTATTTGCTGCCAATAGAAAAAAAAGATTTACAATCAGTACAATCCTTTTTATACTGGATAAAGTGTGGAATTTTACAATTTTAGACAAGAGAATGAGTAATGGAGGAAGAAAAGAATGACAAAATGGAAGAAAGCAGTGTCGGTACTGTTGATTGCTGCTACGCTGGTGCTTATGGTATCCGGTTGTGGAAAGAAGACTGCAACGACAGAGAATACCGGAAGTTCAAAGTACAGAGTCTGTATGATCACTGATGCCGGAGACATTACGGACCAGTCATTTAACCAGACAACTTATGAAGCATGCAGGGATTATTGTGCGACTAACGACATTGATTTTACATATAAAAAACCGGATGGAGATACGGATTATGCAAGAACTGCCATGGTCGACGTTGCGGTCGCAGAAGGATACAATATTATCGTTATGCCGGGATATGTATTTGCGCAGACGATTATAGATACGACATTTAAATATCCGGATATTAAATTCATTGTTCTGGATATGAGTGCCAGCGACATCGGGGCAGCAGCAGTGGGAAATGCTTATTATGATAATCCGGATGCGTATGATGTGTCAGATTATTATAATACAAAGAACACTTACCTTGCCATTTATCAGGAAACAATTCCTGGATATCTTGCCGGATATGCTGCAGTAAAATTAGGATACCGTCATCTCGGATTCCTGGGTGGACAGGCAGTGCCTGGTGTTATGCGGTATGGATATGGTTATATACAGGGAATTGATGCAGCCGCAAAAGAGATGGGAATTACAGATGATGTGACGATTGAATATGCTTACGGCGGACAGTTCTATGGTTCTACAGAGATCACAGCAGCGATGGATACCTGGTATAGTAACGGAACAGAAGTTGTATTTGCCTGTGGCGGAGGTATCTTCACTTCTGCAGCAGAAGCAGCGGCAAAAGTAGGAGGCAAGATTATCGGTGTAGACTCCGACCAGTCAAAGACGATTGATGCTTATGGAAAAGGAATGACGGTGACATCAGCGATGAAGAGCCTGACCGCAACTGTAAATTCAATGTTAAGTTCGATCATTTATGATGGAACATGGAAAGATCATGTCGGAAAGGTTGAGAACCTTGGACTGGTATCCAAAGATGACATGTCGCTGAATTATGTCGGACTTCCGGAAGATACAACACAGTGGAATGATAATTTTACTGTGGATGATTACAAGCAGCTGGTAGCAGATATCTATGATGGAAAAGTAAAAGTAAATAACAGCACGGATAAGATGCCGAAAGTATCTGTTAAATTAAATGTACGTCAGGGTACGATCAAATAACGAAAGGGAAGGAAACAAAAGTATGTCTGAATATGCAATTGAAATGTTGAATATCACCAAACGTTTCCCGGGAATTGTTGCAAATGATAATATCACGCTTCAGCTTAAAAAAGGCGAGATTCATGCACTTCTGGGAGAAAATGGAGCTGGAAAGTCAACACTGATGAGCATTCTGTTTGGTCTGTACCAGCCGGAAGAAGGAGAAATCCGTAAAGACGGTAAAAAAGTAGAGATCAAGAATCCCAATGATGCCAATGCACTGCAGATTGGTATGGTACATCAGCATTTTAAACTGGTAGAATGCTTCTCTGTACTGGATAATATTATCCTGGGAGTAGAACCTACAAGTCATGGATTTTTAAAGAAAGAAAATGCAAGAAAGAAAGTTATGGAGCTGTCAGAAAAGTATCATCTTCAGGTGGATCCGGATGCACTTGTGGAAAATATTACCGTCGGAATGCAGCAGAGAACTGAGATTTTGAAAATGTTGTATCGTGATAATGAGATCCTGATCTTTGATGAACCGACAGCGGTGCTGACCGTTCAGGAGATTGCAGAATTGATGAAGATCATGAAAGGTCTGGCAGCAGAAGGTAAGAGCATTCTTTTCATTACACATAAATTAAATGAGATCATGGAAGTAGCGGATCGTTGTACCATCCTCCGCAAGGGTAAGTATATAGGTACTGTTGATGTCAAAGACACCACACCGGAAAAACTTTCAGCCATGATGGTCGGAAGAAATATCAGTTTTAAAGTGGATAAAGCTCCCGCAAAACCAGGAAAAGTAGTTCTGGATGTAAAAGGAATGACAGTTGCAGGTGAGAGCCATAAAAAAGATGCAGTCAAAGATGTAACTTTCCAGGTAAGAGAAGGTGAGATCGTATGTATTGCCGGAATTGATGGAAACGGACAGAGTGAACTGGTATATGGGCTTTCGGGTCTGTCAGAATTAAAGTCAGGAAGTATTTACTTAAATGGAAAGGATATGACCAAGGCATCGGTAAGACAGAGATCTGTACTTGGAGAAAGTCACATTCCGGAAGACAGACATAAGTATGGACTGGTGCTTGATTATTCACTGGAAGATAATATGGTTCTTCAGACGTATTTCAAACCTCGGTTTACGAATAAATTCGGTTTCTTAAAAAAGAAAGAAATCCGAAGCTATGCAGAAAAGCTGATCGATCAGTATGATGTAAGATCAAGCCAGGGTCCGGTAACACAGACAAGAACCATGTCCGGAGGAAATCAGCAGAAAGCAATTGTAGCCAGAGAAATTGATAAGGATCCGACATTCCTGATCGCAGTCCAGCCAACCCGTGGCGTGGATGTAGGTGCGATTGAACTGATTCACAAACAGATCGTGGAAGAGCGGGACAAGGGAAAGGGAGTACTCCTTGTCAGTCTGGAACTGGATGAGGTTATGGATGTATCAGACAGGATACTTGTGATGTATGAAGGTGAGATTGTTGGAGAATTCAAACCGGATGAAGTTACAGTAGAAGAACTTGGCCTTTATATGACAGGCGCCAAGAGACAGGAGGTTTAATCTATGGAAACCAGAAAAGAGAAGAAAAATATTCTGTCGAATGGGGCTCTGCAGACACTGATCGCGTCATTGATCTGTATTATACTTGGCCTGTTCGTCGGATATATTGTGCTTTTGATCATTAATCCGGAAGGGGCAGGAAAAGCAATCACAGCGATTCTTAAGAACTTCCTGTATTTCCCGAGACCGGAAGTAGCACTGGAATATTTCGGAAGTACGCTTGCAAAATCGGCACCACTATTAATGTGTACATTGTCAGTTTTATTTGCTTATAAAGTAGGACTTTTTAATATCGGAGCATCCGGACAGTATGCGGTCGGAGCTGGATTTGCACTGTATTTTGCAATTCATTATAATGCGCCTTGGTGGGTGTGCCTGATTCTTGCAATGATTGGCGGAGCAGTACTTGGAGCAGCAGCCGGAGCGCTGAAAGCATATCTGAATGTAAATGAGGTTATCGCATGTATCATGTTGAACTGGATCAGCCTGTATGCGGTAAATACAGTACTAACCGGAGTAAAGGAATCCAGTACAACTTATACATTGCCACTTAGAACGAATAATCCAAAAGCGGTGATTCCGCATCTGGGACTGCAGCATTTATTTGCCGACAACCGTTATGTGACGATCGCAATTCCTCTGGCAGTAATCTTTGCAATCCTGGTATGGATTGTCCTTGGTAAGACAAAATTAGGATACGAGTTGAAAGCAACCGGTCTTTCTGTAAATGCAGCAAAATATGCCGGAATGAAAGAAAAGAAAAATATCATTCTGACGATGGCAATCGCCGGAGCTCTTGCAGGAATGGGTGCAGGATTCTTATACTTAAGCGGAATTGAGCAGTGGTCCTGTGCACAGACAGCCGTTCCGAATATGGGATTTAACGGAATTGCAGCAGCATTCCTCGGAGGACTGCATCCGATCGGTGTAATATTCTCATCTTTCTTCATTCAGCACATCACAAGTGGTGGAGCTTATGTTGACAAGATGGTATATTGTTCACAGATTTCGGATCTGATCGCTGCGATCATCATTTATTTCTGTGGATTTGTATTGTTCTTCAAGCATTGTATGAACCGTGGAATTCAGAAGTCTGTTGAAAAGAAAATTCAAGAAGCGAAGCAGAAAGGAGGAGAATAGGCATGGCGCTGTTATTACAATATACATTAATCTATGCATCCGTATTATTACTGGTTGCACTGGGCGGCTGTTTCTCCGAACGAAGCGGAATTATCAACCTGGGACTGGAAGGAATCATGGTTGCCGGAGCCCTTGGAGGAGCACTGGTCATGAAATATATGCCGAATCTTTCTTCGGCAGCAATGGTAATCTGTGTGATACTTGGAAGTGTAATCTTCGGAATGGTATTCTCCCTGCTTCTTGCGGTAGCTGCGATTAATTTCAATGCGGATCAGACATTGATCGGTACAGCGATGAATATGCTGGCAACAGCGGCTGCAACAGTATTTGTAAAAGCAATCAATATGGCAGAAGATCCGAATAATGTAGCATCAACCATTCAGTATATTGATCAGAAAAAAGCTTTTTCCATTGTGAAGATTGCAGGGTTTGAGGTGAACTGGTTCATGATCATTACGATCGTACTTCTGATTGTGGCAAATGTGGTGTTATACCGGACACGTCTCGGACTTCGGCTGATGGCATGCGGGGAACATCCACAGGCAGCCGATTCCGTGGGAATTAATGTCTACAAGATGCGTTATATCGGAGTATTGATCTCTGGATTCCTTGGAGGACTGGGTGGAATCGTATATATCACAGCCGGTGTTTCTGAATGGAAATTTGAAAATGGTGTGGCAGGATTCGGATTCCTGGCACTGGCGGTTATGATCTTCGGGCAGTGGAAACCGAACCTGATCGCACTGGCTGCTTTATTATTCGGATTGTTCAGAGCATTGTCCAATGTATATTCGGGATTTGATTTCCTGGCAAATTTAAATATTCCGGGAACATTCTACAAGATGCTTCCGTATATTATCTCACTTCTGGTTCTGGCTGTTTCGTCTAAGAAGTCAAGAGCGCCGAAAGCGGAAGGTATTCCTTATGACAAGGGACAGAGATAAAGAAAAGAGATGAAAGAAAAGACAAAGGAGAAATCTACGATGGGAATTGTAGTAATCGGAGATGTATTTATTGATATCAAGGGGTATTCCACATCTCCATATGTCCCTTATGGAAGAAATGCGGGAACGATCGCACAGATCCATGGAGGCGTAGGACGCAATGTGGTAGAAGACATAGCAAATGTGGAATTAGAACCGACATTTGTCAGTCTGGTAGATAATGATGCGATGGGAGAAGATGTGATCCAGAAGCTGAAACGTCATAAAGTAGATACCAGATATATGAGAAAAGTGGAAAACGGCATGGGTACATGGCTTGCTGTATTCGATCATGAAGGAGATGTGGTTGCATCCATTTCCAAAAGACCGGATCATGGTCCGATCGAGCGGATCCTGGATGATCACGGAGATGAGATCTTCAAAGATGCAGACAGTATTGTAATTGAGATCGACATTGATAAAGAAATTGTGAAGAAGACATTTCATTATGCAGAAAAGTACGGCAAGAAAGTATATGCGATTGTATCAAATATGAGTATTGCGATAGAAAGAAGAGATTTCTTACGAAGAACAGCCTGTTTTGTATGCAACCAGCAGGAGGCGGGAATCCTGTTCTCAGAAGATTATGAAGATATGTCAGCGGAAGAATTAGCCAAGATTCTGCCGGAGCGTATCCGTTCGGCACAGATACCGCAGATGGTGGTAACCATGGGCGGAGATGGTGCTGTCTATGCAGATCAGGAAGGCAACGAGGGAGTCTATCCTGCATTGAAAGTAGATGTGATTGATACAACAGGAGCCGGAGATGCATTTTTCTCAGGTGTATGTATCGGACTTACTTATGGAAAATCGCTGCGTGAAGCCTGTGGAATCGGCACCAGACTTGCGTCAACTGTAATCTGTACATCAGAAAATATCTGTCCGAGATTCATGCCGGAAGAATTCGGACTTACGAGGTAATGATAAGACGATGGAAAATATAATTATCGGGATTGCCGGAGGATCAGGATCTGGCAAGTCTACATTTACAAACAGAGTAAAAAAGCATTTTGGCGATGATGTGGTAGTAATCTATCATGATAATTATTACCGCAGACAGGATGGAGTTCCGTTTGAGGATCGTGTGAAGGTAAACTATGATCATCCGGATTCGCTGGAAACAGATCTGCTGGTGAAACATCTGAAACAGTTAAAAGAAGGAAAGACGATCGAGTGTCCGGTATATGATTACAGCCAGCACAACCGTTCTTCCGAGATTATCAAAATCGAGCCAAGACCTGTAATCCTGGTCGAAGGGATCCTGCTTCTGGCAGACCCAAGAATCCGTGATCTGCTGGATATCAAGGTGTATGTAGAGGCAGATGCGGATGAGAGGATATTAAGACGTATTTCCAGAGATGTAGAAGAACGTGGAAGAGATCTGAATGGAATCATTGAACAGTATCTGACAACAGTAAAACCAATGCATTATCTGTATGTAGAACCTACAAGAGCGATGGCAGATATCGTGATCAACAGTGGAAAGAATGATGTGGCATTCGATCTGTTTGTATCGAAGATTGAGCAGTTGCTGGAAAGTATGGGAAGATAAAAAAAGAACGACTTCAACGGCATATTACAGTGCCGGGGAAGTCGTTTTTTTATCGCCATGCGTTCGGAAGAAGCTGCCGGTGGCAGATCCTGTAGATAAAGTTATGCAGTAACATCTTCTGTACGCTGAAAATAAGCATGGGCTTTATCGAATAGTTTATTGCATAGAACTGTATAGATAGAACCAAACAGGTTGGCTCCGATTCTGAGTGCTACTGCATAAGGCATTCCGAACAGACCGGATGCAATGGATAAAGCACCAAAAGTATTGAACACAGTCTGCCAGGAATATCCTGCTGAATATCCGACACCGATTCCGCCGATGATTCCGATATAAGCATACATAGACTTCGGAAGGACCGTATACAGAACGATAAACAGTAGCCCACCTACAATGTTGAACATCCAACGTTTTCCGGAACGAGCGACACAGTCATTCGTAAATGGAAGGCATACGGACATACATGCAATACCTGCCCACATGGCTCTTGGGAGTCCGAGCAAAGACATGATGAGCATAGCGGAAGACACGATAAATGTCAGTTTGATGTACCACCTGCTTCGTGCCGAATGAATGTCGAATTCCTGGAAAAGATGGGAAAATTTGCGTCGGTAAGGTCTGTTCTTCTGGTTCTTATAAAATATGAACATACAAAGAATCATACCAACAAAGAGTCCTTCTATTCTTAAAATATAAGCATGTCCGCTTACATCATATCCAAATAATAACAGGTATCCAAGTACAAAAGTAGAATGATTGTACATGATCACATTATGGCAGCCGAGGATCATTAGCAGCATAATACAGGCAGCATTGATAAAAAATGCCGGAACTGGTGATACCATGTTGGCAAGACGCGGTCCTGCCATGAGGATTGCATAGATGCCTGCGATAGAGATAAGTCCGTGTGTGGTGCGGATTCCGAAGTCTGCTTGTCTGAGAACAAGTACTGCCAGAAGCACAGTGACACCGACAACACTGTTGTCATTTCCGATAAATTTGCTGTAAAGTGATACGACTGCAACACAGAATACCATTACAAGATATACTTTAAAATTGTAAATGAGTATGTGACGGCGTTTTTCTTTTTTGTCGGTCGTATTTTTGATCAGCTGTTTAGAGCCGGTCGAACTCAATTGTAATTCCTGATAAAATGTCATAAGGAACCTCCTTTATTTATTTTGTGAAGAAAGAATCTCATTTGCCTCCCGGATCAGTTGGAAGAGAGTCTCAAATTTTTCTTTCTCCATATTCTGCTGTAAAGTATAGAGTGGATCCAGATAGTAATAATACATGCGGTCAATCTCATCTTTTCCGGCATCTGTGATACAGATATTGTAACTGCGCCGGTCGAAAGCGGATGTTTCTTTTTTGATAAAAGCTTTCGCTTCCAGACGGTCGGTCAGACGGCTGACAATTGTCTTACTGATTCCCATGGCATCCGCAAGCTGTCTCGGCGTTAACGGAGCTTCTGACAGTGCAATGCGGAACAGAAAGTCAATTTCCTGTGCAGAAGTTTGATCAGATTTTCCGGATTTTTTGATTGCCATACTTGCAAAATGACGGAGATCGCCCTGTTTGGATACGATATCGGTCCAGTTTTTATCTTTCATAATTACTCCTTTATAATAGTTTACTTTGTAAACAATTGTGATAAGTACTATAATTGATATAAAGAAAAATGTCAAGGGGATTATGAGTGGAAAATTCGTGTATTTTCAATAAAAATTCTTTACAAAAGAAAAGTAGTATGATAAAGTATTCTATATTTCAAAGATAAAAAAAGCTCTAAAGAATCTAAGGTCCAAAAGGCTGTCGGTAATAGTTTCACGTTCTGAAACAATATCCGAAATGTAAGCAATAATAGTAATATGGAAGGTTTGAATTATTATTGCAAAAGGGAACTTACAAATTTATAATGGAAGGAGAACTGGATGAAAGAACTTACAAAAAGAATAGAATGGCATCCGGCATTTCAGGCGTCGATACAGATTGAATTTGAAGAAGAATGTGATAAACTGACGTTTGAGCCAGAACATTTGCTTTCAAAAAAGCCAATGCAGATTGATGAACTTATTATAAAAGTAAAAGATAATGAGAGGATTCAGAAAAACATAGGGAGGATCTTCAGAAAATACAATATAATAGAATATAAAAGTCCAGAAGATTATCTGACAGTGAATGATTTTTATAAAGTATATGGATATTGCTGCTTTTATCAGGCGGATACAGAGAATGTTCTTGAAATTTCACCGCAAGAATTAACTATTACATTTGTATGTAATCATTATCCAAAGATGATGATACAACATTTGCAGAAACAACGAAAATTGAAAATTAGTAAAGTAGAGGCCGGGATATATTATATAACAGGTGATGAATTTCCAATACAATTAGTAATCACAAAAGAGTTAGGGTGCAGGGAAAACTTATGGCTTCAAAGTTTGCGAAAAGATATAAAAGACGAGAATGAAATAGAATTATTGTTGAAGACATATGAAGAAAAGAAACATTCAAAATTGTATCAGGCAGCAATGGAGGTAATAACCCGTGCAAATTGGACAGCGATGATGGAGGTGAAGGAAAATATGTGTGATGCATTAAGAGAGTTAATGGATGATGAATTTCAGGCATATGGAAAACAAGTAACAGAAGAAGTAACAGAACAAGTAACAGAAGAAGTAACAGAACGAGTAACAGAGCAGATGATTAAAAATGCATATGAAAGTATAAAGGATAAAAATGCAATTTCTAAAATTTTAAAAATTCCGGTGGATGTGGTTGAAAAAGTATTGAAAGAGTAATGTTTATTTTATATATAAGAGACCGAAGGTGATAGAAGTACCTTCGGTCTCTTATATAAATTGCCATGCATTTGGAAGAAATTGCCAATGGCAGGATTTGTAGATTATAAAAATAGAAAAAGTTTGTAACGAATTGAGAAAAAGTGACTCTTAATAGTAAAAGAACATACAAAGAGGGTGGAAGAGAGGTGAGTTCATGGAATCTTTTGAAGAGGTATATCAGAAATATTTAAAAGAGGTATATTATTTCCTGCTGAGATTATCGGGAAATAAAGAAACAGCAGAGGAACTTACCCAGCAGACATTTGCCATAGCATTTGAAAAATTGGAGGGATTTAGAGGAGAGTGTAAATTATCGGTGTGGTTATGTCAGATTGCAAAGCATGAATATTATGTATGGACAAAAAGGCAGAAAAGATATGTAAATGAATTAGATGCAAATCAGGCAGATCAAAAGGAAGAGTTATTAAATGGCATAATTGATCAGGAAAATGGACAAATCATCCGAAAGATTCTACATGACTTACAGGAACCATACAAAGAAGTATTCATGCTCCGGGTGATGGGGGAAGTATCATACAGAGATATCGGGCAGTTGTTTTCGAAAAGTGAAAGCTGGGCGAGAGTGACTTATTACAGGGCCAAGAAAATGATCGTAGAAAAGATGGGAGGTGCGGACGATGATGAAATGTGAGATTATCAGAGATCTGATACCGCTATATCTGGATGATGTATGCAGTGAAGAGAGTAAAAAGCTGGTAGAAGACCATTTATCAGAATGTAAGGAATGTCGGAAATATATGAAAGAATTACAGATGGAACTGGAGGTGAAAAGACAGAGACCAGAAGAAGACCTGGATGAAAAGAAGCTGTTGCAGGAAGGAGCGGAGCGTATGAAAGAATTGGGAAAGAAAAGTATCGTAGATAAGATGATTATTGTGGATACATTACTTAATTTTCTGCTGATCATAACAGCGGTGGTATTGTGCAGGCGTCAGATTAATATTGAGGGTTCTGATGCGGGATATTGTATAGCGGGTATGGTATTCAGCGGTGGTTTTATTATTACATTTTTTGTATGTGACTGCATCACATTGATTCAGAAATGGAAGAGAAGAAAAATGCAGACAGAATGGGAAGATAAGCAGATCCCGATTTGTGAGAGTTATGCTAAGATATCCATAGGAGTAAAAGTAATCGTTGTATTTATGGTGGTATGTGCGGCTTGTATATTAGGATTTTCACAGTTTAAGGGGATGTTTGCTATTTAATCCATCATTTGATTTCTTAACAGATGTGGCCGCTCAGTCCTTGAATAAAACAGTATATAGTCGTTCTTGTTCAGGTTCCATGTGCTA
>ERZ808240.4869-NODE-4869-length-11407-cov-34.340381_pt1 | contig 11407 bp, 7 predicted proteins | sample MGYA00521084_ERZ808240 | MGnify/ENA primary metagenome ERZ808240 (study PRJEB31516, sample SAMN03275571) | gut metagenome | biome: mammalia-associated habitat; material: feces | host: Papio cynocephalus | place: Kenya | collected 2012-08-06 ... | reverse complement strand
GTTATCGTGCCGATGTGCTCATCGAGGATCACATGGCTAAGTATGAGGAGAAGATTGCCAAGGAGATTGCCAAGGCAAAGAAGCGTTTTGGCGATAGCTTCGACGAGGCTCAGTTCCGCGCTACCAACCCTCGTGTTCTTGAGAACCAGAAGAAGTTCGACGACCTTCACGCTCGTTACACTGAGGCTATGCAGGGACCAAACTTGGAAATGCTCAAGCAGATCATCGAGGATGAGGGCATCGTTGACCCTATCTCTGGCACCAAGAACTGGACAGACGTTCGTCAGTTCAACTTGATGTTCTCTACTCAGATGGGTGCTGCAAGCGACGCTACCAGCAAGGTTTACCTCCGTCCTGAGACAGCTCAGGGTATCTTCGTAGATTACTTGAGCGTTCAGAAGACTGGTCGTATGAAGTTGCCATTCGGTATCTGCCAGATTGGTAAGGCATTCCGCAACGAGGTGGTTGCCCGTCAGTTTGTGTTCCGTATGCGTGAGTTCGAGCAGATGGAGATGCAGTTCTTCTGCCAGCCAGGCACTGAGATGAAGTGGTTTGAGTACTGGAAGAAGGTTCGCTTGGCATGGCACGAGGCACTCGGTATGGGCAACGACAACTATCGTTTCCACGACCACGAGAAGTTGGCTCACTATGCCAACGCCGCTACCGACATCGAGTTTAAGATGCCATTCGGTTTCAAGGAAGTGGAGGGTATCCACAGCCGTACCAACTTCGACCTCTCTCAGCATGAGAAGTTCAGCGGTCGTTCCATCAAGTACTTCGACCCAGAGAAGAATGAGAGCTACGTGCCTTACGACGTGGAGACTTCCATCGGTGTAGACCGTATGTTCCTCAGCGTGATGTGCCACTCTTACTGCGAGGAGAAGTTGGAGAATGGCGAGACACGTGTCGTTCTTCGCTTGCCAGAAGCTTTGGCACCAGTGAAGTGTGCCGTATTCCCATTGGACAAGAAAGATGGTCTGCCAGAGTTGGCTCACGAAATCGTTGACGAGTTGAAGTTCCACTTCAATACTCACTATGGCGATCCTAAGGATTCCATCGGTAAGCGTTATCGCCGTCAGGATGCCATCGGTACTCCATTCTGTATCACCGTTGACCACGAGACACCTAACGACCACAAGGTAACTCTTCGTTACCGTGACACGATGGAGCAGGAGCGCGTGGCTATCAGTGACCTCCGTAGCATCATCGAAGATCGCGTAAGTATCACTAGCGTTTTGAAGAAACTTGGTAATGAGATTAAGAATTTCTAAATATATCTTCTTGCTCATGATGTCGGTAATAGCACTGGCATCATGCAGCGAGGATGATAACACCGTAGATGAATACGCCAACTGGCAAGAGCGCAACGAGCAGGCTTTCGCCGACACATTGGCTTATGCCAAGGCGCAAATTTCCGCTGGTAGCAACCAGTGGAAGGTAATACGCAAATGGTCATTGAACAACCAAACGCCCAATACGATGACCAACCAGGATGGAAGCATCACCACCACTCCCCTCACCTACAAAGATTGCGACAATATCATTGTGCAAGTGTTGGAAGAGGGCAAAGGCAGCGGATGTCCTATGTACACCGACTCTGTAAAAGTAAGCTATCGTGGTCGATTACTGGGTACCGACACCTATCCTGCCGGCTATGTTTTCGACAAGAACTTCGAAGGTACTTACAACAAAGCAACCGCTCAGCTCTCAAAATTTGCTGTAAGTGGTTTGGTGGATGGCTTTACCACGGCATTGCTCAATATGCACATCGGAGATCACTGGCTGGTTTACATCCCCTATCAGCTGGGCTATGGTACCACAGAGACTTCCAGCAGCACAATTCCTGCCTACTCTATGCTGCGCTTCGAGATTGTACTCGATAGCTACTATAGAGTGGGACAGACGGTTCCATCGTCAAGAGCAGGAAAAGGAATTGAGAAGCAGAACGGCACTTGGATCACCAAATAGGATCTAGCCAAAAAGTAACATCAGAACCCAACGAATAGGCGAATGGGATGATATGATTACCTTATTATATATATAATATAGTAGGGTGAGTGATATAGAATAGTAGGGTGAGCGATATAGAAAACGTTCCTAGGAAAGTAGTATTGCATTTCTTAGGAACGTTTTCTATGTAGATAACTCTAAAGATATGACTGTGTTAATAGACCTTACAAGTGTGTTAACAAATGTGTGTGCTCGCACACAGTTTGTTGATATACGTCAAAAAATGTTAGTACGATGCAAAAAATATACGGTAATCCATTGCGGTTTCAGAAAAAAGTCGTACCTTTGCATCAGAAAAAATAAGTTTTAGGTTTTTAGTTAGGTAATAGATTTTATTAGGTTTAGTTGTTAGGTAAAGTTAAGATTGTTGTTCATAGGTTTAGGTTTTTATTTAAGGTTTTATGAAAGGTTGTTTATTCAGTGACGACAGGTGTTAGTTTAAGGTAATAATAGATTGTTTATTCTAGGACGACAAAAAAAACAGTACTGTCCGCCTCGGCGGAGAAAAGTTTTGGGAAAAACAAAGGTACGAAAAGTTTTAATAAAGATAAAAAATGGCGATTCCTCTATTTAGGAGTCGCCATTTTTTCGTCTAAAGTGTGAAAAGGAAATGGTTTTCCACTTCCAAACCAGTTAATTTTTAAGAAATATAAGAAAAAGAAGATATACTATATGTTATTCAAGAATAAGACAGATTATCTGATGGAGTCGATACGCTCTGGTCGAGCAATGACTCGAAGCGAAAAGCTCAATCTTATCGTAGGATTGAGCATCCCTTCTATGTTGGCACAGATTTCCACCGTGATGATGTTCTTCATCGATGCCTCGATGGTAGGACATCTGGGCGCTGAAGCCTCGGCAAGTATAGGCTTGGTGGAATCTACCACATGGCTTATCGGCAGTTTATTGGGTGCGGCAGCCACAGGATTCTCGGTACAAGTGGCCCATTTCATCGGTGCCAATGATTTCGTAAAAGCACGCCAAGTATTTCGTCATGCCCTGATATGTGGCGTGGCGTTTAGCCTTTGCCTTACCTTGGCTTGCGTGGGTGTGCATGCCCACCTCCCCTATTGGCTGGGTGGAGGTGCCGACATAGCCACCTCCGCCTCCCAATATTTTCTGATATACAGTTTGGTACTGCCTTTTGTATTTCTCTATCATACCTCCGAGATGATGCTCAAATCGGCAGGCAACATGCATACACCTAGCATCATGGCGATTTTGATATGCATCTTCGATGTTGCATTCAACTACTTATTCATATACGTACTGCACATGGGGGTGGTTGGAGCAGCCATGGGAACGGCTATGGCATATTTGTGTATCTCTCTACCCAATCTCTACTTGGCAGCTTGCAAGAATCAGATTCTCAATCTCCGTCAGGACAATGTGCGTTTCCGATGGGTCAAGGAGTATGTGCACAATGCTTGCAAAATAAGCATCCCGATAGCCATACAGAATATTCTGATGAGCGGAGCACAGATAGTGAGCACCATGATTGTGGCACCATTGGGAAACATCGCCATCGCTGCTCATTCGTTTGCCATCACCGCAGAGAGCCTCTGTTATATGCCAGGCTATGGCATCGGAGATGCCGCCACCACACTTGTGGGACAGACGCACGGAGCAGGACGAGTAGATTTATGTAAAAACTTCGCCTATATGACAGTTGGACTGGGTATGGCCGTAATGGCAGCGATGGGTACCATCATGTACCTGTTAGCTCCAGAAATGATAGGTGTCTTGTCGCCTGTAGATAGCATTCGTGAGCTTGGCACCACCTGTCTCCGCATAGAGGCATTTGCCGAACCTTTCTTTGCAGCAAGCATTGTAACCTACAGTGTATGCGTAGGAGCGGGCGACACCAAGAAGCCTGCCATGATAAACCTTGGCACCATGTGGTTGGTACGCCTTACCTTGGCATACGGACTCTCCAAGAGCTATGGATTGGAAGGCGTATGGATAGCGATGGCAACAGAGCTTACCTTTAGGGGCATCCTCTTTCTCATCAGATTGCTTAGAGGGTCGTGGATGAAGAGTTTCCACGTAAAGTGAAAGAATATGTGTGACAAAGGAAAATAAGTACATAATGGTGATTTGGAACCACTTATGTTAGTTTTATGTTAAGATTGCAAGTATTTCGGAAGTTTTTCTATCCAATACTTGCAATCTTTTTATTTTTTATGTACTTTTGTAAGCGAAAAGGCTTTGAGTCGTAACAGAAGCGATTCGAGATACGTTGCGAAAGAAAATTTTAAGCATTACTAAATACTCAGAAGATATGAGATTGAAAAAGTTTTTTACAGCAGTTTTGCTGTTTCTGTCGGTAGGCAGTGCATTGGCACAACAAATGCCATCCATCCCTGTCGATAAGAATGTGAAGATTGGTCATCTAGACAACGGCTTGACCTATTACATCCGCCACAATGGTTATCCTGAGCACGTGGCAAGTTTTTACATCGCCCAAAAGGTGGGCTCCATCAACGAGAACGACGACCAACGTGGTTTGGCTCACCTTTTGGAACACCTTGCATTCAATGGCACCGACCATTTCAAGGACAATCAACTACAGGAATACCTGCAGAGCATCGGCGTAGCATACGGTAGAAACCTCAACGCCTACACCTCGGTGGAGAAAACAGTGTATTACTTCACAGATGTGCCTACCACACGTCAAACTGCAGTAGATAGTTGTATGCTTATCCTCAAAGATTGGAGCAATGGCATTACCCTCTCACAAAAGGCCATAGACGATGAACGCGATGTCGTACACAATGAGTATCGCATGCGCATCGTAGGACAGCAGCGCATGATAGAGCGTGCCTTGCCTAAGCTCTATCAGGGAGACAAATATGGCTACCGTTTCCCTATCGGTTTGATGAGCGTCATCGATAAATGCAAACCAGAAACCCTCCGTGCTTATTATCGCAAGTGGTATCGACCAGACAACCAAGCCATCATCGTGGTTGGAGACATCGACGTAAACCATATCGAGGGCAAGATCAAGGAACTTTTCTCGGGCATCAAGGTTCCTAAGGATGCTGCCAAGGTAGTGCCGGTAGAGGTCGCCGACAATGACACAGCCATCTATGTAGTGGATAAGGACAAGGAGCAGCAGATGGACATCTTCGAGATAGATATGAAGCACAACGCCGTGCCCGACTCTGTAAAGAACAATATCCAATACCTCGTCAAGGGTTATATGGACGACGTGATTTCTTCTATGCTGGAGGCTCGTTTTGCAGAGAAGGCACAAGAGACCGACTGCCCATTTCTCCAGGCAAGTGCCGGCGATGGTGACTTCCTGATTTCTAGCACCAAAGGGGCTTTCTCTCTTATTGGTGTCGCCAAACCTGGAAAGATAAAAGAGGCATACGCAGCAGTACTCCGCGAAGCTAAACGTATGAGAGACTTTGGATTCACTGCCACAGAGTACCAACGCGCCAAGGATGAATTTCTAAGCAAGGTGGATAAAAACCTTGCCAACAAGGACAAGATGAAGAACGAGCAGTTTACCAACCAGTATGTGGCTCACTTCACATCCAATGAGCCAATTCCATCCATCGAGGACGAAAGCCAGATATACAAGATGGTAGTTCCAAATCTTCCTCTCGAAGTTATCAATAGCTATGCCAAGCAATTGGTTTGCCAGAGCGACACCAACTTGGTATCGATGGTACTGATGCGCGAAGTAGAAGGAGGCAGCTACCCTACCGAGCAGGAACTTGCCAACATCGTGAAGCAAGTACGTGCCGAGAAGCTTGAGGCATACGTGGACAATGTGAAACAGGAACCACTGATGGCTCAGATGCCTAAGGCCGGCAAAATCAAGAAGACCATTGAGAACAAGCAACTCGGTTACAAAAAGTTGATTCTCTCTAACGGTGCCAAGGTAATCTTGAAGAAAACCGACTTCAAGGACAACGAAATCCTCTTCGCTGCCAATGCCAACGTAGGTTACTCAGCTTTGGAAAAGAGCGACTATCCAAGCGTGATGCTGATGAGCGAAGCATGGCGAGGCAGTGGCGTAGGCGATTTCTCCAATACAGAACTCGAAAAAGCTCTTGCCGGCAAACAGGCGGGTGTAGGATTCACGATTCATCCTTTCAGCCATGGTCTTCAGGGAAATTCCACCCCAAAGGACATCGAGACGATGATGCAGCTTGTCTATCTCAGAATGACGGCGTTGAGCAAGGATGAGAAATCTTTCGCCAACCTCCAGAACACATACGCCACCTTACTCGCCAACCAGAGCAACAATCCTAACCTGGTATATCAAGACTCTCTGCAGAGCACTCTCTACCTGGGCAGCAAGATTGCTCGCATCCCTACTTCTGACGAAATCAAAGCTATCAGCTATAATCGTCTGATGCAGCTCGCCAAGCAATATTATGGCAATGCCAAGGACTTCACCTTCTACTTTGTAGGCAACTACGATGAGAAGACACTTCTGCCACTCATCGAACAATATATTGCCTCATTGCCAAACAATGGGTTCAATTTGAAAAACAAGCAGATACCATACGCCCAAGGCGAGGTGAAAAACGTCTTCACCAAGGCGATGGCTAACCCACAGAGTCAAGCAAGCGAAATATGGCAAGCCAAACTACCATTCTCAATGAAGTCGATGATGCTCGCCGATGCCGCAGCACGTATCTTGCAGATGAAATATCTGCGCACCATCCGCGAGGAACTGAGTGCCGCTTACCATGCTGGAGCTGAGTTTGGAATGATTCGTGACTACGATGGCAAAGCTGCCCTAAGCATCACGGCACAAGCCCAGTTGAACCCAGAGAAGACTGCTGAAGCTATTCCATACTTCTTCAAGGGAATGGACGAGACCATCAAAACTCCTGATGTCGCCGACTTGCAGAAGGTAAAAGAAATTCTTTTGAAACAGGCGGGCGTTGACGAAAAGACCAATGGATACTGGCTCGGTGTATTGAGCAACTACGAAAACCTTGGCTTCGACAATTATACAGGATACAAGGATGCTGTAAAAGCCCTCACAGCACAACAGATTTCCGAATTTTTGAAAAATGTTATGCTGAAGAGTGGCAACCATATCGAAGTTATCATGAACGCCGAGAAGAGTAAAGAGGAAGGAAAATGAGAAAAAGAATGAGAAGAATGCTCTTCTAAGATTGATAAATAAAAACTTATCATTCATTATAAAACAGTAAAAAGTCCCGCCATTCGAGTTTATCGCTCGATGGCGGGACTTTTTACTGTTTTCTTAAAGAACCACTATTTACGAATTATTTCGTTCGAAAATAGTCAAGATTTTTTGTACATTTGTTCGCTAAAAATCTGAATCTTAATTGTTCTTTTTAGCCTTAGAGGCAAGAGCCTCACGGCGATCCTGAAGAATCTGCTGGCATCTATTCAATGCCTTGTTTTCATTCTTTGTGTTTACCTTAATTAAATCATTCATAACCTATTGCGATTTTTTAATGGTGCAAAGATAGGGTATTACATTTACATTGCGAAGGAAAAAGTATGAAAATACGCATTTTATGCAATATTTTTTGATTTATGTCAATAAAAAGTGCAAACGATTACCTTTTCTCATCCCCGATTAAACCTTTCCATAACCAGTGATTCTAATGAAGAGAGATAAGATAAAAAATAGGGATTTTTCTTTCTCAGTCTGCAAAAAAAATGCGAACTTTGCACCCTGAGAGGAAATGAAAGAAAAAGATAAACGTAAACATCGAATAGATATAAACATAAATATAGAAAGAAGAATTATGAAAAAAGTATTTCTTATGGCTGCCCTCGTGCTTGCTTGCACAGCCGGCAGCAAAGCAAGTGTAATGAACGAGACCGTGAATGAAGCCATAAAAGAGGCTTCTAACTCTGAGCTGATGCCCGTGAAGAAGACTACAAAGAAGGCTTCTAGCAGCAAAAAAACAACAGCTAAGAAGACAACTACCACCAAGAAGGCAACAACTTCAACAACGGCAACTTCAGCAACGACTACAGCTACTCCAACAAGCACGACTGCCACAGCAGCCTCTAATAATGCTACAACTACATCTGGCAATGGTTCATCTACAGCCAGTACCATCGCCGGCGTTTTGGGCGGATTGCTGGGTGGCTCGTCCAACAGCTCATCATCATCAAGTTCCACAGGCAGCAGCATTATCAATGGAATTCTGAATAATGTAATCGGCTCTGCCACCTTCAAACAGGCAGACCTTTGCGCCAACACATGGAAGTACAGCAAACCAGGTTGCGCCTTCACATCAGAAAATCTGCTGGCCAAGGCTGGCGGCGAGATAGCAGCCAACAAGATTGAGACCGACTTGAGCAAATACTATACCAAGTTCGGTTTCACATCCAGCAACACCTATTTCACATTCAAGACCGATGGTACTTTCTCGGCAAAAATAGACGGTAAGTCATGGAGCGGCACCTATACCTTCGATGAGAAGACTCATGCCATCCAGATGAAGGGACTCATCCTTAGCATGTCGGGGTTCGCAACCCGTACCACCAACGGCATCAGCTTGCTATTCGAGCAGAAGAAACTCCTTACCCTCATCAAGACCTTGAGCAAGTTCAGCGGAAGCTCTACCCTCAGTGCCGTAGGCAGCATCGCCAACAATTACGATGGTGTTCGCATCGGCTTTGAAATGAGCAAGTAATCGATTGAAGCGATATACGAAAAGGACTCGTAAAAAAAATAGAGACGGTTTTGCCCATTTAGGATAAAACCGTCTCTAATTTTTCTTGCGCCTCCCGCATATCCGTCTCAAATCGGGTATGATCGAGCAGATAATCTTCCCTGCCCTCAGCCAACAGCTGATACAAATCACGATTCATACCCTCCACATATTGAGCGATAGCATACTCAATATCATCACGTTGCGTAGGATTGGTGGAAAACTCATACACCCGCAGCTTCTGATGAATAAAACAGTAAGCCGACTCAATGCAATCTTGAGAGATGCCCCTTTGAATCAGGGCATCTCTATTTATCTGATGATTCTTAACCATATCACAATCCTCATTTAACACCTTTCATAGACAAGGCGATACGCTTGCGCTTCAAATCCACGTCAGTCACTCGCACCATCACATGTTCATGTAACTTCACCACCTCGTTAGGGTCGCTAACATATTTATCAGCCAACTGGGAGATATGCACCAAACCGTCGTTATGCACGCCTATATCGACAAAGGCACCGAAATTGGTGATATTGGTCACGATGCCTGGCACCACCATACCCACCTGCAAGTCCTCAATTTCCTTGATGCTCGCATCAAACTCGAATTTCTCCACCTTGCCACGAGGATCCAAGCCTGGCTTGTCAAGTTCGGCCATAATATCGGTTAAGGTAGGCATACCCACCTCCTTGGTCACATACTTCTTGATGTCTATTTTCTTCTGGAGTGCCTTGTCGTCCACCAGTTGCTTCACGGTCACACCCTGGTCTTTCGCCATCTGCTCCACCAGCGCATAACGCTCAGGATGCACGGCAGTACCATCCAATGGATTCTTAGCTCCAGGAATGCGAAGGAATCCAGCACACTGCTCGAAAGCCGAAGGACCAAGACGAGGAACCTTCTTCAACTGCGCACGAGAAGCGAAAGCACCATTCTCCTTGCGATATTCCACGATGTTTTTGGCAAGCGTAGGGCCCAAACCGCTCACGTATGTAAGCAGATGCTGCGATGCAGTGTTGAGGTTAACACCCACCGAGTTCACACAACTCATCACCACCGTGTCGAGGCTCTTCTTCAGTTGGGTCTGATCTACATCATGCTGATACTGTCCCACACCGATGCTCTTAGGGTCTATCTTTACCAATTCTGCCAGAGGGTCCATCAATCGGCGACCGATGCTCACGGCACCTCTCACGGTGACATCCTCATCCGGGAACTCATCTCTCGCTATCTTCGAAGCAGAGTAGATGGAAGCCCCATCCTCGCTCACCACATAGATATCCACAGGGTGTGGATAACTTATCTCGTTCAACCAGTCGTTGGTCTCACGGCTCGCAGTACCATTTCCCACAGCCATCGCCTCTACATGATACATCTTTACCATACGCAGGATAGCCGCAGTAGCCTCACTCTTCTTGTTGCGAGGAGGATGAGGATAAACGATTTCGTGATGGATGAGATTGCCCTGGGCATCCAGACAGCAAGTCTTGCAACCATTGGCGAAACCTGGATCCACCGCCATGACTCGCTTCTGCCCCAAAGGAGCGGCGAGCAAAAGCTGTCGCAAGTTCTCGGCGAATACCACGATGGCTTCCTCGTCAGCCTTCTGCTTGCTAAGCGCAGCAAACTCGGTCTCGATGCTAGGATTCACCAGTCGCTTGAAGGAATCTTCCACCGCCTCTGCCACGAGTTTGGAAGCCTCGCCATTGCCACGCACATAGCGCTGTTTCAGTCTATCTGTTGCCTCTTCCTCATCGCAGGAGATGCTGACACGCAAGAATCCAGCAGCCTCGCCACGACGCATCGCCAACAAACGATGGGATGAACATTTCTTCAAAGGCTCAGAGAAATCGAAGTAATCGGAGAATCGCTGTGCCTCCTCTTCGTCCTTCTTCTTCGCCACCACCTTCGAGGTGATGACGGCACCATGCTTATAACGCTGGCGCACCGAGTTACGGGTGAACTCATTCTCGCTGATGGTCTCGGCAATGATATCTTTGGCACCTTGAATGGCAGCCTCCGCATCCTTCACTTTCTCTCCCACGAATTTCTTGGCAGCTTGCAGCGGGTTATTCTCTCGCTGAAGGAGGACGAGCTGCGCCAATGGTTCCAAACCTGCCTCTCGAGCGATCTGTGCACGAGTGCGGCGCTTGGGCTTGTAGGGCAGATAGATGTCCTCCAATTCTGTGGCATTCCAGCACTCCTCGATTCGCTTCTTCAACTCATCCGAGAGCTTCCCCTGCTCATCAATAGTCTTGAGGATGGTCTCCTTGCGCTTTGCCATTTCCTGATATTTCTCATTGGCTTGGGCGATGGCCTCAATGTTTACCTCATCCATATTTCCCGTCTTCTCCTTACGATAACGAGAAATGAAAGGTATGGTACAGCCCTCTTCGAGCAGTGCCAAAGTATTTTCAACAGCCTGCTCACGCAAGTTGAGTTGGGCTGCAATTAGCTTTGTAAACTGATTCATATTTTCTGGATATTATTTGCGAGTGCAAAGATACTAAAAATCTCCCACAGATTTCACAGATTTCACAGATATTTATCAATTACTGAAATAAATCTGTGTCATCTGTGAAATCTGTGGGACTAAAAAATATCAAATCTGCGGGACAAACACAAAAAAGCCTCAGAAATCTTTCGAAATCTGAGGCTTCTGATAAAAGAAGGCGGCTACCTACTCTCCCGCATTGCATTGCAGTACCATCGGCGCAAGTGAGCT
>ERZ808240.4868-NODE-4868-length-11408-cov-3.447459_pt1 | contig 11408 bp, 8 predicted proteins | sample MGYA00521084_ERZ808240 | MGnify/ENA primary metagenome ERZ808240 (study PRJEB31516, sample SAMN03275571) | gut metagenome | biome: mammalia-associated habitat; material: feces | host: Papio cynocephalus | place: Kenya | collected 2012-08-06 ... | reverse complement strand
TGTGCCTATCGTTTTAGGTGGAGATCACCTTATTGCATATGCTGAACTTAAAGCCTACAGCGAGAAGTATGGTAAAGTTGCAATGGTACACTTTGATACACATGAAGATACATGGGATTATGGCGAAAGGATAAAGTATAATCACGGCACGCCTTTTAGAAATGCTATTGAAGATGACATTCTTGATACTGAACATTCCATTCAGGTAGGCATAAGAAGCGGCGGAGATACTTATCGTATCAAGTATGCGCAAGATCACGGAATGGAGGTCATTACAGCTAGAGAGCTTCATAAGATCGGAATAAAGGAAACTTGCCGCAGAATAAAGGAGCAGGTGGGGGACGCTAAGGTTTTCATCACTTTCGATATTGACTTTCTTGACCCTGTTTATGCACCTGGTACGGGAACTCCGATGCCGGGAGGATTTTCTACATATGAGGCTTGTGAGATAATCAGAAACGGTCTTGCTGGACTTGACATTGTGGGTTTTGACCTTGTGGAGGTAATGGAAAATTACGATCCCGCAGGCATCACTGCGATAAATGCGGCAGCGATACTAAAGCAGTTTATTATTTTGCTTTCAAAGAAAAAAGCTGAGCAGGAATGATAGGAAAGGTCGGTGTTAGATATGGTAAAATGTCCGTTTAAACTAAACTTTGATGATCTGAAAGATCAGGGGCCGACAGGCTTTTTGGAAACGCCCATGGTCGATGATATAAATGGTTATGATATTCTTTTTGCAGCGCTGCCATATGAGTGTGATGAAACTGCAAAGCCCGGTTCAAGAAAAGGTTCGGAATATTTCAGACGTGATATTTTTGGCTTTGGCTTTTGTGATCAGGGACTTGACATTGATATGGCGCATAGCGTAAAGAGCGGTGATTGCGGTGACCTTATCATCGATGATTCCTCAAAGGCAGCCGCTGAGGAATGTATATATACGGCTGAAAAAGCGATAGCTTCCACGGGAGCTTGCAGCTTTATTATCGGCGGAGATGATAAGACATCTTATGGGCAGATAAAAGCTTGTTATGAACAGTATGGCAAAATAGCTGTTATCCACTTCGGCGGTTCGGTAAGTTCTGCGCTTGTTAGAGCGGCAGAAGAGGGTATGTGCGACAATGCTTCTTCTCTTGAAGTTGGAATAAGAAACGGAATGTCACAATACGGCGGCAAGCTGGAAAAGCTGGGCATAGATGTGTTGACAGCTTCTGACATGGACTATATGAAGCTTTCAGACGTGGGCTCTGCGATAAAAGAAAAGGCATCAGGAAAACCTGTTTTTGTGATATTTGATATGAACTTTTATGATCTTGCTTTTGTAACATCTGCGGCAAGACCTTATGCAGGAGGATTTGCTTCTCATGAGGTCGTTGAGATAATGGAAACAGGGCTTGTTGGGCTTGACATAAAGGGCATTGCAGTATGCGGTATGCTTGATTATAATGATCCTGGGGAGACTTCGCTCAACAATCTTGCGGAATGTGCAGGCAAGCTCTATGCAGTTGCGGCATACAACATAGCATCTGAAAGGGAACAGTAACGGCTTTACAGACTGTGAGGGGGTGATACATATGCTGTCGGAAAGCGTTGACCTTAAAGCTGAGAAGAAGGAGTTTAACAAGAAATTTCTCAGTATCATAATGCCGCTGCTTGTTTCTTCGATATTCAGCCAATGTCTCACTTTCATAGATCAGTGGATGGTCAGCACCTTAGGCAGCGCAGCTATTGCGGCAGTAGGAGTATCTACAAATTTTTTCAGCGTCTATTTTACTTTCCTATATGGCTGTAATACTGGCGCAGGAATATATCTGACACGTTATTGGGGTCAAAAAAATATCAAAGACTTTCAGCGCATTATCTGGGTAGCTGTTACAGTTACATTTGCTGTTGGTATGATAATGTGTGGTGCTGCAATCGTATTTCCTGATCCTATCATAAGGCTTTTTAACAGAGACCCTGCGGTTATCGGTCAGGCAAGGCAGTATATGCGTATCGTGGCGGTGTCATATCTTCTTAATGCGGTGTGCTATGCGGTAAGCTTTTGCTTTAGGAATATGGGAAAGGTCAAGATCCCTATGATACAGGGTATAGCAAGTATGCTATTCAACCTGTTCTTTAACTATATATTTATCTTTGGAAAGCTTGGCTCGCCTAAGCTTGGAGTGACAGGAGCGGCATTGGGTACGCTCGCCGCAAGAATAATCGAGCTAGCAGGGCTTCTTGTGTATTTCTTTGTTTCTAATAATCCTATCAAGAAAAACCTGTTTAAAACTCTGGGCTCGCTTAATGTCAGACTATATAAGGAGTATCTTAAGACTTCTCTGCCTTTGTGCGCAAATGATATGCTATGGTCGCTGGGTCTTTCGTTCTACTATATGGTATATGGAACAAGGGGCACGGAAGTATATGCTGGAATGAGTATACTTAACACCATGGAGATGTTTGCGAAGCTTGCAATAATGGGCTTTGCAGGAACTTGCACGATAATGCTCGGTATTGAGATGGGTTCGGGCGATATGCCAAAAGTTTATCGCTATGCAGATCGCTTCAATAGGGTTTCTATTATAGCAGGTCTTATATCGTGCAGTATCATTGTTGCTCTTATGGTACCTGTTCAGCATATTTATGGAATAAAGGGTACTCTTGAGGGCGAATGTGTGAGAAACTGCATGTGCGTGCTTGCTATATACTGCATACCTAATGCGGTGAACTGTATTAAGGTAGAAGGTATTTTCAGAAGCGGCGGAGATGTAAAATATCTTACGCTCATGGACGCAGGCAGTATTTGGATGATAGGAATGCCGCTTACGCTTCTGCTTGGGCTTGTTTTCAAGGCAGATATATGGTATGTTTATGCTGCACACATTGCGATCGAACTGTTTAAGTTTCCTCTTGGTCAAAGACGATTGAGATCTCGCAAATGGTATCACAATGTTACTGAAGCTATAAGCAGCGTTGAAAACAACTGATCACAATGCAAAAAAATATGGGTTATACAAGGACGTTTGATTGATCAGACGTCCTTTCTTATTATTGTTATTTGCAATATCATATTAACAAAATTGCATTCTTAAAATAGCTTGATTTTTTTGTATATGTATTGCTTGCAGCAAATGCAACTTTATTTAGAAGAAATAATATACAAATTAAATGATAAAACGCCGAAAATACGGTGATTTTTGTTATATTGAACAAAATTGCAGTTAACATATTGACTTTACAGTAGCTGTAAAGTGTATAATATAGTCAAGATAAATTTGAAGGATTTAAAATTAAAAAATTCATTTTTAGAGAAAAGGGTGTTATTATGGCTTATGTAAAATACATTATGAAAAAATTGATACAGATAGTTGTTATAACCTTTCTGGTTTCGTTGTTGGTGTTCTTTTCGTTAAGACTTAATCCAACATCTCCGCTGACTGTTATCATAGGTAACAAGCAGTCAACACCTGAACTTCAGCAACAATATACAGAGCAGTTCAACCTTGATGAGCCGCTGCTGAAGCAGTACATTATTTGGCTCAAAGGCATTTTACATGGCGATCTTGGAATAGATTACGTTCAAAAGCAGCCGATACTCAACCAGATAATAGACAGGATACCGATAACAATAGGTCTTGTGCTTTTCTCAACGATATTAGGAACAGTGATAGCTATTCTGATAGGTGTTCTGGCGGCAATGAAGAGAGGAACGTGGATGGATTCAGCGCTATCTACTCTTATGCTGGTGCTTTCAAGTATCCCGACGTTTGTGTTGAGTATTCTTGCTATCCTGTTTCTTTCAAAATATGTACCTGGATACAGCTTCATAGGAACTTATTCTAATACAGCAGAGTTTATATCAAGGATATCTGTTCCGGGTATCATAATGGCGGTTGGACTTGTTGCAACACTGGGAAGAGTTACACGAAGCAGCATGATATCCCAGCTTCAAGCGCCATATATGATAACCGCAAAGGCAAAGGGTCTCGGCAAGTTCAATAAAACATTCAAACATGCTTTTCATAACGCCGTGATACCTGTCCTTACAGTAGCAGGATATATGTTTGCAGGAGCTATCGGTTCAACGGTCCTTATTGAACAGATATTCTCGCTTCCTGGTATCGGCGGTATGCTGGTAACAGGTATCCAGCAGAACAACTACCCGATAGTACAGGTGCTTGTGCTTGTAATGCTTGTTTCATATCTTATAATGAGTTTTGTTGTGGATATTCTCTATGCAGTGGTTGACCCCCGTGTTGAGATGAAGTAGGGAGGAATGTATAATGGCTAAACGTTCAAAGGTGGGAAAGTTCTTTACTCCGAAAACTGTCATTTCAGGAATAGTGATACTTATAGCAATAGCTGCTGCTATTGGTGCAAATGTCATTGTTCCGTATGATCCAAATGAAGTCGATCCACGATCCTGTTTTCTTCCTGCTTTCTCAAAAGGGCATATTTTAGGCACGGACAAGCTTGGACGAGATCTTTTATCAAGACTTATAATGGGTGCAAAAAGCTCTATGCTCAATGCTTTTCTCATAGTTGCCTTTGAGGTGGTCATCGGAGTACCTATTGGTCTTATATGCGGATATTACGACGGAAAGATCGACGCAGTTATAATGAGGATCTGGGACGTTGTCTGTTCCATACCGTCTCTGCTTCTTTCATTCATACTTATCGCAATTTTCGGCAGAGGAAATTTCACAGGCGTTATGTCCATTGGTATCGCATTTATACCGCTGACAGCAAAAATGGCACGTTCGCTTATCATAACAGAAAAGAAAGCTGTTTATGTTGAAGCCTGCAAGTCAATGGGATATTCGGATATGAAGATAATCTTTTTTCACATTCTTCCAAACGTTATCACCACAATGATCGCTCAGTTTACAATGGATATCGGCGCAGCTATCGTAGCAATGGCAACGCTCAGCTATTTAGGTCTTGGTATTCAGCCGCCTGACGCAGATTGGGGAACTCTTCTTGAAAATGGTATGCAGAATTTCTATAACAATTATGTGCTTCTTGCCGCCCCTGCAATAGTCATAATGCTTGTGACCGTAGCGGTAAATATTTTCAGTGACGGTATTCAAGAGTATATCGATCCGTCACAGAGAAAGCTTCCGACATTCAAACAGTATGAAAAGAGACTTATCCATATCCAGCGCCGTCAAAAGGCAGCAATATAAAAAAGTAAGTAGGTGTTCTTATGAACGAGCAGAATGTAATTGAAATAAAAGATCTGTCTGTAGATTTTATGACGGTCAGAGGCATAGTTTACGCTGTTCAGGGAGTAGACCTTAGCGTAAAGGAGGGCGAGATCCACGGCGTTGTGGGTGAAAGCGGCTGCGGAAAGAGCGTTTCCACTAAATCTATTATGCGGCTCCATGATGAAAAGCATACAAGATATTCGGGAGAGATCCTTTTTAAGGACGGCGAGGGCAAAGAAGTTGATGTGCTTTCACTGTCGGAGAAGCAGATGCAGACTATTCAGGGAAAAGATATTGCAATGATATTTCAGGACCCTATGACATCTCTTGATCCAATAATGAAAGCAGGCGAGCAGATCGCTGAGCTTGTGCGAAAAAAGCTAAAAATGAAAAAGGCAGAGGCAAAGGAATATGTGCTTACTTTGTTTGAAAAAGTAGGAATACTTCCTGCCGAACAGCGTTATGAACAGTATCCATTTGAAATGAGCGGAGGAATGCTCCAAAGAGTAATGATAGCAATGGCGCTCTCCTGCAAACCTAGACTTCTTATAGCAGATGAGCCGACAACAGCTCTTGATGTCACGATACAAGCTCAGATACTCAAACTTATCAAGGAGCTTGCGGCAGAGAATAACACCTCGGTAATATTTATTACTCATAACCTTGGAGTTGTGGCTGAAATATGTGACAGTGTTTCAGTAATGTATGCTGGAAGGATATGCGAAACAGGTTCTGTGCTTGATATTTTTGATAATGCGGCTCACCCATACACAAGGGCGCTTTTGAACAGCAATCCTAAAGAGGCTGATACAGGAAAGTATATGGCAACTATCCCCGGAGCGCCGCCGCTTTTGTATAGCAAGTTCACCCATTGTCCGTTTGCGGAGAGATGTGATAAATGTATGGATAAATGCCGCAAAGAATTTCCAACGCTGAAAACGATCGGGGCAGGTCACGAAGTATCGTGCTTCCTGTCAGACGGAGGTGAAAAGAATGGCTGAAAATATTCTTGAGGTAAGACACTTGAAGAAATGGTTCAAGATCGGAAATCCTGCGATCAAAAAGGTAGGTGTAAGCTATCTCCATGCCTGCGATGATGTCAGCTTTGATATAAGGAAGGGCGAGATATTCGGCATTATCGGAGAAAGCGGATCAGGAAAATCCACGATCGGCAAATGTGTTCTTAATCTGCAAAGCAGCGATTCAGGTGAAATAATTTTTGACGGACAGGATATTTTCGGATATTCGCAGAAGAAAATGAAGCCCCTGAGAAAGGATATGCAAATGGTCTTTCAAAATCCGCTTGCATCTTTCAATCCAAAAAAGCGTCTTGGAAAGACGTTTGCGGAATATGGAAAATTTCTGGGCATGACCGATGAACATTATCAGAATAGGATAAAAGAGCTTTTGAAGTATATCAAGCTGTCTGACGATGTGCTTTCAAGACTGCCAAAGGAGCTTTCAGGAGGTCAGCTCCAGCGTTTGGCGATAGCAAGGGCGTTGATGTCAGAGCCGAAGTTCGTATTGGCTGATGAGCCTGTTTCGGCACTTGATGTTTCTGTTCAGGCTCAGATACTTAATCTAATGATTGACCTTAAAGAAAATCTTGGTCAGACTATGCTTTTTATTTCACACGACTTGAATGTTGTCCGTCATCTTTGCGACAGAGTAGCTGTTGTGTATCTTGGCGTTATCGTTGAAATGGGTCCTATAGATGAGGTGTATTCAAACGTTATGCACCCGTATACGCAGGCGCTTATCTCAGCAAAACCAAAGGAACATCCGCTTCAGCAAAAGGAGCAGATCATCCTTAAAGGTGATATCCCTACTGCCATAGACGTGCCTGAGGGTTGTCGGTTTGCTTCGAGGTGCAGCCGTTACAAGCACGGTTTGTGTGATCACAGAACACCAAAACTCAGGGATATGGGCAACGGACACTTTGTTGCTTGCCATTATCCAAAAGGTCATAACTCTGATGAAGAGGATTGATATAGAAGTTTATATGAAAAGGAGAATTTATCATGAAAAACTACAGGAAACTTTTAGCAGGTTCGTTGGCGTTACTTCTCGCTGTAGGTATCACAGGCTGCAGCAATACTTCAGGAGGCGGAACAGGTGCTGCAAATGAAGACGGACTTGTTGTTTTGAATGTTGCGTCAACAAATCAGCCTGTATCATTTGACCCTGCTGACGCAAACCTTGTTGTAAATGAATACACAGAGTATGATTGCTATGATACGCTTCTTGATTTTAATCAGGACGGTACAGATGTTGTTCCTGCGCTTGCTGAAAGCTGGGAACAGGTGGACGATCTTACATACACTTATAAGATCCGTGAGGGTGTAAAGTTCTCCGATGGCTCTGATCTTACAATGGAAGATGTGTTGTATTCTCTAAATCGTGTGCGTGAGGACGCTTATGGAATGAGCTATCTTTTTGAACACGTCGACAGCTTTGAGGTAGATGAGGCAACAAGAACGCTCACTGTTCATCTTACTCAGCCTGACAGCACATGGAAGTATGTTCCTGCAACAACGCCATGTCAGATCTTGAAGAAATCTGTTGTGGAAGCTGAAGGTGACGCTTATGGAACAAATGAAGGCTCAGTAGTGGGTACAGGTCCATATAAGTTCGTATCATGGGCTGCTGACTCACAGATAGTTCTCGAAAAAAATGAATATTGGTGGGGCGGCGCAGATAATCTTGCTATTGACAAGATCAATTTCTATGTTATGAAAGACGCCAGCACTATCGCATTGGCAGTAAAGTCAGGAACTATCGATTTTGCACCTGGAATTACAAATGACGTTCTTCCGACTTACGAGTCACTGAGCAATTATAATATCATTCACGATTTTGAGACTTCTACGGCATTTGTTGCCCTGAACACACAGGTTGCGCCGTTTGATGATGTGAACGCAAGAAAGGCGCTTGCTTACTGTATAGACTCTTCTCTTGTTCAGCAGTCTATTGGTGGAAAATATTCCGCTAAGCTTGATGTTACCTGCCTGTCAGAAAATATGTATTACATGGATCCTGACAAGTGGCATACAGCAGTGAGCGAAATGGAAGATTACACAGTTCAGGATTATGATAAGGCAAAGGAGTATCTTGCTAAGTCAAAGTATCCTGACGGCTTTGAGTTTGATTTTTACACTTTGTCTGCCAATGTTCCGGAAGCTGAGCTTATTCAATCTATGGTCGGTGAGGTCGGTATCAAAATGAATATCAAGGAGATACTTTCAGCAGATATTTTCAGCTATCTGTATGGTTTCAATGAAGATGAAAACGGCAACAGACCATATCAGGCGTTTGGCTCGAGCTGGGTATCTGACTACCTCGATCCTGTAGGAAATTTGAAAACAATGTTCCACAGCTCAAATACAGTGCCGGGATGTGCAAATCAGGCAATGTGGAAGAATTCAGATTTTGACGCACTTATTGATAAATCTTACGAAACAACTGACGATAGTAAGAGAGTGGAATACTTTATTGAAGCTTCAAAGATAGCGGCTGATGATTGTGCATATATCCCACTTTATGCGCCTGAGTCGGTTTATGCGGTCAGCGACAAGTTTACATTTACTCCAAGTCCTCAGTCATTCTGGAACTTCTCTTATACTGATTTTCAGGTAAACAAATGATCTGAACGATGAAAATAATACACGCTGCGGCATTTATAATACTATGCCGCAGTGATGTTATCTGAAAGGATTGATCTTATGATTATGTCAGCGGATACGATCTGGCTTGCCATATGCACCGTGCTTGTGTTTTTTATGCAGACGGGATTTGCAATGCTTGAAACAGGCTTTACAAGAAAGAAAAATTCCTGCAATGTTATTATGAAAAACATTATGGATTTTGCGGTCGGCTCGATCTTTTATTGGATCGTGGGATTTGGCATAATGTTTGGTGCAACAACAGGCGTTGCGGGCGTGATAGATCTTTTCTCTAACGGCGATTATTCGGCTGCTTCACAAGCTATCCCACAGCCTGTATTTATGGCGTGGCAGTTAGTTTTCTGTGCAACGTCTGCTACTATCGTTTCAGGCGCTATGGCAGAAAGAACTTCATTCAAGTCATATCTTATTTATTCCGCAGTTATGAGTGCGGTTGTTTATCCTATAAGCGGCTGCTGGATATGGAACGCTAATGGCTGGCTCGCTCAGCTTGGTTTCCACGATTTTGCAGGCGGAACCGCCGTACATCTCTTGGGAGGTTCTGCTGCTTTTGCAGGTGCTGCAGTACTCGGCGCACGAATAGGCAAATATGACAAAAAGAAGAAGTCAAGGGCTATACTGGGTCAGAATATACCTTTGGCGGCTCTTGGAGCGTTTATACTGTGGGTGGGCTGGTTTGGCTTTAACGGCGGCTCGGTAGTGACCTCTGAGGGCGGATTTGACCTTGCAGCTATCGGCAGTGTGTTTATGAACACTATACTTTCTTCATCAGCATGTGCCGTATCTGCAATGATAATTACATGGGTAAGATACGGAAAGTCGGACATAACGATGACCTTAAACGGCATTGTGGCAGGTCTTGTTGCCGTCACAGCAGGAGCAGACCAGCTTCCGCACTATGCGGCGCTTCTCGTGGGCGTAGGTGCAGCTTTTGTTATGATCTATGGCATTGAGTTTATCGACCATATCTGTAAGGTGGACGACCCTGTTGGCGCAATATCAGTTCATGGTCTTTGCGGAGCTTTTGGCACAATAATGACGGGCGTGTTTTCAGTAGAAAAGGGCGTTATCTATACGGGTAGATTTAACTTTCTTGGCGTGCAGTTTCTTGGCGTTTTGTCTGTTGCTGCATATGGATTGGCTGCAATGACGCTTCTTTTCGTTATACTTAAGCATATGGTAGGCATCAGAGTTTCTGAAAAGGCTGAGATAATGGGTCTTGACCGCTCAGAACATGGTTGGCAGGGCAGTGTGACAGATGATCTTATTTCAGATCTGTCAGACGGAAATGCCAAGAGTGTTACACAGATAGACCTCTCAAAGCCTATAGATCGTTCAGCATATAAAGCTGACGGAAAGATACGCAAGGTAGTTATACTTATGAACAGCTCGAAATTTGAGTCGCTGAAAGACGCACTTGACGAGATAGATATAACCGGTATGACCGTAACAAATGTCAATGGCTGCGGAATACAAAAGGGCAGCACCGATTATTATCGTGGCTCGGAAGCAAAGTCACATCTGCTTCCAAAGATAAAGGTCGAGATCGTTATCAGTACAGTTCCACTTGGGCTTTTGGTAGACACGGTAAAGCGTGTGCTGTACAGCGGCAATATCGGAGACGGAAAGATCTTTGTATATGAGGTCGAAAATGTAATAAAGATCAGAACTGACGAAGAGGGCAAAATGGCGCTTGAATAGCAGTTTGCTGACGAAAAGGGGTATTCATTATGGATCAGGAACTAAAAAAGAAATATCTTTCCATAAAAGAAATGGGTCAAAGGCGAGGCGTTTCTTCAAAAACACTGCGGTATTATGATAGTATTGGGATCTTCAAGGCTGATTATGTTGACCCTGATACGGGATACAGATACTATGATCCACGGCAATATGAGAAGCTTGGCACGATACTTGAACTGCGCAGCCTGAATTTTTCACTTAATGAGATAAAAGAATATTTCACGGAGAGGAATATGAAGAAGTCTGTAGATATGCTCAAAGAACACTATAAGCTTCTTGAGGAGGAGATACGGAGCAAGCAAAGGCTGGCGGAGACTATCAAAGAAAAAATAGATTTCATTGATAAGGCTGTCGACAATGATATCGAGCTCGAGAAGTTTACTTTTGAGGATTTTCCAGCACGATATATCATATCCCAGCTCAATAGATCTGATAAAAGTGATGAATCCGTTGCATTTGAATTTATGCACCTTGAAAGTCATCTTCATGAAACTGCGCCGATCTTGGCTTCTGATCGAATAGGCTTTTATATGGATTTTGATGATATTTCCGAGATAGAAAATATGGATAATTGGCACACCATGATAATGTGTAGTGAAGAAATGAAGAGCTCAAGACATTTCTGCGTGCTTCCTGCTGGAAAATATCTGTGTGCATATTTTAAGGATTATACCGCTGACAGGGAATTATTCATAAAAATGTTTTTGGAATATGTCAAGTTTAACAATATTAAATTGAAAGGAATAATGATACAGCAGTTCAAAATAGATGTAACTGTTACTGACGATCCGAA
>ERZ808240.4867-NODE-4867-length-11409-cov-2.862956_pt1 | contig 11409 bp, 8 predicted proteins | sample MGYA00521084_ERZ808240 | MGnify/ENA primary metagenome ERZ808240 (study PRJEB31516, sample SAMN03275571) | gut metagenome | biome: mammalia-associated habitat; material: feces | host: Papio cynocephalus | place: Kenya | collected 2012-08-06 ... | reverse complement strand
GAAGTAGAAAAATATGAAAAAGATGTGCTGGTAAAGAGAGCGTAACTAAAAATTTCTTATATAAGGGAAACATTTCTTAAAATTAAGACAAAAGCAAGATGTGTATAGAAGAAAAAAGACGGAAAGGAAACAAGATAATGGGAATTTTAGATGTGAAATTTGTACAGGGATTTATCCGTATGTGTAACGATGGATGGGAGCAGGGATGGCATGAAAGAAACGGCGGTAATTTGTCTTATCGTATAAAGCCGGAAGAGGTGGAAGAAATAAATTCATATTTTGATGATGCACATGACTGGCAGCCGATCGGGACAAGGGTTCCAGGACTTGCAGGGGAGTATTTTATGGTAACAGGAAGCGGGAAATATTTCCGTAATGTCATCTTGGATCCTGCAGACAGTACATGTATCATTGAACTGGACGAAAAAGGTGAGAATTATAAGATCCGCTGGGGACTGACAGGCGGCGGAAGACCGACAAGTGAGCTTCCAAGCCACCTGATGAACCACGAAGTGAAGAAAAGGGTATCCGGTGGCAAACACCGTGTTATCTATCATGCGCATACAACGAATGTGATCGCATTGACTTTTGTACTTCCACTGAAAGATGAAGTATTTACACGTGAATTATGGGAAATGGCAACAGAGTGTCCGGTAGTATTTCCATCAGGAATCGGTGTTGTAAAATGGATGGTTCCGGGGGGAAGAGAGATTGCTGTAGAGACAAGCAAACTGATGGAAGAATATGATGTGGCAATCTGGGCACATCATGGAATGTTCTGTTCAGGTGAGGATTTTGATCTGACATTCGGACTGATGCATACCGTTGAAAAATCAGCAGAGATCCTGGTGAAAATGTTATCTATGAGACCAGATAAGCTTCAGACTATAAAGCCAGAGGAATTCCGTGATCTTGCAAAAGATTTTAATGTTGAATTGCCGGAAAAATTCCTGTATGAAAAGTAGAATATAATAAAAGAAGCAGAGATACACAAAAGAAAAGTTGTGTATCTCTGCTTTTTTAGATACCAAAGTATGCAAGAGTTAAACATTGGAGACTTCGAATAATTTTTTTAATTTTAAGAAAACAGGATGTTCTGTCTGTGTATCCTGGGCAATCAGGGAAATCCGCCACGGTATTGCATCTCGTAATGGAATCTGATGCAAGTCACCTAACAGTTCCGGGGACTTATGGATATCGGCATCAATTCCGATTCCGGCCTGCTCTTTGCAGAACCGGTAGATCAGGGAACTTTCCATTGTACGGATTACGATGTCAGGAGCGAAACCAAAGTCACTGCAGCGCTGGATCAGATTATGAAAACTGGAGTATCTCTGGTTCAGGGTAATCAGTGGCTCACCTTTCAGGTCTTTGATACTCAGACTTTCCATATCATAAAATGGATGCCCCGGATATACAAGAGCAGTCATCTGACTGTGGTAGATCGGGATGGAAGAAAGATCTGTCTGCGGTGCTGCGCCAATGATGAATCCGGCTTCCAGAGAACCGGATGCAATCTTTTCTGATACGGAAGAATTTTCCAGTTCTTCCCACTGGATCAGGATTTCCGGAAACTCTGCAGAAAGCTGTTTTAATTTTTGTAAAGGAAGGATATTTAGAACTCCACAGGCAAAACCAATCCGAAAAGGATGATCCGCACGGTCGATCTGCTGCATTTTTAGCTTCAAGTCTTCCAGTTGGTAAAGGATTTCCTGACTATGTTCATAAAAATAATCGCCGCTTTTTGTTGGAAGCATTCCAGAAGGAGTTCTGTCAAATAGCTTGCTATGTAATTCTTCTTCTATTTTCTGTATAATTCGGCTGAGTCCCTGAGGAGAGATGAAGAGATGTCTGGCAGCCTGGCTGATGCTGCGCTCTTCGTATACCAGCCGGAAAAATCGTAAATCTTTGGTGTCCATGAATTGAAACCTCGCTTTATATTTTTTATATCTATTATGAATTTCACAGATAGTAGATTATGTAAGGGTATTGATAGAAAAAGTATAGTCTTGGCAGAGCAAAATAACAAGTATGAAATGTGTCTTATATGAAAGAACATAGGAAAGTATGGAAAGACAAAAAAATGATAAAAAAGACAAAAAAAGGCTATAATTTAAGAAAGAGACTTGATAAGATATAGAAAAAAGATATTCTTAAAAGTTATAAAAGACAGGTGATATGATATGGAATATTTACTGACACGTATTTCGGTATTAATGAATGTAGGAATATTCAGAATAGGAAAAAATGAAATGAAAAGCTATCAGGAGCATGGGGAGTTTAATCCCATCGCATGCAGTGAGGAATTAAGAATTTTTCTGATGCATGGAGCAGATACACAGAGGAATCCATATATTTACAAAGATGAATATGGTGTTTATTTTGCCTGCATACAGACAGAGGAGACGTATTATCTGGTTGGACCGATGAGTATACGCCTGTTGGAACGTGTGGAGTTACATCAGTTTTATCGAAAATACAGGATGAATACAGGTTCAGAAAAGAGACTGGTACATTTTTCGTTTGCAGAGATTTTGGATATTGTAGAAATTCTTGCAAAATTATTGTTGGAAAAAGAATATTGCGATAACGATCTGATTTATGCGAATCATCTAATTACAGAGACAAAAGAACAGGAAGAACATGAACAGGTATTATTTGACATCAAAGATGGTGAGGAAGAACTTTACCATCATACGTATCAGGAAGAACGAAAACTTCTGGACAGTGTCCGTGAAGGTCGTAGTGAAGATGCCATTCAATATTCCAGAAATATGGATTCCGAGCTTGGAAAATTATCGGCCAAAGAGATGAATCACTGGAAAAATGTTGCGATTGTTGCAATCACACTTACGACAAGAGCAGCTATTGAAGGTGGAATATCGCCATCCATTGCATACAGAATCAGTGACTTTTACATTCAGAAAAGTGATGGATGTAAGGATATCGCCCAGATTATAAAATACCGTGATCATGCGGTAGAGGAATTAGCAGAGCAGGTAAGGAAGAAGAAGGCAAGGAAGACATCCAGTTATATAGAACGATGCAGAGATTATGTAGATAAGCATTACAGAGAAAAAATATATTTGTCAGAGATTGCGGGGATGCTGGGACTGAGTGAGACTTATCTTTCCCGGCTGTTTAGGAAAGAAACAGGAAAACGGCTGCAGGATTATATTGTAGACGTAAGGCTTGAGCATGCAGCGAATCTTTTGAAATACTCGGAAGAGCCAATACTGAATATTGCAGAATATGTAGGTTTCCCATCACAGAGTTATATGGGAAAACTATTCAAAGAAAAATATGGTATGTCGCCAAAACAGTATCAGCAGGAAAAACGGCCGGCGGAATATTTTAGAAAAAAATAAAGGGAAAATGCTCTTGCAGCGGAAGAAAATACTACTGTGAGAGTATTTTTTTGCAAATGCATATAAAAGTGCAGATAAGAAGTTGATAAATAAAATGGCAAAACAATTATAAAATGAGCAAAATAAGAATATAGGGAAAAACAAGTTGTTGGTAAGATATAAACAGTAACAGATAAGATAGAGTGTAGCAGAACATATAACAAGGATGAGAAAGAAGGAATATAGCTATGCAGATTACGGATGTCAAAGTAAACGGAGTGAAGAATCCTGTAGGATTTGCATTTGATACAGTGAGAGTATCCTGGAAAGTAAGAAATACAGAAGCAAAAGCACAGAAACGGGCAAAAGTTGAAATTGCAGAAGATAAAGAATTTCAGAATATAGTGGCGGAAAAAGAAGGAAACTTAAATTCTGCTTCGGAAAAAGTATATGGTGCCGGTCAGTCAGAGTGGAAATTAAAACCACGGACCAGATATTATATACGGGTAATGGTTGTAAATGATCAGGGAGAAAATGCAGTCAGTGAACCAGCATATTTTGAGACTGCAAAGATAGATGAAGCATGGAATGCCAGATGGATTACTACAGAAGAAGAGGATAAGTTCAGTCCGGTATTTGCAAAAATATTTACAACAGAAACAAAGGAATTAAAGTCTGCAAGATTATATATCAGCGGATTGGGACTTTTTACTGCATATCTGAATGGAAAGAAGATTGGAAATGAAGTGCTGACTCCATATTATAGTGATTATCATGAAGAAGAGCAGTATCTGACATTTGATGTAACAGAAGGAATTCATGAAGAAAATGAATTAGAAGTCATGCTTGGTAATGGCTGGTACAAAGGAAAATTCGGTCTGGCAGGACAGAGCGAGAACTTTGGAAGCGGGTTTTTACTGATTGCCGAGCTGCATCTTGTTTATGCAGATGGTACAGAACAGGTCATCGTGACAGATGACAGCTGGACATACAAAGCTTCTGATATAGAAGAGAATAGTATCTATGATGGAGAAATCATCAATCATCTGTTATGGGAAGAAAAAGAAAATATAGAGAAAAAGGCAGTTGTGGCTGATGCGGATATGGATAGTAAAAACGGTAATAAAGATGCATCAAAGGAAACGTCCGCAAGAATCGGAAAACTGACAGAACGCTACAGTCTTCCTGTAAAAGAGATGGAAGACATGCCGGTAAAAGAAATCATCCACACACCGGCAGGAGAGACGGTGCTTGATTTCGGACAGAATTTCGCCGGATATATTACATTTACCAATCATCAGAAAAAAGGGACAAAGTTAGTTTTTGATTTTGGAGAGATTCTTCAAAATGGTAATTTTTATAATGAAAATTATCGTTCTGCCAAGTCACAATTTGTGTATATTTCAGATGGAAGAGAAGAACTGGTAAAACCATCCTTTACATACTTTGGATTCCGCTATGTGCGTGTAATGGGATGGGAAGGAGAACTTGGAAAGACAGATATCCTTGGAAAAGCCGTGTATTCCGAGATGGATACGACGGGAAAAATAGAGACCGGACATGCAGGAGTGAACCGCCTGTTCTTAAATGCAATGTGGGGACAGAAGTCAAACTCACTGGATTTTCCGACGGACTGCCCGCAGCGTGATGAGCGTCTGGGATGGTGTGGGGATGCACAGGTATTCTGCCGGACAGCAGCTTATAACATGGATACTGCAGCATTCTATCATAAATTCCTCCATGATCTTCGTCAGGCACAGAAGAAAGCAGACGGAATTCTTCCAGGAGTGATCCCTGTATTCATGCCGGGAACGGAGATTGCAAGCAGCGTGTGGAGTGATATTGCGACATTTTTGCCGGAAGCACTGTATGAATATTACGGAGATAAAGAGGCATTAAGAGAATACTATCCGATGATGAAAGACTGGGTAGACTGGATTACGAGACAGGATCAGGCAAGAGGCCAGCAGTATCTGTATAATTTCGGTAATCAGCTTGGTGACTGGCTGGCATTAGACGGACGTACGGAACAGAGTATGGAAGGCGGCACGGATGAATATTTTATCGGCTCCTGTTATTATTCTATGTCAGTAAAAAAGGTGGCACAGGCAGCAGAAGTACTTGGATATGAGGAAGAGGTGAAAGTATATCAGGAGCTTTATCAGAATATCTATGCAGCTATTTTGAGGGAATATTTTACAGAGAGCGGACGTCTTGCAATCGATACACAGACGGGATATCTGGTATCACTGTATTCCGGTATATACAAAGACAAAGAGCTGGTAGTAGAGGGCTTAAAAGGACGTCTTTTCAAGGATTGCTATAAATTAAAAGGCGGATTTGTAGGAGCTCCGCTGATGTGTAAGGTAATGGCAGAAAATGGAATGGAAGAAGAAGCATTCTATTTCCTGATGCAGGAGGATTATCCGGGATGGATGCACTGTATTGAACTGGGAGCAACTACAATCTGGGAGCGGTGGAATTCGGTACTGGATAATGGCTCACTCAGTGGAACGATGATGAATTCACTGAATCATTATGCATATGGTGCGATTGTTGAATATCTCTACCGTGATGTTGCCGGATTAAAGGCACTGGAGCCGGGATTTAAGAAAGCACTGATCACGCCGCTTGTGAACGGAAAGCTTGGATTCATGAAGATGTCGTATGATTCTGTCTATGGGCAGTACTGTGTAGAATGGAAGATTAATAAAGATGGTTCCATTCATGCGGAAATCGAAGTTCCATTCGATTGTCACGCGGTGATCGGACTTCCGTTCTATGAAGGAGAAGTAGAAGAAGTCGGAGCAGGCGTACATGTCTATGATTATCAGCCAACGGAAGATTTAAGACATAGATATACGAAGAAGACACTGTTTAAAGACATGATGAAGGATGAAAAAGCTATGGCGATCATTGAACGTGTATCACCGATGCTGATGCATTTCTTATCAACTGGAAATGAAGATTATTTCTTCGAGAGTCTGGATACGATCAGAAGGCTTACGTTTATGGGATTCAGACCGGAAGAAATCGATGAACTGAGCAGAGAATTAACAAGTCTTATAGAGGAGAAGTAAGATGACAGAGTATTACAGAGCAGAAAAGATAAATGAACATATGACAGCAATCCGCAGCATGACCGGAGAGATCATGTATCTCATAGAAGGAAAAGAAAGAGCAGTCTTGATCGATACCTGTCTGGGTGTCGGACATTTGAGAAGATTCGTTGAGCACCTGACAGATAAGCCGGTGACCGTACTTCTGACACATGGACACGTAGACCATGCACTTGGAGCACCGGAGTTTGACGATGTCTATATGAATCCTGCGGATAAAGATATATATGAAAAAATGAGTCCTCTGGAGGAACGAATCGGATACATCAAAGCAAATTTAGGCGGACACCTGCCAGAGTTTACAGAGGATGACTATGTACAGCCGGCACCGGCAGATTTTAAAGAATTGTCAGATGGACAGACATTTGATCTTGGAGGTATCCATGTGGAAGTGTATGCACTTCCGGGGCATACCCGTGGAACGATGGTGATGCTGATCCCGGAAGAAAGGGCATTGATCCTTGGCGATGCATGTAATAATTCAACGTTTTTATTCGATGAGAATTCCCTGCCGGTAACTGTATATAGGGAGAATCTGATACGGATAAAAGAAAAATTAGAAGGACGTTATGAAACCACCTATCTCTGTCATCACGTGATGATGGGTTCAAAAGATATGCTGGCACATGTAATTGAAGTATGTGATGAAGTACTTGCAGGGAAAGCGGATGATATTCCATTTGACTTTATGGGACATCATGCATTTGTGGCAAAAGAAGCGAATGAACGTTTTGAACGAGCAGATGGCGGCGAGGGTAATATTATTTACGATAAGGAAAAGTTAAAATAAGATTATAAGGGGAATGAAGATGAATTATTTATCAATTGATGTCGGAGGGACATTTATCAAATATGCTGTAATCACGGACGAGTGTATGATACAGGAAAAGAATAAAATTCCGACACCGCAGGAGGACTTTGAAGAATTTATCAGTCTTCTTGTGGGACTTTATAAAAGAGTATCAAAGAATTGCAGAGTGGAAGGGATTGCGCTCAGTATGCCGGGAATCATAGATTCCAAGAAAGGATTCATGTATACAGGTGGAAGTCTCGGATATATAGAAAACGTTAATATTGTAGAGCTCCTGCAGAACAAAACAGGGGTACCGGTAACGGTAGAAAATGATGCAAAATGTGCGGCAGTAGCAGAGCTGTGGAAGGGTGCACTAAAAGACTGTGACAATGCGGTAGTACTCGTATGTGGTACAGCAGTCGGAGGAGCAGTGATAAGAAACCGGGAAGTGGTCAGTGGAAAGCACTTTATGGCAGGAGAATTCAGTTATATCCTGACAGACAGCAAAGAAGAATATACAATGGCAAACTGCCTGGCAGAGACAGCGGGAGCTTCTTCGCTTATAAAAAGTGTCTCGGAAGAAACAGGTATTCCGGCAGAAGAGTTAAGTGGGGAAAAAGCATTTTCCATGGCAAACCAGGGAGATGAAAGAGCACTGGAAGGCATCCGCAGACATGCGAAAAAGCTTGCGGTACAGATCCATAATTACCAGTATATCTTTGATCCGGAGAAATTCGCCATTGGCGGTGGAATCAGTGAACAGCCATTGTTATTACAGCTTATAAAAGAAGAATTAAAGAAAATTAACGATATGTTTCCATGGACGCTTCCGGTTCCGGAGGTAACAACCTGCCAGTTCTATAACGATGCCAACCTGATCGGAGCAGTCTATGTTCACATCAGATCCAGGGAGAAGACGATCAGCCTTGAGAAGGTGAATGAACTGATGGATCTTTTAGAGAACCGCAGAGAAGGTGAATATCTAAGAGCATTGCTGACAGAGTAAAAAAGATGAGAGGATGTAGGAAGATGGATAATATGGTAATGAATTTAAGAACGGCAACTACAAAAAGCCAGGAATATGAAGCATTCAGACAGATGGTGTTATTTCATGAAGATATAGAAGGTGTTGAAAATAAAGTGATTAATATCTACCCGGAACTGCAGTATGAGACATTTGAAGGATTCGGGGGAGCGATTACAGATGCAGCTGCTTATGTGTATTCCAAAATGAATGCAGAGCAGAAAAAAACAGTGATTGAAAAATATTTTTCACCTGAACAGATGAAATATGGTCTGGTTCGTGTTCACATGGACAGTTGTGATTTCTCGGTAAATCAGTATGAAGCACTCAGTGATCCGGAAGATGAGAATCTGGAAGGATTTTCATTTGAAAGAACGGAAAAATATATAATACCGATGCTGGAGGATGCGAACCGGGCAGCAGGAGGTAATTTAAAATTAATGCTGTCGCCATGGTCACCACCGGCATTTATGAAGACCAATGGGAAGCGTTCGCTTGGCGGTTCATTAAAGCCAGAATACAGAGAACGCTGGGCAGAATATATCTGCCGATATATCCATGAATTTGAAGAAAGAGGATATAAAGTGCAGCGAATTTCTCTTCAAAATGAACCAAAAGCAGTACAGACTTGGGATTCCTGTGTGTATACAGCAGAGGAAGAAAAAACCTTCTTAAGAGATTATATGTATCCGGCAATGTGCCGTCACGGATATGAAGATATTGAGATATTCATATGGGATCATAACAAAGAAAGAATCTATGAGCGCATGAGAGACATTGTGGACGAAGATACGGCGCACATGGTAGCGGGAGCAGCATTTCATTGGTACAGTGGGGATCACTTTGAGCTTTTAGGTGTTTTAAGAAATATGTATCCGGATAAAAAGTTGATCTTATCAGAAAGCTGTCTGGAATACAGATGTTTTGATAAAGATTCGATTCAGAATAATGCCGGAAGACTGGCACACGAAATAATCGGCGATCTGAGCCATGGAATGTGCGCATTCTATGACTGGAATATCCTTCTGGATGAAACAGGTGGACCGAATCACGTGGGAAATTACTGCCACGCACCATTTCTATATGATATGGAGAAGAAACAGTTAATGCCACAGAAGACATTGGAATATTTCTATCATTTTTCGCACTATATTGTTCCGGGTTCAGTACGGATTGCCACAAGCAGATATACAGATCAGCTTGAAACAGTCGCATATCAGACACCGGATCAAAAAATTGTGATGGTGATATTGAACCGCAGTAGTGAAGTCTGCCCGGTATCGGTAAGAATGAATCACCAGGTTGCAGAAGTTGTAATTCAGGCAGATTCCATTACAACTTGTGTGATCGATGGGCTGAAATAGAGAACAGGGAAGGAGAAAAAATATGTTTCCAGAGAATTTTTTATGGGGCGGTGCAGTAGCTGCGAATCAGTTGGAAGGTGCGTATAACGAAGACGGAAAGGGATTGTCTATCCAGGATGTTATGCCACACGGAATTAAAGGGCCGAGAACAGAAAAGCCGACAGAGGATAATCTGAAACTGATCGGAATTGATTTTTATCACCGGTATAAAGAAGATATTAAATTATTCGCAGAGATGGGATTCAAAGTCTTCCGTCTGTCAATTGCATGGAGCAGAATTTTCCCAAAGGGAGATGAGACAGAACCAAATGAAGCGGGGCTTGCATTTTACGATAAAGTCTTTGATGAATGCCATAAATATGGAATTGAACCATTAGTTACATTGTCGCACTATGAGACACCGCTTTATCTGGCGGAACACTATGATGGATGGATCAATCCGAAGATGATCGAGTTCTATCTGAATTATGTAACGGTAGTATTCAGACGTTATAAAGAAAAAGTAAAATACTGGCTGACCTTTAATGAGATTAATTCTATTCTGAATTCTCCCTTCATGAGTGGTGGAATTGCAACACCGAAAGAAGAACTGACAGAATCACAGTTATATCAGGCAATCCATCATGAGATGGTAGCAAGTGCGTCAGCCGTTAAGATTGCACATGAGATCAATCCGGATTGTAAAGTCGGCTGTATGATCTTAAGTATGCCGGTATATCCGCTGTCACCGGATCCGAGTGATGTGATTAAAGCCATGGAAGAATCACATCAGCATGATATGTTCACCGAGATTCATGTAAGAGGAGAATATCCAGGATACATGAAACGTTATATGCGTGAACATAACATCAAGGTGAAATTTGCACCGGGTGATGAGGAGATACTGAAAAATACAGTAGATTTTATTTCATTTAGCTATTATGTAAGCGTATGTGCAACAGCGGACGAGAAAAAGAATATCCGTGGTGAAGGGAATCTCCTTGGTGGCGTACCAAATCCTACTTTAAAAGCAAGTGAATGGGGCTGGCAGATCGATCCACAAGGACTGCGCTATATCTTGAATGAGTTCTGGGATAAATACAGAAAGCCGCTTTTTATCGTGGAAAATGGACTGGGAGCAAGAGATGAGCTTATAGATGACGGACACGGAGGAAAGACGGTTAATGATGATTACCGTATCGAATATATGAGGGATCATCTGAAGCAGGTAGAAGAAGCCATTGAAGATGGAGTGGATGTGATGGGATATACAAGCTGGGGATGCATCGATCTGGTCAGTGCATCTACCGCACAGATGTCCAAACGATACGGATTCATCTATGTGGACCGTAACGATGACGGAAGCGGAACACTGGAGCGCTATAAAAAGAAGAGTTTTGGCTGGTATAAGAATGTGATCGCAACAAATGGTGAGGCGTTATAATATGGAAAAAATGAGTGAAATCATAAGAAGAGAATTTAAAAAAGGAGACGATATCAGAGATGCAGGGCTTACAAGCCCTGCTGATATTTTACGCTGGGATGATATCGTATATGCAGAGAAAGAAAAGTTCTGTGATGAATTGCAGAAACTGGATGTATACAGACCAAAAGAAAAAGAAGGAAAACTTCCGGTTATCGTAAGTGTACATGGCGGCGGATGGGTATATGGTGACAAAGAACGCTATCAGTATTATTGTATGAATCTGGCGCAGAGAGGTTTTTGCGTGGTGAATTTCTCTTACCGCCTTGCACCGGAATGGAAGTTCCCGGCCTCACCGGA
>ERZ808240.4866-NODE-4866-length-11415-cov-2.897535_pt1 | contig 11415 bp, 5 predicted proteins | sample MGYA00521084_ERZ808240 | MGnify/ENA primary metagenome ERZ808240 (study PRJEB31516, sample SAMN03275571) | gut metagenome | biome: mammalia-associated habitat; material: feces | host: Papio cynocephalus | place: Kenya | collected 2012-08-06 ... | reverse complement strand
TACTCGGTGTTCTCAACCGTGTTTTATGCCGAGTTCAACAATAAGAAACTCAACGTGTTTGACTGCCCAGGCATGGACGACTTCGTGGGCAATGCCGTGACGGCCCTCAACATGACCGACGCCGGCATTATTGTGGTCAACGGCCAGTATGGCGTGGAGGTGGGCACGCAGAACATATTCCGCACCGCCTCTCAAATCAAAAAACCCGTAATATTTGCAATCAACAAGCTCGATGCCGACAGCTGCGACTTCGACAACGTGATAAACCAGCTTAAAGAGGTGTTCGGCCCCAAGGTGGTGCCCGTGCAGTTCCCCGTGGAGTGCGGCAGCGGATTCAATTCGCTCGTCGACGTGCTGCTCATGAAGCAGCTCACGTGGGGGCCTGAGGGTGGCACACCCACGGTGACCGAAATAGCCCCCGAGCTCATGGACAAAGCCAAAGAGTGGAACCAGACTCTCGTTGAGGCTGCCGCCGAAAACGACGAGACCCTTATGGACAAATTTTTCGAGCAAGGCTCGCTCAGCGAGGACGAGATGCGTGAAGGCATTCGCAAGGGCCTAACCGAGTGCAGCATATATCCCGTGTTCTGCGTCAGCGCGCTCAAGGACATGGGCGTGCGCCGCATGATGGAATTCCTGGGCAACGTGGTGCCATTCGTAAGCGAGATGCCCGCGCCAGTCAACGAGGCCGGCGAGGAGGTGAAGCCCGACGCCAACGGCCCGCTCAGCCTCTTCTTCTTCAAGACCACCGTGGAGCCGCACATTGGCGAAGTGTCGTATTTCAAGGTGATGTCGGGCACACTCAAGGCCGGCATGGACCTCACCAACATGAACCGCAGCTCGAAGGAGCGCCTTGCGCAAATCTACACAGTGTGCGGCCAAATCAAGACGCCCGTCGACAGCATCGAGGCTGGCGACATCGGCGCCGCCGTTAAGCTTAAGGACGTGCGCACCGGCAACACACTCAACGACAAGGGCTGTGAATACACATTCAACTTCATCAAGTATCCCGCTCCCAAATATCAGCGCGCCATCAAGGCTGTCAACGAGGCCGAGACCGAGAAACTGAGTGGTGTGCTCACCAAGATGCACGAGGAAGACCCAACGTGGCTCGTTGAGCAGTCGAAAGAACTGAAGCAGACCATCGTCAGCGGTCAGGGCGAGTTCCACCTGCGCACCCTCAAGTGGCGCATCGAAAACAACGACAAAATTCAAATTGAGTTCAAAGAGCCCAAAATCCCATATCGCGAGACCATCACCAAGGCTGCCCGCGCCGACTACCGCCACAAGAAGCAGTCGGGTGGCGCAGGCCAGTTTGGCGAGGTGCACCTCATTGTGGAGCCCTACAAAGAGGGCATGCCCGAGCCCGACACCTACCGCTTTGGTAACCAGGAGTTCAAGATGAACATCAAAGACAAGCAGGAAATCGCGCTTGAGTGGGGCGGCAAAATCATTATCTACAACTGCATTGTGGGCGGCGCCATCGACGCCCGCTTCATCCCAGCCATTGTAAAGGGCATTATGGACCGCATGGAGCAGGGCCCCCTCACAGGCTCGTATGCCCGCGACGTGCGCGTGTGCATCTACGATGGCAAGATGCACCCCGTTGACTCCAACGAAATCTCGTTCCGCCTTGCCGCGCGCCACGCCTTCAGCGAAGCCTTCCGCAACGCCAATCCCAAGGTGCTCGAGCCCGTCTACGATGTGGAGGTGCTTATGCCCAGCGAATGCATGGGCGACGTGATGAGCGACCTGCAGGGCCGCCGCGCCATAATCATGGGCATGGAGGAGGCCAGCGGACTCCAGAAGATCAACGCCAAGGTGCCGCTCAAAGAGATGTCGAGCTACTCAACCGCCCTCAGCTCAATCACGGGCGGACGCGCTTCATTCACCATGAAGTTTGCCGACTACGAACTCGTGCCGGCCGATGTTCAGGATAAACTCCTCAAGGCCTACGCCGAGGCTAACGCCGACGAAGACTAAGCACCATCGGCAAAACGAAAAAAACAGTTTTTTCATTGTTAATCCCAAGTGGGGAGAGTGGCCCGATAGCCGCCTCCCCACTTTTCTAAATATGCCTGCTCAGTCACCACCTCGGCAGTCAGCATTACAACAACGACAAAAAACAAATGGCAAGGACGCATGAGTCCTTGCCATTTGTTGCTATGCTGTGTGGCAGTGTGGGCATCAGCCGCAGCGCGAGGTGCCGCAGTTGGTGCATATCAGACAGCCCTCTTGATACACAAGGGTCTCCTGGCCGCAGTTGGGGCACTTCTGGCCGCTGGCGCGTGTGCCGTTGGGCAGATATTTCTTCAGTGCGCGCTCCACACCCATCTTCCAAGTGTTTATCGACTTGTTGTCGAGCTCAAGGCTGCTCACCAGCTTCAGCACCTGCTCAATGGGCATGCCGTAGCGCAGCACGCCCGATATGAGTTTGGCGTAGTTCCAGAACTCGGGGTTGAACTTCTCCGACAGCCCTTCGATGGTGGTCTTGAAGCCGCGCTTGTTGATGAACTGGAAGTCGTAGCGCTTAACACCGTTTTCGTCCACTGCCTTTATTATTTTGCCCTTGGTCACCGACTTGGGGCAGAATATGCCCTCGTCGTCGTCGGCAATGCCGGTGAATATTTCGTAGGGGCGGTTGTCGATGAGGCCGATGAACGCAATCCACTTCTCCTTGTTGTTTTGGAAGCGCACCACGTCGGCGTCGAGCTCGATGGGGCGCTTTAGTATGTGCTCCTCCTCGGCAATATAGTGGGCCTTCTTCTTTTTCTTGTCATCTTTAGTGATCGACACCAGCACACCGGCGCGCGACCCGTCGCGATACACCGTGCAGCCCTTGCAGCCACACTTCCATGCCTCCACATAGAGGTCGTTCACAAGGTCTTCGCTCACATTGTTGGGCAGGTTGATGGTCACGCTAATCGAGTGGTCAACCCACTTCTGCACGCGGCCTTGCATGCGCACCTTGTTGAGCCAGTCCACATCGTTAGAAGTGGCCTTGTAGTAGGGCGAGCGCTTCACCAGCTCGTCGAGCTGCTCTTGAGTGTAGTCGTTGCGCACCTCTATGCCGTTCACCTTCATCCATGTGATGAACTTGGGGTGGTACACCACATATTCCTCAAACGAGTCGCCGTTTTCATCGGTGAAGTCAACGTGCACGTCCTTGTCGCTGGGGTTCACTTTGCGGCGGCGCTTATACACGGGCAGGAACACTGGCTCAATGCCCGACGTGGTCTGCGTCATGATGCTTGTGGTGCCTGTGGGGGCAATGGTGAGGCAGGCAATGTTGCGGCGGCCGTACTTCACCATCTGCTCATACAGTTCGGGGTCGGCCTTGCGCAGGCGGCCTATGTAGGGGTTGTTCTCCTCGCGCTTGGCGTCGTAGATTTCAAACGCGCCGCGCTCCTTGGCCAGCTCCACCGACGAGCGGTAGGCAGCCAGTGCCAAAGTCTTGTGCACGTTTTCCGAGAAGTCGGTGGCCTCATCTGTGCCATATCGCAGCCCCATTGCGGCCACCATGTCGCCTTCGGCGGTGGTGCCCACGCCGGTGCGGCGTCCCTTCAGGGTCTTGTTCTGTATTTTGTGCCACAGGTTCAGCTCGGTCTGCTTCACCTCGGCCGTTTCGGGGTCGTGCTCAATCTTGTCGATGATCTTCTCGATTTTCTCCTTCTCAAGGTCGATTATGTCGTCCATTATGCGCTGTGAGCGTGCCACATGCTTCTTAAAGAGGTCGTAGTCGAAATAGGCGTCCTTGGTGAAGGGGTTCACCACATACGAATACAGGTTGATGGCCACCAGGCGGCAGCTGTCGTAGGGGCACAGCGGAATTTCGCCGCATGGATTGGTTGAGATGGTGCGGAAGCCAAGGTCGGCATAGCAGTCGGGCACCGATTCGCGTATTATGGTGTCCCAGAACAGCACTCCGGGCTCAGCGCTCTTCCATGCGTTGTGCACAATTTTGCGCCACAGCTTGGAGGCATCGATGTCTTTCTTGTAAAGCGGGTGGCTGCTGTGAATGGGGTATTGCTGCACATAGTCCTTGCCCTCGGTGGCGGCGCGCATAAAGTCGTCGTCGATGCGCACCGACACGTTGGCCCCGGTCACTTTGCCCTCTTCCATTTTTGCGTCGATAAACGCCTCCGAGTCGGGGTGCTTGATGCTCACGGTGAGCATCAGTGCGCCGCGTCGGCCGTCCTGCGCAACCTCGCGTGTGGAGTTGGAATAGCGCTCCATGAATGGCACGAGGCCTGTGGAGGTGAGTGCCGAGTTCTTAACCGGCGATCCCTTGGGCCTGATGTGCGACAGGTCGTGGCCCACGCCGCCGCGCCGCTTCATGAGCTGCACCTGCTCCTCATCGATCTTTATGATGCCTCCGTAGGAGTCGGGCTCGCCGTCGAGGCCAATCACAAAGCAGTTCGACAGCGACCCCACCTGGAAGTTGTTGCCGATGCCGGCCATGGGGCTGCCCTGCGGCACTATGTATTTGAAGTGCCTTATCAGCTCAAACACCTCTTCCTCGCTCATGGGGTTGGGGTAGTTCTTCTCGATGCGGGCTATCTCGCGGGCTATGCGGTGGTGCATGTCGTCGGGAGTGGCCTCGTAGATGTGTCCGAATGAGTCTTTCAGGGCATACTTGCTTGCCCAGACTCTCGCAGCCAGTTCATCGCCGTCGAAATATTTCAGAGTGGCGTCGTAGGCTTCGTTGTAGGTGTAAGTCTTTTTATCCACGTTTATTTGTTTTTTGTTTTCTGCTTTTTTTGTAAAGGTTTTGCAAATATAACAACAATCGAAATTACTTAAAAAGAAAATCGGCAAAAAATGATGGTTGATGATATTTTATAGTAATTCATTGATTAATAGTAGAATAATTTTTGAACAGAAACTAAAAATTTCCAAAAACGAGCACCCTGTGGGCCGCAAACGGGCCGCAAGATAATCATTTAGCGCAACTGCTATTTTATACGCATTCTAAACAACTGCCGGCCGCGCGCCTTATCCGCGCAATTCGGTTGAATTTATATCGTCAAAACGCATCAAGGCTAATAATAAAGTTTGTACCTTTGCACTGCATTATATAAAGAGATTGTATATTTAACATAAGTGATGAAATCCGTTAAACTCCTGCTGGGCGCGCTGCTGCTGGTCATGGCCACCGCGTCGTGCTCCAATGTCAATGGCAAGCTTGAAAAAATGATTCCGCGCGACGCCAAGGGCGTGGTGTGCGTCAAGTTGCCCGAAATTCTTGATAAAGCCGAAATTGGCGACAATGGCTATGAGCTGCCCGCTGCACTGAAAAAGGTGGTGGAGGCCAATCCCAAGTCGCAATTCTGCACCATACTGGCCGACCTGCCCAATTCTGGCATCGACCCCAAGCACAACGTGTATGTGTTTTTCACCGGCAAAACCTATAAAATGGTGACCCTGGTGCCCATCGACGACACCGACAAGGCCGTTGCGGCCATCGAGAAGATGACCGACAACCGCTTTGAGGAAATGGCCGGAGTGAAATACATTGGCGCGGGCGACACCTACTATGTGATGGGCGACGGCGTGCTGCTGGCCGGCTCGCTCAGCCGTCTGGTTGACGCCAAGACCGCCGTGGCCGAGGCCTGCCGCATTCTTGACGCCGGGCAGCCCAGCATTGCCGACAACGACGATGCCAAGGAGTGCCTGAAGGGCGACGGCGATGTGAGCGCATACTTCGACATGGACGGCATTGGCGCGGTGCTCAACAAGAGCAAGACCTATCGCAGCCTGGTGCAGAAAATGCCGCTTATCACTGTGTTCACCGAGAGCGACATTAAGGCGGTGGTGTGCGATTTCAAAATCGACAAGACCACGGCCGACCTTTCGGCCAAAATCAAGGTCGACGACCACAGCGACTATGTGCAGCTGCTAAGCGCCACGCTTGGCCAGCCGTCTAACGACTTCTTGAAGGCCATTCCCAATTCTATGGACTGCATAGTGGCCATGAGCGTCAAGGGCGAGGCTCTGGCGCGGCTGCCGCAAATGCAGCAGCTCACCGCCGCCATGGCCAAGATGCCCGGCATGAAGGCCCTCGACCTGGCAGGCATCATTTCCACCGTCAACGGCCCGCTGGCCGTGGGCTTTGCCAAGGACCCATATTTGCAGGGCGAGTGGAATGCGGTTGTCGCAGCCAAGACGGCCAATGCGCAGTCGGTGCTCGACCGCATCATCGAATTCGCTCGCACCATGGGGCAGGCCCCGCAAAAGTATGGCAACGAATACATCTACCAGTATAACAACAAGCAGGTGAACGTGGGCGTGATTGGCGATGTGGTGTATGTGAAGATGCTCGACTATGAGCAGACCGAGGGCTATGCCTACGAGCTGCCCGACGTGCGCGACTTCTTTGCCGCCAACCCAATCGGCATATATGTGCGAGCCAAGGCCGGCAGCACTTCGGGAATCCTCAATTTCGGCATCACCCGATATGTCGACGGCAAGGGCTTCTTCTACACCGAGAAGGACGACGACAATGCCGCACAGGTGCTGCTGGGCATACTCTGCTCAATTAAGGGTGATGACCAAAGCAGCGACGGCAGTGCCGACGACGACCTCGACTTGAATTCCATAACCGGTGCTGGCAACATGATGCAGCCCGTCGACTAATAGCTCTCCTTATGAAAGCGGAATTTGCAAAACTCAATGGCCGTGATGGCAGCGGCAGTGTGTCATATTTCATAAGGTTCTTCGACGAGTCGCGTCCCGATGCTTTCGGAGTGGGGGAGTGCACCGTGGTGCCAGGCGTTTCGGCCGAGTATGCCGATGTGGCCGCCTACGAGGCCAAGCTGCACGAACTGTGCGCCCAGGTGGCCCGTGGTGAGTCGACTGACTTGGCTGATTTCTCCTCTATTATGTATGGCTTCGAAAATGCCATAACCGATTTTTCCAACGGCTGCCGCCGCCTCTACTATAACTCACCGTTTGTTGCGGGGCGGCAGCGGGTGCCAGTGGTGGGCTTTGCCCGTGTGGCAGGCGACACTGAAGCCTCTGTGCGGCGGGTGGCTGGGATTGAAGCCAGAGGCTTTACCACAGTGAAACTGAGCATGACCGACGGCGACTGCGCCCCAGTGGCCGACGCCCTTGCCGCAATACGCCGCCAGTGCCCCGAACTTCACATCCGTCTCGATGCCAATGGACTGCTTCGGCCCGACGAGGCACTTGATTTTATCAACGGCCTTGCACCGCACACCATTCAGTGCATCGAGCAGCCCATTGCCGCAGGCCAGTTGGAGGCAATGGCGGCAATCTGCGCAGGTTCGAAGGTGCCTGTGGCACTCAGCGATGAACTTGCCGGCGTGGTCAACCCCATGGCCATGCTGCAGCTGCTGCGCACCGTCAGGCCCCACGTGCTGTGTGTGAAGCCGGCCCTGTGCGGCGGCTTCAGCAATGCTGTGCATTGGCTCAAGATGTCGGCTCAGCTAAACCTTGGCTGCTGGATTGCTTCGGCAGGAGAAACTGCCGTGGGCCTCGATGCACTGTGCCAGTGGACGGCCATGATGCAGCCGCGCATAGCGCAGGAGCTGTGCCTCGACGGAGCCGCCGGCAGCCACCATTCGTCCCTTGGCCTCGACAAAGACACAATCGGGCGCAACCCTGTTGGAGTTGCGCCCGATTGCATCGGTCATTTCTGCCTCGACTGGCAGCAGTAACTTTTTTTTCACTGCCGCAGCGTTAAGTTAATCGTTATTCGCCTTTTTGCTGTTGAGCCACGCTTGCGCCTCGGCCAGAGTGTCGGGCTTGCCCACGTCGAGCCAAGTGTAGTCGGCGGCCTGCTGGTAGCCCTTGATGATGTGGGTGCCGCACTCGCCCGTGTAAAATGGCACAATGGGAAACGCCTTGCGGCCGGCGGCAAACTCGCTGAGCGCGTCGAATATGCTTGGCGACAACACGTGCACACCGCCAAAGGCCAGCTCGTCATACTGCCCCTCCACATACCGGAATCCGTCGGGGCGCGTCTCGCCCGTCTTCTTGTTCACCCAGCCGCGCAGCTGGTTGCCTGAGTCAAACAGCAGGTAGCGAGCCGTGTCGCGGTGGCGCACCAGCAGTGTGGCCATGGCCCCGCTGCGGCGGTGCCAGTCGCACATGGCCTTTATGTCGAAGTCCGATATTATGTCGGCGTTATGCACCAAAAAGGGCTCGCCGTTGTCAAGCCACTGGCGCGCCTTGAGTATGCCGCCGCCAGTGTCCAGCAGCTGGTCGCGCTCGTCGCTTATGTGCACCGTCACGCCAAAATTCTCTTTGGCCTCCAAAAAGTCGATAATCTTTTGTCCAAAGTGATGCACGTTTACTGTGATGTCGGTGAACCCGGCAGCTATCAGCTTGAGCATTACATGCTCAAGTAGCGGCTTGCCGTCGAGTTCCACCAGAGCCTTGGGGCGGTCGTTGGTTAAAGGACGCAGCCGGGTTCCAAGCCCGGCTGCAAATATCATAGCTTTCATCAAGAAAATTATTTCGGATTGAATGTCTGCTCAATGTTCTGTTCGCGGTGCACAAGCTCCACCTTAACGTTGAATTTGCTGTGTATGTGCTCGGCCATGTGCTGGGCGCTGTACACCGACCTGTGCTGGCCGCCTGTGCAGCCAAAGCACACCATCAGGTTGGTGAAGCCGCGCTCTATGTAGCGCTTCACCGACGCGTCTACCAGCGCGTAGGCATGATCGAGGAAGGTGAGTATCTCGCCGTCGTCCTCAAGGAATTGAATCACCGGCTTGTCGAGGCCGATGAACGGCTTGTAGCGGTCATACTTGCCGGGGTTGTTCACGGCGCGGCAGTCAAACACAAAGCCGCCGCCGTTGCCCGACGTGTCGTTGGGAATGCCCTTCTTGTAGGCAAAGCTCATCACCCTCACCGTGAGGGCGTGCTTCTGTATCTCGTCTGTAAACTGTGACATATTCACCAATTCGCTAAGCACCTGGTTCAGGTAGGGGTATTCCACATACGGCTTCTTCAGCAGCTGGCGCAGATTGTTGATGGCAAACGGCACGCTCTGCATGAAGTGGGACTTCTTTTCAAAGTAGCCCCTGAAGCCGTAGGCACCCAGCACCTGCAGCGTGCGGAACAGCACAAAGTGGCGCAGCTGCGAGTAGAAGTATTCCTCATCCACCGGCTTGTATTTGCGCAGGGCTGTGATGTATTCGCCTATCAGCTGCCGGCGAAGGCTGTCGGGAAAGTTGGCCTTGGCCTGCCACAGGAATGAGGCCACGTCGTAGTAGAACGGGCCCTTGCGGCCGCCCTGGAAGTCGATGAACCACGGCTTGCCGTCTTTTATCATCACGTTGCGCGACTGGAAGTCGCGATACATGAATGTGGCCGATGAGCTGCGCAGCAGCACGTCGGCAAGGCGCTGAAAGTCGTCTTCCAGCTTGCTCTCCGAGAACTCAAGCCCGGTAGTCTTCAGAAAGCAGTATTTGAAGTAGTTCAGATCCCAGAATATCGAGCGGCGGTTGAATTCTGGCGACGGATAGCAGTTGGAGAAATCCATGCCGTCGGCGCCCAAAAACTGGAACTCGCACAGCTGCTTGATGGTGGCCGAGAGCATACTCTTCTCCTCGTCGCTGAACACGCGCGTCTTGCGTCCCTTCTCTATGGCCTCAAACAGCAGCGTGTCGCCCAGGTCCTCTTGCAGGTAGGCCATGTCGTCGTCGCTCTTGCACAGCACTTTGGGCACTGGCAGCCCTTTGGCCGCAAAGTGGCGGTCCATGCAGATTAACGCCCGGGTCTCCTCCACCCCCCCCCCCACCACGCCTATCAGCGTCCGCGCCCCTTTAAGCCTGAAGTAGCGGCGGTTGCTGCCGGCTCCAGGCAGCTCGGCCACTTCGGTTGGCTCGCTGCCCGCATATTGCTTGTATAGTTGCCTTAGAATGTTAGCTTCCATATTACTCATTACGCTCTTATGTGATTAATGAGGCAAAGGTAAACCAATATGTGTAATAAAGCAAGATTTGCGCTGCATATTGGCTCGCCTCCCTAAAATTCTGATGTGAAGTGGAACTTGATTTTCGGGAAGTCTTGCTGCGCCATTTGCAGCACATAGCCCGAATCGGCAAGAAACACGTCGCGCCCGTCACGGTCGGTGGCCATGAACTGGTGCTTGCGGTGCTTGAACGCCTCAAGCGCCTCCTCGTCGTCGCTCTCCACCCAGCACGCCTTGTAGAGGCGTATCGGCTCCCAGCTGCACTTGGCTCCGTATTCGTGCAGCAGGCGGTATTGTATCACCTCAAACTGCAGCTGGCCCACGGTGCCTATTATCTTGCGGTTGTTAAACTGGTTGATGAACAGCTGAGCCACGCCCTCGTCCATCAGCTGCTCGATGCCTTTGTTGAGCTGCTTGGCCTTCATGGGGTCGGAGTTCTCGATATACTTGAACATCTCGGGCGAGAAGCTGGGCAGGCCCTTGAAGTGCAGATTTTCGCCCTCGGTCAGGGTGTCGCCTATCTTGAATATGCCGTTGTCGGGCAGGCCCACTATGTCGCCTGGATAGGCCTCTTCCACAATGTCCTTCTTCTGCGCCATGAATGCCGTCGGGGCCGAGAACCGGTAGGTCTTGCCCGAGCGCACGTGCAGGTAGTTCTGATTGCGGTGGAACACTCCCGAGCATATCTTCACAAATGCTATGCAGCTGCGGTGGTTCGGGTCCATGTTGGCATGAATCTTAAACACAAAGCCGGTGAACTTCTCCTCCGAGGGGCTCACCTCGCGCTCTTCGGCCTTCACCGGACGCGGCGACGGGGCTATGCGCACAAAGCAGTCGAGCAGCTCCTTCACGCCAAACGTGTTGAGGGCCGAGCCGAAAAACACCGGTGCCGTCTTGCCCTCAAGGTAGTCCCGCTCGCTGAATTCCGGATACACGCCGTCGATCAGGTCGATGTCGCTGCGCAGCTGAGCGGCGTCGTCGGCCCCCACGGCAGCGTCGATGGTGGGCGAGTTTATGTCGTCGATCTCCACGCGCTCAGTCACGTGCTGCTTGTCGGGCTTGAACAGGTTGAGGCTGTGCTCATATATGTTGTACACACCCTTGAAGTGCGAACCTATGTTGATGGGCCAGCTCAGCGGGCGCACGCTTATCTTAAGCTCCTGCTCCAGCTCGTCGAGGATGTCAAACGGGTCGCGGCCCTCGTGGTCGAGCTTGTTGACAAATATAATCACAGGAGTGTTGCGCATGCGGCACACCTCCATCAGCTTGCGCGTCTGCGTCTCCACGCCCTTTGCCACGTCCACCACTATTATCACGCTGTCTACGGCGGTGAGGGTGCGGTAGGTGTCTTCGGCAAAGTCCTGGTGGCCGGGGGTGTCGAGAATGTTGATTTTGTAGTCGCCATAGTTGAAGCCCATCACCGATGTGGCCACCGAGATGCCGCGCTGCTTCTCGATCTCCATCCAGTCGCT
>ERZ808240.4865-NODE-4865-length-11415-cov-14.125968_pt1 | contig 11415 bp, 11 predicted proteins | sample MGYA00521084_ERZ808240 | MGnify/ENA primary metagenome ERZ808240 (study PRJEB31516, sample SAMN03275571) | gut metagenome | biome: mammalia-associated habitat; material: feces | host: Papio cynocephalus | place: Kenya | collected 2012-08-06 ... | reverse complement strand
GCGCAAGAGCATCAGCTACTCTGTGCCCGCGGCTTGCTCCAAAATGGGCACAGCGCAAGAGCATCAGCTACTCTGTGCCCACGGCTCGCTCCAAAGTGGGCACAGAGTTGGAATTATAAGAGTTTGTGCCCCTAACATGTCTACCGTGGGCGTTCATCCGGTTTAAAACTGCCATCCGCAATGAGCCACGCTATTCATAAGATTGTCAGCATAGAGCGCTTCCAATCTTATTTCATATCGCGGCGTTCGCCGCATTACGGCATAAGTAAAGACAGCGATTTGTGCGCAAGCGCCCATCACTGTCTTCACTATGCCTATGCGCGGCTCATTGCACGCGTAACTTTCCATTTATTTCGTATTCTTCATGACATCCTTATTCTTCACGAGGTAATCGATCAGGGACACCACCGTGAGGATCAGTGCGATCCACATAATGATATCGGTGAGTATCTGCAACTGCGGGAAGTTGGCGATCATCAGGCAGATCATAACCATCTGGAAAGTGGTCTTGAACTTGCCCCAGTAGCTTGCGGCAATGACTACGCCATTGTCGGAAGCGATCAGACGGAACCCGCTGATGATGAACTCTCTGGCAATGATGATGATAACCACCCAGGAAGGGATGCGGTTCATCTCGATCAGTGCGATCATGGCGGAACATACTAACAGCTTATCCGCCAAAGGATCCATGAACTTACCGAAGTCTGTGATCAGATTATATTTTCTTGCAATCTTACCGTCGATCAGATCCGTCAGACTGGCAATAATGAAAATAGCCAGTGCGATCATATCCGTCACGAAGGTGTTATTGCCAAACCATCCGGCCTGACCTCCCAGCAACAGAATAATAAACGGTACGATCAGGATCACACGGAAAATAGTCAGCTTGTTGGGTAGATTCATTTTACTCATGGTATATCTCTCCTATCAGATCATATTCATTGGAATCGGTCACCAGAACTTTTACAAAATCTCCGGTCATCAGATTTGCTGAAGTATTTACAAACAGATAGCCGTCCACATTGGGTGCATCTCTATAGGTTCTTGCAACATAAGTCTCTTCTTCCGCTACTTTGCCTTCGATCATTACGGTCAGGATACGTCCTATCATATCCTCCGCCTTGTCAAAAGCGATTGCCTGCTGTAATTCCATCAGTTCATCCCTGCGGAATTCCTTGACTTCCTGCGGTACCTGGTCTTCCATGGCAGCAGCGGGAGTATCTTCCTCCTGAGAATAAGGGAATACACCCAGACGGTCGAATTCCATCTCATTGACAAAACGGTACAACTCCTCGAAATCCTCCTGGGTCTCTCCGGGAAATCCGCTAATCAGTGTGGTTCTTAAGCAGATATCGGGAATCTTCTCCCGAAGTTTACCAATGATGGCACGAAGCTCTGCCTGGTCGGTACGTCTACCCATGCGCTTCAACACATTATCGGAAGCATGCTGGATGGGAATATCCAAATAGTTACATACCTTGGGTTCCGCTGCAATTGCATCGATCAGTTCGTCCGTGATCTCCTCCGGATAGCAGTATAAAATACGGATCCAGTAAATACCGGGGATCTGCGCCAGCTCATGTAAAAGTCTGGGCAGCTCCTTTTTCCCATACAGATCCACACCGTACAGTGTTGTCTCCTGTGCTACCAGGATCAGTTCCCGTACGCCTTTATCCGCCAGCTCTCTGGCTTCTTTTAACAGACTCTCCATAGGAACGCTGCGGTAATTGCCTCTGACCTTAGGAATAATACAGTAGGTACAGTGTTTGTCACAGCCCTCTGCGATTTTCAGATACGCAAAATGTCCGCCTGTAGTGACAACACGGTTGGTCTCTGTCACAGGGGCGGCATTGATATCTTCGTAATGATTCTGTTTCTGACCTGCCAGAATCTCCTCCAGGGCAGCTACGATTTCATCAATAGCAGTAGTTCCAATAATGGCGTCCACCTGCGGGATCTCCTTCTGGATCTCCTCACGGTAGCGCTGTGCCAGACAACCGGCTGCAATCAATGCCCTGACCTGACCGCTGTCCTTCAGTTCACCCATCTGTAATAATGTATTGATGCTCTCTTCCTTGGCATCACCGATGAAACAGCAGGTGTTTACCACTACAACATCCGCTTCTGCTTCATCGTCCGTGAAGGTATAACCTTTTTCCCGGAGCATGCCAAGCATCTTCTCGGAATCGACAAGATTTTTGTCACAGCCCAGGGATACAAACAATATCTTCATGCGTCTTATGCTTCCTCATCATCACCAAGGATTTTGATCTTACCCTGGTTCAGCTCTTCTACTGCGATAGACAGGGGCTTATCCACTTTGGCGGTTACCAGAGGCTCGTCGCCTGCGATGATCTGTCTTGCTCTCTTGGCAGTTGCCATAACGATAGAATAACGGCTGTTGACTACAGGTGCTTCACCGGGTTCTACCTCGCTGTTTACTACTTTCATTAAGTCGGTATAAGAGGGATGTAACATTTTATTTTGCTCCTTTCGCGAAACCTTTCAGTTCCTCTCTGATCTCTGTGATAAATTCTCTCTGACGGAGGGGCACACGTTTTGCCGCTTCCACCAGCTTTTGGACTTCTCTGGCACATTCGTCCAGATCGTCATTCACTACTATATAATCATAGGCATCCATGCCTTCTGATTCTTCATAAGCCCGTGCCAGTCTCTGTGCGATCACATCGGCTGTCTCGGTTCCTCTGCCCACCAGTCTCTTCTGCAGTTCTTCTGCACCGGGAGGGGTAACGAACAGTAACAGGCTCTCCGGAAACTGCTCCTTGATCTTCATGGCTCCCTGGATCTCGATCTCTAAGATGACATCCTTGCCCGCCTGCATCTGCTCTTCCACATATGCTTTCGGCGTTCCGTAATAATTGCCGCAATACTGAGCATACTCGATAAATCCGTTTTTTGCAATATTTTCTTCAAATTGTTCTCTGGTGCGGAAGAAATATTCTCTTCCGTCCTGCTCACCCTCTCTGGGTTGTCTGGTAGTCATGGAAATGGACAACGCATAATTGTCATATTCCGATAACAGCTTTTTCACCAGTGTTCCTTTTCCGGCTCCTGAGAATCCGGAGATAACCATCAATATTCCCTTATTCTGCATCTTCTTCACTGTCCTCTTTCTCATCTTCCGGCCACAACGCCTGTGCTCTTCCAGCAATTGTCTCAGGTAAAAGTGCAGACAGCACCACCTGGCTGTTCTCCATGACCAGTACGGATTTCGTCTTGCGCCCCTGTGTGGCATCTATTGCCATTCCCGTCTCCTTTGCCTTCTGCACCAGTCGCTTGATAGGTGCGGATTCCGGACTGACGATTGCAATAATCTTATCCGTATTTACAATATTGCCAAATCCTACATGGATCAATCGGTTCATGGTATCACCTTTCACACCTGTGCAGTCCCCATTCGCAAAACCGATCGATTCGTGCTTCCCGCTGCTTCGCAGCTTGTTTTGCTCATTGTGGGACGGTGGCTCTATTCAATATTCTGTATCTGTTCACGGACCTTTTCGATTTCGGTCTTGAGTTCAATCGCACAATTGGAAATCTCCAGATCATTGGACTTGGACAGGATGGTGTTAGCCTCCCGGTTCATCTCCTGTGCCAGGAAATCTAACTTTCGTCCGATGCTTCCGCCGGCCATCAGCGTACTCTTCGTAGTCTCGATATGGCTGCGCAGTCTCACCAGTTCCTCATCCACGCACACCTTATCTGCGAAGATCGTCACTTCGGTGAGAAGTCTTGCCTCGTCCACGGCTGTATCTCCCAGCAGTTCCTTTACACGATCTTCCAGCCTCTGGCTGTATTCTGCAATGATCTGCGGAGAACGCTCTGTAATGAAACCTACCAGCTTCAGCATACCGTCCAGCTTGCCGATCAGGTCATCCCGAAGATGCTCCCCCTCGGTGATTCTGGTCTGTACAAACATCTCGCAGGCACCTTTTAAGGCTCTCTGCAGTTCTTTCCACAGTTCTTCCTCATCAATATCCTGTTCTTCCATCACGAAGACATCCGGATATTTGGACAGTGTCGATACTCTGATATCACAATCCAGATCAAAATCGCTGGCCATCTGCTTCAGATATCCCAGATACTCTGCCGCCAGTTCCTTGTTATAGCGCACATTGGAAGTATTCTCAGAAAAATCTTCATAGGTAATGAACAGATCTACTTTACCTCTGGAAATATAATTCTTCAGTTCACCGCGGATCGCGGATTCGAAGAAATTCAACTTCTTCGGCATTTTAATATTCACGTCAAGGTAGCGATGATTCACAGATTTCATCTCTACGGTAAACTTTCTGTTATTCTCGGCAGTTTCACATCTGCCAAATCCCGTCATACTCTTGATCATATTTTCTCCTGTTGTAAGGCTTCCCTGAGTTTTCTGCGATTTACGGTTTTCATTATATTATAAGATAATCCCGGGCTCTCCGTCAAGTGCAGCGCCCTTATTTCCTATTTCCATTCATCGTAACGTTCCAGGAAATGATGTTTTATCCCATCCTCTTTGTATGCAATGATCGTACGTAAGTTAACATTCTCCACACTTTTAAAAATATTACCCTCGATAAACGGATTGGTCTGCTTCAGAGACGCAATCAGGTTCTTGATCTCCATCCGCTTGGAAGGACTGCTGCCATCGGTACGACAGGTGGTACAGGTATCGGTAAACCGGCAGGCACACTGGATAAAATGCAGATCATTGTAATCTCTCCAATGCTTGATATCATCCTCTCTGATCAGGTACATGGGACGGATCAGTTCCATTCCCTCAAAATTCGTACTGTGCAGCTTCGGCATCATAGTCTGTACCTGTCCGCCGTACAACATTCCCATCAGGATCGTCTCGATCACATCGTCATAATGATGTCCCAGGGCAATCTTATTGCACCCCAGCTCCTTCGCATGGCTGTACAGATAGCCTCTGCGCATTCTCGCACACAGATAACAGGGCGAATCCTCTATGTCATACACTGCATCGAAAATCTGGGATTCAAAAATCGTGATGGGAATATCCATCAGTTTCGCATTGTTCTCAATGATCTTACGGTTTGCCTCACTGTAACCTGGATCCATCACTAAAAATACCAGTTCAAAGGGGAACTTGTTATGGCGCTTCAGTTCCTGGAACAGCTTCGCCATCAGCATGGAATCCTTACCGCCGGAGATACATACGGCGATCTTGTCGTTCTCCTGGATCATATCGTACTCATTGATGGCTTTGGCAAATTTGGAAAACAGTACTTTGTGGAACTTTTTGCGGATACTTTTTTCAATCTCCCGTGCCCGCTCGTTCTCTTTCTCCCCGGGCTGTTCCTTCTGCATCAGATTCAAAAGCCAGCCGGTATAGCCGCCCTGTAAACTGTAGACATCCATTCCCTGTTCTCTGAAATACTCTGCGGACACCTTACTGTTCTGTCCACGGCTGCAATACAGAATCACTTTTTTATCCCCTGCTGCCGCAGCCAGTTTGTCCACCAGTTCGCATTCGGAGATAGCGACTGCTCCGGGAATCTTGCCGTAATTTACCGCTTCATCACCTCTGGTATCCACCAGGACAAAGCTTTCCGGCTCCCATGTCTGTACTTCTTCCCAGGTGACCTCGCAGATATCTACCGTATTTTTTCCCATATCCTTAACTTCTTTTTCTTCCATCTGTCTGTTCCTCTATTTCAAAATTTGCGGCAACTGTTCCTGTAATTCCATCAGACTGTCACACTTTTTATCTACCATGGTAAGATGCTCCTCTGTAGGCTGCAGCTGATCCGGCACCATTACAGTATATAATCCCGCCGTATGAGCTGCGCGGATCCCGTTAAAAGAATCCTCCACTGCCATGGCCTGTCCCGGAGCCACGCCCAGTTCCCCGCAGGCCTTCAGATAAATATCCGGTGCAGGCTTTCCATGTTCCACCATATCTCCGCAGACGATTTTCTGAAAATACGCCGTGATCCCTGCTCTGTCCAGGTGCTCCATGACTGCCGCTTTCCGCGTAGAGGAAGCCAGTGCCACAGGAATCCGGTTCTGCTTCAGATACTCCAGAATCTCATGCACGCCCGGTTTCTCCGGGATTCCTTCCCGGTTTGCTTTCTCCTTAAATCTCCTGCTGCAATCTTCGTGTATTTCCTCAAAAGGTACATCAATGCCCTGCTCTGCCTTTGCCGCATCGAATACTTCCTTTGTGCCCTGTAAAGTTCTGCCGATGCAGGCTTTGGAAATCTCATCCACATTTTTAAGTCCCTTCGGCTCCGCTGCCTCTCTCCAGCATTCCATATACATTCTCTCGGTGTCAAAAAGGACCCCGTCCATATCAAATACAACTGCGGTTATTTTCTTCTGCATAAGTCGCTCCTTACTGTCTCACTCTGAAATAATAATCGATGAGTTCCGTTTCTTCCATGGCAATATACGTCCCATACATCGGGATGTTGCAACACAGCGTGCGGCTGCCCTTTGGGAAGATCAGCTCATACCCTTTCGACGAAGCCAGTCCCGGGTATCTGTCATCTTCTCTCCCATAGGAAAAATAAACAGCAGAGCTGCCTATTTTCACCGCCTTCGGTGCTCCTTTTCCTCCGGCGATCAGGCACTCATCCTTCTTCCAGTTAAAAAAGTTCCAGACCTTTCCATCACCGATCTGTCTGGGCTCTCTGTTTCGTTCTGTCAGCAGAATCTTACCCTGCCTGCCCAAAAATGTCAATGCTCCCGTCTTTTTCTCCACACGGATCCCACTGCTGCCCGTAGTGATTTCCACCGCGGAAGGGTTCTCCCGCACTGTATATTTGAGATCACCTGCTGCCACCACCGCCGCTTTCGGGAACTCCCGAATTTGTCCCTTAGCAAAACAAATCCGGAACAGATCTGCCGCAAGAGGCGTGATCCGCAAGGTTCCGTAACTGCTTAAGAGATCCACATATCCCTTGCCCTTCATAACCATGCGCACGCTGCAGTCGATTCTGGAATGTCCGGCGGGCATCAGCGTCTTGGCATCCGGCATGTCGCCGTACTCGCCGTCACTCTGTGGAGGTGTCGGCTGCCTCCTGCCGGCAGCTGATGTCCCGGTTGTCGCTGGCTTTTCGATTCTCTTCTGTCCGGGCATCCCGGGCTGCCCTGTCTTCTTCGGTGCGGAGTCTTCCTCATTCACCCGGCTGTTTCGTGTCACGATGATCTTCTTCGGACCGTATTTTTCTCTGTCCAGGCGTTCCTTTTCCGCTTCCTGTGCCCGTTGCCTGTAGACATCTTCCTTTGTTTTCTCCGACTCTGCCCGTTTTTCCACGACTTTCACCGGCTTCTTCTGTGTATCTGCGGCAAGGCGCATTCTCTGCTTCTGCTCCGGAGATACCGGATCTGCGATGAGACCGGTGAGTTTCCCACGGTACAGCACTGTCAGTTCATGCAAGGCTCTGGTAGCAGCCACATACAGTTGCTTCACATAACCGTCTTCCACCGGATAATCCTCCCCCGAGGCATTGAAGATCAATACCGCGTCAAATTCCAGACCCTTGGTGTATTTTAACGGAAGCACCATGACGCCCTCGCCGATCTCCCATTTACCGTTATCGCCGGTATTCAGTTCTATACTTCCCTGCAGGACATCCGTTACTTTTTCCGCCTCCGCTTCGTCAATGCAGATCACGGCAATGGTGTCCAGCCCCTTGATCTGCCATGCCTTGATGATCTGCTCTGCCTGTGCCACCTGATCCGTAACATCCGCACACTTTTTCACAGTAACCGGCTCTCCGTGGCGGATGATGGGCTCCACCGGATAGACCGGAAAACTTCCGTGATACAGGATGTTCGTGGCAAACTCCGAGATCTCCACAGTGTTACGGTAACTCTTCTGCAAAATGCCGAAATAATCAAATTCTCCGGGCAGCATCAGCTTCCGCAGTTCCGTCCAGTCATTCAGTCCATATTTGTCGGAAATATTCTGTGCCACATCACCCATGATCGTATAGGTACATTTGCTCAGGCAGTATTTTAAGGATGCATACGCCATCATGCCGAAATCCTGGGCTTCGTCGATCACCACATGCCCCGCCTCCCGAATCACCGTATCCTCCTTGATCCGCTTATAGAGGTACGCCATAGCTGCCAGATCGTAGACATCGAAAGTTCCTTCCGGCATGATGACGGGAAAATCCTTTTCCTGCTCCTCCTTAAGGAACCGGTCGTAAAGTTCCACTACAGATCCTTTCCATTCCCGTTTTCCGAACCAGGTCTCATAATAATGTTTCAACTTCTGCTTTTCCGGCTGGGTATAGGAATAATATTTTCCGCTGAGTTCATTCTCCAGACGTGCCATGAGGTAATCCGTCAGACGGCTGATCTTGTCCGCCCGGGACAGGTCTTTCGTCTCTTTTAACAGGCGTGTAATTGTGGCACGGTCTAACAGCACTTTGCCGGTCTTCTCGATCACCACGTCCTCTCTGGGGATCACACGGTATTCGTAACGCAGACAGAAATTTTCGAGCTCCTTAAACCAGGCAAGGGTTCCCTTCACCGCCGGGGTCACACCTTTCACCACCGGCTTAATCTGATAGGACTTGTCCCAGTCTTCGTACAGGAGCCTGACGAACAACTGCTCCATGGTCATCTGGGAGACACCGTAGACATTCAGTTCCGGCAGCACGCCCGTGATGTAATTTAGGAGCACCTGGTTGCTTCCCACGATGTAAAAATCCTCCGGTGCAAACTCCTGCTCATAATTGTACAGGATGTAGGAAATGCGGTGCATTGCCACCGTAGTCTTGCCGGAGCCCGCCGCTCCCTGCACGATCATGTTATGCTGGGGCTTTTTGCGGATGACTTCGTTCTGCTCCTGCTGGATCGTTGCGATGATCTCTCCCAGCACCGCCTTTTTGTTCCGCGCCAGATATTTCGTCAGCAGTTCATCGTTCGCTACCACATCCGAATCATAGAAGTCCTTCAGCTCATCGTTTTCGATCTCATAGGTGCGCTTTCTGGACAGGGTAATGTCGTATTTTCCCTCACCTTTTACGGAGTAAGAGACATCTCCCAGTGCCGCATCGTAATAGACACTGGCAATGGGTGCTCTCCAGTCGATGACCTCCGGCTCGGCAGGATTGTCAGCGATGACGCTTCTTCCGATATAGTAGACCTCATCTTTTTTCAGCTTTTTGTCACGGAAATCGATTCTGCCGAAATAGGGCTTTTTCCTCGCCTGTTCCGCCCGGCGCAGATCCTGATTCACGAATTTGAAACGGGCATCCGCATTGTGCCACAGGGTCTGGGCTTCCTTGTCTTTTTCGTCGAATTCCTCCTGCATGGCATGCAGTTCCTCCGCCAGCGCCTGTACGCTCTGCCTGTTGGCGTCCACCCTGCGTTGTGCAATCTCCAGCGTATGTTTTAATCTTTTTTCCTCGTCCTGCCTCGTAATCCCGGGTAAACTGCTCATGTTCTCTCCTGTCAAAAAAACTCAAAATATAAGAAAAAGCAAAGGAAGCCTGTCAAAGACTTCCTTTGTATGTATTCTGCATCACATTTTACCAGTCAGAGCCCCAGTCATCATAACCGGAGTCCCAGCTGTCGTCGGAATCCCAACCGGAATCCCAGCTGTCATCATCCCAGCTATCGTCATTATCGTTGCTGTCTTCATATTTGGTATAGTAGGAAGAATCCTGAAAATCCTCATAATCCGAACCACTGTCATAACTGTAAAAATCGTAGTAATTCTCATAATCACTGTCCATCCATGATTCATCCGGTGCATAGCTCCAGGAATCATTCTCCCACTCGTACCAGTTCCCATGGTAGTAATAATAATTCTGATTCCCATAGGTGTAGTAGCCGGTACTGGGTCGGTCGGAATCTCCCAGGAACGAAAATATCATATTCAGTAAGCCCATTACTATCAATACGATCAGTATGACGGTGGCTACCTTTTTCCCCCGGTCCGGTTCTTTTTTGCTTCCGGAATTCCCTTCACTTCCGGAAGGAGTGTCTGTCGTTTTCGGCTGCTGATGTGCTTTCTGCTCAGCCACCCGTTCCTTCATTTTCTGGTAAAGCTCGTTGACTGCGTAGGCTTCGTCACTTCCCTTGTAACGTACCGCCCGTGTGCCGTCCTCTTTATTCTTATAGACTACGAAAGTACCATCGGTCTCATCCTTGTAGATACCGAAAGCTTTGGCTCCCTTGTAATCCTCTCCGATAAAGGTCCGCATCTCCTCCAGCGGAAGGTTCATCTCCTTCGCCCAGTTCTTCAATTCCTCAATCGTCTGTGGTACACCGTTGGCATGGCGGTTGTAATTGTTATTGACACCGCCGCAGTTGGGACAGACCTGGTCAAAATCGTTGATCCAGCTGCCGCACCAGTCGCATTTTATCTTCATGTTCCCCTCCTGAAAATACACATTTAAATGTTATCTGTTTTATTGTACCACGTTCCAGCCCTGCCGCCAACCTGGCATCTGGGAAATTGCCAATAAAATCCGGCTCTCTGTGTGTTCACCTTTATTTTATTTTCTCCAAAAGGTAAAACGTACCATCCATGTAAAGGATAACATACTGCTTATTACTGGAAATCATTATGTCCACTGCCGGATACTTTCCCTTTATTCCATCTCTTGTACCCCTTATTTCTAAATCCTGTAATTCATCATAATTCAGAATCCAGTCATATAATTCCGAATCTTCTTTTACGGCTTCACTTACATTATAGATTAAATAACGCTCTTTTATAGGCGATACCTCATAAGAAGGTTCTAAAACCTCACATTGATAACGTTCATATTTTTCAAGTCCTTCGCTGGAAAATACATCTTCATTTATGACAATGTGATCACCTATGATGTCATGTCCCTCCGGATAATTCGTATAATCGTTCTGTATTTCTGTAAAACCAAGCAATTTCGTGACTTCCCACTCACCAAAAAACAATTCTTCGATTTCATCCATGGAAAATTTCTCATGTTGTTCTTTTCCGTCTCCATATAAATCGGCACTCTCCTGATAAATCACTTCACTTTCATCAGTATCCTGTGCACACCCCACTAAAAAAATTCCGCTCATCATTAACAATAATATTTTTCCGACTGCAAATTTTGTAACTGATAATTTCTTCATATACCTTCCCACCTCTCCTATATACCTATTTTCAGCTGATATCCCAAGTTTTATTATCAAAATAACATGCCGTTACATCATAGTTGCATCATTTTCCTGATAAAACAAAAAAGTGGAAACCTTATATTTTCAAGGTTTCCACGCTTTTCAAAAGAGCTGCTGACGGGAATCGGACCCGTGACCTCCGCACTACCAATGCGACGCTCTACCGACTGAGCCACAGCAGCATCACGTGATTGCTATTGCAATCACCGTGTTTCATTGTAACAAAGCAATCTATATTTGTCAACATGAATTTTTTCTTTTTTTGCTACA
>ERZ808240.4862-NODE-4862-length-11423-cov-12.926108_pt1 | contig 11423 bp, 11 predicted proteins | sample MGYA00521084_ERZ808240 | MGnify/ENA primary metagenome ERZ808240 (study PRJEB31516, sample SAMN03275571) | gut metagenome | biome: mammalia-associated habitat; material: feces | host: Papio cynocephalus | place: Kenya | collected 2012-08-06 ... | reverse complement strand
GGAGCAGATGTAAGAGTTGGAAGCTACAGATATCTGCTTAATCAGCAGACACTATCTAGCTTCTTTCCCTCTCCACGCCCCGCTCTCCCGATCATCCTGGGACTTATTCGGCTTCTTTTTCTCTCTACGCCCCGCTCTCCCGATCATCCTGGGACTTATTCGGCTTCTTTTTCTCTCTACGCCCCGCTCTCTCTATCTTCCCAGGGTTTATTTCGCTTCTTTTCCTCTCTACGCCCCGCTCTCCCGATCATCCTGGGACTTATTCGGCTTCTTTTTCTCCCTACGCCCCGCTCTCTCTATCTTTCCAGGGTTTATTTCGCTTCTTTTCCTCTTTTTGCCCCGCTTCCTTGATCTTTCCGGGGCTTATTTCACTTCCTACAGCCGTTTACGCCCACGAACACAAAAAAGCCTGCCTCCGACGATGACACCATCATGAGGCAGGTTTCTTTCTATACATATTTCTGTATCTAAGTTCTCTTTATCTTAACAGCCGACACTTCTTCGCCACCTTCACCAGCAGATATCCCTTCGGGAAGCTGCGAAGCTCCTGTTCTGTGATGCCACGCATCAGAATCAGCATGACAAAGTAGACTACGGCGGCGATCACGATCGCCGGGATGACGGAGATCCTCATGGATCTGGTCACCATATACAAGCCTTCATAGATGGCCCAGGCCGATGCCCCCATAAAAGCGGAGGCAAAGGCAGGAATCACGAAAGTCCTTACGATTTCCTGCTTATATCCCACTGCTTTTCGCACCGCCCACTGGTTCAGTACACACATCATGCCGGAATACAACGTATTGGCGATGGCAATGCTGTACAGATCCAGGTCTGTGAACTTCAGAAGAAGTATCGCTGCCACCGTCTGTACCACCAGGGAGATACCGGCATTGATGATCGGCGTGTTGACTTTTCCCATCCCCTGTAAGATGGAGCTGTTCAAAGTGGACAGCGCATAAAAGATGACAGACAGAGATAATGTCATTAACAGTGTTGCTGCCAGGTTCAGTTCCTCTGCCGTCTTGTTCGTGAACAGCAGGCTGATCACCGGCTTCGCCAGTACACAAAGTCCCACTGCACAGGGAATGGAGATTACCATGGTGGTCTTCACCGCCAGACCGATTTTCTCTCTGGCTCCCTTCACATCCCTGGCCGCCATGAGCTGTGCCACGGAAGGAATCATCGCCGAAGCCATAGCGGAAGCAAAGGCAATGGGAATGTTGGACATCGTCAGTGACTGTCCGGAAAAAATACCGTATTTTTCATAAATGGATACCGTATCCAGTCCCCGCAGATCCGGATACCATTTGGTATAAATGCTGTTGTTGACCGTACTGCTTAAGTTATATACAGCTGTACTCAGAATAAACGGTGTCACCACCATGGTGATCGTCTTGAATATCTGTCCATAAGAATCCACATGAGAATGTCTGTCATGCTGTACTCTGCGCAGGATCATCTTACGGTTCAGGGCGTAGACCCCTGCCATGAAGAGTAACGCCACCAGCACACCGACACCGGTACCCAGTGCACTGCCCACGGCACCGTATGTTGCTCTCTTCACCTGACCGGCCTGATCTTCCGGAATCTCCATGGTTCCCATGAACAGATTGATCAGCAGGTAAGCAGCACCCACGCTGACTACCGCATTGGCGATTTGCTCCAGAATCTGTGACACGGAAGTCTGCGCCATGCTCTTATGCGCCTGAAAATATCCCCGCAGGACACCCAGAATACCGTAGACAAAAATCGTCGGCGCGAAAGTACGCAGTACCGTGACTGCTGCTCCCGACACGAACAATCCCGCTCCGAAAAACAGAAAAAGGCTGGCAATACCGCCAACCACCAGTACATAGATCATGGCCCCATGGAACAGTCTGTGCGCGTTGCGGTATTCCTTCTCTCCCAGCTTCTGAGCGATGGCTTTGGAGATTGCCGAAGGAATACTGTAGGAGGAAATTAACAGAATGATCGTATAATAGTTATAAGCAGACTGGTAATACCCCAGTCCGAGATTTCCGATGACACTCTGTAAAGGGCCCCTGTAAAGGAGCCCTATAATTCTGCTGATGATTCCGGCTGCTGCCAGAATACCCGCCTGCATGATAAAATTGTTCTTGGAACTGTTCTTATCTGCCATATGTTATCTTACCTTATTTCAGTTCTTTATCCGATCAGCCAGTCATACATTTCCTGGTATTTTCCGGCGGATACTTTCCAGGAATAGTCGACGGCCATGGCACGATCCACGATCTTATTCCACTCTCTCTTCCTGTCATAGTAAATATGCTCCGCATAACGGATTGTATTCAGCATTTCATGTGCATTATAATTCTTGAAGCTGAAGCCTGTACCGGTACTCTCATACTCATTGTAAGGCTGTACGGTGTCCTTCAGTCCACCGGTCTCTCTAACGATGGGCACAGTGCCGTAACGCAGTGCAATCAGCTGACTCAGTCCGCAGGGTTCAAACAGGGACGGCATCAGATAAGCGTCACATGCCGCATATACCTTATGGGACAATGCGTCCGAATAATAAATATTGGCGGATACCTTATCACCGTACTTCCAGTCGAAATGACGGAACATATTCTCATAACGTTCCTCACCGGTACCCAGTACTACGAACTGAATATCATCCTGACATAATTCATCCATTACATAAGCAATCAGATCCAGACCCTTCTGGTCTGTCAGTCGGGATACCAGACCGATCATCATTTTCTTATCATCCACGCGAAGTCCCAACTCTTCCTGCAGGGCACGTTTGTTTTTCACTTTTTCCTTGCGGAAGTTCACTGCATTGTAGGCTTTTACGATATTTTTGTCCGTCTCCGGATTGAACTCTTCATAGTCGATACCATTGACGATACCGCGCAGATCATGGCTTCTCGCACGCAGCAGTCCGTCCAGCCCCTCACCGTAGAACGGTGTCTTGATTTCCTCCGCATAGGTATCACTCACGGTAGTCACCGCATCTGCAAATACAATACCGCCCTTTAACAAGTTCGCATCCTTGTAAGCCTCCAGCTTGTCAGAGGTAAAATAATACTCCGGCAGCCCGGTGATGCTCTGTACCGTCTTCACATCCCATTTTCCCTGGAACTTCAGGTTATGTATGGTAATAACGGACTTGATATTGCGGTAAAAATCTCCACCGTGGAAACGCTCCTTCAGATATACGGGGATCAGTCCGGTCTGCCAGTCATGACAGTGGATCAGATCCGGCTGGAAATTCAGAAGCGGTAATGCCGACAGCACTGCCTTGCAGAAATAAGCGTACTTCTCGATCTCATATCTGGGATCATCCCCATAAGGCTTGAAGCCTCCGAAATAGCTCTCATTGTCGATGAAATAGTAATGTACTCCGGCTTCCTCCGCCTCCAGTACACCTACATACACATTCTGCCAGTTGAAATCCATGTAGAAATGTGTCACATACTTCAGTTTATCCTTCATCTCCTGCTTCATGCAGATATACTTCGGGATAAACACTCTTACATCAAAATACTCCTTGTCAATATACTTCGGCAAAGATCCTACGACATCCGCAAGTCCTCCGGTCTTGATAAAAGGTACGCCTTCCGATGCGGCAAAAAGAATTTTTTTCATGTAAACCCTCCACATATGCTACGGCTTGTATTTCAAAACACAGATTGATTATATCATGTTTACGATTCGTAGAAAAGAGGGCACAGACATTTTACAAATCTTTTAGAGTCTGTCAGGATCTGTAGGAAAGTCGGATTCTGTCGGCGATCAGAGCGATAAATTCGGAGTTCGTGGGCTTGCCTTTGCCTGTGTCGATAGTGTAGCCGAACATGGCATCCAACGTCTCCATGCGTCCTCTGCTCCAGGCCACTTCGATGGCATGACGGATGGCACGTTCCACACGGCTGGGTGTGGTCTGGAAACGCTTGGCAATGGTGGGATACAGGATCTTCGTAATGGAACTGATCATGGTCGGATCCTCCACCGACATCATGATGGCTTCCCGCAAATACTGGTATCCTTTGATATGTGCAGGCACTCCGATCTCATGGATCATATCCGTGACATCTTTTTCCAGGTCATGGATGACTTCCGGGGCCTGTTCCTTCTTTTCTGTCACTTTTTCTGCACTGTCTTTGGCGTTTTTCGTAGAAGGAACCGTGATCATAATTTGGAATTCCTTGTTGGCATTCATCAGATCCCCCAGGATTTTGTATACTTTTTCATTATCCTTTGTAGTTGTAATGTTTAATTTTTCCATTAAACTACCTCCATGACTACAAAACTACTTTTTTCACGTACCGTTCTATTATAAATAGATATGCCGCATGGCTTCAAGCAGAACCCGTCGCAAGATTTTTCCAAATTTCGCAGAATAAAAAAATGTATAAAAAAGGCGCCCGGAATCATCCGGACGCCAATAAGAGGGAAAATGTATAAGTAGAAAAACTACGAGTAAAGCTAATTAATGATGCTCTGCCAGGGTGTGAAGGGCATCCTTGATGGCTGTCTTCACGGTTTCATCCTGTTCCGCATTCAGTCTGTGCAACAGATAGGTTTTGGCATATTCGGTACCGATACTTCCCAATGCCTTTGCTGCTTCCATTCGGATCTTAGCATCCGGATTATCGATCATGTGGGCAATGCTGTTGACACTGTCTTCATCTTTGATCTGGCTCAGAGCTTCAAGTGCAGCTACCACCACTGTATCATCGGAAGAACTCAGATATTTGATAATCTTGTCGGATTTTCCTTTCTCCTGTAATTTTTGGATCTTGCTCAAATCATGTTGTTCCATAAATACGCGCCTCTTTCTTTCTGCCAGCGCGGGGGCGGTGAAATCGTCTCCGGATCATCACTGTATGTCGCCTGTGGTGATTGGCTTTTCTTGATGATGTTATAATAACACCTTATTTGTCAGAAAACAATTATAGTAAAATGAAGGATTTCTAAAAATTCTATAACCTGAATTCACTTGTCCCCCATAAAAAATTATTATATACTGTAACTATTCATCCGAAATGGATAACAGAAAGAAGGTACTCTCATGACAAAACAGGAAATCAGCGAGATCAAAAAGCTGTTCACCCCGAAAAACTGCTCCATCACCCGGATCTGCGGATGCTATGTGGATGGAGAAAAAAATAAAAAGACGGAATTAAAACAGGCCTTTCTGGCACTGCCGGAGGAGGAGATGTTCAAGTACTTCGAGATTCTGCGTAAGAGTCTGTCCGGCACCATCGGCAAGAACCTGCTGAATCTTGAATTTCCGTTAAAGAGTGAGACGGAAGGCGGCACACAAGAATTCCTCTTACGTCTGCGGGACAGCCGTCTGAAGGATGATGCTCTGCTGGAGCAGTTCTACGACCGCATCATCGAATCCTATGAATATGTAGGCAATTATCTGATCCTGCTGATCCATGATGCCTACGACGTGCCGGGTCGTACCAGAGACGGTATCGAGATGGAGGACGCTTCCGATGAAGTATACGAATATATCCTCACCTGCATCTGCCCTGTGGATCTGTCCAAGCCGGGCTTAAGTTACAACGCTGTGGAAAATACCTTCCAGAACCGTATCCGCGACTGGGTGGTCGGCATGCCGGATGCAGCCTTCCTGTTCCCCGCGTTCAATGACAGAAGTACGGATCTGCACAGCACACTGTACTATTCCAAGGATGCGGAGGAATTAAAGGAGAACTTTGTCGACCTGATGTTAGGCTGTCCCCTTCCCCTGTCCGCCGGCGGGCAGAAGGAGACCTTCCAGACTTTGGTGGAGGAGACATTAGGCGATACCTGTGCCATTGAAGTAGTGAAGAATATTCATGAAAAAATGAGTGAAATCGCCCAGGAGCATAAGGAAGATCCCGAACCTGTCATGCTGGATAAAAATGAAGTGAAAACGATCTTCGCCAGCAGCGGTGTGACCAATGACCGTATGGAAGTCTTCGATCAGTGTTTCGATGAGACTGCCGGAGAGAACACGGCTCTCATGATGAGCAATGTCTACAATCCCCGCAGCTTTGAAGTGAAGACTCCGGATGTGGTCATCAAAGTCAATCCCGAGCGCACGGATCTCGTCAATACGAAACTGATCGACGGCAGACAGTGCCTCGTCATCGAACTGGACGGCAATATCGAAGTCAACGGAATTGCCGTGCGGGCTGCCGGGAGCGGGGAAGATGATAATCCCATAGAAGAATAAACTAACAGCGTGAATATCTTTGGATATTTACGCTGTTATTATTAGTCTCTGCTTTATAACCTTAGTTCCGCCGAACACCTCCGACATAGGAATCTTTTCAAGCGTTTGCCGGAGCCCGGACTGCTCATATCAAAATGGATACCAAATCTTCAAAACTCCTTATACGTGATACTGATTTGCTTTTTCAAGGAATTCCGTCACTGCTTTTCCGGTATTACGTGCTGTTGCGTAAGTGTGTCCGGTATCCAGTAACGTAATCTGCTTCATGTCTTCTTCGGACAGGGCAAAATCAAAAATATCCAGATTTTCTTTCATTCTTACAGGGTTCGCAGACTTTACAACCGGGACAATTCCTCTTTGTACAAGCCATCTTAAAACAACCTGTGCCACTGATTTGTGATGCTTCTGTGCGATGCTGCATAATATTTCATTGGTAAAAAGATCTTCTTTTCCAGCAGCAAGAGGTGACCATGCCTGCATCAGAATGTTTTGTTCTTTCAGATACCTGCACTCATCTTCACGCTGAAAATACGCATTACACTCAATCAGATTTACTGCCTGTTTTACCTTGTTAAAAAACAGGAAATCTTCATACAGTTCTTCTAAGGCACGCCATGCTCCGTAATAATATTGTATGGCTGATGAATCAGATATAAATCCACATAATCCACCCCCAGACGATCAAGGGAACGCCGGAATCCTTCTTTTGCTTTTTCGTAAGAAGTGTCCGTAATCCAAAGTTTTGTAGTAACAAATAATTCTTCTCTTTGAACAATTCCTTCTGCAATAACACGCTTGATTGCTTTTCCAACGGCAGCTTCATTTTCATAAGCAGCCGCAGTATCAATCAGCCGGTAACCCGTTTTAACTGCCTGTACAACTGCATTCTCACATTCTTCCGGAACCGTCATGCGGAATACTCCGTAACCGATTGGCGGCATCCTCAACAATGCACAAAATCAATATTTTTCTGCATCGTCTGAGCTGTCCGGCACCGTAGTTCTGTCCCACAAAAGTCGTGCACGCCTGACTGAATGAATTCAGGATATCATACGCAAAAATCTCAATATTGTAAGCTGCTGACGAGGCTGCCATAACGACTGTTCCGAGACTGTTGATTGCTGACTGGATTACGATATTGGCTATTGCGAATACAGCGCTCTGTATACCTGCCGGCAAACCGATTTTCATGATCTGTCCTAATATTTTCCGGTCAATTTTCAGTTCCTTCCATTCTACATGAATCAGTTCTTTGGTTTTCACAAGGCGATAAAACAGTAAAACGGAGCTTACCGCAATGGAGACACCGGTTCCTGCCAGCAGTGCAATAATAATCGAAGTATGAACCGCCTTTGTAACAGCTTCTTTATCTTTTCTTCCGATGGCATTGGCAATGACAACATTTGCTCCAAGTGCAATTCCAACAAACAGATTGACGATCAATGAAATAATCGAACTGTTCGCTCCAACTGCCGCTACTGCGATTGTCTTTCCGTCTCCGGTAAAATTCCCGACGACAGCAATATCAGAAGCATTAAAAAGCTGCTCTAAAATAGCGGTTGCCGCCACCGGGAATGCAAATACCGGCAGCTTATACCAAATGGAACCGTGTAACATATCCAGCGGTTTTCGTTTTTGCTTTTCCATCATTTCTCTTAATCCTCTTATCTACATGATGCCGGGGTCAAAAGTCCCCGACTTTGATGCCAGTAAAAAGTATAATCTCCTTTGTTAAAAATAACAAATACTTATATAGAATGATTAATCATAATTGAAAGGAATGATAATGAGCATTAAACTGGATTTGAGGTGATAAGAATGGAATTACGGACTTTGCAATACTTTCTTGCCGTTACCAAAGAAGAGAATATTACAAGGGCTGCGGAGAGCCTGCATATCTCACAGCCATATCTTTCAAAACAGTTAATGGATCTGGAAAAGGAACTGGGAAAACAGCTTCTGATTCGTGGCAAGCGGAAAGTCACGTTGACGGAAGACGGTATTCTTCTCAGAAAGCATGCCGAAGAAATTTTGTCATTAGTGGAAAAAACGGAATATGATTTAAGCTCTAACAACCCACAGATTAGTGGTGAAGTTGCTCCTATTTTTCATCGAAGAGCCGGTCTGCAGCAGCTGATTTCTCATTGGGCTGATACTGCTATTGAAAACTTCAACATTGCTGCCACCTACAATGTTGTCAATGGTTCTCCGGTCAAATTTATCAGAAGCGGATTAGGGTTTTATCTGACCACCAAAGACCTGCTTTCTTCCGTTTTGGAACCGGATGTTTGTTTTCGTCCCCTAAACCCTCCGTTAGAAATTCATTATGCCCTGATATGGAAAAGGGCAGCTTTTTTATCAAAAGCTGCCGAAATGTTTTTGCAGGAAATCCACAAATTCATGTAAATCATTTTCTTTTGTGTTCTATCCCTATTTCCTGCTGCTGTGACAGGTAAAATAAATCACCTGGTACTCTTTTGCAATGGCATTGAGGAATTTTCTGGCTCCCTCTGTCCGGTTTTCATCCAGATTCACAAAAGGATCATCCAGGATCAGGAAAGGCTTACGTTCTCCGTACATAGCCTCCACCAGCGCCATTCGCATACAGATGCCGATCAAATCTCTGTTTCCGAGACTCATATACCCGATCTCTCTTGGCATATTTCCATCAATGACCTGAAGCCTGGTGTTGGCATCCATCTGATAATTTTCACATTTCGTTCCCGTCAGGATTTGATAATATTTACGGAATCCGGTCATCACCGGTTCCGTATATTTCGCGGTAAACGAACTTTTGGCCTCTTCCAGCAGACCCTTCGTCACCTCCAGTAGTCTGTATTGTTTTGATTTTTCTTCTGTCTCCTCCTGCAGATTCTCCAGTTCATCCTCCATATTTTCTATGTTTTCCCAGGATTCCTGCAGGCTGGAAAGCTGCTCCTGATAACTTTGGATGGTCCGGAAACGATCCTCCATACGCTCAGAGAGGACTTTCATTTCTTCCGACAGACTCTCCAGGGATTCTTCCCCCTCCGGAGCCTTCAGGACCAGGAGTGCCGGAATGTCTTCCTGCTCCTCAAATTGTTTCAGCTCCTGCTCACTTCGTCTGTACTCCAGTAGTTCTTTCTCATAATCTTTTCTGTGATTTTCCAACTCTGTCAGCTGCTCTTCCAACGGTTCTTCCGGAATCAGATGCAGGGACAGGAGATAGCTTTTCACTTTTTCTTTCAGCGTTTCATACTGTTCCTTCTGTCTCCGATACTGCTTCTGCTTTTCCTCCAGAAGCTGCCTTTGTCTGTATTTTCCGGTCAGATCATGCAACGTTGCCAGGTAGTTCTGCTCTTCCCGTACTTCTCCGTATGCTGCCAGAAAATGCTTCAGACCAGCCTCCAGTTCCCCGATCCTTGCAGCAGTCCGGTCTGCTCCCGCCTGCTGCTCCCTGCGGCTGAGTATCTCATAATCCCGCAGTTTATTCTGCAATTCCACAAGTCCGGAAGTAAGATCACTGCTCTCACGGATTCCCCAGCGCTGCCGGAAGTCTTCGATCTGTCTGCCCTCCGTCTCAATCTCCGCCTCCAGCTCCTCTAATTCCCGCTGCAATCCCAAAAGCTCTGTATTCTCCGCACTCTGCGCATTTCCGATTCCTGCCGTCACAACCAGTGCAACGATCACCGTCACTGCTCCCAGTGCTGCCAGAACTCCGCCGATTATGATCTGTCCCAGAAAAATCACCGGAATCCCACCGAAAATCAGCAAACCTCCCAATAAAATCAACAACTTCTTTCGTTTTTTACCGTTCTCCCATTCTCTCTGCAGTCGTGCCTCTTCCTGTGCCTGTATGGATTCCAGGGTTTTTATCTGTATCCCCTTGGCCTGCAACAGACTCTTTTTCTCCAGGCGGTCTGCCCAGGCTTCTTTTACCCGGATAATTTCCTCTTCTTCCGGCATTCCGTCTGCAAAATACTCGGTGAGCTCCTGCAATCGTCTGGTCTCTTCTGCGGACATGGCATTGTCTCTGGATCTGTTTTTCAGCCGTTCCAGTTCCTCTGCCTCCGTATATTTTTCCTCCAGCTGTTCCCGATCCACCATGGGAAACGGAACCTTCAGCTGTTCCTTTTCTTCTTCCGTCAGGCAATAGATTTCCATCGCCTTGCGAATACTGATTCCCTGATTACAGGCTGCAGCTTCTTCCCGCAGATCTGTCTCAGAAGGAATTACACCGTTAAAATACCCTTCGGCTTCTTTTAACAGTTTTTCTCTCTCCGCAAGCTTGGTCCGCAGATCCAGATATTTTTCCCGCTTTGCCTGCCGGTCCTTATACCCCCCCAGTCTCTGCTGTTTCTCCTGCAATTCGGTCAGTTCCGCAGAAAGCTTTTCCCGTTCTTCGATGGCGGTCTTTTTTCTGGCATCAATGCTTTCCATGGTGTTCTGTATTTCCTGTCCGTTGCGGATCTGCACCTTAAGCTCCGTGATACGGTCCCTGGACTTACGAATGGCACCGGTTTTTCTCGAAGGAGACATACTGTTTAACAGATCGTTCAGCCGCTTGTCCGCCGTCTCGAAATTATTGATATCATCCGTATTCTCCGCCAGATTACCGATCTTGGCATTGATACTGTCGGTAACAAAAGTCTCACAGTCATTCTGCGAGATAAAGATCGTCCGTTCAAAAGAGCCTGCATCAATTCGGAACAGTTCCTCTCCCAGCTTTTCCGTGAAATCACTGCTGGGTAAGTGCGTCCGGACATCCGTCAGCTGAAATTCATCTTCAGCCGCTTTATTACCGAAAATTCTCCGCACGGAATACACTTTCCCGTCACTCTCGAACTGTAATTCACCCCCGTAGACCCCCTTTTGCCAGGGAGTATATCTCTTTCTCTCATTTTCCAGTGGATCTCTCTTGCCCTCACCACGGAATCCATAAAGCATAACCCGCAGGAATGCCGCCAGGGTACTTTTTCCCCAGCCGTTCTCTTCACAGATCGTATTACATCCCTCGGAAAAATCACAGGTGAAATCACTCAGTTTTCCAAAATTTTCAATATGACAACGTATCAGCCTCATGCGTCCAGAATCTCCTCTCCGGCCAGTGCCTGAAGTCCGTAATGGATCACTGCCGCCTTATCCTCTTCTGACAGATCTTCTCTGCCCATGACCGTGCGGATGAATTCTCCTTTCAGAGACATATCTTTTGCAAAAGAAACATAATCCACCAGATATTCCGAAC
>ERZ808240.4860-NODE-4860-length-11425-cov-5.867722_pt1 | contig 11425 bp, 9 predicted proteins | sample MGYA00521084_ERZ808240 | MGnify/ENA primary metagenome ERZ808240 (study PRJEB31516, sample SAMN03275571) | gut metagenome | biome: mammalia-associated habitat; material: feces | host: Papio cynocephalus | place: Kenya | collected 2012-08-06 ... | reverse complement strand
CAATGAACTATTAAAAAATGAAGCAAATAAGAAATAGTTAACAAAATAAAAAAGGCCTATCAAACAAGATAGACCTTTTTTATTAGAAATATTAATATTTCTTATTAGCTTCTTCTTCGTTATATTTTTTAATGTTTTCAGCCTTGATGACATCTTTTTCTTTTAAATAATCATCAATTGCTTTAGCAGCTTTTTTACCGGCACCCATAGCTAAAATGACAGTAGCAGCTCCAGTTACAGCATCGCCACCTGCATAAACACCTTCTTTGGTTGTTTGATTGGTTTCCTCATTTACAATTAGACAGCCATGTGAATTTACTTCAATTCCAGGTGTGGTATCTTTAATTAATGGGTTTGGTGAAGTACCTAAAGCCATGATGACACAATCAACATCTAAAACAAATTCAGAACCTTTGATTTCAACAGGTCTTCTTCTTCCTGAACTATCAGGTTCACCAAGTTCCATTTTGACACATTTAATTCCGACTACATTACCAAAGTTTGGATTATCTTTAGGTGTTTTATCTCTATCAACTAAGATTTCAACTGGATTTTGTAAAAGATGGAATTCAACACCTTCTTCTTCAGCATGTTCAACTTCTTCTGCTCTAGCAGGAAGTTCTTTTTTACTTCGTCTATAAACACAATATACATGTTCAGCACCGATTCTTAAAGCACATCTGCAAGCATCCATAGCAACATTACCACCACCAATAACAGCAACAGCTTTAGGATGTTCAATAGGAGTAGGATTATCTTCTTTATATGCCTTCATCAAATTGATTCTGGTTAAAAACTCATTAGCGGAGTAAACACCTTTAGCATTTTCACCAGGGATATTCATGAATTTTGGAAGTCCAGCACCAGAACCGATGAAAACTGCTTCAAATTCATATGCTTTCATAAGCTCATCAACTGAAATGACTCTTCCAATAACCATATTGGTCATAAACTTGACACCTAAACGCTTTAAGCCGTCAACTTCATTTTTGACGATGGCTTTAGGTAATCTAAATTCAGGAATGCCGTATATTAAAACACCACCTTCAACATGAAGTGCTTCAAAGACAGTGACATCATATCCAAGCTTAGCTAAATCACCAGCACAGGTAAGTCCTGATGGACCAGAACCGATAACTGCAACTTTATGACCATTCTTTTTAATATTTACTTTAACAGGTATATAGTTTTGATTATGATAGTCAGCTACAAATCTTTCAAGTCGACCAATAGCGACACTCTCACCCATCTTAGGTTTTCCATTTTCATCTAAAACAGGTTTATTATTTTCTCTGACTGGCATCTTTCCTCTGATGCAGTTTCCTTCACACTGAGTTTCTTGTGGGCAAACTCTTCCACAAACTGCAGGTAAAGATGAAGTTAAGGCAATTATTTGATAAGCTTCTTCGAATTTACCTTCGGCAACTTTAGCAATGAATTCGGGAATATGAATATTGACTGGGCATCCCTTGACACAATTAGGGACCTTGCAATCCATACATCTTTTAGCTTCATCAATTGCCATCTCAGCAGTATATCCTAAAGTTACTTCTTTATAATTATGTGCTCTAACTTTTGGTTCTTGAGCAGGCATTGGATTTTTAGTTGGTCTTAAATTGACATTCATAATTACTTAGCCTCCTTTTTGAAAAGATTACAAGTTTCTTCATACTTATGCCTTTCAAAACTGCGATAAGTTGTATTTCTTTCCATTGCTGAATCAAAATCAACTTGATGTCCATCAAAATCAGGACCATCAACACAAGCAAATCTCATCTTGCCACCAACTGAAATACGGCAACATCCGCACATTCCTGTACCATCGATCATGATTGGATTCATAGAGACAATAGTTTTAACGTTGAATTCTTTAGTTACAGCACAAACAAATTTCATCATGATAAGAGGTCCGATTGCAATGACTTCATCATAATTTTCACCTGCTAGAATTTCTCTTCTTAAAGCTTCAGTAACTAAACCTTTTTCACCCCAAGAACCATCATCAGACATTTTAATAAATTTATTAGAACAAGCAGTGAATTCTTTTTCAAGAATGACTAAATCTTTATTTCTAAAGCCACAAATTGATGTAACATCAGCTTTTAAATCATGTAATGCTTGAGCAAGTGGTAAAGCGATAGCACAACCAGCACCACCACCAATAACAGCAACTTTTTTTAATCCTTCAATTTCACTAGGTCTTCCTAAAGGACCAACAAAATCTTGTAAATAATCCCCAACTTTTAATTGATTGAGTTGAAAAGTTGAAGCACCAACTACCTGAAAAATGATTTCAACACTTCCTTCATTTTTATCAGTACCAGCAACTGTAAATGGGATTCTTTCTCCATCTTCATCAACTCTTAAAATGATGAATTGACCAGGTTTTGCTTTATTGGCAACATGTGGGGCAAGAACTGATATTCTGGTTACTGTTGGATTAAGTTCTTCTCTTTTTAAAATCTTATACATCTTTACCTCCATACACTTATAATAAGAAAAAAGCGGACTACAAAATAATTTTATAGTCCGCTATAACTTCATACTAGCAATTAGAAATTGACTACTTTGTCATAATAGCAGCACTTCAAGACGTTCTCCATGAGTTCATCGTTCATCTTACGAGGATTTTCTGGAGTACATGCATCTAAGACTGCGTTATGAGCAATGGTTGAACATTTAGCTAAGAATTCATCTTCTTTGACACCGAATTCTTGTAAGCCATGTGGAATATTTAAAGTTCTATCAAGTTCTCTGACTCTTTCAATGAGCTTTTTGACTCTTCCATCTTCACCATATCCACCAAGTCCTAAATAGTCAGCAATTTGAGCATATCTTTGATGTGCTCTACTATCATGAGCATTGCATTCGATGACATGTGGTAAATACATAGCGTTTGCACAACCATGTGGAACATGACCGGTTGAGAAAGCGGCACCTGTTTTATGAGCAAGTGAATGGGTAATACCAAGTAAGGCATTAGAAAATGCCATACCAGCAATACATTGTGCATAATGCATATTAGCTCTAGCTTGTGGATCACCATAATAAGAAGCAACGATGTTATCGTTGACCATCTTAGCAGCTTTTAATGATAAAGGATCAGCAAAATCAGAAGCAAAAGTAGAAACATAAGCTTCAACAGCATGAGTCAAAGCATCCATACCAGTCCAAGCAACTTGATTTTTTGGCATTGACATTGGTAAAGCGGGATCAACTATAGCGACATCTGGTGTAATTTCATAATTAGCTAAAGGATATTTGATGCCCTTATCAGGATCGGTGATAACAGCAAAGGCGGTAACCTCAGTACCAGTACCAGAAGTGGAACCAATAGCAGCAAATCTAGCTTTGGTTCTTAAAACTGGGAATTTACCAGCGACTAAATCATCAAAATTTGAATCAGGATATTCATAGAAAATCCACATTGCTTTAGCAGCATCAATTGGAGAACCACCACCAACTGAAACAATCCAATCAGGCTCAAATTCTCTCATAGCTTGAGCACCTTTTAAAACAGTTGCAACTGTTGGGTCATTTTCAACGCCTTCAAAAGTTTTAACTTCTAAGCCAGCAGCTTTTAAATTGCTGACAACTTTGTCTAAGAAGCCGTATTTTTGCATAGCATGGCCACCAGTAACAACGATTGCTTTGTGACCTCTTAAATTTTTGAGTTCATCTAGTGAATTATCACCAAAATAAACATCTCTTGGTAAAGTAAATCTCATATTGTGTACCTCCTTTGTACATCTTCTAAAATTATAAAATGTAAGTGCTTAATTATCAAGAATATTTTAATTTTTAAATAATTAAAGTCACGAATAGATAGTTAAATTTGAATTTTTTAGTAAAAAAGAATTCAATAAAAAAGTAAATCGCTTACATTTTTATAAAATAATATTCTTTCTTTTATATAAGTAAATTATGTTTTATAATTAATTGGGTGAAAAATGGCTATTAAATTATTACTTAACGCTTCAAAAATATCTCAAAAAGAATTTGAAGGCAGCAAACCTGGTTATGATGCTTTGCAAGTTGATTCATTTTTAGATATTGTAATTAAAGATTATGAAACAATGGAGAAATATTTAATTGAAAGTGAAGAAGAAATAACCACCTTAAAAAATAAAATCACCTTGTTAACTAAAAATCTTTCAGAATTAGAAGTTAAGGTTTCTATATATGAAAAGAAATTGAAAGATTATAGTGAAGCAAATACAAATGTTGAGAATATTGATTTACTTAAAAGAATCTCAGCACTTGAAAAAGCTTTAGCAAAACTTGGCGTTAATCCAAGTCTTATTGAAGAAAAATAAATTTATCCGATCTGGATGACTGCAGGAAGAAATTCTTGAGGAAAGTCCATGCTTGCACTTTCTGTGATGAAAGTAGTGTTTGTGCTAGAGGAAAAAATAACTCTAGGCTAGAAGGAGTTCTAGACGGCAAAAGAAAATCTAAACCATTTGGCATGATGTTTCTTTTATAAAGCTCCACAGTGACGAAATTTGAAGGAAACTTCAAAAGTGAAACGTTGGAAAGCCCCGCAAGTAAGAAACCTAAATTATGGTAAGGGAGGTTTGTTGAAGGAATGATAACTTCAACAAGCAAGCAGCAATGCTTAGATAAATTGTCATCCTCGACAAAACATGGCTTACAAGATCGGTACTCATTATTTAATTTAACTACAAGAAGGAGGCAAGAATGAATACACCCAATAAGATATCTTTCTCAAGATTATTTTTTGCAATATTAATGATTATTATCTATTCATTGAACTTTCTTCCAAGTAGTGCTTCTTTTGCTCCTAATTTTAATACAACTGGATTCAATTGGATTGATTTAACTAGTGCAATCATCTTCATTATTGGTTCTATTACTGATTTTGTTGATGGTAAAATTGCTAGGAAGAAAAACTTAATAACAGACCTTGGTAAATTTATTGATCCACTTGCTGATAAATTTTTAGTTGATTCAGCTTTTATTCTTTTAGCTTGTAAAAGAACAATAGATGGTCACTTTTATTTATGGCCATTTATTGTTGTTTTATTTGTTGGAAGAGATTTAGCAGTAGATGGACTTAGGATGATTGCTAATTCTAAAAAGAAAGTATTAGCTGCTAACATATATGGAAAAATAAAAACAGTTATGGAAATGATTATCATTCCTATAATTTTCTTAAGTGGTCTTCCATTCTCATACTTTAATGGAAAAGGTGAATATGAATATACATATCTTATAACTAATTCACTTGCAATTCTTACACTGATTATGTCACTTGTATCAGGTATTATTTACTTTAAACAAAATATTGATGTTTTAAAAGAGGAAAAGAAATGATTGATTCAAAGATTGACGAACTTGTAGAATTTTTAAAAGAGAGAAATATAACCATTTCATCAATTGAGAGCTTGACAGGCGGATTGTTTGCTTCATCATTTACATCAGTTTCTGGTGCTTCTAAAGTCTACGATGGCAGTTTTGTTACATACACAAATGAAGTTAAAAATAAATGTGGTGTTAAAAAGGAAATTCTTGATCAATATGGTGCTATTTCTTTTCAATGTGCTAAGGAAATGGCTTTGGCTTGCAAAAGATTTTTTAAAACTGATATCGCCGTATCATTTACTGGCAATGCTGGACCAACAAATAGTGAAAATAAAGAAGTTGGATTGGTATTTATATCAATACTTATATACAACCATTTGTATTCTTATAAGATTCATTTTTCTGGTAATAGAAATGAAATCAGAGAAAGTTGTGTGACTTTTGCTTCATGTAAAATATTAGAAATTTTGAAAAATAGTTAAAAATAATTTATATGTAGACCATATATAAAATGAATAAACGCGGAGGTAGATATGGAAAAGAATAAAAAAACAGAAAATGTCAAAGATGAAAAAGAAATTCTTGTTGAATCAACATTAAAAGACATCAGAAATTATTTTAATGATAAAGGTATCATCATGAAAATGAGTGAACAACCATCTGTTGAAGTACAGGTTATTAAAACTGGTTCGCTTGTTTTGGATGATTGTTTAGGAGTTGGTGGCTATCCTAAAGGACGAATCATTGAAATATATGGTCCTGAATCAAGTGGTAAGACAACCTTAGCTCTTGAGGCTATTGCTCAGGTGCAAAAGCAAGGAGGCAAAGCTGCTTTTATTGATGCTGAGCATGCAATTGATCCAGAATATTCAAAGACATTAGGTGTCAATATCGATGAACTCATTTTATCTCAACCAGATTATGGCGAACAAGCCTTAGAAATAGTTGATATGTTAGCTTCCTCAAAAGCTATTGATTTGATTGTTGTTGATTCAGTTGCTGCTTTAGTTCCTAAAGCTGAAATTGAAGGTACATTTGAAGACAATTCTGTCGGTTTACAAGCTCGCTTGATGTCTAAAGCATTAAGAAAATTGGCTGGTATCCTTTCTAAAGGAAATTGTACTGTCATCTTCATTAATCAATTGAGAGAAAAAGTTGGCGTCATGTATGGAAACCCCGAAACCACAACTGGCGGTCGTGCATTGAAGTTCTATGCAACTATTAGAATTGAGATAAGACGTGGTGAACAAATAAAAGATGGTGATAAATTTACTGGAAACTTCATCAATGTCAAAGTTGTTAAAAACAAAGTTGCCCCACCATATAGATCATGTAAGATTGAACTAACATATGGAAAAGGCATTCAAAGAGATCATGAGCTTGCTATGCTTGCTGTTGAATATGGAATCATAGAAAAGAGCGGTTCATGGTTTTCATACAAAGGTGAAAGGCTCGGTCAAGGAATCAGTTGCGTTTATACTTTATTAGATACTAATGAAGAAGTTAGACTTGCTGTTGAAAACGAAGTCAGAAATCGTTTTAAATCTTCTGAAAATGAAGAAAGTATCAGTCAATAAATTCTATTAACATTTTGCTTCTTTAAAAGGTGTGGGGGATATCCCCCACATCTTTTAATTTTCAACGTTTTAAAATTGCTAAAAATACAATATTTATATATAATATATGTGCATATTTAAATGCATCTTTTTGCGTTTAAAAGAGGTGAAAAATGATTAAAAATTATAAGAAGATTTCTTTAGCTTTTGTCTCATTATTATTGCTTGAAAGCTGTAAAAATAAACCTACTGATAAAATCAAAGTTGTTTGGTGGAATAATTATAGTGATCCAACTTTAGAAAATATCTCACTTTCTGATGCTAAAAATAATAGCAAATACAAATTGTATTTTTATGCTAAAGATATCATCGATGACTTTGAAAATAAGCATCCTAATGTTGAGATTGAAACCAAGTATTTTCACTCATATTCTGATATTTCCAAACAAATAATTGAAGATAGTAGTACTGGTGCTTTACCAGCTATGGCACTTGCATATCCTGATACTGCTAAAGAGTTTTTAAATAGTGGAATACCAATCAATAATGTTTATTCATTTGAGAATGATAAAAATATAGGTTTTGGAAAAAGGGCAACTGAAAAAGCTACTTTTGAAGAAAATGATGATGAAAACTCATATGTTAGTGACATCTCAACATCTTATGATGGATTTGTAAAAAACTACATTGATGTTGAAAATGGAATGTATGAAAATAACACCATGTATTCTCTTCCTTATTCAAAATCAGGTGAAGTTTTATTTTATAATTCTTCTGTTTTTGATAAAACAGGTGCTGGCAAAGCTGGTAGTGATGCTTTTCTTCCTAGTGCATATGGAGAAAATGCTAAATATATTGCACCTGTATCAAAAGAAAGCAAGACTAGTTATACTTTAAATGCTGATAATTATTCATTTGAAGAATTGATTGCTATTGCTAGAAAAATGCAAAAAGACTATCCAGAATTATATCCAGTAGATGCAAGCAATAAACCAACATATATTGATACATCATCTGGCAAAAGAGTTTTTAATGCTGTTCCTTTATTTTATGATTCGATTGAAAATTTATTTATAACTGCTTTGAATCAGATGAATATTCCTTATATCAATCAAAATGGAAAAGATGCTGCTTCTAAAATTTTATTCAATAATGATGATGCTAAGAAAGTAGCTACTAAAATCAAAGAATATTCTGAAGAAGGGCTTATTTGTTCACGTTCACAACTTCCAACTGATAGTCAAGGAAATAACATATATGGTACTGTCTATTATGGTGAAGGAAAAACGCAGATGATTATCTTATCAACTGCTAATGTTCAGTATTTTGCATTAGATGGTTTTATATCAAAAGCTGGTAATTATCCCCACTATTATAAGAGCACGTTTGATGTTGTTAATTCATCAAATGAAAATTATAAAGTTTTATCTCAAGGCCCCTCTCTTGTTTTCTTTCAAAATAAAGATAAAAGGGTTGAACGAGCATCATTTGAATTTTATAAATCATTAACGGAAGCTACAAATAGTGCTAAGTTATATAAAGCTACTGATTATTTTCCTATCAAAACAGCTTCATATGATGATGAAATAATCAAGGCTGATAAAGAAAGTAAAGATAAAGTTATAACTGTGTCTTCATCAATCAGTGATAAGAAGAGTCAATTAGCTGGTAAAGTTTTAGAATATAATGATGTCAATGCAAGTAACAATTATTATTTTATGACTCAAGCCACTCATTATTCTTCTAAAGTTAGAAGCACTGTCAAAAGTATGTTGAATACTATTTTAAGTGAAGAGGTCACTGCTTCTAAATCAATCAAAGATATTGTAGATACAGCCTTTACAAATGCTTATAATACAATTGTAAATTCTGAAAATCTTGAATAATTATTTAAAAATCAAGTTTTTAATCTTCTTTATATATAAATATATATAAAAATATTGTATAATTACTAATAGTTTTTAAATATTTTAGTAACTTTAGTTGGAGGATATTATATGAAAAAAATTAATAAATTCATGCCATTAATTGCCTGTTCTTTATTTGTAACAGGTATAGCTTCTTGTGCTAAGAAAACAAATAATGTCAATGCATCAACTGTGATTAATCCATCTACTTCAACAAATACTACAACTAGTGTGGATCCAAGCAATCCTGATGTTCCTACTCCTCCTAAAACTGATGATGAAATATATGAATATGAATTTGATTATAGAAAGCAAGTTACTATTAAAGGTCTAAAAGATCCAAGTGCCACTGAACTTATTATTCCAAAAACTATTAATGGAATGAAGGTCGCTAAATTATATGGTAGCTCTCTTGAAAATGTCAGCAATGTAAAGAAAATCATATTTGAAGATACTTCATTTATTGATTCAGCAACAGCTATTTCTTATGCTTTTAGGAAGATGTACAATCTTGAAAGCATTGAATTTGCTCCAGGTGTTTCAAATGTAAGAGGGACAAATGTCTGGTTACAAGATAATTGTTTATTCTACAAAAATTATTTAATTTTAGGCTGTAGAAATTCAATTATTCCAACTGATTTTACTTCTACTGCTTATCTTGTGGCAGGTGCTTTCTCAGGCAGTGTTCCACAGAGATTAGTTATTTCTAAAAATATTTCATTATATTATTATGATAATGTTCCTATTTTTAGTTACACCAAAGAATTAAAGGAAATTGTTGCTACTGAAGATTCTAATTATAAAGTTGTAAATAATTGTTTGATTGGAAAAGATGATGGTGTTATTCATCTTGGCTGTGAAACATCTACAATTCCTTTAGATCCTAGTGTAACCAAAATTGGCGATTTTGCTTTTTACGGCTCATCAATTAAAAGAATATCAATACCATCTAATATCTTGCAATTGTATCATAATTCAACTAAATATCAGTATGCCTTTGCTTATTCTGATTTAGAAGAAATTACTTTTGCTGATGGCTCAACCATAACTAATTTAGGTAATGGCACTTTTACTGCAACTAAATTAAAAGAAATAAGAATTCCAAATGGTGTTACTTCTTTGTCTGGTAACGTCTTTAATTTTTGTAGTGAACTAACAACCATTAAAAATTTAAAAGATGATTTAACCATTGACTATGGCCGATTTATTAAAGGTTGTTCATCACTTAAAAATCTTTTAGGGACTGATGGTAATCCTTCAACTAATTTCATTTATGATAATGGATTAATTATTAATAAAAAAGCAAAAAGGGTATTAAGTTATAATGGGACTAATGAATCTGTTACTATTCCTGATGATATAACTGTGATTACTGATTCTGCTTTTGCTTATAATAAGACAATTAAACACATTGAATTTAATAATGTGACAGCTATTGAAGCTTATGCATTTCAAGGCTCAACTCTTGAAACAATGGGATCTGTTAGTAAATTAAGTGCTATTGGTTTAATGAGTTTTTCTAATTGTCATTTGAAAGAAGTCAAGTGGGACAACACACGTCAATTTACAAACTATCCTTTTTATAATTCGACTATTGATAAATTTATCTTAGCTAAAAATTCAAATGTTTCAAGCTACAAATGGCACCAATTTCTTTTTTATAATTTAACAATTGGTGAAATTGAATTAGAGGAAGGAATTGATAGTAATTTCTATTTATATGAAAATCAATTACTTTATAAGGAAATTAACTCTTCTACTTATTCAGATTCTGTATTAGGCATCTTTGGTGATATTTCAACTATCAACATCAAAGAACCTGCTCAAGGTAAAAAGGTAAATATATTTTATTTGAACGCAACAACAAATGATAAGAAAAAAATTAAACATATTAATTTACCTTCTATGAATGTTCAAATGTTCAATTCTAATGCAGTTTTCTATTATTTAGATATTGATACATTAGATTTATCAAATTGGAATTATACTGATTTTGGTGGCGGTGAAAGTAAATTCAGAGTTATCTTTAATTCAAATATCAAGAATTTAATTTTACCAAAAGGAGTTAATGCAATTGCAACAAATGCAATTGATAGTTCGTTTATTGAAAATTTAACAATACCTGATACTGTTGTAACGATGTATGATTCTATGTTAAAAGATACATATGTTAAAAATTTGAATTTTGAATGTATAAATTATAATAAAATGATGAATACCAATTGCACTTACTTATTTCAATCTTCAAATATAGATAATTTTAAATTTAATGGAACAGTTAGTCAATTTAAGACTATGGTTAAAGGTTACTTTAACACTAATTTTCGATACATGGATAGTAATGCTATCTTTGAATTTAAAGATGATAGTGGAAATATAATTAAATATACTAAAAAAGAAGCTGCTTCAATATTTTAATTGATTGCAAATAGATAAATGAAAAAAATGATTTAAGCAAATACTAAATGGGTTTGTTATTAAAAAAATAAAAAAAGTTAATTTACCCCTTGGTAATTGAATAAAAACTTCTTATAATATAAATGTCCTTTTGCTCAAAAATAGCCAATGTTGTTATAAACATTGGCTATTTTTAATTCCTTAGGAATTTACTTTTTTCATTTTTGAACACAAAAAAAC
>ERZ808240.4859-NODE-4859-length-11426-cov-3.479817_pt1 | contig 11426 bp, 1 predicted proteins | sample MGYA00521084_ERZ808240 | MGnify/ENA primary metagenome ERZ808240 (study PRJEB31516, sample SAMN03275571) | gut metagenome | biome: mammalia-associated habitat; material: feces | host: Papio cynocephalus | place: Kenya | collected 2012-08-06 ... | reverse complement strand
CGTTTAAAAATTGTTAATCCAGAAATTGAAATTGATTTTGATCCATATAAATATGAGTATTATGGTACTATTCCTTCATCTTATACAAGCTACGATATTGAAGCTGTTCCTGAAAGTAGTGATGCGAAGGTTTCTATTATAGGAAATACTAATTTAGTTTTGGGAATGAATAATGCTATGGTAATTGTTACTGCTTCTAACGGTGATACTAAAACTTATTTACTTCATATTTATAAAGAGCAAGATAGTAATGTATTTTTAAAAGAATTAGAAGTTGTTGGAAATGGAAGCTCTTTAGAGTTATCGCCTCAATTTAATAAATTGTTAAATGATTATGTTGTAAGTGCTCCTGCAAATGTTAAGTCTGTTACTATAAATGCAACTCCTGAAAGTGGAAGTGCATCTGTTAGTGGTTTAGGCAGTAAGGACTTAAAATCTGGTATAAATAATTTTAGTGTTCAAGTAACTAGTGAAAGTGGAGATGTTAATGTTTATAATTTAACAATTAATAAAGATAAAAATTCTAATCCACTACTTTCTAATATTGAAATAGATGGATATACTTTTGATGAGGAATTCAGTCCTACAAATTATGAATATTATTTAAAAATACCAAAGGATGTTACTTCACTTGATTTAAATGTTACTCCACAGGAATCTACTACAAGTTATAGAATTAGTGGTAATCGTAATTTAGTAAAAGTAAATAACACTATTAAAATTCATAGTGTTGCTGAAGATCAAACTTCAAAAGATTACTATATATATGTATCAAAACCTCTTTCATCAAATAATTATTTGAAAGATATTAAGTTAAATACAGGTAATTTAAATGAAGAATTTAATAAAGAGACACTTGAATATACTGTGGATGTTTCAAGTGATGTTGATAGTATAGATGTTACTGGAATTTTAGATGATTCAAGTTCAACAATAAGTGGTAATGGTACATATTATTTATCTACAGGTGTAAATATAATTAAACTTGTTGTTCAAAGTGAAACAGAAGAAGAACGTACATATACTATTACAATAAATAAGGATAAAAATGATGATGCTGGTTTAAAAGAAGTAAATAATAGTGCTGGTAGTAGTGTTATATTAAATGATACTGAAGAATATCAATATTTGATTAATGTTCAATATGAAGTAAATCAAATAGAGTTAAATGGTATTCCAAATGTATCAACATCAACAGTAAATGGTAATGGTACATACTCATTAAAAGTTGGAAATAATGATATTGTTTTGAGTGTTCAAAGTGAAAAGGGAACAGTAAAAACATATATTGTTAGGGTTGTAAGAGATTTATCTTTAAATGATGATTTAAAATATTTATTTGTTAAAGAAGGCGCTCTTTCTCCTAGATTTCAAGGTACAACTATTTTATATGATATTAAAATTCCATCAGATGTTGATAAATTAACTATTGATGCTATTACTGAAGATGAAAATGCTACATGTGAAATAATTGGTAATCAAGATTTTGTTGAAGGAATTGAAAAAGAGGTAATAGTTAGAGTTACTGCTCAACATGGAAACACTAAAGATTATAAATTGAGAGTTGTTAAACAAAAAGCTATAACTGATGAATTTTATTTAGATTCCTTATCTATAGATTCTGGTATTTTAAATCCTTCTTTTGATCCTAAAACACAAATATATTATGTATCTGTTGATCATGATGTTGATAAGGTTACTTTAACTGGTGTTACTAATGATTCAAGTGTTAGAGTATATGGGAATGGTACATATTCTTTAAATGTTGGAAAAAATCCACTTGCTATTTCTATAATAAATAGTGAGGGTCTTCAAAAGGATTATCAAGTTATTGTAACAAGAAAGGAATCTGATGATGCCACTTTATCTTCACTTGTAGTAAAGGGAAGTACTTTAAGTCCTAAATTTAATAAAAATACTGATAATTATACTTTAACTACAAGTAAATCATCTTTAGAATTTACTACAATTAAAACAACAGAAAGTGATGCTACATATGAGATAATTGGTAATCAAGATTTTACAACAGGTATAAATACTGTTACTATAAGGGTTACTGCTCCTGATAAAACAACGACTCGTGATTATGTACTTTCTGTAAATAAAAGTGCTGATACAAACAACAATTTAGCTACTTTAAGTGTATTAGGTAATACTCTTGTACCTAATTTCCACAAGGGTGTTACTACATATACTATTAATGTTGATAATAATATAAATAATATTGTTGTAACAGCAACGCCTGAGGTTTCTACTTCTGTAGTAAGTGGTGTTGGTTCTCATCAAATAGATGTTGGAACTAATCAAATAGATATTATTGTAACAAGTGAAGCAGGTACTATTAAAAAGTATACAATTATTGTTACTAAAGATGGGTCTGATAATAATTATTTATCTAATTTATATACTAGTGAAGGAGTATTAACTCCAGTATTTGATAAAGATACATTAGAATATACTGTGGATGTTTCAAATGAAATAGATGAAATAGAAATAGATGGAAAGTTAGAAGATTTATCTTCTAGTGTAGAAGGTTTTAAAACTTATTCATTAAATGAGGGAGAAAATTTAATTTATGTAACTGTAACAAGTGAATCTGGTACTGTTAGAACATATAAAATAATTGTTAATAGAGAGAAAAAAATAAGTTCTTATTTAAAAGAACTTAGTGTAGATGATTATGATTTATCTCCATCATTTGATAAGGAAAATTTAGAATATTTCATAAATGTAAATAATGAAACGACTTCATTGAATATTAATGCTATACCTGAAGATGAAAAAGCAACTTATGAAATTAAAGGTAATCAAAATTTTAATATTGGTATGAATGAAGTTACTATTACAGTTACAGCAGAAGATGGTACTGAAACTGAGTATATTTTATATGTAAATAGAAATTTATCTACAAATAATTATTTAAGCAGTATTGAGTTATCTGAAGGTACATTGGTTCCAGATTTTGATCCTAGTACTATGAGTTATGATGTTGAAGTTGATAATAGTGTTACTAGTATTTATGTAAATGCTATTCAACAAGATTCTCAATCTATTATTACTACAGGTAATGGATTACATAATTTGATTACTGGTGAAAATATTATTTTAATAAAAGTTAAATCAGCTATAGGAGTATATAGAACTTATACTTTGAATATAAATAGAAAAAAATCAGATAATAATTATTTATCTAGTTTGTCTGTTATTTCAAATAATAAAGAAATACCTTTTGATTTTAATAAGGAAAAAAATGACTATTCAATTTCTGTTGATAGTTCAGTTGAATATATTACTTTAAAAGCGACTAAAGAAGATAGTAATGCTTCTATAAGTAATACAGGTGTAAAAAAACTAAATTTAGGTGCTAATGAATTTGAAATAACTGTAGTAAGTGAATCAGGAATGACAAATATATATAAAATAACTATTAATAGAGAGGCTAGTACGAATAATAATGTTAAGACAATAACACCAAGTGTTGGTACTTTAACTCCTGAGTTTAATCCTGATGATAAAGTATATACTTTAAATGTTACTAAGGACGATAGTTTATTATCATTTGTGGTAGAACTTGAAGATAGTAGAGCATCTGTTTCTGGAAATGAACAAAAGATTATAGCTGATGGTAATTCTGTTAGAACTATTACAATTACAGCAGAAGATGGATCAACTAATATTTATACTTTTAACGTTGTAAAAGAAAATCAGAGTGAAGTCAGATTATCATCTTTAAAAATAAAAGGTTATGAGTTTGAATTTGATAAAGATACTTTTACTTATAATGTTTCGGTATCAAGAAGCAAAAAGAAATTACTTGAAAGTGAAATAGAAGCTATTCCTATTGATAGTGAAGCTAGTGTTAATTTGATAGGAGATATTGAATTGTTAAAAGATTCAAATAATGTATATACTATAGAGGTTATAGCAAAAGATGGTTATACTACTCAAGAATATAAATTAAATATAACTAGAGATAATGACTTATATACATTAAATTCTGATACTTATGAAATAATAAGAGATGATGATGATTATACAATTGGAAGTAGTCCTAATACTAATATAGGCTCATATAAAAATGGATTTAAAAATGATAGTGAAAATTTAATTTTGTATGATAAGGATAATAACAAAATCGATGATGATAGTCAATTTGTTGGTACTAGTATGACTGTTAAATTAGAAGAAAACGGATTTATATATGATGAACTTAAAATTATAGTTCGAGGAGATATAACTAAGGACGGAAAGGTTGATTTAACAGACCAAATTAGTTTAGTAAACTATGTTGGTAAGATTTCAACTTTTGATAATGATCAATTAAAAGCATCTGATTTAACAAAGGATGGCAGAGTTGATTTAACAGATCAAATTAAACTTGTAAATTATGTTGGTAAAATTATTACTGATATAAATAAATAGAGGCTAAAATTAGCCTCTATTTTTTTTAAATTATATGTATAAATTTGTAGAAATATGTCAACAAAAATGTTATAATTATAAATAGAATAAGATAGTATGATAGGGGTATTTCTGTATGAAGAAAAAAAATAAAATTTATTTATTAATGTTTATAGGATTATTTATGGGCTTTTTGCCATTTAAAGTTAGTGCTTCTTCAGAACCATATGAAGTTGGTTTTAAATTTTATAAAGTAGATTCTAGTTTTGATGCATCTAATTCTACTGCATCTGAAGACTGGTTTTATGATGTTTTTCAAGCTGATGAAGCTGAAGAATTAGACGCAAGCTCAACTTTAAAGCAAGGAGATTATTTTGTAGTTGCAACAACACTAAAGACAATTGATACATCAAATGCTAATGCTATGGCTTTTGCTCTTTATTATAGATATGATTCATCTGTTGTTGAGGTTTTAGATTCTAGTATTTTCTTTGATGATAGGGTTGAAAGAAATGGTGGTATATTTCCTGCTAGGACATGGAATTATGATGTTTTAAATATAGATAATGTTGGTGAAGTTACTACTACTTTTCGTGATACTAAAAGTGCATCACCAACTAGTTTTTCTAATACATCAGGTGGCGCTGCTGTAGTTACATTTTTTAAAGTAAAGGATACTGCTCCTTCAGCATCACCTATTAAATTTACTTGGATTACAGAATCGAATGCAGGATCTGATGGACTTTATTCAACTGGTTCTACAAACGATTCGACATATGTTAATTTAAAGACAGTTGATTCTTCTTCTTTGAGTGTATTTGAAGAAAAATCATCTGATGCCACTTTATCTTCACTTAGTGTAAGTAATTCTTCAACAAATTATATTTTGAATCCTAGTTTTATTTCTGGTGGAACTACAACTTCATTTTCTACTGTTGTTCCAGCTAATATAGATAAAATTAATATAAATGCAACAGCTACTCATACAAAGGCAAGTGTAACAGGAGTTGGTGAAAAAAGTTTAAATGTTGGTGATAATTCATTTTCATTTACGACTACTGCAGAGGATGGAACAGTAAAAACATATACTATGAGTATAAAAAGACTTTCTGATAGTGCTTATTTAGATAGTCTATCACTATCTGGTATTTCATTAAATGAACCTTTTAATAAGGAAACTTATAGTTATACAGCAACTGTACCTTATAAAGTATCTAATACAACTGTAAATGCATCTGTTATAAGTCCTGCTTTAATAAAATCTGGTACTGGAAGTTGGAATCTTTCTGATACTGGTGCAACTTTAAATAATAAAAGTATTATAGTTGAGGCAGAAAATTGTGATTCTTTGTATAGTTTGGTACCGGGTAATGGTTGCACTACTAATACATATTCTATTTCTGTTAAAAGAGAATTACCAAAAAGTGATGCAACACTTAGTGATATAAAGGTAAATGGAACATCTATTTCAGATTTTTCTTCTCTTAATACCGAATATACATTAGATCCTGTAAAAAATAATATTACTTCATTAAATGTTGTTGCATCTTTAAATGATCCAGATGCTTCATATGTTATATCTGGAAATAATTTAAGTGTTGGCGATAATACAATCTCAATTACTGTAACAGCAGAAGATGGTACAACTCAGAAAATATACAATTTAAAAGTTAGAAGACAATCTAATAATGCTGATATTAGTTCATTAATGCTAACTAGTACTCCACAGGGTACTTTATCCCCAGCATTTTCTTCGTCAACTACAAGTTATAAATATATTTATGACGAAAGTGTTACTTCAGTTAATATTCAGGCAACTTTATCTGATACTTTACTTGCTTCTATAACTGGAACTGGAGATTATGATTTGAGTACAAGTTCAAATGCTAACATAGTTGTAACGGCAGAAGATGGAACTATTAAGACATACACAATAGTTTTTGAAAGAAAAAAATCAAGTGTTAATACTTTATCTAGTTTGACAGTTAAAAATGGATCTAATAATTATTTACTTGATCCTACATTTAATAAGGATGTTACTAGTTATACTGTAGAGGTTCCTAATGATATTGATAAAGTTACGATAGGAGGTACTTCAACAAGTTCAAATGTTAAATCTATAACAGGATTTGGTGAAGTAAATTTAAATTTTGGTAGTAACCAAAAAAATATAGTTGTAACAGCAGAAGATGGAACTGTTAAAACTTATATTATAACAATTAATCGTAAAAAAAGTGATGATGCATATCTTAAAGATATAAAAATTGATAATGTATCTATAAATGGTTTTAGTAAAGAAAATTTTGAGTATAATGTTGATCCTGTTGGAAGCAGTACTTTATCTTTAAATATTACATATGATAAAAATAATGAGTATTCAACAGTAGAAGTTTTAGATAATAATTTATCTATTGGAAATAATATTGTAAAATTAAAAGTTACATCACAAGATGGTAGTGTAGTTAATATATATAAAATAAATGTAAGAAGAAAATCAAATAATTCTAATTTGGCTGGAATAATAGTTACAAGTAATCCACAAGGTACTTTAGTAGAGTCATTTAATCCTAACACTACTATTTATACATATAAATATGATAGAAGTGTTACAAGTATTAATGTTAGTGCATTAGCATCAGATAGTACTCAAGTTATAACTGGTGAGGGTACTTATAATATTTCTGATACTAAAAAGGCAACTTTAACAGTTACTCCAGAGGATGGAACTGCTAAAATATATACAATTAATTTTGAACAAATGCTAGAAAGCGATAGTACTTTATCAAGTATAACTGTTTCTAAAGATTCAGATGTATATGTTTTAGATCCTGTATTTAATTCTAACACTTTAGAATATTCTGTAGAAGTTCCAACAGAGATAGATCAAGTTAATATAAATGCAGTAGCAAACGGAAGTTATACAAAATCTATAACAGGTACTGGTAATGTTTCACTTAATTTTGGAAGTAATACAGTTAAAATAATTGTAACGGCAGAAGATAATAGTACAACAATATATAAATTAAATATTAATAGAAAAATTAGTACTGATGCAACTTTAACAGATTTAAAAGTTGATGGTACAACAGTTAATAATTTTAAACCTGAAAAAACTGAATATACATTAGATGATGTTGATTATGACAAAGATGAAATTGAAATTTCAGCAACTGGTATTGTAGGTTCATCTATTAGTGGAGATGGAGTTAAAAGTTTAAAAGTTGGTGATAATACATTTGAAGTAAGCGTAACTGCTCAAGATGGTGTTACTAAATCGATATATAAAATAAATGTAAGGAGAAAATCCAATGATTCTTCATTAACAAGCTTATCATCATCTGATGGTACATTAAGTCCTACATTTTCTCCATCAACTCTAACTTATAAATTACAAATAGCTGATGAAGTTGATAAATTAACTATAAGTGCTATACCTGCTTTGGGAGCTAAAATTAAAAATGCAAGTTCTCTTACTGATATAGATGTAAGAAGTAATTCAAGTATTAGTATTGAGGTTTTAGCAGAAGATAGTAATTATACAACTATATATACTATAAATATTGAACGTCTTGCTTCTACAAATGCATATTTAAAAGATTTAACAGTTAGCTCTGGTACATTGAATCCATCATTTAATAAAAATACATTTGAATATACAGTTAATGTTGGTGAGAATATTAGTTCTATAAAAATTGAAGCTGTAAAAGAAAATGATAAATCAACCATTACAGGGAATATTGGAGTTAATAATTTAAGTTATGGAAATAATAATTTTTCTATTAAAGTAACCGCTGAAGATAATAAAACTTCGAAAGTTTATAAATTAAATGTAATTAGAGCAAAAAAGAGCGATAATACTCTTAAAGAATTAAATATAGATGGTAATTTAATAGATGGATTTAATAAATCTAAAACTGATTATGAAGTAAATGTATCATATAGTAAAAGTACTATTGAGATAGGTGCTATAGCAAATGATTCAGATGCTACTATTACTGGAAATATAGGAATTAAGAATTTAAATGTAGGTATAAATAATTTTACTATTAGTGTTAAAGCTCAAAATGGTGATATTAAAACATATACTATTAAAGTTACTAGAGCTGGAAACTCTGATAATTCTTTAAAATCTTTAACTATTTTTGGTATTACACCTACTTGGAATGAGAGTAGTAAACAATATGAATTGACTGTTGGAAATGATAAAACAGTACTTTCTCCTAGTGATATAGTTGCTACAATACCTGATGGAGCTAGTATAAATAAGGGAAATGGTATGAATCTATCTGTTGGAAATAATATTTATACTATATCTGTAACAAGTGCAACTAATGATGTTCAAAATTATAAAATTGTAATTAATCGTGAAGAGAAAGAATTAAGTAGTGATGCAACTCTATCAAGTTTAAGTGTTAAAAATTATACATTATCCCCAAGTTTCAATAAAAATACTTTATCATATTCTATTGGTGATGTTGAGAGTAGTGTTAATACATTAACTGTAAATGCTACATCAAGTGATAGTAAAGCAAATATTAAATATTATTTGAATGAAGTAGAACAATCAAGTAATGTTATTTCAATTTCAAAAAGTGGTACTTCAACTATTAAGGTTAAAGTTATTGCTGAAAATAAAGATCAAAAAGATTATTTAATAACTTATAATAAGTTACAACAAGTTTCTTCTAAAATTACATCTTTAATTCATACAATAGATGATAACTATATAAGAAGTGTCAAATTAAATGAAACTGCTTTAAATTTAAAGAATGAATTGACAAATGATAATCAGTATTTAGAAATATGGAGCTCTGATGATTCTAAAAAAATTAGTGATAATGAAAAACTAGGAACAGGTATGATTGTTAAACTAATAATAAATGGCGAGATAAAAGATAGAAAAATAATTGTTATAAGAGGAGATACATCTGGTGATGGCGAGATAGATTTACTAGATGCTGTTAAGATATTAAATGATACATTACAGAGAGTAGTTTTAACAGGAGCATATAAAGAGGCTGCCTATGTTAATCCAGATAATGAAATAGATTTACTAGATGCTGTTTGGATTTTAAATCATTGTTTAGGAAAACAACTATTGTATTAGGAGGAAAAATATGAAAAAAGTAATTAGACTAAATATTTTAAAAATAGTTATATTTGTTATAACTTTAATAGGATTTGTTAGTCCAACTTTTGCATTAGGTAGTGCTACAGTAGGATTTAGTTCTAATTCTACTGTTAGTCCTGAAAGCAACATAACAGTAAGTTTATCTATTTCAAATATATCTGACTCTAATGGTGGTGTTTCAAGTTTTGAAGGAAATTTGGTATTTGATGATGAATATTTAGAGTATGTATCTGGTACTGGTACAACTTCTCCATATTCATTTCAAATAAATACTTCTGCTTCTTATAAGATGGCTGGACTTGATACATCATTAAGTAATGGTATTAATAATACAACAACAATCTTTACATTCGTATTTAAAGCTAAAAAAAGTGGTACTACTCAAATAACTGTGGCTAATGCTAAATTGAATAACAACTCTGAAAGAATGAATGTTACAGTAAATCCTAAAAGTATTACAATAGAAGGCGATTCTACATCTGTTAAAAGCAATGATGCTACATTAAAGTCATTATCTGTTGATGGATATACATTAAATCCAAGTTTTTCTGCAAATAATACTTCATATTCAATAAAAGTTCCTTCATCTGTTTCAAGTATAAATTTATCAGCAATCTCAAATAGTAATAAAGCAAAAATAGAAGGAATCGGGAGTATTTCTTTAACTGGTAATGTAACAAATGTAGTAGTTAAAGTAATAGCAGAAGATGGTACAGTAAAAAATTATAATATAAAAATAGAACGTGAAAATTCTCCTGTAAAAAGTAGTGATGCTACACTAAAGTCTTTAGATGTTAGTGGATATACATTAATTCCTGGATTTAAAAGTAATATTAATACATACTCTATAAAGGTAAAAAACAATATTACCGGATTAAAAGTAACAGCAATACCAAATTCTGATAAAGCTAAAGTAGAAGTGTTTGGTAATAATGGTTGGAAAGAAGGAAATAACACTATTACTATAAAAGTAACAGCAGAAGATGGAAGTGTTAATAATTATATTGTTAATGTAGAAAGAGAATCATCTGAAAATAAAAAAGATGGTAGTAAATCTAGCGATAATTATTTAAAAGAGTTAACTATACAATCATCTCATGAAATAAAACCTAAATTTAACAAAAGTATTATGAGTTATAACATTACAGTTCCTTATGAAGTTGAAAAATTAAATTTAAATGCTATAACTTCTGATAAAAATGCTAAAATAGAAATTATCGGAAATGAAAAATTTAAAGTAGGAGAATTGAATGTAGTTGAAATTAAAGTAACAGCAGAAGACGGAAGTATCAGAATTTATTCTTTGAATGTTACTCGTAGTACAACAAGTAGTAAAACTGGCTTAAAAAATATTGAAATAAAAGATGCAGAATTAAGTCCTTTGTTTAATTCAAATACTTTAGAATATAAAACAAAAGTAAAAGGAAATAAAGATAAATTAGATATTAGTGTAACAACAATTGATCCAAATAGTAAATATGAGATTATCGGAAATGAAAATTTAAAAGCAGGACATAATAATATTTTAATTAAAGTTACAGATGAACAAGGATTTTCAAGTTATTATTCTATAGATGTAGAAAAAGAAGAAAATAAGATTTTAGGTTTATCACCACTTCAATTTGGTATAGTATCTGGAATTATAGGATTTTTATTACTTCTATTATTAATTTTATTATTAAAAAAGAAAAAGAAGAAAGAAGAAAAAACTCCAAGTATGCCAGTTATAGAAGTAAAACCTGAATTTAATTTTGGTTCTAAAAATATCTCTGATGATGATGTTATTCATGGAAATTATAATCAAAGTAGTTCTTTACCAAGCAATGAACCTAACGAATTAGAAAGTAAAATCTATGATGCTGATTATGAGGAAAATATTCCATATGATCCATAT
>ERZ808240.4858-NODE-4858-length-11429-cov-7.332952_pt1 | contig 11429 bp, 23 predicted proteins | sample MGYA00521084_ERZ808240 | MGnify/ENA primary metagenome ERZ808240 (study PRJEB31516, sample SAMN03275571) | gut metagenome | biome: mammalia-associated habitat; material: feces | host: Papio cynocephalus | place: Kenya | collected 2012-08-06 ... | reverse complement strand
TTTCGCCACGCTTATTCTGGGGCAAATCTACTCCAACAATTCTTATTGCCATTTTAAAATAAATTAAAAAATTAATGTTTAGCCCTGACGTAATTTAAACTTAGGGTTTTTCTTGTTAATAACGAACAGACGACCTTTGCGACGAACAATCTTGCAGTCGGGTGTACGTTTCTTTAAAGATGCTCTTGTCTTCATATATATCTCTATAAATTATTTGTATCTAAATACGATGCGACCTTTTGTCAAATCATAAGGGCTCATCTCTACTTTTACTTTATCGCCAGGAAGTATTTTTATATAATGCATACGCATCTTACCGGAAATATGAGCTGTTATAGGACAACCATTTTCCAACTCAACACGAAACATCGCATTAGATAATGCCTCTACGATTGTACCGTCTTGTTCTATTGCGGCTTGTTTTGCCATATTAATAATATTTTAATCTAATTGTTCAACTTCATCAAACGAAGATAATATCTCAGCTTTTCCCCTACGAATAGCTATCGTATGCTCAAAATGAGCAGCGGGCTGACCGTCACGAGTCCTAATAGTCCAACGATCTGGCATCATGTAAATTGCTCTACTGCCCATTGTTATCATTGGTTCTATAGCTATGCACATTCCTTCTTTAAGTAAAACGCCATGTCCACGAGAACCATAATTTGGAACGGAGGGATCTTCGTGCATCTCACGACCTATACCATGTCCCGTCAACTCACGGACAACACCATAATGATGATGTTCACACAAATCTTGAATGACACAACCAATATCACCAATATGCTTCCCTGCTACGGCATTCTCTATACCCAAATACAAAGACTCTTTCGTAACACGAAGCAATTCTTCAACAGAAGAGCTAATCTCACCTACACAAAAAGTGTAACAAGAATCGCCATTGTAACCGTCAAGTAAGGTGCCACAATCAATGGAGATAATATCACCATCCTTTAAAATGGTCTTATCGTCAGGTATGCCATGAACTACTACATCATTAACAGATGTACATATACTGGCAGGAAAAGGAGAACCATATGGATTAGGGAAATTTTTAAAAGTAGGTATCGCATGATGGTCTCTGATAAACTCATCAGCAATCTTATCTAACTGCTTTGTTGAAATACCTGGCTTTATATGCTTTGATAATTCACCTAAGGTTCTGCCAACAAGTCTGTTGGCAGAACGCATTAGATCAATTTCATCTTCAGTCTTTAGAAATATCTTCATATTAGTAAATGGATACTAATAAGCAGAAACACCAGCATTGCGACCACGTACATGACCTGAATTCAACAAGCCATCATAGTGTCTCATCATTAAATGACTCTCTACCTGCTGAAGTGTATCAATAACAACACCAACAAGAATAAGAAGTGATGTACCACCAAAGAACTGAGAGAATGCATCCTGAACATTGAGCAAGCCAGCAAGCGCAGGCATAATTGCTATAAAAGCAATAAACAATGAGCCTGGGAATGTTATTCTTGACATCACTGTATCAATATAATCGGCAGTATCCTTACCTGGTTTAACACCAGGAATGAAACCATTATTGCGCTTCATATCTTCCGCCATCTGAGTAGGATTCAAGGTAATTGCTGTATAAAAGAAAGTAAAGGCAATTATCAATGCCGCAAATACTACGTTATAAAGCAAACTCTTGTGATCCATCAATGTGTGGAAAATAGAACCTGTTGTATCAGTAGAATACTGAACAATTGCCAATGGAATAAACATCAACGCTTGAGCGAAGATGATAGGCATTACATTAGCAGCAAATAATTTCAAAGGAATATACTGACGAGCTCCACCATACTGCTTATTGCCAACAAGGCGTTTAGCATACTGTACGGGTACCTTACGAGTTCCCTGAACCAAAAGAATAGAAGCACAAACTACTGCGTAAAGGATAAGTATTTCTATGATAAACATTACAATACCACCACCACTGATTGCCGTAAAACGAGAAGTTACCTCCTGAATAAACGCTTGTGGCAAGCGGGCAATAATACCAATCATAATAATTAAAGAAATACCATTTCCTATTCCCTTGTCTGTAATACGCTCACCTAACCAAAGGATAAACATACTACCAGCAGCAAGAATAATAGTAGCAGGTATCATAAATACAGACCAATCTATTCCTGAAGCAAGAGCTCCATAAGCCTGCATCTTAAGGTTCATGAGATATGAAGGTGCTTGGAACAATAGAATAGCAATAGTCAATACACGTGTGTACCAACTAATTTTCTTTCTACCACTCTCACCTTCTCTCTGCATCTTCTGAAAATAAGGAACAGCCACTGCAAGCAACTGCATTACGATAGAAGCAGAGATGTAAGGCATTATACCCAATGCAAAAATAGAAGCATTGGAGAATGCACCACCGGAGAACATGTCCAGTAACGACATAAGGCCGCCACTAGTTTGTAACTGCAACTTGCTCAACATAGATGGATCAATACCTGGAAGGACCACAAATGATCCAAAACGATAAATTGCAACGAACGCAATGGTAATGAGGATTCGCTGACGCAAATCCTCAATTTTCCAACAGTTCTTCAGTGTCTCAATAAACTTTTTCATTTACTTAGATTATAGTTGTGTTACCACCAACTGCTTTGATAGCCTCTTCTGCAGTCTTAGAGAAAGCATTAGCTTCTACATCAAGCTTAACTTTAAGCTCACCGTTACCAAGAATCTTAATAAGCTCTTTACCGCTTGTATAACCTGCTTCCTTCAATTCCTGAATACCAATCTTTGAAAGATTTTTAGACTCAGCTATAGCCTGAAGTGTTGACAAGTTAACAGCAAGATACTCCTTATGATTGATGTTCTTAAAACCGAACTTAGGAAGACGACGCTGCAAAGGCATCTGACCACCCTCAAATCCAATCTTTCTCTTGTAACCAGAACGAGCTTTTGCACCCTTATGACCGCGAGTTGAAGTACCACCCAAACCTGAACCTGGACCTCGACCGATACGACGACGTGAATGGGTTGAACCTTCAGCTGGCTTTAAATTATATAGTTTCATAATCGTTTCTGTTAAAAAAGTGATAAGTTATTAATCAATAACGGTAACCAAATGATGTACCTTTCTAATCATACCACGAATAGAAGGAGTATCCTCACACTCAACAACCTGTGAAATCTTATGCAAACCAAGGTTCAAAAGTGTACGTTTCTGATCAATTGGAGCACCAATTTTGCTCTTTATTTGTTTGATTTTAATTGTTGCCATTTCGTTATCTCCTATCCTCTAAAAACTTTTTCCATACTAACACCACGAGTCTGCGCTATAGTGTAAGCATCACGAATCTGTGACAAAGCAACAATAGTAGCTTTTACAAGATTATGAGGGTTTGAAGAACCTTTTGACTTTGCCAAAACGTCTTTCACACCAACACTTTCAAGCACAGCACGCATAGCACCACCAGCCACAAGACCTGTACCAGCAGCAGCAGGCTTCAAGAATACTTGTGCGCCACCGAAAGAAGCTTCAATCTCATGAGGAATTGTTCCTTTCAATACTGGAACCTTAACGAGATTCTTCTTTGCAGCTTCTACACCCTTAGAAATAGCAGCAGTAACTTCACCAGCCTTTCCAAGGCCCCAACCGATTACTCCGTTACCATCACCAACTACAACAATAGCAGCAAATGTGAAGGTACGACCACCTTTTGTTACCTTAGTAACTCGGTTAATAGCAACCAATCTGTCTTTTAATTCAACGTCACTATTTATTTTAACTTTGTTCATTGCCATAATCGATTAAAAATTAAGTCCACCTTTACGAGCTGCATCAGCAAGTTCCTTAACACGTCCGTGATAAAGATATCCGTTACGATCAAAAACGACCTTAGAGATACCAGCTTCAACTGCTTTCTTAGCAACCAATTCACCTACTTTAGCAGCTTGTTCACATTTAGGCATAGCCTCTAAACCGAGAGAAGATGCAGAAACAAGTGTTGTTCCAGTTAAATCATTAATAATCTGTACGTAAATCTGCTTATTACTACGGAAAACGCTCATACGAGGACGCTCTGCAGTACCATTCACATTCTTGCGAATTCTGAACTTTATCTTAATTCGTCTTTCAATTTTCTTTGTTGTCATAATAGTAAAATTTAATGTTACTTAGCAGCAGCAGTCTTACCAGACTTTCTGCGAATGACTTCGCCTTGGAACAATATACCTTTACCTTTATAAGGTTCAGGCATACGGAAAGAACGGATTTTAGCACAAATAAGTCCAAGCAACTCTTTATCGCAAGACTCTAATGTAATAACAGGATTTTGGTTTCTTTCAGACTTAGTCTCAACCTTAACCTCTTTAGGCAATTGAATAAAAATAGGGTGAGTATATCCTAAAGCGAATTCGATGATATTGCCCTGATTAGAAACACGGTAACCTACACCGACAAGCTCCATCACTTTCTTGTAACCCTCACTTACGCCAACAACCATGTTATTAACCAGTGCACGATACAAGCCATGGAAAGCCTGCTTTTGTTTGTAGTTTACTGGGCTATTCTCATCAATTTCAAAAACGATATGATTATCTTCAATTTTAACAATGATAGAAGAATCTACTTTCTGAGAAAGTTCACCCTTAGGACCTTTAACATTAACTACGCCATTGTTGAGAGAAACTGTAACGCCGGCAGGAATACTAATTGGTAATTTACCTATTCTAGACATATTTATCCTCCAATTAATATACGTAGCAAAGAACTTCACCGCCTATTTTAAGGTCAGCAGCTTCTTTGTTAGTCATTACACCTTTAGATGTAGATAAAATTGCAATACCTAATCCGTTAATAACTCTCGGCATGTCTTTATAGCCAGTATACTTACGCAAACCTGGTGTAGACACTCTCTTCAAACACTTGATAGCGTTTTCTTTTGTTGCAGGGTTGTACTTCAAAGCCACTTTGATTGTACCCTGAGGTCCATCTTCAATGAACTTAAAGTTCAAAATGTAACCCTTCTCAAAGAGAATTTTAGTAATCTCTTTTTTCAAATTTGAGGCAGGAACTTCAACAACACGGTGATGAGCCATGATTGCATTTCTCAACCTCGTCAGATAATCTGCTATTGGATCTGTCATAAAAAATAATGTTTAATTAATCGGGACTACCCCGACAATATTAAATAAATTTCCTCTAAGAATTACCAGCTTGCCTTCTTTACACCTGGAATTAAGCCAGAAGAAGCCATCTCACGGAACTGAATACGTGAAAGACCAAACTGACGGATATAACCCTTTGGACGACCTGTAATTTTGCAACGGTTGTGCAAACGAATAGGGTTAGCATTACGTGGAATGCTCTGCAATTTACGAGCAGCTTCATAAGCTTCTGCAGGATCCTCAGTTGTAGCTATAATTTTTTTCAAAGCCGCACGTTTCTCAGCGTAACGAGCAACGAGTTTTGCACGCTTTACCTCGCGGGCTTTCATTGATTCTTTTGCCATATGTCTTAATCGTTTTTAGCGTTTTTGAAAGGTAAGCCAAATGCCTTTAACAAAGCATAACCCTCTTCATCAGTAGTAGCAGAAGTTACGAAAGTAATGTTCATACCCTGAATTCTATCAATTGCATCGATATTAATTTCAGGGAATATAATCTGCTCTTGAATACCGAGAGTATAGTTACCACGACCATCAAATTTGCTCTCAATACCTTTGAAGTCACGGATACGAGGAAGAGCGATACGAACGAGTCTCTCCAAGAATTCATACATGCGTTCACGACGCAAAGTTACCATCACGCCAATAGGCATTTTCTTACGAAGTTTGAAGTTGGCAATATCCTTTTTAGAATATGTTGCAACAGCTTTTTGACCAGTGATTGCAGAAATTTCATTGATAGCGACATCAATAATTTTCTTATCTTGGGTTGCATCACCGAGACCTTGATTTACAACTATTTTCTTGAGGACTGGTATCTGCATAGTAGAAGAGTAATTAAACTGTTTCTGCAGTGAAGGAGCGATAGACTCCTTATAAATCTTCTTTAATTCAGCTGTATTCATTATTTAATTTCCTCCCCTGATTTTTTAGCGATACGAACCTTTTTGCCATCCTCATTTACTTTGATAGCGACACGAGTAGCCTTGCCACTCTTAGGATCAATAAGACTCAAATTAGAGATATGTATAGAAGCCTCTTGCTTAACAATACCACCTTGAGGGTTCTTAGCACTTGGCTTAGTGCTCTTAGAAACGATGTTAACACCTTCTACAATAGCACGCTGCTTATCAACTAAGACCTTCAGCACCTTACCAGTTTTGCCCTTATCTTCACCAGCAAGAACAACAACTGTATCGTTTTTCTTTATATGTAACTTACTCATTACTTTAAATACATTAAATGTTAAAGAACCTCAGGTGCCAAAGAAACGACTTTCATGTTAACTGCACGGAGCTCACGAGCTACAGGGCCGAAGATACGGCTACCGCGAATTTCACCAGCGTTGTTCAGTAAAACGCAAGCATTGTCATCGAAACGGATATAAGAACCATCAGGACGACGAATTTCCTTTTTAGTGCGAACAACCAAAGCCTTAGATACTGCACCCTTTTTCAAATCACTTGACGGAATTACGTTTTTAACAGCAACGACAATCACGTCACCAACACTTGCATAACGACGGCGAGTGCCACCCAAAACACGGATGCAGAGAGCTTCACGAGCGCCGCTGTTATCACATACTGTAAGTCTTGATTCTGCTTGTATCATAATTACTTAGCTTTTTCAATTATTTGAACTAATCTCCATCTCTTTGTCTTACTCAAAGGACGAGTTTCCATAATGAGCACTGTATCACCTACATTAGCTTCATTATTTTCATCATGGGCATGGTATTTCTTTGTTTTCTGGACAAACTTACCATATATAGGGTGCATCTCCTTGAACTTAGCTGCAATAACGATGGTTTTATCCATTTTGTTGCTGATAACGACACCCGTTCTTGTTTTTCTTAAATTTCTTGTTTCCATCTGGACCATTGTTATTTATTAAGTTCTCTCTGATGAAGTTCTGTTTTCATACGTGCGATATCACGACGAGCGGCCTTAATCTGAGATGGATTCTCAAGGGGAGTAATTGCGTGGTTCAACTTTGTTTGATTGTACTTAGCAACTTCTGCCTCTATTCTCTCAACCAAATCTTTAGTTTCGAGTTCTTTAATTTCTTTAATCTTCATAATTAAGCGTTTTTATCGTAATCACGTCTAACAACAAATTTAGTCTTAACAGGCAATTTCTGAGCTGCGAGACGCAAAGCCTCTTTAGCAATATCGAAAGAAACGCCCTCTACTTCAAAGAGGATACGACCAGGAGTTACAGGAGCGACCCAGCCAGCTGGATCACCTTTACCTTTACCCATACGTACGTCAGCAGGTTTACGAGTAATTGGTTTGTCCGGGAAAATACGAATCCAAACCTGACCCTCACGCTGCATATAACGATTGACAGCTACACGCGCAGCTTCAATCTGACGGCTATCGATCCATTTAGACTCAAGAGTCTTTATACCAAAAGAACCGAAAGCCAATTGTGTACCTCTGTGAGCGTTGCCTTTATTGCCACGTCCATCTTGAGGTCTTCTATATTTTACTCTTTTTGGCTGTAACATAATAACTTCTTAGTTTAACGGTTATTGTTTCTCTTACGATTACCTCTGGGTTTACCATTAGAGCGACCGCTCTGCTTTTCTTGAGTAAAGTTAGGTGCGAGATCACGCTTACCATAAACCTCACCACGGCAAATCCAGACTTTAATACCTAACAAACCGACCTTAGTAAGAGCCTCTGCTTGGCAGAAGTCGATATCAGCGCGGAATGTATGCAGAGGAGTACGTCCTTCTTTAAACATCTCCTTACGAGCCATTTCTGCACCATTAAGACGACCTGTAATCTGAACCTTGATACCTTCGGCACCAGCACGCATCGTATTAGCTACAGCCATTTTAATTGCACGACGATAAGCGATTTTACCTTCAACTTGGCGTGCAATATTATTAGCTACGATAGTTGCATCGAGTTCAGGCTTTTTAACCTCGAAGATATTAATTTGTATTTCTTTATCGTAGAGTTTCTTCAACTCTTCCTTCAACTTGTCAACATCTTGACCACCTTTACCAATGACAATGCCTGGACGGGCTGTACAAATAGTAATGGTAACAAGTTTCAATGTACGCTCGATAACGATACGAGAAACATTGGCTTTAGCCAAGCGCTCATTAAGGTATTTACGGATTTTCTGATCCTCAACGAGGTTGTCGCCAAAGTTTTTTCCACCGAACCAATTTGAATCCCAACCTCTAATAATACCGAGACGGTTACTAATCGGATTAACTTTCTGTCCCATTCTATTTATTATTTTTCATCATTAGTTTTAGCATCTACAAACAGAGTAACATGGTTGCTACGCTTGCGGATTCTATAGCCACGTCCCTGAGGTGCTGGACGCATACGTTTCATTGTAACACCCTCATCAACGAAGACTTTAGAAATGTAAAGTTCGCCATCTTCAGCCTTGCGGTCATTTTTGGTTTCCCAGTTCGCAATAGCAGAGCGGAGTAATTTCTCAACATCAGCAGCAGCTGCTTTCTTAGAGAATCTCAAAACGCCAAGAGCGCGATTTACTTCCATGCCACGTATCATATCAACGACATAGCGCATTTTACGTGGTGAAGAAGGAACGCCATTGAGCTTTGCGAAATACAATGTCTTAAGGGCTTCTTTTCTTTTTTCAGCCGATATTTTCTTTCTTGCTCCCATTATATTATTATTTTATTTTCAATGGTTTGCCTGTTTATTTCTTATTACCAGCATGGCCACCGAAGCGACGGGTTGGTGAGAACTCACCGAGCTTGTGTCCAACCATATTCTCGGTAATGTAAACAGGGATAAATTTGTTTCCGTTATGAACTGCAACAGTATGACCCACGAAATCAGGTGAGATCACTGAAGCTCTAGCCCAAGTCTTAACGACGCTCTTTTTGCCACTTTCATTCATAGCGAGAATTTTCTTCTCAAGCGCTACGTTAATATATGGACCTTTTTTTAATGAACGACTCATAATTTACTCTAGTTAACTTGATTATTTATTAGCTCTTTCGATAATATACTTGTTAGAAAGCTTCTTAGGAGCTCTAGTCTTGAGACCCTTAGCATACAAGCCCTTACGTGAACGTGGATGACCACCAGACTGGCGACCTTCACCACCACCCATTGGGTGATCAACAGGGTTCATAACAACACCACGGTTGTGAGGACGTCTTCCAAGCCAACGAGAGCGGCCTGCCTTACCAGACTGCTCAAGAGCGTGGTCAGAGTTACCAACACTACCGATAGTAGCTTTACAAGCACTCAAAATCTGGCGAGTTTCACCAGAAGGGAGCTTAATTACACAATAACTGCCTTCACGAGAAGTCAACTGAGCGAAATTACCAGCCGAACGAACGAGCAGTGCACCTTGTCCAGGACGTAATTCGATATTGTGAATTACAGTACCTACGGGGATGACAGAGAGAGGAAGCGCATTACCAATCTCAGGCGCTGCGTCCTTACCAGACATCAAGGTTGCACCTACTTGCAGTCCGTTAGGAGCAATAATGTAACGTTTTTCACCATCAGCATAATAAAGCAATGCGATACGAGCCGAACGGTTTGGATCGTATTCGATTGTCTTAACTACAGCTGGAACACCATCTTTCTCACGTTTAAAGTCGATCAAACGGTATTTTCTCTTATGTCCGCCACCCATATAGCGAACTGTCATTTTACCTGTATTGTTTCGACCGCCGGTAGAACGTTTACCGTAAACGAGAGACTTCTCTGGCACGTGTCTTTGACCCGGAGTAACCGGTTTAAATTTACGTACTGCCATTTTTTATTTAAATATTGCTGTAAAAATCAATAGTATCGCCCTCTTTGAGAGTTACAATAGCCTTTTTGAAGGCATTTTTCTGTCCTCTGATAAGACCAGCCTTTGTATAACGGCTTGAGCGCTTACCAGCATAACGAACAGTATTAACGTCAACTACAGTAACGTTATATTGGCTCTCGACCTCATTCTTAATTTGGAGCTTGTTAGCCTCAGGACGAACAACGAATCCATAGCGGTTAGGCTGCTTGTCTGTGATTTTGGTCATCTTCTCTGTGACCAAAGGTTTTATGATAAATGCCATATTCTATATCTCCTTTATTTATTTAAGATTGAGTCGATAGTCTTCAGCGAATTTTCAGTTAAAACCAACACATCAGCATGCAAAACTTTGTAAGCATTTATTGATGATGCGAGCATAACTTCTGTACGCTGTAAGTTACGAGCGGACAAATATACGTTTTTATTTACTTCTGGCAAAACAAGAAGAGTCTTTTTGCCGTCAACTTTAAGATTTTTAGTAATATTTACAAAATCTTTAGTCTTTGGAGCATCCAAATTGAAATCTTCCACTACAACGATAGCGTTGTCCTTAGCCTTGTAAGAAAGAGCACTTTTACGCGCAAGTTTTTTTACTTTGAGGTTAAGTTTGAAACGGTAATCGCGTGGTTTAGGACCGAAAACACGTCCACCACCTACGAGAAGAGGTGAATTGATATCACCGCGACGTGCGCCACCGCCACCTTTCTGGCGACCGAGTTTGCGTGTAGAACCAGCATGTTCACTTCTTTCTTTTGCTTTAGCTGTACCTTGGCGTTGGTTAGCAAGATACTGCTTAACATCGAGATAAAGAACGTGGTCGTTTGGTTCAATTCCGAAGATAGATTCGTTTAACGTAACCTTTCTTCCGGTGTTTTCACCATTGATATTTAATACGTTAATTTCCATTATTTCTGAATTAAGACGGTTGAACCTTTGCAACCAGCAACACTACCTTTCACGAGAATGAGGTTATGCTCCGGTATTACTTTTAACACTTTGAGGTTTTGAGTAGTAACTCTGTCACCACCCATTTGGCCACCCATGCGCATACCCTTGAACACTTTAGCAGGGTAAGAACATGCACCTATAGATCCCGGTTTACGAGCGCGGTCATCCTGACCGTGAGTACTTTGGCCAACACCACCAAATCCGTGGCGCTTCATAACGCCCTGGAAGCCTTTACCTTTAGATGTACCGACAACGTCAACATAAGTTGCATCGTTGAAGATATCTACTGTGATAGTGTCACCGAGGTTATATTCCTCGTCAAACTTGAACTCGGCCAAGTAGCTCTTAGGTGTTGTACCTGCTTTTTTGAATACACCGAGCATAGGCTTAGTAGTATTCTTTTCTTTAGCCTCGCCAAAACCGAGTTGAACAGCGCTATAGCCATCTTTTTCTACGGTTTTAACTTGGGTTACAACACAAGGACCAGCTTCGATAACAGTGCACGGAACATTTTTACCGTCGGCACTGAAAACGGATGTCA
>ERZ808240.4857-NODE-4857-length-11429-cov-34.375857_pt1 | contig 11429 bp, 11 predicted proteins | sample MGYA00521084_ERZ808240 | MGnify/ENA primary metagenome ERZ808240 (study PRJEB31516, sample SAMN03275571) | gut metagenome | biome: mammalia-associated habitat; material: feces | host: Papio cynocephalus | place: Kenya | collected 2012-08-06 ... | reverse complement strand
AAGGGGGATCGGCGAAGATCATGTCGAACTTGAAGTCAAATTCGCGCATCAGCCGAATGCAGTCGCCCTGGAGGAGGGTGAAGTCGTCGGCCACTTGCCTTATGCAGTCCTTACTTACCATTGCGGCTGCAAAGGTAATGTAAATATCTAATTTGAAATGGATTAGATCAATGTTTAACTTTCAAGATCAAAAAAGATCATTGGTAAAAGAATGTTATTTGAAATATTTTTCTTACCTTTGCAAGAAAAATCGAATGTAGCATGGAATTATCCTTTGACAACAGTTTGGCTGTCGGCTACAAGAACCACAGCCAGATAGCAAGACGCCTTACCGAAGATTGGGTAGGACGCAACATGTTCTGCCCCGTGTGCGGGAATCCTATACTCACGCATTACGAGAACAATAAGCCCGTGGCCGACTTCTACTGCGAGCACTGCCACTCCGACTTCGAACTAAAGAGCAAGGAATGCAGCACGGGCATCTTGGGCAATAAGATAAACGATGGAGCTTACGACACGATGATAAGCCGAATCAAGTCGTACAACAACCCCAACTTTTTCTTCATGAACTATGCCGATGGTGCTGTCAACAACCTCTGGCTCATCCCCAACCATTTCTTCGTTCCATCCATCATCGAGAAGCGCAAGCCTTTGTCGGACAATGCCCGAAGGGCTGGCTGATGGACGTACTGGCATGCGTGGAGCGATTGCCCGGTGATGAGTTCACGCTCGAAGAGATGTATCTGTTCACCGACGAGTTGCAGCAGCGCCATCCTTCCAACTCATTCATACAGCCAAAGATTCGCCAACAGCTGCAAATCCTGCGAGACAGAGGTTACATCGAATTTCTGGGCAGGGGACATTATCGGAAGAGGAGGTAAATGCTATAATATATAGGACAATCACGAGGCCCAATTTTTCATCCCTAAATTGGGGATGAACGCTTCCACCATCTTTTTACACATATTGCTCATTAGCCCACATCCTTGTATTGTTCAAGGAATTCTATTGCGCTTGGAGTTATCCGGATGTATGGAAGTGTTCCTACTGTCTCGATGTCCCCATATTCTGTCTCCATCGTCAATATCATGTCGGGAATCTCGATGAGACCATTGATGTGGCAGTCACAGTTTACACATATACAGTTTACACAGTTTTTTTCGAGACCCTATATGAATGATTACTTACGAATTGATAGTATATAATATATATATTAATATATAAGTATTTATATATTAATATATAGTTTTACTGCTTACAATCTGATAGCAGAGCGATAGGGCTAAAACAAAACTGTGTAAACTGTATATGTGTATACTGAAATCTATGTCTTCCTGCCCACAACTCTATGACTTCCTGCCCACAACTCTATGACTTCCAACCCACAAAACTATGAGTTGTTTTCTTTAACTATATCCTCCCGAAATGTTAACGGCGTTTAACAGAACCATGCGGGGCGATTTTTGGTGGCATCGGGATTTTGCAGTATCTTTGCAACGTGATTCAGAAGATGAGGCCACACGGTGTCTCATCACTTAACATTAACCATTTTAAAAAACTAAAAGATTATGAGTAACAGCAAAGGAACTTTGAAGTATCGTAAAGTACAGCGCACACCACAGGCGGGTGTAAACGCAGGTAAGAAGAAGTGGTACGCCACAGCGGTGAGCGACCGTGAGTTGTCGTTCGAGGATTTCGTGACCCACATCGCGGAGCACAACTCGCCTTACAGCCGAGGCACCGTGCACGGCGTGGTGATGGACATGCTCGACTGCCTGCAGGAGTGTATCCTCGACGGCAAGAGCGTGCGTCTCTCCGACCTCGGCCTCTTCTCCATCGGCATGAGCTCCAAGGCAGAGGACACCAAGGAGAAGGTGTCGGCGCAGAGCGTGGAGGGCGTGCACCTCATCGTGCGCAACACGAAGACGTGGAGCAACAGCGAGCTCAAGAAGAAGTGCAAGATCGTGGAGTACGACACCTACGGGACATCTGCCGACGACGAGAACGGCGGCTCTACCCCATCCACTCCTTCGGGCGACCAAAGTGGTTCAGGCTCTAAGGGCGACGGCGGCGGTTCAGGCTCTGAGGGCGACGGCACCGTTGAGTAGTCGGTAAGCCACAAAAAAGCATTAAAATCCAATCATTAACCACTAAAAAACTAGCAATCATGAAGAAAGACACTTGGAAAACCATCATTCAAATCGCCATCAGCATTTTGACGGCCATTGCCACTACGCTCGGAGTAAGCTCCTGCGTAGGGTGACACCGAGGAAATCACGTAGACGTGGATACTGGGGATGCTCGAACACTTGTTCGGGTGTCCCCTCTTTTTGTTTGCACTATCACATCCTCTGTTTTCGCATCATCACAAAATCTGCAATGGTGACGAAACGAAAATCATGGCATCGTGAGCGATGAGGAACTCCTGGTCGCGAAATCCCCAAAGTACGCTGATGCATGGCATTCCGCTGTTTCGAGCAGTCATCACGTCGACATCACTATCGCCAATATAAACAGCTCGCTTGCGATCGGCATGCAATTGGCGCAGTGCTTCGTTAACCGTATCTGGCGCAGGCTTCTTCTTGATGTCCTCTCTTTCGCCGATGGCCACATCTACCAGATTGCCGAAGAAATGACGGCACAGCTCTTGTGTGGCTGCATAGAACTTGTTGCTTACCACGGCTATGTTCTTACCTCGATTTTTAAGTTCTTCCAACATCTCCATCACGTCTGGGTATGGCTGGGTTGTGTCGAGATTGTGAATCATGTAATGTTTGCGAAAGTCTTGGTAGGTTTTCTCAAATTTCTTGTTTTTCAAACCACCAGGAATGGCACGTTCCATGAGTTTCTTCACGCCGTTGCCCACGAACATCCTCACCTCTTCGATAGTTCTCTCTGGCATTCCGTTGGTCTTCAACGCATAGTTGCAACTGCTGGCCAAGTCTTGCAGCGTAGACAGAAGCGTACCATCGAGGTCGAAGATGTAGGTGTCGAAATTGAACTGTGCGTGAGGGGGCATCTTTTTGACGCGAAAGTTTCCTCCGTGCAGTATGCATACGTCTTGGTTGTAGATGCGTAGATTGCCAAGTGTGCGGTTTTCGCCAAACTCCCAACGCTTAAACTGATGGGTATCTTCGTCTATCACCACATATTTATATTCTATCGGGGCATCAATCGCCTGCACATTCACAGAGAGTTCCCAGCACTGGTCTTTCGAAGGATTCATCGGCAGGAAGTGTTCCGTGTTCCAATTGCCCAAGGTTGGATGGTTTCCGAGCAGGGCCACGGCTTCGCCCTCAAACAAGTTGGGGGCGTGCACTTTGAAAATGATGGTGCGCTCGAACAAAGGCATGTGGCTGGGATTGACGGCTAAGGCTTTCTTTTTCGTGATGTTTGCGAAATAGTTGGCTTTTCCCTCATTCTCGTCATCCAGCCAGGTGTCGTTGAAGAGATAGTTGTGGCTATCATTGTAAATGTATTCTCTATCTGCGAGAAGCGACTCTCTCCGCTTCACTCTCCCCTCGCCGTCTTTCACCATGTAATAGTATGCAATGGCAACATAGGGATGGTGTCGATTTTGGCGAGTTGCAGTCTCCACAGTCCAGTTGTATCCGTCCTGAGTGGTAAGAGGCAGGCTCATCGTGTCTTGGTAGCCGTCGGCGGCGGCGAAAGTCAGTTCCAGCTGCATCGATTCACCCCAATGGGTCTTATAGCCTATAGAAAATTTCATTTTCATAATCTAAATAAAATAATGTGTCGTTTATGTTTTCAGCTGCAAAGGTAAACAAAAAGAAGATACGACGAATAAAGAATGCGACAATTAACCAATTTTAATTGCTTGTGCTTTGCTGTTTGATATTTTTGCTGTACTTTTGCACTCATTAATAACAAACATATAACAAGAATTGTGAAAAGAAAAAAGAAAATGAAGAAGTCTGTTTCTAAGTTCTACTTGTATGGCGCCATCGGCTGTGTCTTGGTCATACTTATCGTAGGATACCTCTATCTCTTCGCATCCTTTTCGAAGAGCAGTAAGACTCAGTATGTATATATCGACACCGACGATAACATCGACTCGGTATACAACAAGGTTCGCCCATTTGCTAAATCCATCCCATTCCAGGCATTCAAAACGCTCACCCACCACTCGGGCTATGCCGAGCATATACGCACGGGTAGATACGCCATCGCCCCTGGCGACGGAGCCCTGAAGACGTGGCGACACATGAAGAACGGACTGCAAGAGCCTATCAATCTCACCATACCGTCGGTAAGAACAACGGACAAGCTTGCCGATGAGCTGGGAAAGAGATTGATGCTGAGCAGCTCCGACATCCTCTCGGCACTCACCGACGAGGCAACGTGCGAGAAATATGGTTATGACACGGCGACCATTGCCTGCATGTTCATCCCCAACACATACGATGTATACTGGAACATATCGATGGAAAAGTTCTTACAGCGCATGAAGAAAGAAAGCGACAAGTTCTGGAATTTCGAGCGCGCGCAGAAAGCCAAGTCCATGAACTTGACCCCTGTACAGGTAATCACCCTGGCCAGCATCGTAGACGAGGAAACAGCCAACAATGCCGAGAAGCCGATGATTGCCGGCATGTATTACAACAGATTGATGCTCCGCAATGCCGAATACCCAGAGGGAATGCCGCTACAAGCCGACCCTACCATCAAGTATGCATGGAAGCGATTTGACCTGAAGCGCATCTACAACAATCTCTTGTACATCAAGAGCCCTTACAATACATACAAGAACCCCGGACTTCCACCGGGCCCTATCCGCATTCCAAGCGTAGCCGGCATCGATGCCGTGCTCAACCATGTGCACCACGACTACCTCTACATGTGCGCAAAAGAGGATTTCAGCGGCACGCATAATTTCGCCCGAACCTACGAGGAACACATGCAGAACGCAGCTAAATATTCAAAGGCTCTCAACGAAAGAGGCATCAAATAAACAGCAATCTAGGAAAGAAAACTTGCAGAAAGATAGAAATTCTGCAAGTTTTCTTTCTTTTTATTTGGTAGTTTGCCAATAAAGTTGTACTTTTGCGCCATAAAACTTACCAATTTAAAGAAATTCAATACATGAACAGAACGATTATTACAGTAGTGGGCAAGGATACCGTAGGTATTATTGCCAAGGTTTGTACCTATTTGGCAGAGAACAGCATCAACATCTTGGACATCTCTCAGACCATCGTTCAGGAGTATTTCAACATGATGATGATTGTAGACATGGGTAAGATGACAAAATCTTTCGAAGAGGTTGCCGATGATCTTGCCAACGTGGGCAAAGCCATGGGCGTGCAGGTGAAATGCCAGCGCGAGGAAATCTTCGACATGATGCACCGCATCTAATTTCACACTATTAATTCATTAAAAGGAATTCAATATATGATCAATATATCTGAGGTTATCGAAACCAACAAGATGATAGAGAAGGAAAACTTCGACGTGCGTACCATCACCATGGGTATCAACCTGCTAGATTGCGCAACGACCGACTTGGACCAGCTCTGTCAGAACATCTACAACAAGATAACGCGCCTTGCAAAAAATCTTGTGAAGACGGGCGAAGACATCTCCAAGGAGTATGGAGTGCCTATCGTAAACAAGCGTATTTCCATCACCCCGATTGCGCTGGTGGGCGGCTCTGCTTGCAAAACGACCGACGACTATGTAAAGATAGCCAAGACGCTCGACAAATGTGCCAAGGAGCTGGGCGTAAACTTCCTCGGTGGCTATTCTGCCATCGTGAGCAAGGGTATGAGCAAGAGCGACGAGCTCTTGATTCGTTCCATTCCGCAAGCCATGGCGCAGACTGATTTCATCTGCAGCTCGGTGAATGTGGGCTCCACCAAGACTGGCATCAACATGGATGCCGTGAGACTGATGGGCGAAATCGTAAAGGATACAGCCGAGGCCACCAAGGACAAGGGTTCCCTGGGATGCGCCAAGCTCGTGGTATTGTGCAATGCTCCAGACGACAACCCATTCATGGCAGGTGCCTTCCATGGCGTGAGCGAAGCCGATGCCGTGATTAGCGTGGGCGTGAGTGGACCAGGTGTTGTAAAATACGCGCTGCAAAGTGTGCGTGGCGAAAGTTTCGAGGTACTTTGCGAGACCATCAAGCGTACGGCCTTCAAAATCACCCGTGTGGGACAGTTGGTGGCCAAAGAGGCATCTCGCCGCCTAGGCGTGCCATTTGGCATCATCGACCTTTCTCTTGCCCCTACTCCTGCTATTGGAGACAGCGTAGCCGACATCTTGGAAGAGATAGGATTGGAACATGCAGGCGCCCCAGGTACCACAGCAGCCCTTGCCCTCTTGAACGACCAGGTGAAGAAGGGTGGCATCATGGCTTCTTCGTATGTAGGAGGCTTGAGCGGAGCTTTCATCCCTGTGAGCGAAGACCAAGGCATGATCAATGCGGTAGAGGCTGGTGCCCTCTGCATAGAGAAGCTGGAGGCCATGACTTGCGTTTGCTCTGTAGGTCTCGACATGATAGCCATTCCTGGCGACACACCTGCCACAACCATCTCTGGCATTATTGCCGACGAGGCTGCCATAGGTATGGTCAACCAGAAGACTACAGCTGTACGCGTGATCCCTGTCGTAGGCATGAAGGTGGGCGACAACGTAGATTTTGGCGGTTTGCTGGGCCATGCGCCTATCATGCCAGTCAATAAGTTCAGCTGCGAGGCTTTCGTCAATCGTGTGGGCAGAATCCCGGCCCCTATCCATAGCTTCAAGAACTAAAGGATAGGAAAGGCTAAAGGATAAAATAAAAAGTGAGGCTTACTTCGATTCGGAGTAAGCCTTCTTTGCCAAGAAGACACATACAGGCTGACAACAGAACAAACCTGACGTTTTTACGACTATCAATGTTTCATTAAAAATCAAAATAACCATGAGCAAATATTTCGCAGAATCAGAATTAATCATCAATGAGGATGGCAGTTGTTTCCACCTTCATCTACGTCCAGAGCAACTGGCGGAAAAAGTAATCTTAGTAGGCGACCCTGGCCGTGTATCGCTCGTAGCCTCCCACTTCGACACGCAGGAAGACGAGGTTCAGAGTCGTGAGTTCCACAGCATCACCGGCACCTACAAGGGCAAGCGCATCACCGTGCAGAGCACAGGCATAGGATGTGACAATATCGACATCGTGATGAACGAGCTCGATGCCCTCAAGAACATCGACTTCAAGACCCGCACCGAGAAACCGGAGCACACCACCCTCACCATCGTGCGCGTGGGCACCTGCGGCGGTTTGCAGCCCAACACCCCTGCCGGCACCTACGTGGCTTCACAGAAGAGCATCGGCTTCGACGGACTGCTCAATTTCTATGCCCGCCGCAACGAGGTTTGCGACCTGGAAACCGAGGCGGAGTTTAAGCGCCAAGTGAAATGGAACGACCAGATAGGCAACCCCTACTGCGTGAACAACAACCCTGAGCTGCTCGATCGCATCGCCCAAGACGACATGGTGCGTGGCATCACCATCGCCTGTGGCGGATTCTATGGTCCACAAGGCAGGGAGCTTCGCATCCCTCTAGCCGACCCCGAGCTTAACCAAAAGATTGAGGCATTCGAGTACAAGGGCTTGCGTGTCAACAACTTCGAGATGGAAAGCTCTGCATTAGCGGGTTTGTCGTTGTTGCTAGGCCACAAAGCATTGACCTGCTGCATGGTCATCGCCAACCGCCGTGCCAAGAGTGCCAACACGGGCTACAAGAGCACCATCGATGGTCTCATCAAACTGGTGCTCGACCGAATCTAAAACATAAAACATAAAAAAATGACAGAAGGAAGCATCTGTGCCTTGGCTACCCCCGCAGGAGGTGCCATCGGTGTAATCCGAGTAAGCGGAAATGACGCCATCGCCATGACCGACCGAGTATTCAGAGCCGCCAACGGCAAGTCGCTGGCAGAATCAAAAGCCAACACCATCCGCTACGGTGAAATCAAGGATAAGGCTGGCAACACCATCGACGATGTGCTGGTAAGCGTGTTCCGTGCCCCCCACAGCTACACGGGCGAGGACTCGACTGAGATTTCCTGCCACGGCAGCAGATACATTCTCCAGCAAGTATTGCAGTGCTTGGTGCAGGCAGGCTGTCGGCATGCACAGCCTGGCGAATACACTCGCCGAGCCTACATGAACGGCAAGATGGACCTCTCGCAAGCCGAGGCTGTTGCCGACCTCATCGCCTCGACCAACAAGGCGACCCACGACATGGCGATGAGCCAGCTGAAGGGGCATTTCAGCAGCGAACTCTCCAAGCTCAGGGAGAAGCTCCTGAAGATGAACTCACTCCTGGAACTGGAGCTGGACTTCAGCGACCACGAGGAACTGGAGTTTGCCGACCGCAAGGAGCTCAAGCAACTAGCAGAGCAGATAGAGAAGAAGGTAACCTCCCTAGCCCACTCCTTCGAGACGGGCAACGCCTTGAAGCAAGGCATCCCGGTAGCAATCGTTGGCAAGACCAACGTGGGCAAGAGCACCCTCTTGAACCGTCTGCTAAACGAGGACAAGGCAATCGTGAGCGATGTGGAGGGCACCACCCGCGACGTGATAGAAGACACCACCGAGATTGATGGCATCACCTTCCGCTTCATCGACACCGCCGGCATCCGCAAGACCACCGACAAGGTAGAGAAGATGGGCATCGACCGCACCTACCAGAAGATGGAGGAAGCCCAAATTCTCCTTATTCTCGTGGACGGCAGCATGAAGGACAAAGACGAGCAAATAGACAAGGAACTGAAAGACGTGATGGAAATCATGGAAAGTTCCAACTGCGGCAAAGTCATCTTGGGCCTCAACAAGTTTGATGACATCAACGAGTATCAGGGGCAAGGTCTATTAGGCACGGCAGCCCAGACGTTAGTGCAGCAAATCAACCAGTTCAACGAGTCCCAAAGCCAACGCACTGGTGCGCCAATGAAGAAACTATCAATAGTTCCGATGAGCGCCAAGCTAGGCTACAACATAGAAGATCTCAAGAAGAGTCTGGTGGAATTTGCCGACGTACCCGAGATAACGGAGAACGACGTGATAGTAACCTCCGCCCGCCACTACGAGGCCTTGACGAGGGCCGACGAGTCGTTGCAAAGAGTATTGGAGTCGATGGATGCCGGTATGAGCGGCGACATCATCGCCGAGGACCTCAAGATGGTATTGGAGGCATTGGGAGAAATCACTGGCGGACAGATTAGTAGCCAGGAGACATTGAACAATATCTTCAAGCATTTCTGCATCGGAAAGTAACAGCCGATTACAAACAAGCACAAAATCTCACATTCTATAGTTAAGGCGCTCGAAATGAGCGCCTTTCTTTTTGCCGGTCATTCTCGCACGCAAGCGAAGATGACCGTTTTTTCGTTGTTTTACGTACCGCCACCGTACCACGGGAAATTAGGCTCGGCAAAAATGTAAAGAAATCGGAGCTAAGTCGTGGAGGATTTACACATAGGTACACATCCTTACACACGCTTACTCAATAAGCGGGAGACTTTACGGTCCCCTTAAACAACTAAAGAATGTGAAATATGACAGCAACAACGATTCTAGCAAAAAGAGTTTGCGAGTTCTGCGGCAAGGAATTCGTATCACAAAAAATCACGACAAGATTCTGTTCCAAGGAATACAACAAGAAGGCTTACAAATTACGCCTTCGTCAACGAAATGTGCAGCAATCTGAGAGAGAAACAGAAGTCAAGCCTTTATCCATGATCAAGGATAAAGACTACTTATCCGTAAGCGAGGCAGCCATCCTCTTGGGGTTATCTCGCAAGTCTGCCTACAACCTTATATATAAAGGTATACTCAAGGCTACTCGATTCAGCGAGAAACTCACCATCATCCGACGTAGCGACATCGAAGCCATGTTTGACAAGGGAGATCCCTACCAAAAGCAACATAGAAAAGCTCCAACACCCATCACTTTATTCTATACAACCAAAGAGATTATAGCGAAATACAAGGTATGTGAATCACAAGTATACCAGATAGCAAAGAAAACGACTATCCCAAAGGAATTAAGAAATGGCAGAGTGTATTGGAGTCAAAAGCACATAGATGCTTATTTCAGAAAACATGCTCCTAATGCCAACATCAAGGACTGGTATTCCACCAAGGAAATCATGGAAAAATACGGAATGACCAAGACGGCCGTCTATTCTCTCGTTTCGACCTTCAAGGTTCCAAAGAAGCGAGAAGGCAATGCAACGTTCTATTCCAAACAACACATTGAAGCAATCAAGGAAAAGAAGGCTTAGGTTATAGTTATTTCTCAATATCAAGCTGTTATTCCAAGAATAACCATATAACCCAAGAATAACCACCTACCTTTGCCGTCGATTTTTAGTATTAACAATAAAATTATAAAACAATGAGTAATTATCACACTTGTACCACGGTCTCACTTTTGAAGCGACCTATCGCTAACGGACGCATGTCCTTGTATCTTGACTTCTATCCTGCCATCCGCAATCCTGAGACCATGCAGATGACAAGACGTGAGTATCTTGGCATTTACATCTTCGCCAAGCCACGCAACGATTTCGAGCGTGACTTCAACCAACAGATGCTGGATAAGGCAGAAGCCATCCGATGCCTTCGTGTCACCTCTCTTATCAATGAGCAGTTTGGCTTTTTGGATCACGAGAAGATGAAGGGCGACTTCTTGGTTTACTTTAAGAAGAAGTGCAAGAACAAGGACGAGAAATGGGACGTGGTATATAAGCACTTTGGAGCATTTGTCAAGGGGCAATGTTCTTTTGGAGATGTAACGGTTGACCTCTGCAAGAAATTCAGAGAGTATCTACTTAATGCCCACAACCTCCGCTTGACTCATCGTAAGATAAGCCAGAACTCGGCAGCTGGGTACTACTCCACTTTCAGAGGTTTGCTCAAGACAGCCTATCGTGAGAAGTATCTCCGAGAAAACATCAATGATTATCTCGACAAAATTGAGACCAAGCGGGTTAAGCGAGAGTTTCTTACGTCTAACGAGCTAAAGAAATTAGCTGCTACTCCATGCAAGATAGAGGTTTTGAAAAGAGCTTCTTTATTCTCTTGCCTCACAGGACTGCGAATCAGCGACATCATACAGTTGGAATGGAAGCATATTCAGATAGCACCTGACGGAGGTATGTGTATCCGCAAAACCATTGAGAAGACTGATTCAGACTCCAACAACCTTCCTATCAGCAGTGAGGCTCTTGAGCTTTGCGGAGAGCGTACAGAAGGCAAGGTTTTTAAAGGTCTGACACGAAGCATGACCAACATTCCACTTAAAGAGTGGATAAAAGATGCAGGCATCGAGAAAAGTATATCTTTCCACTGTGCGAGTCACAACAAAATCTTTTATTGATTGAGTATCACCGAATTAAGTATAATAAAG
>ERZ808240.4856-NODE-4856-length-11431-cov-14.496132_pt1 | contig 11431 bp, 13 predicted proteins | sample MGYA00521084_ERZ808240 | MGnify/ENA primary metagenome ERZ808240 (study PRJEB31516, sample SAMN03275571) | gut metagenome | biome: mammalia-associated habitat; material: feces | host: Papio cynocephalus | place: Kenya | collected 2012-08-06 ... | reverse complement strand
TTGCCGCAATTGGCAACAATTTTTCTGGTTGCGGGAGTTAGATTTGAACTAACGACCTTCGGGTTATGAGCCCGACGAGCTACCTAACTGCTCTATCCCGCGATATTAAATACATAACAAGTGTATAACATTGGACTTGGTTTGTCAATACTTTTTGCAAAAATAAATTGTTTGCTATAAAAATGATATGCAATAATATGTATATTATGCTATAATCATTGGTATGAAAAGAAAATTTTTGGTTGAAGTTCAATACGATGGAAAAAACTATTTGGGTTTTCAAAAAAATGGCAAGTCAAAGACAATTGAACTTGAAATAGAAAACGCTTTATATAGATTATTTAATGAACAAATCACAGTAGAAGGTTGTTCAAGAACAGATAGGGGAGTAAGTGCAAAAAAGTTTTATTTTACTTTTGTTTGTGAAACAAAACTTCCACAAGATAGAGTATGTTTTAAAATCAATCGTTTTTTGCCAAAGGATATCCAATGCCAAAATAGTTACGAGGTACCACTTGACTTTATGTTGAGAAAAAATATTCAAAGCAAAACTTATGAGTACACAATATACACTGGTGAACATATTAAACCACTGCTGGCAAAAAATACTGTTTTTATTGAAGGCGAACTTGATATAAAGAATATGCAAGATTGTGGGAGTGTTCTTTTGGGGAGGCGCAATTTTAAATCATTTTGCAATATCAATGCCGATACAACAACATTTGAAAGAAATATATTTGATATAAAAATTTTAAAAGATGAAGAATATATAAAAATGTATTTCACTGCCGATAATTTTTTGTATAATATGGCAAGAATACTTGCTGGAACAATAATTCTTTGTGGACAAAATAAATTAACAAAAAATGACATAAAAGAATTGTTAAAAATCGAAGATAGAAGCAAAAATCCTGCAATTACTATGCAAGAAAAAGGTTTAAAATTATTTGATATAAAATTAAAAAATATGCCCAAAAATTAAAATAGGCATATTTTTTGTTATTTATTATTCTTTTTTGTTATTTTCTTGATTATTTTCGCTTGGCGAACTATTAGCATTTTCTTTTTCAGTATTTTGTTGCTCGGTTGGGTTCAAGGTGTAGTTTTGGCTTTGTGGCAATGAATTTGGCATCTTTACTTTTTCACTAGATAGCAAAATTTTCTTTTTGCTTTCAAGTTTGTGAAACCCTTTGCCAAGTGCTTCTTTTACGGAAACTGAAAACATAAATGCACTTGGGTCTATGTTGTAAACAATGTCCTTTAGTTGTCTTACTTGATAAGTACTTACAAGAGATAAAATCACTTCCAAATGTTTGTGCGTGTAACTGCCATAGCCTTCTATTTTTGTTGCCCCACGTTTTAGTTGAGTGTTCAATTGCTCACAAATTTCATCACACTTTGGCGAGATAATGTAGAATGCCTTTATTGATTTTGGTCCTTCAATCAAAACATCAGCAATTTTCCCACCAATATATATTGCAATAAGAGCATATAATGAAAGGTTAAGACCATATATAATCATTGAAACTGAAACAACAAAAATATTGACGCAAATTGTCACCCAGCCAACAGAAATTTTTGGGTTTTTGTGGTTGATAACGCAGCCAAGCATATCGCCACCGCCGGTGCTTCCACCAGCACGAATAACAATTCCTGTCCCAATTCCTGACATCACACCGCCATAAATTGAGCACAAGAGCAAATCATCACTAAGTGACGGCATAAACTTACAAACTTCCAAAAATAGAGCGTAACCGAATATTCCAAATAGGGCATATATTCCAAATTTTTTGCCAAGAATTTTTAGTGCAAAGGCAAAAAGAATAATGTTCATAAGAATATAAATTACTGAAATGGAAAGGTTGATTCCTGCAAGATTTAAAAGATACCCAATAATATTTGCAATACCACCAAATCCACCAAGCACAATGTCATGTGGACGATAAAAAATATTATAGGCACTTCCCATAATAAAACAACCAAGCAAAATCAAAAAAATATTGATTATGTGGCCAAATATTACTTTTTTCTTGTTGTTCATAAAAATCCTTTATTGAGTGTAGTATATATGAAACAAATATTTGTTGTCAATAATAGAAGCACAACATTTTTTTAAATTTTTAATATACAAACTATATGGAGAAATTATGCTATCTTTTATAAAAATGCAGGGGTTTGGCAACGATTATATATATATTGACAATAGGGGAAAAAATAATACACCAATAAGCAATAAGTTATGCCAAAAATTATGCAAAAATAAATTTGCAATTGGCAGTGACGGAATAATTGTAATAAAGTCCTTTCCAAATTGTGATGCAAAAATAGAGATTTATAACAAGGACGGAACAAAAGCAAAAATGTGTGGGAATGCAACAAGATGTGTGGCCTTTTATCTTTCTCAAAAACTAAATAAATCAAAAATAAAAATAAAATCAAATACTCACATTTTAAAAAATATTGTGTATCAAAAAAATAAAACAAGAGCAAATGTTTTAACCAAATGGACGAGAGCGGATGTAATTAAGTCAAAAAACAATAAGTATTTGGTTGATTGTGGCAACTTGCACCTTGTAATTTTTGTCAAAAATTTTAACTTTGATATTGAAAAATGTGGGAAAAGATTAAATGAACAAACAAAGAACAAAGTCAACATAGAGTTTGTAAAAGTGCAAACAAACAACACCTTGCAAGTAAAGGTTTACGAAAGAGGCAGTGGCCTTACGAAGGCTTGTGGGAGTGGGGCTATTGCAAGTGCCGTTGCATACCTTTATGGGAAAGGGCAAAACGAAAAAGTAAAAGTTTTTCTTGATGGCGGAAAACTGAATATATATATACATAACAAAAAAATATTTATGTTTGGCGATGCAAACATTGTGTATAAGGGGGAAACAAATTTAGATGAGTTTTGTTAATCAAAATTACACAAAAAAACTTGATAATATATTCTATAAAGTAAGTCAAAAGGTTGAAACATTCAAAAGGAACAACCCTTACAAACAAGTTATAAGTTTGGGGATAGGCGATGTGACAAGACCATTTTCGCAAGAACTTACAAATGTGATGTTGGATGCTCTTTCAAAACAACAATTTGTAAGCACATTCAAAGGTTATCCACCAGAGCAGGGTTATTTGTTTTTAAGAGAAAAAATCAAACAAAGGTATTCTTGCTTTGGTGCAAATATAAAAACTGACGAAATTTTTATTGGTAACGGAATAGGATGCGATATTGCAAATATTTTGGATATATTTCAAGACTATACACCACTCATAATTGAACCAACATATCCAGAATATTTTGTGTCAAATATTTTGAATGGAAAAAATCCACTTGTGCTAAATGCAACAAAACAAAATAACTTTTGCGTGTTGCCAAAGAATGTAAAAGTTGGGCAATATCTAATTTATTTGTGCTCACCAAACAACCCCACAGGTTATACATACACAAAACAACAATTAAGGGAGTGGATAGATTTTGCAAATAAGACAAATTCCATAATTTTGATAGACCTTGCGTATGAGTCTTTTATACAAGACAATTTGCCCCACACAACATACAGCATCCCCGGTGCAAAAAAATGTGTTATTGAGTTTTGTAGTTTTTCAAAAATGGCAGGGTTTACAAATCTTCGTTGTTCATACACCATTATCCCAAAAACAATACAAAGGGAAAATGTAAACCTTAATAAAAGTTACCAAAAACGACAACTAATAAAGTTTAATGGTGTGCCATATTTTGTTCAAGTGGGGGCGGAGTATGATTTGTCCCCGCAAGGTCAAATTGAGCAACAAAAAAATATTGAATATTACAAAAACAATGTAAAAATAATATGCTACTATCTTGAAAAACAAAAGTGTGAATATGTGTCATCAAATTCAACTCCGTATGTTTGGCTAAAATGCCCAAAAGGAAAAAGTAGCTGGCAATTTTTTAATGAACTATTAAAAAATTATGCAGTTGTTGTAACTCCGGGTTGTGGTTTTGGAAAATGTGGCGAAGGCTATGTTCGGCTTTCGGGGTTCAATTCAATGGAAAACACAGTCAAAGCTTGTGAAAAAATTTGCGAATACCTTAAAAAAGAAAAATGCACCACATAAAGTGATGCATTCTTCATAAGGAGTAAGAAATATCTATATTCTAAAAACATTATTGAATTTCAATATGTTTTCTTTCTTCGTTTTTGTGTTCTTTTGGAACATTAACAACCAAAGTACCATTTTCAAGTTTTGCTGAAATTTCTTTTTGGTCTATATCTCCAACATAAAAACTTCTTGATGTTTTGCCAACAAATCTTTCTTTTCTAATGTATTTATGTTTAGGGTCATTTTCGTTGGTTGTTTCTTTCTTTTCGGCTGTAATTGTAAGATATCCGTTATCATAGTCAATTACAACATCTTTTTTGTCATAACCGGGCATATCAACTTCAAGCAAGTAGTTGTTGTCAAATTCCTTTATATCAGTTTTCATTATTCCATTAAATCTTGTGTCTTTTGCAAATACAGGCAAGTTAAATAATTCGCCAAGTGGGTCAAACAAATCAAAATCATGTCTGCCTTTTGGTGCCATTCTTTCGTTACCTTTGCATTCGCAATTCTCATGATTGCAATGATTATTATTGTTATTATTATTAAAATTACTCATAAATTTGTACCTCCATTTCTTTTGTACGAGCATATAATATCACTTTGTGCTAGCAATGTCAACAAAAGAGTGCTAAATTTTTAAAAATTTTTCAAAATTTTTTTTACAAGCATTTTGCTATGTATATTATGTACAAAATTTGCAAAAAATACACTTGGAGGTAATTATGAAACTAATTGAAAGCAAAACTTATAAAAACTTGGCAAAGTCATATACAGGAGAGTGCCAAGCACATATAAGATACAAATTTATAGAATATGGAGCAAGAAAGCAGGGTTACAAATGTATGGCAGAGATGATTGATACTTTGGTATATAATGAATTTCAACACGCAAGAATGTTTTACACGTATTTGCAAAAGGCATCAAATGAAACTATTGCAAACATAGATATTGAATCTGGATATCCATTCAAAGAAAAATGGGACTTGGTGGAAAATTTAAGGATGGCAAGCGAAGATGAAGAACTTGAAGAAACTATAATTTATCCAGAATATGCAAAGGTTGCAAGGGAAGAAGGGTTTGAAGAAATTGCACAATTATTTGAAAATATAATTCAAGTGGAAAGTTGCCATAAAAAATTGTTAAAAGACTTATATAATCAAATGAGTACAAATACATTATATAAGAAAGAGAAAAAGACAAAATGGAAATGCTCTGAATGTGGTTATGAAGCAGAAGGCTTTGAAGCATGGGATACTTGTCCACTTTGTAAAGCAAAGCAAGGGTCAGTGATGTTGAAAGTGGGTTCATAACCTGCTTTTTGTCATTTGAAAAAATTACAAATTTTCATACCACATTTTCGACCATGAAGTCTTGCTTTGGAGAAATCTCAACTGATAAAATTCTTCACAGACTTTTTCATCCATTTGAATTCCATTTTATAGTTTTTTCCAATAAACCTTTAAAAGTTACAATATTTGTTTTTATTTCATAAAGTTTTATGTTATACTTTTATTGATTTGGAGGAAAATTATGAAAAAAAGTAGACTTATTCTACCAATAACTTTGCTTATATTTTATGCAACATATTGTTTGGTAGTATTTTTGGTTTCAAAAACTTTCCCACAAGGTTTTTGGATTTCATTTGGATTTGTTACACTTGCATACCTATTTATGGATTTTTCACTTATGTATGTAAGTCATGACAATGTAAAAAAACAGGTTGTGGGACTTCCTGTTGGAACAATGAGCGTAATGTACTTTATTGTTGAAATGATTCTTGGCACAGTATTTATGTTCGTCAATGTTTCTTTCTTGGCATACTTCTTGCCACAAATAATTTTGTTTGCATTATTCTTGTTATGTTTTATTCCAGCAATTCTTTCAGAGAAGAATTACAAAGAAGAACAACCAAAAGAAGATAAGGCAAAAGAAGAAAACAAATAGTAAGCAAAAATGCAATATCTTTTGATGTTGCATTTTTTGTTGAAATAATTGGTTATTGATTGAAATAATTGGGTATTGATAATAAAGAATAAATATGCTAAAATGGAGATGAAAATGAAAATAAAATATATTAAAGGAACTTGTCAAAATTGTAAAAAGAATGTAGACATTGCAGTTGATGTTAATGCCGATGTTGTTTATACGGAAAACGATTTGGCAAGTTTTAATTTTTATAAGAACATAGGGTTGTCGGTTTGCCCACATTGTGGATATATTGCACAAGACATCACAAAAGATGTTCCACACAATTTTGATGAAATTGCAAATTCTGACAAATTTAAGTATTTGTATAATTATGGTTACATCAAAAATCTTGACAAGGTTGACACATATGAACTTGAAAGATATGTTCCAAACATCTATGAAACCTATTCATATTATATGGCAAACCAAAAGAACTATGAAGAAAGTATAAGGTATTTGTATAGAGCAGTTGAGCTAAAACTTGCAACAGTCAAAGTTATGGAAAATAACAAGTATGAAGACTATGACGATGACGAAATAGAAGATAGAAATCAAATTGATTTGTTTATTGAGTATATGAAAAAAAGCATTTCAAGAAACCAAAATGGCATTATTGAAATGTACAAACCAACCGACAATTTGTATACAAAGATTATGTATATAATAACATTAAATAATATTGGTGAAAAAGAAAAGGCATCAAAGGAGTTTGATGAACTCCAAAAACTTGATATAGAAGAAACATTGACTGACTATATCAAATCAAAACTTGAACAAACAAGATAAAAGGAAGACATATGAGAAATTATTTGTTTATTGACCTTCACATTCATAGCATACATTCGTTTGAAACGGATTGTGATTCCACGCCGGAAGATATTTTGGACAATGCTCTTACAACAGCAAGAAAAGTTCAAAATGCAATGCTTGAAAAAGTTGATGAAGTGGCAATGTCAGGCAACAAGAATGCCCTTGATAACCTTATCAAAGAATACTCATCATACTTTGCAGACAGAAGAGAAGAACAAGAACATATAAAAAATATTATTCTTGGGGCAGACAACAAAGTTCAAACATTAAAAGGTTATATTTTGAACAACACAAAATGTTGCATTTCAATAACTGACCACCAAAACATTCAAGGTTCAAAGGAAGCAATGAGATTGATAAGAAAACACTCACAAAAATATAATCTTATTGATTTTATTCCGGGGATTGAAGTTAATGCGGGGTTAAGATGTATGGGTGTTAATGAAGAAGGTTATTCATCCTTTAAAAAGTGCCATGCATTGGCATATGGTTATGATATAAACGACCCAACCTTTAATGCCTATTCAAGACTATATAATTACAAACTAAGACAAGTTAATGACACAGAAACAACTCAAACCGATATAGAAATTGGAAAAATGGTTTTGTGGGCAAAGAAAAGAGTTGATGATATAACCGGACAAAAAATACCAATAAGTGACCTTGCTTTTATCGTAAACAACACGAAATCATGCTTGCATGCAAAAAACAAATTTTTTAGTTATTTAAAAGATAGATATCCAAATATCAATTTTAGAAAAAAACAAGAAATTGAAGAATGTTTTAATTTCTCAAATTTTGGAAATCAAAATGCAATAAGCGGTTCGAAATGGGAACTTGATGAATATATGCAAGCAATCAAAAATGCTGGGGGATATTTCTCAATTGCACACCCATATAGTATAAAGAGGAAAATGACAGAAGCAGAAGAACTTGATTATAATAATAGGTTTGCCGATGCACTTGTTTTGACAACAAAAGACAATGCTTTTGAAACATTTAGAAACCTAAATTTTATTGACAAAAATGTCGTTTTGTCAAAAGTTACTGCAATAAACACATTAAATAACAAACATTATTCAGCAGAAGAAATCTATCAAATGTATATCTCATTTACATTTGGAATAACCATAGAAGATTTTGTAAAAAAAGTTATAAAGATAAGAAAAGATAACGATTTTGGTTTTGAGATTTTTAACAAACTTAACCTTAGTGGTGCAAAAAGCAAAGTTCTTTACGACATTGCCAAAAAATATGATTTGTACCTAACTGGTGGAAGTGACCACCATGGGCCAAATCTTCATGCATCAAACATTATTTCAAGATGTTTTGATAAAAGTTTTGTGTATAGCAAAGACAAAGACTTGTTCTCAATGCCAGAAAATAAACTTCAACAAAAAATTGACAAAGCAAATTCCTTTGCCATTGATAACACATTAACATATATGCCATTTGTTGGACTTGTTAAAAACAAAAAGAAGTACAAAGAAAAACAAAAAATTGCATTCTATAACAGACAAAATGGCACAGTTGAACTTGACAACTCATTGTTTGACAGACACAAAACTTGGATAGTAAAACGTGGTTGGACGGTTGAGGGAATAAAAAACTACCTAGACACAACAGGGGTTGACCATTTATCAAGAAAGGACTTTATGTTCTTTAGAGATTTAACCAGAATTGAACCAAAGTCAATTGTTGAAGAAAGCAAAAAGTCAATAACTATTGTTGAAAAAGATGGTAGAGAACTTTAAAAAGTTGTTGACAAAAAAAATATATAGTGGTATAATCACGCATGAAAATTGAATAAATCCTTTGTCCATAGACAGCAAGTGATATTATTATCGTAAACATTTATGTGCTTGCCGAGGTAAAGATTTGAATGGCTAAATATTTAACCTTTCTGCTTTTAATCGGCACGAAAGGTTTTTTTAATTTTTAACATACAAATCTATAAAGGAGGCAAATAATGAGTGCAAATTTAGATGCAAAACAAGCATTAGTCGAAGAAATTAAACAAAAACTTCAAAAAGCAAAAACAGTTGTTGTTGCTGACTATCGTGGAGTTACTGTTGAACAAGATACAAAACTTCGTGCTGAATTCAGAAAAAATGGTGCAGAATACAGAGTTTACAAAAACAGACTTGTTCTTCGTGCATTAAATGAACTTGGATACACAGGATGTGAAAGTTTCTTGGAAGGAACAAATGCAATCGCTTTCGGATATGAAGACGAAGTTGCTCCTGCAAAACTTGTCGTTGGTGCAAAAGCAGAAAACTGCGAATTCCCAATCAAGTTTGGTATTTACAATGGTAAAGTTGTTGATGCAAATGAAGTTAAAAAACTTGCAAGTATCCCATCAAGAGAAGTATTACTTGCTCAACTTGTTGGTATGCTTTCATCACCTATGCGTGGCTTGGCAGTATGTCTTAAAGCTATTGCAGACAAACAATAATAAAAAAATAAAAATATAAAAAAGGAAGTATAAAAAAATGGCAGATCTTAATAAATTTGTTGAAGAAGTTAAAGGAATGACAGTCGTAGAATTAAACGACCTTGTTAAAAAATTAGAAGAAGAATTTGGTGTTAGCGCCGCAGCAGCAGTTGTTGCTGGTGGAGCAGCTCCTGCAGCAGCAGCTGAAGAAAAAACTGAATTTACAGTTGTTCTTAAAGAAGCTGGTGCAAACAAAATTGCTGCAATCAAAGCAGTTAGAGAAATCACAGGACTTGGTCTTGGCGAAGCAAAAGCACTTGTTGATGGTGCTCCTGCAAATGTTAAAGAAAACGTTCCAGCAGAAGAAGCAAAAGCTATTGAAGCAAAACTTAAAGAAGCTGGCGCAGTTGTAGAACTTAAGTAATTTTAACATAACAGAGATTTGTATGAAAAAAATCAATTCAAGTAAATTGGATTGATTTTTTTGTTATTATTTGATATACATATATTATATGAAAAAGATAGATGAACAATTTTTTGTAAACGATAATCAAACCAAAACATCGTCAGTTGATGATGTCTTGGTTAAGGATGAAAAATTATTATGGCAACAGACTCCAAAAAAGAGTAATTTTGTTATGCAAAGAACAATAAAGTCTTTACCAATTGCATTTATTTGGTTATTGATTGATGTAAGTATTATTGTAACTTTGGTAACAACAATGGAAGATTCATCTTTCATATGGTTTATTATTCCATTTTTTGCTTTGCATTTGGCACCAGTTTGGATATATATTGCATCAGTTATAAAAGCATATGCAAAAGTTAAGAACTTAAAATATGTTATAACAAACAAAAGGGTTATGATAATTGATGGAAAAGATATGTTTATTTCAAACAGCATAAACCTAAATGACATTAAATCTTGCAATGTACATCAAACTTTTACATCAAAACTTGCAAGAGTGGCAGATATCACAATTTTATCAAATAGTGACAATGCAATTGTTTTTAACAATATAAAAGATGCAAAATTCATTTGCAAAAAAATAAACGAAATTGCATCATCGCCGGCAGAGGCAAGCAGTTTTGGAAAAATTACCTGCAATTATTGTGGAAGCATTTACGATAGTTTATTAAACAAATGTCCATCATGTGGGGCAACAAGGAAAGAATGAAAAAATTAAGACAAAAATGTCCACGATGTGGAACAAAACATTTGGAACAAGATATAAGGTGCACTGGTTGTGGGCTGGTTTTTGAACGTCTTAAACTTGCAACAAACAATGACGCCAAACTTGCAATGAAAGAAGGGCATGGCAAAGACGTTGTTTATATAAGAGATACACCAAGTGACCTTAAACGTTCAAGTTTGATTTTGTACACAATATTTTTTGGTTTTTTTGGTGCACATTGTTTTTATGTTGGAAGATACAAAAAGGCTTTTGTGATGCTTGCATTTGGTTTAATATCAATAATAGCATGTTATTTGAGTATCAAAAGCATAACACCAGCACCAATAAAAACTCTACTAATGTTAATAACCGGAATACAAACTTTTATGTGGTTGTTTGATGTGGTGGATGTGTGTATATTTAGGTTCAAAATACCGGTCTATATAAAAAAATAAAAAAGAGCTCCGAATTTCTTTGGGGCTTTTTGTTTTTTTGTGACACATAAAATATGCCAAGACATTTTTGTGCTTTTTATTTAATTGTCATTTCGACTTTCGACCCCAACGACATACTTTGGAGAAATCTCTTCATCTTTAAGCAGATGGGATTTCTCATTAGTTATCGCTACGAAGTTGGTATCGAAATGACTATAAAAAGCAGTTGAGATTTCTCGTCTGCAGGTTCAAGGATGCCACACTCGAAATGACTATAAAAAGCAGTTGAGATTTCTTGTGAGTTTATCATTGTGAGCTAACTCGAAAAGAAGATTAGAAAACTATGCAAAAATATATCAATTTGATGAAAAAATTGTGAATATGTGAAATAGTTTGCAAAAAATCGAATAATGTCGAAAAAAATACATAATTTTGTTTGACAAGGAAATGCTAAAAATGGCATTATTCATAATAATAGATAATATATTTATCGCCTCATAGTAATTTGACCTACAAAGGTTGAC
>ERZ808240.4855-NODE-4855-length-11432-cov-3.288125_pt1 | contig 11432 bp, 7 predicted proteins | sample MGYA00521084_ERZ808240 | MGnify/ENA primary metagenome ERZ808240 (study PRJEB31516, sample SAMN03275571) | gut metagenome | biome: mammalia-associated habitat; material: feces | host: Papio cynocephalus | place: Kenya | collected 2012-08-06 ... | reverse complement strand
CGGAGCCGGATATGGTGAAGCTGAAAGAATACATTGACGCACTTCGGACTACAAACGATACAATGTTTACAAGAATTGAGGAACTTTACCGCAGCGTAAAATCTAATTCCATTACAATGATGCCGGTTAATATCCAGGAAATTATAGACACGACATTGGACCGATTCCACAATAAATTTCCAGATGCGGGAGTGTGCATCCAAAATGAAGAAGTATCTATGGTTCTTGCAGATAAGGATCATCTGTGCGAGGCAATTTATAACCTTCTGATCAATGCAGAAGAAGCCGTCATAGCAGCAGAACGGGGAGAAGACGGACAGGTATGCTTAAAATGCAGGAATGAAAGATTATATACTTTGATCGAGGTCAGTGACAATGGACTTGGAATGTCAAAGAGTCAGATAAAAAAGATTTTTGACCCGTTTTATTCCAGCAAAAATTCCAACTATAATTGGGGAATGGGCTTATATTATGTCAGAGAAGTGGTAAAAAGCCATCTGGGTAAAATGAGAGTGGAAAGTACAGAGGGAAAAGGAAGTAAATTCTATATTTTAATTCCAAAGTACGAATAGATAACAGACAGGAGAAAAAAATGGCAGATAAGAAAAAGATTTTGATCGCTGATGACTTTCTGATTTTAAGAGAGGATCTTACAGAATTGATCAACAATCAACGTGATATGGAAGTTGTTGGGACTGCTTCTTCAGGAAAAGAGATTGTAAATCTTGCCAGAAACACAGAGTATGATCTGATATTGATGGATATTGAGATGGAGACAATGAATGCAGGTATTTTGGCAACGCAGGAAATACGGGAGGCTGATCCGGAAGCCGGAATCATTTTTCTGACAGCACATGAGACCCGTGAGATGATCGTGACAGCCATGGGTGCAGGAGCACTTGATTATATTGTAAAAGGATGTGAGGATGAAGAAATACTTTACCATGTCCGTTGTGCTCTCAAAGGGAATCCGATTATGTCGAATAAGATCCATGAGACTGTGATGCAGGAATATGCCAGACTCCAGCAGAGTGAGAAGAGCCTGCTTTTTTTCATAAATAATATTTCAAAACTTACTGCAACAGAACGCGAGATGATAAAGTTGCTTTTACAGGGGTACAAAGTACATGAAATCGCAGAGGCACGCTGTGTGGAGGTAAGCACGATAAAGACACAGATCAAAGGCCTGCTCCGTAAATTTGGATGCAGCAGAACAAAAGAGATCGTGCAGATTATAAGAGAGCTGAACATTGAACATTTGTTTTAGAGCGAAATAACATAGCATTCACACTGGTATTTCATGAGTGTGGGTGCTATAATATTTTAAACACTTAATTAAAATATTTAATAAAGGAGAAGGGGAATGAAACAACCAGATATTTTATTATTTATGAGTGACCAGCATGGGGCAGATTATTGTTCCTGGGGGGATGTAAAAGTGGACACTCCAACATTAGATGCTATAAGAAAAACAGGAACTGTGTTTGAAAATACGTATACATCCTGTCCGCTTTGTGTTCCGGCACGAATTTCTTTTATGTCATCTAAGCTGCCATCAGATACAGGATGCTATGGTAATCAGGATGCGTTGCCGGACATTACACCTTGTTTTACACATGCACTGGTTGCAGCCGGATATGAGACGGTTTTAGCCGGACGCATGCATTTTGTGGGGGAAGACCAGAGGCATGGTTTTACAAAACGTATTGCACCGGATATTACACCGGTAAGCTGGACGGTACCGAAAGAAAAAATGGCACAGGAACGTGGAAATCTTATGGGGTGTCAGGGCGAACCATTCTGTCTGAATTATGTAGGTGCAGGGGAATCACCGGTAATGAACTATGACAAAATGGTAATTGAACAAGTATTGGAATATTTAAAAGAACCTCATGAAAAGCCGCAGTTTATTCTTGTGGGAACCTACGGACCGCATTTTCCATATATTACGTCAAAAGAAATGTATCTCAAATATTACGACCGTGTAGAAAAACCATCTTTCTTTGAACCGGAAGAAATCCCGGAATACTTGCAGGATTTTGAATTGCAAAGCAGCCGTATGCGTGGGGAAGAGGCACGTTGGGAAGTGACAAGAGGAGCAAGGGCTGCTTATTGCGGTCTGGTCGAAATTATGGATTCCCAGATTGGAAAAGTGAAAAAAGCTTTTGAAAAATATACAGAAAGGCGTGGTACAGAAGGAATCTTTGGTTATTGTTCAGATCATGGAGATACATTAGGAGAACGACGTATGTTCGGTAAGCAGACATATTATGAGAAATCTGCAAAAATTCCATTTCTTCTGACAGGTTCTGGTGTACCGGCAAATAAACAAATACAGGCATTGACATGTATTATGGATATTGGACCTACAATTTGTGAATTGGCAGGAACAGAATACACATTCGGAGAAGGAAGAAGCCTTCTGCCTTATTTCGAAGGCGAAGAGGATGGAGAGAGAATTGTAGTCAGTCAGTTTGTCGAGAAATATAAAGGTGAAAGTTACGCAAGCATGATGCTTCGCTACAAAAATTATAAATATATCTCATATCATCATTATGAGAATAAGGATATGCTTTTTGATCTGAAAGAGGATCCGAAAGAAGGCCATAATTGTATCACAGAAAAGCCGGAAGTTGCCGAATATTTCAAGAACGAGAGAAAAAAACTGATTTCTTTTGAGGATATGGAAAAGCAGCGGGCTGATCATGAGAAGCGGGCACAATTATTCATTGCAGTCGAAAAAAATACCGGTGTAAATGATGAGGAACGCTGGAAAGATAATCCTCCGGAAGCAAGAGGAGAACTGGAAATTGCTGCTGCGAGCGAACCGGTCGTTCAGGGAAGCAGAGTCATGAGGATTTAAATATATACAGTGATAATGAGTGAGTTTTAAAAGAACGCAAACGTTTGATCAATGTTTGCGTTCTTTTTTACGAAAACTGTGTTAAAATAAAAACAAAAAAAGAAGTATATAATATATGATTGAACAATAAATCTGAAAGAAAAAGGAGAATACATAATGGGGAATAAGTTATATCTGGAATGTGGTTCCGGAATTAGTGGAGATATGTTTGTAGGAGCTATGCTTGATCTGGGAGCAGATCAGAAAAAACTGGAAGAGGCACTGCAAAGTCTTCCTGTAGATGGATTTAAAACGGAAATTACGAGAGTGAAAAAATCAGGATTGGATGCGTGTGATTTTAATGTTATCTTAGATCACGCACATGAAAATCATGATCATGATATGGAGTATCTGCATGGAGACCATCATGAAGATCATCACCATGAAGACCACCATCACGAGGATCACGACCATGAAGATCATCACCATGAAGACCACCACCACGAAGGTCACCACCATAACGATCATCATCATGAAGAACATCATCACCATGAGCATAGAAGCCCGGAGGATATGATTCACATTATCGGACATGCATCTATGACGGACAGTGCCAGAGAACTTGCATGTAAAATTATAAAAATTCTTGCAAACGCAGAGGCAAAGGCACATGGTGTGCTGCTTGAACAGGTGCATTTTCATGAAGTCGGTGCGGTTGATTCAATTGTTGATATTGTTGCCGCTGCAGTATGTGCAGACAGCTTAAATCTTGATGAAGTTTATATCCCTCAGTTGAATGAAGGCAGAGGAATGGTGCGATGCCAGCATGGTCTGCTTCCGATTCCGGTTCCGGCAGTAACCAATATCATTTCTGAACATTATTTGAAAATGCATATAACAAATGTTGAGGGAGAGTTAGTGACACCGACAGGAGCAGCGATTGCCGCTGCACTTCGCACGAGTGAACAGCTTCCGGAGCAGTTTGTGATAGAGAAAGTAGGAATGGGTGCAGGAAAAAGAGACTATGAATGTGTCGGGGTATTGCGTGCAATGATGATTGCCTGATCAGGCAGCAGTATGAAAATATAAGAGAATGAAAGAAGGAGCTTGTGAAATTGTTGCTACAAGCTCCTTTCTTTTACAGACCAATGCAAGGCTTTCCAAAAGCTTTCTAAAAAAAGCACAAAGTGGTTGCTTATGATAAGACGACTATGCTATGCTTATAGAAAGCATAATATCTTTTGAGTTCTAACATCTGAAATATTCTTATTTTACATTTCAAAAATCTATGCTTTTAACCCACTATAAAAAATATAAAAGCAGAAGATGAAATGTAAGCTTCTGCGGCAAGGAGGAAAAGAATATGGGAAAACGAAACAAAAAGAGACAGATTTTGGTACAAAGAAATTACAAAGATACTGTTTTTAGAAAACTATTTTCTGATAAAGAAAGTCTGCTTTCTTTGTATAATGCGGTTGCGAAAAAAGATTATAAGAGTTACGATAATCTTACAATAGTTACTTTAGATAATGTGATTTACATGGGAATGAAAAACGATATTGCATTTGTATTAGAGACGAATTTATATCTGTATGAGCATCAGTCAACAATGAATCCGAATATCCCATTAAGGAATTTGCTTTACATATCGGCAGAATATCAGAAAATGGTTGCTGGAAGATCCTTATATAGTTCGGCGGCTGTAAAAATTCCTGCACCAAAATTTTTCGTGTTTTATAACGGAACAGCCAAGACGGAAGATCGATTTGAATATAAATTATCTGATATGTATGAGAAATGTGAAGAAAAACCGGATCTGGAATTAAAGGTAACAGTATTGAATATAAATGATGGTCATAACAGAGAACTGATGGAACATTGCAGATTACTGAGTGATTACTCAAAATATGTTTCTACGGTACGAAACTATGCAGGTAAAATGCAGATTGAAGAAGCGGTAGAATGTGCGGTAAAGGAATGTATTGAAAAAGGAATTTTGTCAGATTTTCTGCTGCAGAATTGGGCGGAGGTTATCAGGATGAGTATATTTGAATATGATAAGGAAAAAGAAGAAAAGAAATTAAGAAAAGCTGAATTTGAAGCGGGAATTGCAAAAGGAATCGAAAAAGGAATCGAAGAAGAAAGGTTGAACTCGATCCGGAACATGATCGATATTGGAATTTCAAAGGAAATAATACTGGGCAGGTATTCAAAAGAAGAATATGAAAAGGCCGTTAATCACTAAAGGGAATCTGATCTATATTAAAAATTTGAAAAACTGATTTTTGTGAGTTGTTACTGAAAGTAACCTGAAAATATTGTATGAAATGTCAAAAAAATATTTTGTACTGGACAAATTGATCAGGACATGCTATTAATAAATTATCCATTAAGTTAAAACTTTTAATAAAGTAACGGACACAACAATATATGCCCTAACATATTTGTTGAATTGCAAAAAATGCACAGACTTCTGACTGGGAATACCCGGATAGAAGTGATTAAAAGGAGAAAAAATGGAAGATAAGATGTTATACAAAGACCCTAGCCAACCTGTAGAAGTACGTGTGGAAGATTTGCTTTCCAGAATGACACTGGAAGAGAAAGCTGCACAGCTGTGTGGAGATCTTGCAGCATCCTTTATTGTAGATGGAAAATTAAGCCATGAAGCTTTGAAAGAAAAATTTAAAGTTGGACATGGAAGAATTACACAGTATTCGCTTGTTGGTCTCGTGGATCCAAAACAGATTGCAGAGATCACCAATGAACTGCAGGATTTTTTTGTAAATGAAACCAGACTTGGTATACCGGTTGCTTTGCAGTCAGAAAATCTGTGTGGATACCCGGGAGCAGGCGGAACACTCTTCCCGGCACAGATTAATGTCGGAGCAACATGGGAGCCGGAACTGGCAGAAGAGATGAGTTCGATTATTGGTCAGGAATCAAGAGCAGTCGGAATTACATCTGCCATGAGCCCGGTAATTGACGTGTCCAGAGATCCGAGATGGGGACGCACTTATGAAACATATGGCGAGGATCAGTATCTGATCAGCCAGATGGGTATTCATTATGTCAGAGGCATGCAGAATCAGGGTGTCAGCTGCATTGCAAAGCATTTCCTGGGATATGCGGAGACACAGGCAGGTCTTAATACGGCTACTACCAGATTGAATGGCCGCGAACTGTATGAAGTATTTGCCACACCATTTGAGGCAGCTGACAAGGAAGCTGGTCTTGATGCAATGATGGCAAACTATGCCGAGATCGATGGACTTCCAGTAATTGATAATAAAAAAATAGCAAGAGATTTACTTCGTGATACCATGGGATTTGAAGGAATGCTCACTTCTGATGGAGCAGCAGTATTAAAAACATATAACTATTTTAAAGTTGCAAACAGTTATATGGAAGCAGGACTTCTTGCAAAGAAAGCAGGATGTGATACAGAAATCCCGGTTGGTGCGTCCTACCGTAATCTTCCGAATTACGTCAGAAGCGGAGAACTCGATGAAAAATTGATCGATGAATCAGTTAGAAGAATTCTTACAATAAAATTTAAACGTGGATTATTCGAAAATCCGTATTGTGAAATTGAAAAACTGGAAGATGCGATGAAAAATGAAGAAAAAGAAGGAGTCAGCAGAAAAATTGCACAGGATTCTCTCGTACTTCTTAAAAATGATGGTGTTCTTCCAATCAAAAAAGGAACAAAGATCGCAGTGATCGGACCGCATGCTGACAGTCTTCGTTATCCGGTAAGCGGATATACCTATCCGGCTTATATTGAGATGATGGATGCGGGAAGAAAGAACAGTGCAGCAGTGACATTCAACGGAATTGCAGATGAACAGGCAAAAGCAGAAAAAGAAAAGGCACCAAAGGGACCATTTGATACACTATTTGATATGCTTGATGAAGAAGATGTAAAAAAGCTGGATGATATGAATGGAGTTTTAAGAACACTTCATACCAGAAGCTTAAAAGAAGTGCTTTCAGACCGGTTTGAAACTGTATACGCAAAAGGATGCGATATTATTGGAACATCCGAAGAAGAATTTAAAGACGCAGTAAAAGCAGCCGAGCAGAGTGACGTAATAGTCATGGCATTAGGAGGAAACTGCGGATGGGTTAATGTAACCGGTGGTGAGGGAAAAGACCGTCAGTCATTGGAACTTCCGGGTGTTCAGGAAAAACTATTAGAGACAGTTGCTGCTACAGGAAAGCCTGTCGTACTTGTTTTATATGGACCGGGAATTTTTTCTGTTAACTGGGCAGCTGAAAATGCAGCTGGAATTATCCAGGCATGGATGCCGGGACCATTTGCAGGCGAAGCTGTAGGTAATGTTCTTGACGGAACTGCTAATCCGGGAGGCAAGCTGAATGTAACGATTCCTAGAAGTGCCGGACAGATACCGATTTTTTACAATCATAAAAATGGTTCGGGTTATGCATCCGGAGGCGATGCGACAAGTGCTACGATTTTTACTGGTGGATACACAGACGGACCGGGTACACCACTGTATCCATTTGGTTTTGGATTAAGTTATACAAAGTTTGAACTGGATCATTTCGAAATTGAAGAGACAGAGGTTCCGACTGATGGAAAAATCACCGTTTCCTGCACAATAAGCAATAAAGGATCTGTTGCCGGAGATGAAGTAGTACAGCTCTATCAGGCATTCCACGGAGCACATGTCGTAAGACCTAACAAACAGCTTGCAGGATTTAAACGAGTTCATTTAAATGCCGGAGAGACGAAGAAGATTACTTTCAATCTGGACACAGCACAGCTTGGATATTATGACGAAGAGATGCAGTTTGTTGTAGAACCGGGACAGCTTGATATCATGGTTGGTACATCTTCAGAAGATCTTCCATTCAAAGAGACAATTAACCTGACCGGCAAGAAAATTTGTATCGCTGGTAAGAGAAGTTATACCTGTGAAGTGGAAGAAAAATAAAATATGAAAAAAAGACCAAATATTATCATATTTAATCCGGATGAGATGCGCTATGATACGATGAGCCATATGGGAAATCCGGCGGCAAAGACTCCGTTTTTAGATGAGTTTGCAGAGAAGGATGCTGTTTCTTTCAGGAATGCATACTGCCAGAACAGCGTATGCGTGCCGAGCAGATGCAGTTTTTTTACCGGACTGTATCCACATGTTCACGGTCATCGTACAATGAGCAGTCTTCTTCATCCGGGTGAATCAAATCTATTTTCAGAATTAAAAGAAAATGGATACTATGTGTGGATGAATGACAGAAATGACCTGTTTGCCGGGCAGATCGAAGGATGGGCAGAGTCGAATGCAGATGAGATCTATTACTCTGGACAGGTAAAACCGGCACCACAGGCAGTAAGCAGACAAGGAGAACGAAACGCAGACGTATATTCGCACTTTAATGGGAAATTAGGAACGGATGAGTCCGGAAGAAATTATACATCAGATGATGAGGCTGTTGATGCAGCTATCGAAAAAATCAGAGGATGGGAAAAAGAGCAGCCTTTATGTATGTTTCTTGGGTTGAATTATCCACATGTTCCATACCAGATTGAAGAACCTTATTTTTCTGCGATTGACAGATCGAAATTGCCGGAACGTATCCGCTACGAGGACTGTATCGGAAAATCCAAAATGCTAGAGCTTATTCATGAGTATGAGCAAATGGAAGAATATTCAGAAACAGAATGGAATGAATTACGTGCGGTTTACCTGGCAATGTGCAAAAAGGTAGATGAGCAGTTTGATAAATTATGTCGGGAATTAAAAAAGGCTGGAATGTATGAGGATTCCCTGATTATTTTCTTAAGTGACCATGGCGATTATACAGGAGACTATAGTGTGACAGAAAAATCACAGAACAGCCTTGAAGACTGTGTTGTGAGAGTGCCGCTTCTTATAAAACCACCTGTATGGGAAACGACAGATCCCGGCATAAGTGAGGCTATGACTGAACTGGTAGACTTTTATGCAACAGTTATGGACTATGCTGATATAAAACCACAAAGAACACAATTCGGAATGAGTCTAAGACCTGTGATTGAAAACCGCAGGAATGAAAACAGAAAATATGTCTTCTGTGAAGGTGGCAGACTGCCGGAAGAAAAGCATTGTGACGAGTTTCATGTATCCGGTCCAAATGGACCGTCAGAGAAGTTCGCATATTGGCCTAAAATGAAAGCTCAGACGGATGATGAAGCCCATGCGAAAGCAACAATGATACGAAGCACGGAATTTAAATATGTAAGCCGTATTCTGGGATCAGATGAATTTTATGATCTCAGAAAAGACCCACAGGAAAAGCGTAATTGTATTCATGAAAAGTGTTATGAAACTGAAATTGCAAAGATGCAGATTGCACTTATGAAATGGATGCAGGCGACGGCTGATGTTGTTCCGTATGAACTTGACAGCCGTTTTACACCGGAAATGTTATGGAATAAGGTGAAAAGAATGTGTCCGAAGGGAAAAGAGGACGAAGTTCGGCAAAAAATTAAAAGCGGCGTTACATTAGGACAATTAATGATGTATATGCAGACGATAAGAACAGAGAAAACAGAATAATTTCTTTGAAACAGTAAAAGGTGTGATTTTGGTCACGCCTTTTATTGTTCTTAACAAAAAATATGAATAAACCATGCTGTCAAAATATCATACATTTTGATTACAATAATATGAAAATATGTTATGATACTAGCAGAGAATATACTGGATATTGAGCCGGTTGAGATGAAATAATAGGAAAAGGATATCAAAGTATGGCAGGGAAAAAGGGAAACAGTTTACTGGAAACAAGAAGACGCAACCGTGTCTTGATCAAAAATATGATATTTCGGATGGAGAATGCAAGAAGGACTGCGATAGCCGAAGAATTGGGATTAACACTTCCAACAATTACAACAAGTGTAAATGAAATGCTTTCAGAGGGAATTTTAGAAGAAATACCTATAACAGATGGACAGCTTGTAAATAACATGGGGAGACGTCCGAATGCAATCGCATTCCGTGCAGAAGCAGCATATGCGATTGGTGTGGAACTTGGTCCGTATGCAACAAGAGCAGTTCTGATGAATTTAAGAGGAGAGGTATTAGAACAGTCAGATTATGAAAGTCCTGCCGAAAACTATGAAGGGATGCTTGAAAAAATAACAAATATCATAAATGAAATGGTAGATAAGGCTGAAGGAAGAAATCTGCTTGGGGTAGGGGTAGGACTACCTGGATTTATTGACAGAGAAAAAGGTGTGATCCGGAGTAATCCAAGAAAAGACTGGATGGGAAAACCATTTGCCACAGATTTAGAGAAGCGAATCCATCTGCCGATACTGATCGATAATAATGTCAGACTCCGTGCTGTTGGACATGAGATGAGTATGCGTGGACAAAAACCGGATTCATTTGCGTACTTTTTTGTTTCAAGAGGTGTTGCATGTCCGTTAATGTTGAAAGATGATGTGGTTTCAGGATATACGGCCGGAGCGGGGGAAATCGGACACACGGTGATTTGTGTGGATAAAGAACTGAAATGTGTAGATGATCTGGGCAGCGAAGGAGCAATTTTCAGAAATTGCCAGGAGGCAATGTTAGGAGGCACGCTTCCGGAACTCAGAGAGCGCGTACAGAAAGATGGGATACTTCGGATGGATCAAATTCTTGAAGTACAGGAACAGGGGAATCTGGAAGTTAACTCAATTATTGAGCAGGCAATCGGATATCTTGGAATTGCTCTTGCAAATGTTGTGAATCTGATCAATCCTGGGTATGTGGTGGCTGATAGCTGCCTGTTTCAATCAGAAAAGAACAGAAAGCTATTATTGGAATCAGCAAAAAGCAAATTTTTTGGACTTAATGAAGAAGAGGTTCAGATTGAGTTTGCTCCGTTTGAGAAATTCCGCGGTGCGAAGGGTGCTGCATATTTTTTGATCCGTGAAAAGTTTTTAAATATTTAGTAGCATTCATTTATAAAACCAAATATTAATTAAAAGATTTAAGTAAATATTAACAAAATTAGTGTCTTATATTTAGTATAATTGTCAATTGATATCTATAATATATATTGTATAATACAATTATTAAAAGTTTTAACAAAGCAACGGATTTAAAAAGTACTTTTGGTAGGGCAGAAGTACTATTTTAAAACCAATATAATTAAAAGATTTAATTATCTAACGGAGGAGAAAATATGAAAACAAACAATCAGGAGAAGCCTAAGGCAAAGGAAGTGCATTACTGGTTATACAGTACAGGTAACTTTGCAAACAATATCATTTTTATGATGGTAGGTACCTATATTACATACTTTTATACCAATATTCTTGGAATCACACCTGCAATGGCAGGACTTGTATTTATGGTAGCAAGACTTGTTGATGCATTTACAGATCCGTTAATGGGAATTATTGTAGATAAAACGAATACCAAAATCGGTAAATACAGACCTTGGATTATCGCAGGAGCACCATTCCTTGGAATTATGTTTGTTTTACTTTTTACAGCACCGAATTTTTCAATGCCAGGAAAAGTAGCATATGCATTCGTTACATATATCATTTATTCCCTGGCATGGACCATTGTTCAGATCC
>ERZ808240.4854-NODE-4854-length-11440-cov-5.100395_pt1 | contig 11440 bp, 15 predicted proteins | sample MGYA00521084_ERZ808240 | MGnify/ENA primary metagenome ERZ808240 (study PRJEB31516, sample SAMN03275571) | gut metagenome | biome: mammalia-associated habitat; material: feces | host: Papio cynocephalus | place: Kenya | collected 2012-08-06 ... | reverse complement strand
CGCGTCAGCATCTACATGCCTCTATTCGCATTTAAAAGCCCTTCCTAGGCCTTTCCTTGCCCGGGTGGCCTTATCGTCCACCCGATACAAGAAAAGGCCCGTGCGGGCCTTTAAATCGATTTTGCTTAGCTCTTAGAAGCTGTAGCTATCAATGTACATCAGTGCTTCGAACAAGCCTGCCGCCTTTGCTAGGTAGTAGGTTCCAAGCTCTTTATTGCCTTTCTTTTCAAAGTCGCACCCCATTTGCCGGAAGGACTCAGCTGCGCTTTTGATGTTTTCGATAGCCACCACCGATACCTCTTTTATTGTTTTGCTTTCCATTTTTTAACCTCTTCAATAATAAGATTTGCGACAACATAGCCATGATTACCAATCGAAGCTATTTTCTTTTCGGCTTTTTCGCGTGATGCGTATGCTCTTTTAACTGCAAACTCATAATTTACGGTTGTCGCGAACCCTAACCCGCCGCGGTAGGGGTAGTAGTAGCAATTGTTTTTTATGCTGTAGATTAGATACTGCATCGGTGCCCGTCCTTTCTTAGCTTTAGGCTTTTCATCGGGCACCCCCATTTTCGTGGTTTCGTAATCATTAGTCAAGCAATTATTTTCAAAGTTTGTGCACCATGCACAAAAATTAAGCAGGCCGTTGCCTTGCTGCGCACCACCCCTTAGAATAGATTCACGGCGAAAGCCAAGGAAAGGCAAAAGATGAAAGGGATTTATTTGGCGTGGTACGCCTTCGGCGATAACATCACCTACGTTAAAGTGGTCGCATTGTCTCGGAAGCAGGCCGGCTACTTTTTCGGCCGGTGGCTGTCTAAGATTGTGGGCTCGGTCGACGACCTCGCGCCGCTGCCGGAATGCGTCGGCTCGGCGCCCGATTTCGCGCCGTTGGGGGCCGTATATGGTGAAAACGGAATTTGAGCCCGGCAAGTTCGAGATTTTCGAGAAAGAGGGGCCGCGCGTCCGCGTGCCCACTTTCGCGTTCGACACCGAAACATTGACCCTGTTGGACGGGCGAGTTTTGCCTGAGAAGACGCTGCGCGCCCGCTTAAAGCGAATGAAAACCGAAACGATAAGGAAAAGGCTATCAATCACCGTTTGGGCATGGCAGGCCTACGACGAGACAAACGGCTTTTACATGACCAATGATTTCGAGCGGTTCCTTGCCGAGTGCGGCCGGCGCGGGTATAAATTCGGATGGTGCTACAACGCCACTTTCGATTTCGCGCAAATAGACTACCAACTCCTAAGCGGCGGCAAGTGGCACCCCAAAACGCGCGGCGAGGGTGCCTACGACAAGGGCGAGGCATGGGCGTATGAGAGCATCCATAACGATATGGGGACGCGATACGCGTATAAGCTTTGGGCTCCATATCGGGCGGAAAACAGGCATACCCGCGTGCATGCCGTCGAGTTCCGCGACTTCATGAAATTCTTAGGCGGCGGCTTGCGCAAGGTCTTAGAAGACCTGCAAGTAACCGAGGCGGACGGGGTCACCCCAATACGAAAATTGACAATGGAGTACCAAGCGGCGGGCGATTGGCGGAACATGACCGACGGCGAATTAGCCTACTGCCGCAATGACGTGGCCGGTCTCTATTTCGCAGTCAAAAAGTTCGACAAAGTAATAGCTGAGCGCAGCGGCGGCGAGTGCCATATTTTCGGCAAAAAAACGAACCTGATGACGGCGGGCGGTTTTGCCAAGCGGCAATTGCTGCGGGCCATGTACCCCGCCAAGAAGGACAAAAAAGCCCGCCTTAAGGCCTATCAGGCCGAGCACCCCATAACCCCCGAGCAGGACGCCTTTTTGCGCGCCAAGCACCTCTACCGCGGCGGCATCTCCTACGTTAACCCCGCATATAAGGGAAAGGAAATAACCTTCCGGCTCATGTACCGGTACGACGTAAACAGCGAGTACCCCTACTCGATGGCACAAATACGTGACCTAGTCGGCGCCCCGCGCCGCGTGGCGGTCGACGCGTGGCTGTCGTGGCCCGATGCCGAACGCGAAAAGTGGGAATGCGCCTTTATGCTCTCCCGCGTCTCGGGCACGCTACGCCCGGGCATGCTCGGCGTTTGGTACAATCCATTTAAAAAAGACTACGTCGACGCCGTCCAAGAGGAGGGGCTTCACCTTATGTTTGAACGTGAGCTTAACGAGATGGAGGAATGGTACGACCTCGATTACAGCATAGACTACTGCATCCTTTGGCGGCGCGGCGATTATGCTTACCGACCCTTTGTTTTGCAAAACTACAAAAACAAAAGCGAGGCGAAAAACGACAGCGAGAAGAAAGAGGCTAAGCTCGAGCTCAACAGCAGCTACGGCAAGCTCTCGGAGCGGCTAACCCGCGGGACGGGACACTATGAAATGAACGAAAAAACGGGGGCGGTGCATTTCGTCCACGACGGCGAGGACATCGACGACGCTAGCCGCATGAACGTTGCCGTGGGCGCCCTAGTCACTGCCTTCGCCCGCTGCTACATCCTGTCCAAAATCCGCGAGATTTGCCCGACGCCGGCGAAGGATTTTGTATATATAGACACCGATAGCATCCACTGCTTTAACCCTTACGATGGATGCGACCCCAAACGATTGGGGGCGCTCAAGCTCGAAGCCACCTGCCCCGCGGTTAAGTACATAGCTCCGAAAACCTATTTGGACGTCGAGGAAATAAACACCGACGGCGGCGTGCCGTGGCGTGGCTTTGAAATCCACTCTAAGGGCGTGTCCATCGGCTCGGTTTTGGCGGATTTGAAGCGGCCCCAAAAGGGTAAGAGGAAAGGCCTGCCAACCCTGCCGCTGCTGTTCGCAAAAATGGCGTACGGGGCGAAATACCCCATTTTGATGGCCATGAACGTAAAGGGTGGCAAGGCGTTGGTGCCGTGCTACAAGTACTTGGCCCGGCCGGAAACGAACCCCGCTTTGGTTTTGAGCAACATGGAGCAAACGATGCTTGCCGAAAAATAGCGAAACTAGTATGATTGATGATAAGGAGGTTATCTTATGAAAATAAAAGGTAACAAAATATATGCCGTGTGGCTAGGTGAGCGGCTCGAGGCCGTCGGCACGACCGAAGAGGTTTGCGCCGCGCTGCGCATTACCCCGACCACCCTAGCCTATTACTGCTCCCCGTCGGCTAGGCGGCGCGAGCAGGACGAGGGGCGCGCCGTCCGGGTCGTCGGGTTCGAACCCGAGGCGCTAGAGGGACAGCTAGATGACTACTTAGCCGCGCAGTTGGCCGCCTACGAGCCCGGCACGCTCATGTCCGACGAGGCGGCCGCCGAGTACTGCCGGGGCGTGGTGTCGGGCCTGCAGTTGGCTCGCAACTACCTGCGGGCGTGGGCGGCGGCCATGAAGGAGTGGGAAAGCGATGAAGTACGCCAAGCCTTATAAAACGGTCATCAAGGGCGGCGAGCGGGTTCGCGTGAAGGTGCCGCGTTCGGAAGTCAAGCAAACAATCATGAAGGCGAACCGGTGGACGGAAGAGCAGTACCGCAAACAGGTTGATATCTTCAGGAACAGGCTGCGAGCCTACGAGGCATACAATGAGGCCCGCGGCCGCAAAGTGACCAAGCAAAGCCCCGTGACAATCCTCTACGCCCAAGCCAAGGCCAAGCAGCGCCACAAGGGCGCCTACACACCGTCGTCCGAGTTCCGCAAAATACAATCATTCAGCGCCTACTCAATCACCAAAGGGCGCGCGGTCGCCAAGGAGCGGGGCACGCGGGCTAGCCGGCGGCAGGACGCCGCGATACTCCAAAGCATCGGCGACCGGATGGGCAACTTCCTTGTCGCGCACGCCGAGGACGTCAACAAAATTCGCGACCGCTACGGCGACAATCCCGCATTGTACGAAAAGGCGCTAGGCGCCTATGCCGAGCAGGTGCACGCGAAGACGGACGAAGCGGGGAACGTCTCGGAAGACGACGGCGTGCCCATCGCGTGGGGCGAGGTCGCGGGCTCCCCCGACAGCGTCGAATTTGACTTTGAAGCGTTCGAAAACACGTTGTAAAATAGCAAGGCCGGCGGCCGGTTGCCTCCCTCGGTGCCTTTCCCGGGCGCAGCAATCCCGCCGGCGAAGAAAGGTAAGCATGGAAAAAACTCAATTCATCAATTTCTACGGCGTCCGCGAGGCAAAGAGCGGAAAGGGGGTTAACCTAATCTTCGTCGCCGGCGACGGCGACGGCAAGCGGTACTATTCCGCATTCGTCCCCCTCGCGGGGAAGAAAGAAGGCGCCAAAGCCTCCTTCACGCTCGCGGGCGATGGGCGCGGCTACATCAATCTCGCTGAGGTTTGGAAGCCGCTGCCTGAAAAGAGGGATGAGCCGAAGCCCGCCGAGGCGGAAGCCTTCGACCCCGACGACTGCCCCTTTTGATGCTAAGGCCCGCGGCCAACCCGCGCGGACGGCGGACAAGCCCGGAAGGCCCCGCCGCCTATGCCATCGCGGCCCGCGGCCCCGCGGAGGCCTATGCATACAAACGAGCGGCTCTAGGCAGCAACCTAGAGCCGTTTTTATTTAGCGGTATAATTCGCGCAAAGGAAGGCAAAGGATGAACGAGGAAGAAAACAAGCATGGAGAAAGCGAAGCCCCTGCCGCCGTAAGCGGCGAGGAAGAGCCCACCGAAGCCGAAGCGAGCGAGCCCGCGCCCGAGGCGGAAAGCCTAAGCATGATTAAAGCGGCGTTTGAGAGCAAGCTAGCCAAGGCCGAGGAAGAGGCGAGGAAGAGGGCCGAGGCGGCACAGGCCGCCTTGGCCGAGCGAGACGAGCTAATCGCCGAGCTGCTCGGCGACGAAGCGAAGGGGGCGCCCAAGACGGGCCCCATGGGCGACTTGTTCGCCCGAAACCAACGAATGAAAAAGAGGTATTGAAAATATGGCCGAAGTAAAAACAATCGACATCACCACCGCAGCGGGAAGCGATACCTTCCCGCTCAACGCCAACAAGTTCTTGGCTGCCGTCGAAACCATCGCGGCGCAAAACATCCGGGCCTGCCCGAACACCAACCGCATCGAAAACGGCTTTTACGATTATTCCGTGGAGTTCGGCGCGGTAATCGAGGAGGCTATTGTTAAATTGGCCGAAGGCGCGGCCTTCGCCCCCACCGCCGACGGGACGCAGCCCGACCTTTCCCCGAAGGACGCAAAACTTTTCATCAAGTACTTCAATAATTGGGACGCGCTGCAGTACAAAGTCACGAAACGCTACGACGAAATCACCAAAATCATCGCCCGCGGGGGCACCCCCGAGGAGGTCGCCGCCGCCATCGTCGGCAGCCTGACCGAGGGCGAGAGCTTCGCCGACTACGGGAAAATGCGCGCGGCCATCGAGGCCAAGGCCACCGCGGCCGACTGCTCCACCGCCCTCTTCGGCGGCAAGGTTCCCGCCAACATGAAGGGCGTGGCTTACGCCCTCCGCCAAATGTACAATGTTTGCAAGGCCACGAACGATAAGGGTGGGGTGCCCGCAAAGCAGGGCGTCGACCCGTCCCTTGTGCGCGTCGCCATCTCGGAAAAGGCCCTTAACTTGATGGACGTTACCGAGCTCGCCAACCTCTTCAATCTCTCAAAAGAAGAGCTCTTCGGCACCCTCGTCGTATTGCCCGAGGACGAAACCTACACCGGCGACAAAGTGCTTGTGTACGACGTCCGCGCGATGGGGCGCGGCACCCGCCTCTATGAGATGGCGACCGAAGACTTCCGCGGGCAGCGCTACGAGAATTTTTACCTCAACACCGACCGCTGCTACTTCGACAACGGGCTGTTCAAAGCGTTCGGTCTCGACATCTCGCAGGCCATGGCCACCGCCGAGGGGCAGCTGCTCGCCGCCAAGGGGAAGTAAGTAGATGGCCGAAAAATCCCTACCCCAAAAGGTTAAGGATTATTGCGGGGGTGACTGCCTAGCCGCCCCCGCTTTTTCGCCCATCGACGACGCCGCCGAATACCTTAACCTGCTAGCCAATGCCATAGACATCACCGACGGCGGCGAAAGCATCAACGCCAAAACGCAGCGGCGCATCAAATCGTTGCTGCTGAAAGACGGGGCAGCCGCCTATGAGCCCGTCACCAAAATGTGGTTCGCGGGAGCGCCCGCCGGCGGGGTGGACGGCGACGGCGACCCGCTGCGCATCCGGCTCACCGCCGCCAACGGGCGGACGTTCGCGCGTCGACCTATTTGGGGGAAAGACGAGCCCACGGCAGGCGGAGCGTACCTATTCCGCGCGCTGCCGCTAGGCGGCATCACCTTCGCCGATATGGTCGGGCAGGCGGTGGCCTTCATGCATCTTTGCGACGTCGGGGCAGCCCAAAACCTAGAGGCGGTCAAAACCCCATACATCGTTACATGCAAAAACCCCGAAATCGCGCTATCGATTAAGCAAGCTGTACAGGGAAAGCAGGGAGGGCAAGCCGCGCTAATCGTCTCGGATGAGCTCGGCGAGGCAATCAAGGGGCTGTCCATTGAAGTGCCATACCTCGCCGATAAGTTCGAGGAGTTCCGCGACCACAAGCGCGCCGAGCTGCTTACGAAAATGGGGGTGCTCACCGCCAACACCGAAAAGCGCGAGCGCGTCCAAAGCGCCGAGGTGAACGCAAAAATAGGGGAGGCGACCGACTACATCTACATGATGATTGATTACTTCAACAAACAGGCGGAGAGCTACGGCCTGCCGTTCGAGATGCATTACAATGGCAGCATGGAGGAGCTTTATACCGACGACGTCGACGACATAGAGGAGGACGCCCAAGCGGGCGCGCAAAACGATGATTGACTACAAAACGATTTTGAGCACCACCCAAGACAAGTTAACTTTGTTGCAATGGCTTAAAAAAGTGGAGGAGGCACTAAAAAGCGGCTCCGCCACGGCGGTTAAAGGGGTCACCGCCGCCGACGGAACCTTTAAAATCGAAATCGATTTTGCCGACGGCACTAGTTTGGTTTCCGAACCTATCGCCGCGGGCGGGTTGCCCGACGGGTATGCCGTTGATGCATCAGGCAACATCACTCTCAACGATGCTTTGCACGTGGCCAAAACGGGAGACGTCGAAGTAGGCAAGAATTTGGAGGTGGATGGAAATTTTACTAGCGTGGGCGGCGCATTCGTGGTGCGCGACGGATTGGTGCCTTTCCAATTGGGCGACATCGAAATCACCGCTGTAGGGCCCTTTATCGAAGCTAACGTTGCGACAATCACACCCGGCCAAGCGTCTCCCGCGCCCTCCCTAGGCTTTTGTTTTGCGGTTCTTGACACCGGGGAGCCCACTATAACTATTTATACTCCTGCCAAATTCGACGAAAGCAACAACGCTGTTTATACGTCCGCGGGTGACCCCGACGCAAGCGCCTATTTCGCAAAAATAGGGTGGCCTCTTGTGACGCGAAAGCCCGAATTTAACGATGATGGGACGATTAAAGACTATTACCTTGATAAAGGCTTGCAATTTGGTTCAAGCGATGGGGAACACATGACTGCCGCCGACATGATTAGCGGTATCGGGAGCATCGCAAAATATCAACACACCGTGACAATGACGGCATCCGGCGGAACGATTGATGTCCCTTGTGCAATCTCATTTACCGGCTACAGCTCCAAAAACACCCCGATTGACAGCTACCAAGACCTCACCGAGGTTTTCGGAGGCTGTTCGCTCGTAGCTAGCGGCGTGCTAGGGAGTGGCGATAATCAAAAAGTAGTTCGTCTCATTGATTTGCACGGAGGAACCATTTCGTCCGATTTCCTCATGGCTAACGAAAAATTAGGCGCCACACAATACCCTGTAGAGTTATCAATGTTCGGTAAATTAAGCTTCACTGATGATGTTTGTGTGCCGAAATAAGGGAGCTGCTCATGAACGATAATGCTAAAACAGTTTTGTCCTACGCGGGGGCGGGGCTATCCACCCTCGCGGGGGCGCTCTCGGTCAATGAGATTGCCCAAATTGTGTTGTTGATTGTCGGCATTTTGGGCGGCCTTGTGACCCTCGGGCTTAACATTTGGAAGGCCGTCGACAAATACAAAGAGGCCAAAAAGGACGGGGAAATCACGCCGGGCGAGCGGGAGGAAATCGACCGCGAAATCAAGGCCGCAATGGAGGAAATAGAGAAGCTCGCCGACGATGCGAAGCTGCTCAAAGACGAAATCGAGAAAGGGAAGAAGGAGGGGAAATAATGGCGCTTTACACCGAGACTTTCGCGGAATGGGTCGCCGGCGGCGGGGAATGGCCCGCCGAGTTCGGGCGATGGGGCGGCCTGCAGGAGGCCTTTTACGCGCGATATTGCGCGCGCGAACTAGGCTACGAGACCGAAGCACTTTTTGCCCTTAAGTTCGCCGCGATGGCAGCCGAGGCCATTCCCGAGTGGTTTGCCCGCCGCGTGGCTTTCGAAGAGGCCGAAGGCGATTATGAGAACCCCGTGAAAAAAACGACCTCGACGCTTGGAGCCACCCGTGGGACGTCTTCCGAGCTGCCCTTTTCCGGAGCCGAAGCCACCCCCTCGGTTGTAAGCAAAACCGACGAGGTGGTTAACACGGTCGAAAGCAGCGGGCTTACCCCCGCCGAGGTCGAGGCCAAGGCCGAGTTCTTAGGCAAAATCCGCGGGTTTGAAAGAGGATGCTTAGATGCCTTCGAGCCGCTATTTATGCAGGTATTCTAACTATGGCTGAAAACGAAATCAGGATTTACGGGGGCATCACACCCAACGGCGACGGCGACTATTATGTTTTCGACAACGTCAAAAAGTACCTAACCTTTTTGGAGGAATACAAAAAGGTTACCTTGCCGGTCAACAGCTATCGCCTCAATGACAACCTACTCATCATATCGACGACGGACACAAACATAGCGGTTTATGAGTTCACTTACGTTGCCGAGGTCTTCCCGGACAAACGCGACGCCATGCGCCCGACGGCCGCCCGCTTTTGGCGCGTGCAGCGCGTCGTCAAGCAATCGGGAAAAGCCTACTTGACGCTGCAGCCGGACTACTTCGCAAATGGCATAGATAAGGCATCATTTGATTACCTAAGAGCCCTGCGCTCCAATGTGTTTTTGGGTGAGGATGTCCCGATGTTCTACGATGACCCGGCAAAAGTGGACAATGTTTATTACAAAACGCTCGCCCCTGCCGAGTTCGCGGAAGGCGATTGCTACATCGTGCTCCTTGTGGCTCTCGAGACGTGGAAGAGCAGCGCGGCGGGTCAAAGCAATAATACGACGGCAAACATGCTTTTTGCGTTCGATTTGAGCGCGTTGAGCACCACGCACGAATACGGTAAAGGAACGATATTGCAAGCCGTGGAGAACGCGGGCACGCTTTACCAATGGAAAACGGGCACAGGCATTTTCGAGACTTTTTTAGATGCCAAAACGCTGCGGGCTTGGATTGTCCCAAAGGCATGGATGCCGCAATTGGTTAATCTCGGACAGGGGGACGCCGAATTTACCTTTCGAGACCTTGGGGCTTCGTCGGATATGACTATCCGAACAGGCAGCTATGGCGGGGTGGTGCGTCCGGGATGCCTTGATGTTGTTTTGTCAACGGGGTTAACCGCCGATGAATTGGCGGCAAATAAGATTTTTGCAGGCACCGCAACGCATTTGATAGAGCTGCCGCGGCTCGCGCGGCGGGATACCGTAACCTTCCGTGTCAAAACGGGCACGGGCGGCATTAAGGTGTTACTGCTAGATAACGGCACGGAAACCGACATTACCGACGCCTTCGAAGTCTATCTAAGCAGCGACGAAAACGTGCAAACGTATTCGCAGCAAATTGCGAATGCCGTTCGATTTTTGGGCACTGCGGGACTGTCCGCGGGCAAAGCCTATGCCAAGCATGGAGGGGTTGGCGCCTTGGGCAGCCTAATAGGGTCATATCTTGACGGTTGGGCCGTCAATGCCAACACGCAGGCAAGCGACAAGCAGGGACATGGCGATGCGCTAAACACCTATTTTGAGCTAGTCACGAAGCCTAACGCCACATATCCGGACAGGACGGATTTTAATCTAAAGTTGCGGTACCCGCTGCAGTTGGGGCTCGCGCGCGAATGGGGGGGATTTTACAACCGCGTGACCTTCCGCGGAGCCTCCACCGATTACCTCCTAGACGTCGGGGATAGCGCCTACACCGCTCTTAAAAGCGTTGCGGAATGTTCCGGCTTGGTGAGCGGGCGGCCCGAAAGCACCTTTTTACACGCCGATTGCGCCGTTCTCGGCCTGCCCGAAGCCGAGCGGCTAGCCATCCAAGCAGCTCTTGCAAAAGGGATGTGGTACAAATGCATCGAGTGACCGCGGAGCACTACGGGGATACGCAGGGTTTGCTTGTCCTCTCGTATGGGGCGATTATCACCCTTGTTATTTCAAACAGGAACTACGGCAAAACGTGGGCCTTCAAGCGCCGCGGCGTCCGCCGCTTCCTTAAGCATGGCAAAAAAACATTGTGGCTGCGCGTTTTCCGGAAAGAGGCGAAGGAGGCGGCGGCCTCTTTCTTTTCGTCGGCCGACCTGCGAGCCTATTGCGGCGTGGTGTGGTACGATAAAAAGACAGGCAAGGGCAATTTGCGCCGCGCGGGCAATGCCTACGAAATTCGCCGCGGCGAGCGGTGGGAGTGGGCGTTTAAAATTATGCCGCTGTGCGACGCCGACGCCATCCGCAGCGCCGATGACGCAAAATTAGACACAATTGTAATTGATGAGTTTATGAAGACCCCCGCGGCGCTGCGCCGCTACCGCGGCAACTTCATGGACGACGTCACGGACATTTTCTTTTCTAGCAAGCGAGAGCACGAGCTGCGGTTAATCATGCTCGGGAATAAAGAGGCCTACCACAATCCCGTTTTAAGTTACTTCCATATCGCCCCGCCGCCCGAGGCATGGGAAGGCATCCGCGCCTATCGGGGCGGCAGCCTTGTTTTGCAGCAAATAAACAATGCACAGGTTCCTTCTTGTTTCGAAAACAAGGTTCAGGCGTTGTTTTCGGGCACGCGGTACGGCGCCTATGTCTACGATGGGCGTGTCAAAGGCACGGCGGCGCCTAGGACAAGGAAAAGCCCGGCGGAAGCGATGCTTTACGCGCAAATAGATTTTGACGGTGCGGCGTTCACCATCCGCGCCTATCAAGGATGCTACTTTGTAGTCAAGCAAATAGACAAGGGGCGGCCCGTGTTCGCCACGGGCGACAGCAGGAAGTGGCCGCGGCAGCTGCGGCTGTCCAACAGGTCGAAAAAGCTTTTTACGGCGTTTTACGATGCCGCGCAGGCGGGGCGGGTGTATTTCGCGTCGCCCGCCCTTGCCGAGGCGGCGGCGCCGTTTTTCGCGTTTTTGGGCCTGCGGTGATGCATGGCCTAGAAGTCGTTTAAAGGCCCGTACGGGCCTTTTCTTTATGTGGACGGGTATTTTATCGTCCGTAGGCCAAACGAGGCTGTACGGGCCGTTTATGGGCCTTGCAG
>ERZ808240.4853-NODE-4853-length-11442-cov-4.212435_pt1 | contig 11442 bp, 11 predicted proteins | sample MGYA00521084_ERZ808240 | MGnify/ENA primary metagenome ERZ808240 (study PRJEB31516, sample SAMN03275571) | gut metagenome | biome: mammalia-associated habitat; material: feces | host: Papio cynocephalus | place: Kenya | collected 2012-08-06 ... | reverse complement strand
GGCGGCGTCCTTGGCGCGGATGGCGTCGATCTCGCTGGCCAGCTCCGCAAAGTCCACCAGAATGGTGACCTTGTCACCGGCCACGCGGGCCAGTCCATCGCCGACGGCCAGCACCTTCGTCTCACCGTTCACGGTGAAACGCAGCTCACCGGCGCTGACGGCGTACACCGTGGGCACATGGTCGGCCAGGATGCCGACCATGCCGTCGATGGTGGTGAACACCAGCGACTCACAGGGCCCGGTGTAGAAGTCGCGGCGGATGGCGGAGATCCGCAGATTGAATGTTTTCATGCCGCTTCCTCCCTTGCCGCTCAGTTCTGGGCGGCGAGGGTCTCCGCCTTCTTCTTGACGTCCTCGATGGTGCCCACATTAAAGAAGGCCAGCTCGGGGTATTCGTCCATCTCGCCGTTGATGATGGCCTTGAAGCCGGCCACCGTGTCCTCCACGGGGACATAAACGCCCTTGACGCCGGTGAAGTTCTCCGCCACATGGAAAGGCTGGGACAGGAAACGCTGGATCTTACGGGCGCGGCTGACGGTCAGCTTATCGTCCTCGTCCAATTCCTCCATGCCCAGAATGGCGATGATGTCTTGCAGCTCCTCATAGCGCTGGAGGACGGCCTGCACCTGACGGGCCACGTTGTAGTGCTCCTCACCCACCACGTCGGCCTCCAGAATGCGGGAGGTGGACTCCAGAGGATCAACGGCGGGGTACAGGCCCTGCTCGGCGATCTTACGGCTCAGAACGGTGGTTGCATCCAGATGGGCGAAGGTGGCGGCAGGAGCCGGGTCGGTCAGGTCGTCAGCGGGGACGTAGACGGCCTGCACAGAGGTGATAGAGCCGTTCTTCGTGGATGCGATGCGCTCCTGCAGCTCGCCCATTTCGTTGGCCAGGGTGGGCTGATAACCCACGGCGGAAGGCATACGGCCCAGCAGAGCGGAGACCTCGCTGCCTGCCTGCAGATAACGGAAGATGTTATCAATGAACAGCAGCACGTCCTGATGCTGCTGGTCGCGGAAGTATTCCGCCATGGTCAGACCGCTCATAGCCACGCGCATACGGGCTCCGGGGGGCTCGTTCATCTGACCGAAGACCAGCGCGGTCTTTTTGATAACGCCGGACTCGTTCATCTCGGTCCAGAGGTCGTTGCCCTCGCGGGTACGCTCTCCGACGCCGGTGAAGATGGAATAACCGCCGTGCTCCTGAGCCACGTTGGTGATCAGCTCCTGGATCAGCACGGTCTTGCCGACGCCGGCGCCGCCGAACAGGCCGATCTTACCGCCCTTGGCGTAAGGGCAGAGCAGGTCGATGACCTTGATGCCGGTCTCCAGGATCTCCACAGCGGGGCTCTGGTCGGCAAAGGACGGGGGATCACGATGGATGGGCCAGCGCTCACAGTCCTCGGGGAACTCTGCGCCGCCGTCGATCGTCTCGCCCAACACATTAAACATACGCCCCAGGGTCTCGGGGCCGACGGGCACACTGATGGCGCTGCCGGTGGCAGTGACGATCATATCCCGCGCCAGACCTTCCGCAGCATCCAGCAGAATGCAGCGGACGGTGCGGCCGCCCATGTGCTTGGCCACTTCCATGACCAGCTTTTTGCCCTCTACCTCAACGGTCAGGGCCTCTTTGATCCGGGGGAGGTAGTCGCCGTCAAAGACGACATCGACCACAGGTCCAACGACCTGTGAGATCTTTCCTTGTTTCATCTGTACCTCCATCACGCGCCTTGCGGCGCGAACAAATTGGAATTAAGCGCACGCTTTTCGTGCGCCGCCGCCCCGACCCGGCGAACGGATCGAAACGGATGCGTGTCAGCTCTGCTCCTGTGCTGCCGCGCCGCTGACCACCTCGATGATCTCAGTGGTGATGGCGGCCTGACGGATGCGGTTATACTGCAGCGAGAGCTGGCTGACGATCTCCTTGCCGTTTTCGGTGGCGCTGTCCATGGCGCTCATACGGGCATTCTGCTCGGAGGCATAGGACTCCACCATGGTGCCGTAGAGCATACCCTTGACGTAGTTGGGCACCACCTTGCGCAGCACCTCGGAGGGGGAGGGGTCAAAGTTTTCAATGTAGGTTTCCGTCTCGTCCACCTGAGTGTCCGGGAACATATTGCCCTTCAGGGGCAGCAGCTGGATGAGTTCCGTCTCAGAGGTCATGGCGTTCACCATCTTGGTGTACACCACATGGACGGCGTCCAGCTCACCCTTCAGGAACAGGTCAATGACATGGTTGGCCAGATTGCGGGCCAGCCAGACAGAGGGCACACCTGCGGAGAAGCAGTAGTCCTGATCCATCTGGAAGCGAAGCTCCGGATGGCGGGCAAAGTAGTTCCGGCCGGACTGGCCGATGCAGAAGATGACGTCATTGTCCGACTTCTTCAGCTCCGTCTCCGCTACCTTGCAGACGTTGTGGTTGTATGCGCCGGCAAGGCCGCGGTCGGAGGTAATGATGATGTAGCCGTGGCGGACCTGATCGTCCGGGATGCTCCGGTCAGTGGCGAAGAAACGCTCGTTGTTCAGATCCGTGTGGAGGATGATCTTGGAGATCGCCCGCTGGAGGGAGGCAAAGTAGGGTTCCGTCTCCGCCAGCGTTTTGCGGGCCTTCTTCAGCTTGGAAGAGGCCATCAGATACATGGCGTTGGTGATCTTCATGGTCTTCTGCACGCTGGTGATCCGGTTGCGGATGTCTCTCATGCTTTCCATGAAATCACCTGCTCTTAAACTGCTTGACTGCGCTCAGCACCTGTTCCTTCAGCTCGTCGGAGAGCTTGCCGGTATCGGTGATCTCGGAGACGATCTCGGGGTGCTCGGTCTCCATGAAGTTCATCAGATCGTCCTTGAAGGCCTCCATCTTGTCGGCCCCCACGTCCACCAGCAGCTTTTCGTTGGCGGCGCAGAGCAGAATGACCTGCTTGGCCACGCTCATGGGGTGATAGAGGGGCTGCTTCAGCAGCAGATACAGGCTGCGGCCATAATCCAGCATACTGCGGGTGGCATCATCCAGATCAGAGCTGAACTGGGTGAAGGACTCCATCTCGCGGTACTGGGACAGGTCGATACGCAGGGTACCGGCCACCGTCTTCATGGCCTTGGTCTGGGCCTTGCCGCCGACACGGGACACGGACAGACCTACGTTGACGGCGGGACGCTGACCGGAGTGGAACAGATCGCTCTCCAGGAAGATCTGACCGTCGGTGATGGAGATGACGTTGGTGGGGATGTAAGCGGACACGTCGCCGGCCTGGGTCTCAATGATGGGCAGAGCCGTCATGGAGCCGCCGCCGTACTTCTCGTCCCGGCGGCAGGCGCGCTCCAGCAGACGGGAGTGCAGATAGAACACGTCGCCAGGATAAGCCTCACGTCCTGGGGGGCGCTTGAGCAGCAGAGAAATTGCACGGTAGGCCTGAGCGTGCTTACTCAGATCATCATAGATGATAAGCACATCTTTGCCCTCGTCCATAAAGTGCTCACCGATGGCGGCGCCGGAGTAGGGAGCAATATACTGAAGGGTGGCGGGGTCAGACGCGGTGGCAGAGACCACGATGGAGTAGTCCATGGCGCCGTGGGTCTTGAGGGTGTTGACGATCTGCGCAATCGTGGAGGCCTTCTGGCCAATGGCCACATAGATGCAGATGACGCCGTTGCCCTTCTGGTTCAGGATGGTGTCCACGGCCAGAGCGGTCTTACCGGTCTGACGGTCGCCGATGATCAGCTCACGCTGGCCGCGGCCGATGGGGAACATAGAGTCGATGGCCAGAATACCGGTCTGCAGAGGCTGGTTGACCTCCTTACGGGTGATGACGCCGGGGGCCTTGTGCTCGATGGGCCGATAGTCGTCGGCTTTGATCTCGCCCTTGCCGTCGATGGGAGCGCCCAGCGCATCCACCACGCGGCCCAGCATATTGTCGCCAACGCCGATGCCGGCGCGCTTGCCGGTGCGGACGACGCGGCTGCCTTCCTTGATCTCGACATCGCTGCCGAACAGAATGACGCCGATGCTGTCGGTGCGCACATCCTGCACCATGCCCTTGACACCGGAGTCAAAAATAACGATCTCGCCGTAAGCGGCGTGGTCAATGCCGTCGATGCGGGCGATGCCGTCGCCCACGGACTGGACAGTGCCGATCTCCTGGAACTCGGCGTTCAGGTCGAAGTCCTCGATCTCCGCCTTCAGGATGGAAATGATGCCCTTTTCGCTGGCGGTCTTGACCGTGCTCAGACGCTGCTGGAGCTGAGCCAGACGGCCCTGAGCGCTCCAGTCATACTCCTCGTTGCCGGCAGTCAGCTTGAAGCCGCTGACCAGCGTGGGATCTTCCTTCATCTCAAAGACGACGCCCTCTTCACCGTACCGGTGGGTGACAAACTGCTTGATGCCGTCCAGCTGCTCCTCAGTGGGAGCGGTGACGTAGCGCAGCGTGACATAGAGGTCACCCTTGCGCTTCTGGGACAGGGCGTGATAGAGGTCATTGACCTCCTCCAGCAGCCCCAGCTGATCTTCCGTGCACATCAGCTTCAGCAGATCGCGGGCATCCAGGGGGATGATGCGATCAATGATGTCCATTTTGTGATCCATCGGAAGGGTGGGATCACACAGCTGCTCGCGCAGCACGGGCACATCATGGAAAATGGCGATGGTGTCCGTCAGGGCGGTCAGGGGGATCTGAAGGCCGAGGCACTGCTCGGCGTAGTCTTTGGCGGACTTACTCATTCGTATCCCCCGCCTTCTTCAGGAACTCGTCGTAGAGATCGCTGTCTCCGCCGACGGGAACACCGGCCACCTTGGCGGTGGCGGCGACGATGATCTCGGTGATCTCGCTGTTGGCCTGCCGGATGATCTCATCCTTCCGGGCCTGGCCCTCGGTCTCTGCCTCGCGCACAATGCTGTCAGCGCGGCTCTTGGCCTCCTCGACAATGCGGGTGCCCTCGGTCTGGGCACGCTTCTTGGCCTCCGCCACGGCGGCGGCCTTCTCCTGCTCAATGCCGGCCATGGATGCCTTGTGCTCCTCGACCAGCGCCTCGGCCTCTTCTTTGGCCTTGGCGGCATCGGTCAGCATGGAGTCGGCCTGAGCCTGACGCTCATCCAAAATCTTGTGAATGGGCTTCCAGAGGAAAATACGGACAGCAGCGCAGAGAACAAGGACATTGATGACCGTGAAGATCAGGTTAATATCAATTCTTAGCACCTTTGTTACCTGCTTTCTTTGTGCCCCGCGCAATGCGGGGAAACGAGGTGGATTAGAGGACGAACAGGATCATCAGGCCGATGACGAAACCGTAGATAGCGGTAGCCTCAGCCAGAGCGCAGCCCAGAATCATGGTGCTGTTGATCTTGCCGGAGGCCTCGGGCTGACGGGCGATAGCGTCGCAGGCGTGAGCGGTGGCGATGCCGATGCCGATGCCAGCGCCCATGCAGCAGAGAACGGCGATGCCGGCGCCAATGGCCAGAATAGTACCAGTCATAATAATAATCTCCTTTTACTTATGTTTGGTTTTGCGGTTTTGGCCGGATCAGCTCTCGCTGATCTCCGTGGCCTCCTTGATGTACATACCGGTCAGGCAGACGAAAACGTAGGCCTGAAGCAGACCGTCGAAGAAGTCAAAGTACAGACTTGCCACGGCGGGGATCACTGCCTTGGTGACGTGATCGAGGATCTCCATGATGACGAAGGCGCCCAGCACGTTGCCGAACAGTCGCATACACAGAGACAGGGGGCGGGTGAAGATGTCCAGGATGTTGAACGGGGCGACGATGGGGGTGGGCTCAATGAAGGAGTGCAGCCACCCGCCGGGGCCCTTGGCCCGGATGCCGGAGACCTCCACCAGAATAATGCTCATCACGGCCAGAGCGCCGGTGACGATCAGACTCTTCGTGGGAGGCTTGAAGCCGAACACGCCGATGATGTTGGCAAAGCCGAGGTAGAGCAGCACGGTGACCAGATAGGGGACGTAGTCTTTGCCGCCCTCGCCAACGATATTGCCGACCATGCTCTCCAGCTTTGTCACGATGAACTCTGCGGCGGCCTGCCGCTTGGAGATGTGATCCACTTTCAGGTTGCTGCCCAGAATGATGCACAGCAGAATGATGACTGCCATGACCACCCAGCTGACTGCGGTGGATTCCGAGATGCCGATGCCCTTCCCGATGGGAATGGTGAATACGGTATCATCGACCAGTTCTTCCTTCAGAAAATCTGCAAGACTCATTTACAAGACTCACTTCCTTTCTACTCGCCGGCTTCAGGAGCCGGACTTGGGGGATTTATCTGCGGCGCTTGTTGTGCAGCACCACCAGCGTCATGCCGGCGGCGAACGCCAGCACCGTGATGATGACGGCGGACACAATGGCAGCGGCCATATGATGCGTGAGCTTCCAGATCACGCCTGCGGCCAGAATGCCGACGCCGTTGCCTCCACAGATGATCAGGACGACCAGCAGCACAAACAGCAACTGACCAGATCCCTGGCCGCCTTCGCGGTGTTCGGGATCGGATTTGACGTTGTCCTCCACGGGTCACACTCCTTCCTCTCTGCCGGGGCAGAATGCGAAGCAACGAAAATAGACACCTTGTTGCTTTGCACCTATTTTAGCACCAAAAAACAAAAAATCAAATGGAATTTGTTTATATGATGCGGTGAAAATAGATGAAAAAATAAAAGGGATCTGAGAAAAAATTGTGTATATTAAGCACTGATTTCCTGCAGAGATCAGTTGCTTCGCATTGCTGAAAAAAATAACCGGCGTAAAAAGTTCCGTTTTCCGCCGGTTCGGAATGTTCGACGCAATTTTTTTGGAAAACCTTATATTAAATAGGTATACAAAAGAAATTTGCGCAAAACGCCGAAAGGGGACGGAAGGACACCGTGCCTGTTGTACAAAAAGGGGAGAGATAAGTAAAATGTATTGTTTTCATGCGTGCCATGTGAAAAGAATATATCAGTGCACACAGCCCACGGGAAACAGGCGGCGGAACAGCGTGCGCACCAGCGGGCCGGCGACGAGCAGTTGGAAGGGCAGGGCCATGATGAAGTTGCGGGGGATGTTGATGAGCCAGTTCAGCAGCAGCCGATCCCACGCGCCGGAGCGGACGCAGCCCTCAACGGCGCCGTAAAAGCTCATGAAGAACACCATGCATACCACCATAGAGCAGGAGATGGCGAGCACTTTCTTCGTGTCACTGCTCTCGGGCGTGACCAGAAAGCGGAAGGCGAAGCCCTTGGCCAGTCGGGACACCAGGAACCAGTCCAGGCACATGGCGCAGATGCAGGCCAGCGGGAAGCCCAGCCAGCCCTCGCTGAATACGGCGGTATGCACTCCGCCCATCTGGATGGCGACGTTGTAGAAACTCATCCAGAGCACCATGGTGAAGCACATCATGACGGTGTAGATCAGACTTTCTCTCTTGTTATGCGGCATAATTGAAAACCTCCATAGAATAAAATGAATTTCGGCGGGAAAAACAGAAACCGGCGGTGCCGTCCGAACGAAAACTCGTTGCGACTGACACCGCCGGTGTGACTCTAAACTGCGTTTATCCCTGCTTCGTGCCTTTATTCTAGCATAGAGCTCTGGCGCACATAAGAGAAAAATGCGCTGGCGGCGTAAAATCGGCCACCTGCCCGAAAAAGCGGCGTAAAGCCGGCAAAGCTCTGCGCAAAGGTGCACAAAGGGAGCAGGTGCAGAGGAATAACGCGCATTTCGTCCTGCGTTTGCGGCAAAATGTCCATTTGACGGACTAAAGCGGGAAACCGGCGTTGCATTTTACGGAGGAACACACTATAATAAAATCTATCTGATATCGCCTTCTGCCGTGGCGGGGCGAGATATTTTAAGGAGGAACTGAAACGCATGGAACAGCTGCTTCGTTTGATAGAAGCCGACTGCACGCTGACGCATAAGCAGTTGGCGGCAATGACCGGCGCAAGTGAGGAAAAGGTGGACGCAGAGGTCAAGCGTCTGGAGGAGAATGGCACCATCGTCGGCTACAAGGCCGTGGTGGACTGGGACAAGACCGAGCGCGAGGCGGTCACCGCCCTGATCGAGGTCAAGGTGGAGCCCCAGCTGGGCGACGGTTTCGACCGGGTGGCCGAGCGGATCTACCAGTATGAAGAGGTGGAGTCCTGCTATCTGATGAGCGGCGACTTCGACATGACCGTCATCATCTCCGGCCGCACCCTGCGGGAGGTGGCCAATTTCGTCACCCAGAAGCTGTCCACCATCGACGCGGTGCAGTCCACCGCCACCCACTTCATCCTGAAGAAGTATAAGGAGAATCACCTGATCTTCAACAAGGAGAAGGAGAAGGAAGAGGGGTTCTGTTTCGTATGATCGACTATTCCACTGTTCTGAATCAGCGCATTCAGGCGGTGCCCCCCTCCGCGATCCGCAAGTTCTTCGATATTCTGGAGGAGATGCCTGACGCCATCTCTCTGGGCATCGGTGAGCCGGACTTTGTCACCCCGTGGCACATCCGCAATGCGGGCATCCGCTCCCTGGAGAAGGGTCGCACCAAATACACCCCCAACCGGGGCCTTTCGGAGCTGCGCCGGCAGATCTCCTTCTATATGAACCGGCGCTTCCACCTGAGCTATGATCCCATGAGTCAGATCATCGTCACCGTGGGCGGCAGTGAGGGCCTTGACCTGGCCCTGCGCTGCTGCATTGAGCCCGGCGACGAGGTCATTATCCCCACCCCGTCCTTTGTCTGCTATGGCCCGCTGACCAGCATGAGCTTGGGCACGCCCGTCTTTGTGGAGACGAAGGCGGAGAACGAGTTCCGCTTGACGGCCGAGGAGCTGAAGGCGGCCATCACCCCCAAGACCAAGGCGCTGGTGCTGCCCTACCCCTGCAATCCCACCGGCGGCATCATGGAGCGCAGTGATCTGGAGGCCATCGCCGAGGTGCTGGAGAGCAGGAATATTCTAGTCATCTCCGACGAGATTTACGCCGAGCTGACCTACGGCGACGAACACCACGTCTCCATCGCCGAGATCCCCGGTATGTATGAGCGCACCATCGTGGTCAACGGCTTTTCCAAGGCCTACTCCATGACCGGCTGGCGCATGGGCTACCTCTGCGGCCCCCGGGAGCTGGTGAGTCAGATCATCAAGCTGCACCAGTACGGCATCATGTCCGCCCCGACCATGAGCCAGTACGCCGCCATTGAGGCCATGCAGTACGGCGATGAGGACATCGCCGCCATGCGGGAGGAGTACGACGGCCGCCGCCGCTTCCTGCTGGACGGCTTCCGCTCCATCGGTCTGGAGTGCTTCGAGCCCAAGGGGGCCTTCTATATGTTCCCCAGCATCCAGTCCACCGGCATGGACAGCGACACCTTCTGCACAAAATTCCTGGAGGCGGAGCACGTCGCCGTTATTCCCGGCAGCGCCTTCGGCCCTGGCGGCGAGGGCTTCTTCCGGGCCTGCTACGCCGCGTCCATCCACGACCTTTCTACCGCACTGGAGCGGATGGAGCACTTTATCAAGCACCGCTGAGCATTTTATACCGCCGCAAAGGAGAGATAAAAATGGTTATTACCTGTCTGGACATGGAGGGCGTTCTGGTTTCCGAGATCTGGATCGCCTTCGCCGAGGCCACCGGCATTCCCGAGCTGAAGCGCACCACCCGGGACGAGCCCGACTACGATAAGCTGATGAATTACCGGCTGGAGATCCTGAAGGAGCACCATCTGGGCCTGAAGGAGATCCAGGACGTGATCGCCACCATTGACCCGCTGCCCGGCGCGAAGGAGTTTCTGGACGAGCTGCGCAGGGACTGCCAGGTCATCATCCTGAGCGACACTTTCGAGCAGTTTGCCAAGCCCCTGATGGCCAAGCTGGGCTGGCCCACCCTGTTCTGCAACAGTCTGGAGGTCGCCGAGGACGGCACCATCACCGGCTACAAGATGCGCTGCGAAAAGAGCAAGCTGACCACCGTCAAGGCGCTCCAGTCCATCGGGTTTGAGACCATCGCCAGCGGTGACAGCTATAATGATCTGGGCATGATCCAGGCCAGCAAGGCGGGCTTCCTGTTCCGCAGCACCGAGCAGATCCGCAAGGATCACCCGGAGCTGGCCGCTTACGAGGAGTTCGACGACCTGCTGGCCGCCATCCGGGCTGCCCTGTAAGAAGAAAACAGAAAAAACGCTGAACCGGCGGGAGCACTGCGCCGGTGAGAGCCCCTCATACCGTGTTCACTTATGCGGCGTGGGGGGCTCTCGGCACAAAGAGAAATGGAGCGTGTGGATAATATGAACGAACCTTGGAGCCACCTGGGCTTCGACCCGGCGGATGTGCTGCTGCCCAAAAAAGAGGATGTAGATCTGACCAAGTGGAGTGTGGTCGCCTGCGACCAGTATACCTCTGAGCCGGAATACTGGCAGCGGGTGGAGCAGACCGTGGGGGATGCTCCCTCTGCTCTGAAGCTCATCCTGCCGGAGCAGAAGCTGTCCGACGGGCACACGGAGGAGCACATCGCCGCCATCAACGCGGAGATGGTGCGCTATCTGGAGCAGGATCTGTTCCGCGTCCTGCCGGACAGCCTCATCTATGTGGAGCGGCGGCTGAACAACGGCGCACTGCGCCGGGGCATCGTGGGCCAGATCGACCTGGAGGATTACGACTATACTCCCGGCGCATCCACCCTGATCCGGGCCACCGAGCGCACGGTGCTCTCCCGCATCCCGCCCCGGGTGGCGGTGCGACGGGGTGCGGCGCTGGAGCTGCCCCATGTGATGCTGCTGGTGGACGACCCGGACTGCTCTGCCATTGAGCCGCTGACCGCCGAGACCGACCAGATGGAGGAGATCTACGACTTTGACCTGATGGAGCAGGGCGGCCACATCACCGGCTACCTCATGGGGGAGGAGCAGATGTTTGAACTGGCCTCTGCGCTGAGCGTGCTGGCCGATCAGGGCGAATTTGAGCGCCGCTATGACGCGGAGGGGAAACCCCTTCTGCTCTTTGCCGTGGGCGACGGCAACCACTCACTCGCCTCTGCCAAGGCCAATTATGAGGAGAAGAAGGGCACGCCCGAGGCGGAGAAGGCCCGCTATGCGCTGGTGGAGCTGGTGAATCTGCACGACGAGTCGCTGGAGTTCGAGCCCATCCACCGGGTGTGCTTCGGCGTGGACGGCGCGGCCATGCGGGACGCTCTGCTGGCGCGCTATCCCGGCGCCCACACCGGAGCCGGCCGGGGCCAGCAGTTTGAGATGCTCTGCGATGGGGAAAAGACCACCATCACCGTCCCGGACGCGCCCAGCCAGCTGGCAGTGGGCACGCTGCAGGCATTTCTGGACGACTATCTGCCCACGGTGAACGGCACGGTGGACTATATCCACGGCGCCGACGTGGTGGAGCGGCTGTGTGCTCAGTCGCACACCGTCGGCTTCCTCCTACCCGCCATGGGCAAGGACGAGCTGTTCCCCACCGTCGTCCA
>ERZ808240.4850-NODE-4850-length-11444-cov-6.925981_pt1 | contig 11444 bp, 9 predicted proteins | sample MGYA00521084_ERZ808240 | MGnify/ENA primary metagenome ERZ808240 (study PRJEB31516, sample SAMN03275571) | gut metagenome | biome: mammalia-associated habitat; material: feces | host: Papio cynocephalus | place: Kenya | collected 2012-08-06 ... | reverse complement strand
AGAAACCAAAAAGTTTGTTTTCTTTTTTGCTCTTCTCTCACCTTGCACTATCTTTGCACACTGAAAGCAGAATTGTGTAAATTAAAAACTATGTCCATCACCAAAACGCGCCAAAAACTAATAGAGGTTGCACGCGACTTATTTGCTCATAAAGGTTTGGAGGCTACAACAATGAACGATATTGCTGCAGCTTCGGGTAAAGGGCGACGCACTTTATACACTTATTTTCGAAATAAGGAGGAAATCTATTACGCTGTAATAGAGGAGGAACTCGACCGCTTGTCTGAAAAAATGGACGAAGTGGCATCAATGACGGTTGAACCTGAAGAGAAAATATTTTATATGGTGTATGCTCACCTAAGCATCATACGCGATACCGTGGCACGCAATGGCTCGTTAAGAGCAGAGTTCTTTAGGAATATTTGGATGGTTGAAAAGGTGCGCAAACAATTCGACATTGAGGAACACCGTATCCTTGTGCAAGTGTTGCAAGAGGGGGTAGAGCTCAAGCGCTTCCGCATTGAAAATGTAGACCTCATGGCAGACATTATACACTATTCGCTAAAGGGACTTGAAGTGCCCTATATTTACGACCGCTTGGGCGAAGGATTGACCGAAGAAGAAACCTACCCCGTGGTGAAAAGCCTCTTACAACGGGTGCTTAATATGCCACAAGTTCTAAACTGAAATGGACGTGTTGAAGCATTCTAAATATAAACAAGAAAACAAAATTTTTATAACTCAATTATAATGGGACTTTTAACAGGAAAAACAGCCTTGATTACTGGTGCTGCACGTGGCATTGGTAAGGCTATCGCTTTGAAGTTTGCTGCCGAGGGCGCAAACATTGCGTTTACTGACTTGAAAATCGACGAAAACGGCGAGGCTACTCGCAACGAAATTGCTGCGCTCGGCGTAAAGTGCGAAGCGTATGCATCAAACGCTGCAAGCTTTGAAGATACTGCCGAAGTGGTTAAGAAAATCCACGAAGACTTTGGCTCTATCGATATATTGGTAAACAATGCAGGTATCACCAAGGATGGTCTTATGCTCCGCATGACCGAACAACAATGGGATGCCGTAATAGCTGTAAACTTGAAGTCGGCATTCAACTTTATCCATGCTTGCACCCCCATCATGATGCGTCAGCGCAAGGGCTCTATCATCAACATGGCATCTGTTGTAGGCGTTCACGGCAATGCAGGCCAGAGCAACTATGCAGCTTCTAAGGCTGGACTTATAGCTTTGGCTAAGAGTGTTGCACAAGAGATGGGTAGCCGTGGTATTCGTGCCAATGCTATCGCTCCAGGTTTTATTGAAACTGCTATGACTGCACAACTTAGCGAAGAAGTTCGCAAAGAATGGATGAAGGCTATCCCCCTTCGTCGTGGTGGTAAGCCCGAGGATATTGCTGATGTGGCAACCTTCCTTGCCTCAGATATGTCAAGCTATGTTAGCGGACAAGTTATCCAGGTTGATGGTGGTATGAACATGTAATAGCTTTGTCTGTCAAGATGTCTGAAGCATAAGCAAACATTAGGCTTCGGACTATCTGATTGCTATTTAAAACCACAGAATAGTAAGGGTTAAGTGAGTACATGCAAATGCTTTTGCGCATCACTTAACCCTTATATATTTATCCTTCATCACCATGACAATACTTTACGAAGATAACCACATTATTATTGTTAATAAGCAACCAGGCGAAATAGTGCAAGGCGACAAAACTGGCGACCGCACGCTTGCCGACGATGTAAAGGCATACATTAAAACAAAGTATAACAAGCCTGGTGAGGTGTTTTTGGGAGTGGTGCATAGGCTTGATCGCCCCGTAAGCGGCATTGTGGTGTTTGCAAGAACAAGTAAGGCTTTGACGCGACTGAACGAAATGTTTAGACAGGGAGGCAAAATACGAAAAACCTATCATGCCATTGTTTGTGCAGCCCCCGAGCTGCCTACTGCAACACTTACCCATTGGATAACACGTAACGAGCGCCAAAACAAATCGTACACACACAATCGCGAAGTGCCAGGGGCTAAAAAGGCCACACTTGACTATCGTTTGCTATCATCATCAGAGCGTTACCATTTGCTCGAAGTGCATCTTCACACCGGACGCCACCACCAAATTCGTTGCCAGCTGGCAGCCATACATTGCGTCATAAAGGGCGACCTCAAGTATGGTGCACCGCGTTCAAATCCCGATGGATCAATATGCTTGCATGCTCAACATATAGAGTTTGAACATCCCGTAAGCCATAAGCAAATTGCTATTGATGCTCCCTATCCAGAGGGTAATAAACTGTGGACGGTGTTTTGATATTCCACCTTATTCACTTATTACATTATATTTGTTAGAATGAAACAATACCTCGACCTTTTGCAACATATTCTCGACGACGGTGTTACAAAGTCAGACCGCACGGGCACAGGAACGAAGAGCATCTTTGGACATCAAATGCGCTTTAACCTTGAAGATGGCTTCCCCCTACTTACAACCAAAAAATTGCATCTTAAATCAATTATTTACGAACTGTTGTGGTTTTTAAAAGGCGATACCAATGTGCACTATTTGCAAGATAATGGTGTGCGTATATGGAACGAATGGGCAGACGAAAATGGCGATTTAGGTCACATATATGGTTATCAATGGCGTTCGTGGCCCGATTATAATGGCGGACACATCGACCAAATAAGTGAGGTTATTAGGCAAATTAAAGAGCAACCCGATTCGCGTCGTATCATCGTTTCGGCATGGAATGTGGCAGACCTTGGCAAGATGAATTTGCCACCATGTCACCTACTCTTTCAGTTTTATGTGGCGGATGGACGTTTGTCTTTGCAACTCTATCAACGTTCTGCCGACACGTTTTTGGGAGTGCCTTTTAACATAGCCAGTTATGCCTTACTCTTACAGATGATGGCGCAAGTAACAGGCCTAAAAGCAGGCGATTTTGTGCACACTACGGGCGATACTCACATCTATCTTAACCACATTGAACAAGCCAAATTGCAACTTACGCGCACACCGCGTCCATTGCCTAAAATGGTTATCAATCCTGATATTAAAAACCTCTTCGACTTCCGCTACGAAGACTTTGAGCTACAAGACTATAACCCATGGCCACACATCTCGGCCAAGGTGTCGGTTTAGAAAATAAAACCACCTAATATCAATAATAGCAAATTGTTGGGATATTAATGAAAACTCTTCCACCTTCTTTTAAAAACGAAATAGAGCAACTCCTTGGCGCAGACGAAGCCTCGCAACTATGCAATGCCATAACAAGCACTATGCCACCCGTGAGCATTCGGCTTAACCCAAGTAAACCGCAAGATACATTGCCGTTTGACATAGCTGAACCCGTAAAATGGTGCAGCCAGTGGGGGCGATATTTGCCCGAACGACCACGATTTACGTACGACCCATTGTTGCATGCAGGTTGCTACTATGTGCAAGAGGCTTCATCAATGTTTGTAGCACGTGCCTATCAGCAAATTGCAGCCGATATGGTGCCACAACGCATGCTCGACTTGTGTGCTGCACCTGGTGGAAAAAGCACCTTGTGGCGCAGTTTGTTGCCCAACGATAGCCTTTTGGTGGCAAACGAACCTATACGCCAACGTGCCCAAGTGTTGGCAGAAAATCTTACGAAATGGGGAAATCCCAACGTTGTGGTAACGTCGGCATACCCCGATGAATTTGCTCCATTGGGTAGCTTCTTCGATGTGGTGGCAGCAGATGTGCCTTGTTCGGGCGAAGGCATGTTTCGCAAAGACGATGGGGCTATAGAGGAGTGGAGCACAGACAATGTGCAGAAATGTGCCGACCGTCAGTGGGAGATAATAAACGCTGTATGGCCCTCGTTGCGTCAGGGAGGGTACTTAGTTTATAGCACTTGCACGTTTAATCGACAAGAGAATGAAGATAATGTGCAACGTATATGCCAAGAGCTCGGGGCAGAGCTCGTGCCTATTGAAACCGAAAATGATTGGGGCATTATGGGCGATACGACAATGCGTTCAATGCCTGTTTACCACTTCTTTCCGCACAAAACCCAAGGCGAAGGACTATTTCTTGCACTTTTGCGTAAAACCAGTAGTGCGCCTATGGCAAAGAGTAAAAAAACAAAGAAACGCACATCTACTTCTAAACAATCAGGGACAATAAAGGATGCTGCTAAAATGGCTACTTGGCTCAGTCAAGCTGATATGTTTAAACTTTTGCCTTATGGCGAAGGCCGAATAACAGCAGTAGCCAAGCCTTGGGTTGACGATGTAGAGCGCATTATGCAACTCATGAAAACGCTGGTTGCGGGCATTGCCATTGCAGAGATAAAGGGACATAAAATTGTGCCACAACATGCTTTGGCACTATCGGTGGCGCACAACGAACGCGCTTTTCAGCATGCAGAACTCACGCTCGATGAGGCCTTAGCATACCTCAGGCGCGAAGCTATCGTGCTTCCCTCAGAGGTTGATAGAGGCTATGTGTTGGCTACTTACAAGGGACATGCTTTAGGCTTTTTAAACAACTTAGGTTCACGTGCAAACAATCTTTATCCGCAAGAATGGCGAATTAGAAACTAAAAAAAGTTGTAAATAACTGCAGAAAGCACCTCTGAGATAGCATTTTTATCTATCAGAACGTAACAATTTGAACATTAAAGTGTAAAAGTTGGTAATAGGTGCAAAACGTTTACTGATTGTTTATTACCTTTGTGCATAAAAATAGGTCGTTTGCCAATGTTTGCGAGCAAATATGCTTGCATGTAGAATGCGCTATTTTGTATACAAACAACTTAAGAAAACATGAAAACATCTCTTTTGAAATTCTTATATATTGTTCTGTTTTTCGCAATTATTCCATACGTGGCCTTTTCAAACACAGAAAAGCGTAACTTTACGCTCGTAATAGATGCGGGCCATGGTGGACACGACGCAGGAGCAGTGGGAAGTTTTTCAAAAGAGAAGAACATCAATCTGAATGTAGCCTTAGCGTTTGGTCGTTTAGTCGAAGATAATTGCCCCGATGTAAAGGTGATTTATACGCGAAAGAAAGATGTGTTTATCCCCTTGCAAGGCAGAGCAGATATAGCTAACAGAAATAAGGCCGACTTGTTTATTTCAATACATACTAACGCTTTGCCAAATGGCAAACAAGCGTATGGTTCCGAAACATATACCTTAGGTATGGCTCGTGCAAGTGCTAATTTGGCTGTGGCTAAACGTGAAAACTCTGTTATCACAATGGAGAGCGACTACAAAACAACTTATCAAGGTTTTGACCCCAATAAAGCAGAGAGCTATGTGATATTTGAATTTATGCAAGACCGCTTTATGAAGCAAAGTGTAGACCTTGCCTCGTGCATTCAAAAGCAATATGCCTCTGTAGGACGCCCTAATAAAGGAGTGCATCAAGCAGGCTTCCTTGTACTGCGCAACACCAGCATGCCTTCGGTTTTGACTGAATTAGGTTTTATAACCACACCGCAAGAAGAAACCTATCTAAATTCGCAACAAGGCATTGCTGAACTTAGCCAAAGCATATATAATGGCTTCTTAGCATATCGTAGACAACACGACCATACAGCCACCGACATACCGCAAAACATAAAGCATACCTTTAATGGTGCATACGTGGCAGACCAAGTAGACGATGTAAAAGCAGCAAGTAAAGAAGTAGCCGTTGTGCCAGTGGCTGCAATCCCTACCGCACGATTGGTGGCAGTACAAGATAAAAAAGAAGAAACTTCGCTATTAGTATCGCGAAAGTCTGAGCAAGCGAAACCGAAATCTGCGAACACTATTGCTGCAAAGAAGCCGGAGCCGAAACGGACTGATGCGAAGGAGATAAACGAAAAGAAACAAATTAAAAAGGTTCGTTCTCAAGAAGATAAACCTGAAAAAAATAGTGGCAATAACAAGGTAAAGGTTGCTGAAAAAAACAAAAACAGCGCAGCTGATATGACCAATAAATCAGCTAAAAACAATGACCGAAAAGAGGTAAAAGCATCGCAAAAGCAAAAGGATAAAGAAGAAATCAAGAGCAAAAAATCACCTATCAAAAAATCTACAATCACTTATCGCATACAAGTGGGGGCAGGCAAAGTACAAATCGAAACTTCAGACCCACAATTTAAGGGATTGACAGTGAAAAGAACGAAAGAAGGCAGTTTGTACAAATATTTCTATGGCAACTACACTTCTTACGCTGAGGCTCAAAAAGCCCTACGCACGGTTAAAGAGAAACTGAAGAGTGCTTACATAGTAGCCTATGATGGTGGAAAGTCTGTAGCCTTGTCTGAGGCACGTGCCAAGGAAAAAGCACAGTGATAATGCTTTTCTCAAACAAAGAAAATAAAAATGAAAAAGGAAACAAAAATTGCACTTACTGCAATCGTGGCTATAGTGCTGCTCTTTGTAGGACTCAATTTCCTTAAGGGCATTAATGTGTTCAAATCTACTAACACATACTATGTGAAATTTAAGGATGTTGCGGGGCTTGCTGTGTCAAATCCTGTGTATGCCAATGGCTATCCGGTGGGCATCGTTCGTACTATAAATTATGACTATAATCGTGGTGAATATGTTGTGGTTGGCATTGAACTTGACGACGAGATGAGGGTGCCTAAGCAAACACGTGCAGAACTTGAAACAGAACTTATGGGTGGGGTGAAAATGCTTTTAGTGCTTGGTCCTAATCCCGCTAATAACATTGGTCAAGGCGATACCATACAAGGAGGTATGCATGAGGGAGCTATGGAAAAAGTAGGCGCTATGGTGCCCGAAATTGAAAAGATGTTGCCCAAGCTCGACTCGATAATGGACAATATTAATCGTCTTACGGGCGATCCGGCTTTGGCTGCCACCCTGCACAATGCTAAGGACATTACTGACAACCTAAAGCAGACTTCTGTACAACTCAATGCAATGATGCAAAAGGATATACCACAAATGGTGGGACACCTTAAGCAAACGAGTATAAATGCTGAGCGTTTAACAGCCAACTTGGCTGCTCTGGATGTGCAGTCTACACTTAATAGCGTGAATGCTACGCTTGAAAGTGCGCAACGCATGTCTGAAAGCTTAGGCAACATTTCAAGTTCACTTGACCAAAAGATGAAGAGCAACGATAACTCCCTTGGCTTGTTCCTTAATGATAGGGGAGTGTATGACAATTTGAATTCAACGCTTCGTAATGCAGACTCGTTGATGATTGACTTAAAGGCTCATCCTAAACGATATGTACATTTTTCTGTATTCGGAAAAAAAGATAAATAAAGAAGAACGTTTAAGAAACATATAAGAGCAATAGTCGTTTTCATTGTTGAGCATTGCGTGTTACCAACACTTTACTTAACTTGAAAACGGCTATTGCTCTTTATTGTTGTATAAAACCATAGTTATTGTAAGTAGGTATTCAAAATTAATTTTGAACACCTACTTAATAAAAGTAGTAACAAACAAAAGCATAGTTATTTTATCATGCAAGATGTGAGAAAAGATAAATACAAACATTTTTACCAACCAATACTCCGCTTAGGCATACCCATAGCCATTGGGCAGATTGGAGTGATTATAATGGGTTTTGCAGATACGATGATGGTGGGACATTTCAACACTCAGTCGTTGGCAGCAGCATCGTTTGTAAATTCTGTTTATAACTTCGTTGTTTATATGTTGTTAGGCTATAGTTATGGCTTAACACCCTTGGTTAGTTCGCTGGTTGGAAAAGGCGAAGCTAAACAGGCTGGAGCAACGCTTAAGTATGGATTAGCGTGTAATTTGCTCTTTGCTATGCTTATCATGCTTGGACTAACCATTTTGTATTTTTTCTTAGACTATATGGGGCAGCCAGCCGAGATTATGCCACTGGTAAGACCCTATTATATCACGTTGCTCATATCGCTTTTCTTCTTGGCTATGTTTAATACCTTTCGTCAGTTCACGGATGGAATATCAGATACATCTGTAGGCATGTGGGTGATATTAACAGGCAATTTGATGAATATTATAGGCAATTATTTGCTTATCTATGGCGTTGGTCCATTTCCACGTTTGGGATTGTTAGGTGCAGGCCTTAGCACAATGATAGCGCGCATACTCATGGCAGTGATGATTGTGAGTTGGTTTGTTATACAGAAGCGTTATAAGGTATATCGTGAAGGCTTTGTTTTGGCTACACTTCAGCGTGCCAAGCTAAAATATCTAAATGTGCAATCGTTGCCCATATCGCTTCAAATGGGCATGGAGAGCGGTGCTTTTACAATGAGTGGTATAATGGCAGGTTGGTTAAGTGCAACAGACTTAGCCACCTATCAAGTGATGATTACAATAAGCGGTTTGGGCTTTTTGCTCTATTACAGCTTTGGTTCGGGCATAACAATTAGAGTAGCCCATTTTGTAGGACAAAGCGATTGGGGGGGAGTAAAGCAAACGGGTTATGCAGGCATGTTTATATTGCTCATTATGGCGGCTATAGTTTCTACCACCTTCTTCTTTATGGGCGATTTTGTTATTCGTTGCTTCACCAACGATGTAGCAGTTATTAGCTTGGCATTGACATTAATTCCGCCACTTGTTTTATACCAATTGGGCGACTCTATGCAAATATGCTATGCTAATGCATTGCGTGGAACATCGCGTGTCTCTTCGATGATGTGGATAGCTTTTATTAGCTATGTAGTGGTTAATATACCCTTGGCATATTTGTTGGCATTTGCATTGCACATGGGCATTATGGGCATATATTTGGCATTTAGTGGTGGCTTGTTTGTAGCAGCATTTATGTTTGCTTTCCAGTTTTATCGTGTTCTAAATGCAAATGCGTATAGTACAAAAAAACAATGAAGATTTAAACAAATAAATTAGAATACACGCTTAAATATAAGTTCTGACATTTCTATATGTCAAAATAAATTCAGAAATTTGCACACTCGCTTTTGGAAAAACGCATAAGGTGATCACAATATATGGAACTCAACGAACAAATTAAATGGCAAAATTGCCTACAATTATTAAAGCAGCATATACCAAGTGAACATTACGTCACTTGGTTTGAACCTTTGCAGTTTGTGAGTTTTCAAGAAGGTGTGCTTAAGGTGGGGGTACCTACTCGCTTTTTTGCCGAATATTTTGATCAGCATTATGTTGGTTACTTTATGCAAGCAGTTCACCATTGTTTTGGCAATAGCAATATAAAGTTGCAGTATGCTGTGGCTCAACAACCTGTTGAAAATTCGCAGCCTGACCCTATACTTGTAACACCATCAAATGACGAAAGTAAAAAGGAATTAAATCGTTATTCATTTGCGCAACAACCGCAACGAAACGCATTGCCACCGCTTAATTCGCAGTTGAATATGCGATATACTTTCAACAATTTTGTTGAAGGTGGAAGCAATAAGTTGTCGCGTAGTGTGGGGCTAAGCATTGCTGAAAATCCGGGTCGAAGTGCGTTTAATCCGTTTTTTTTATATGGTCCGAGCGGAGTGGGGAAAACTCATTTAGTTAATGCTATTGGTGTAAAAATAAAGCAAAAGGATCCGAATAAGCGCGTGTTATTTGTGTCTGCACACGTATTTAAAACGCAGTTTACCGACTCTGTGCGTCACAACACAATGAACGACTTTATCAACTTTTACCAATCGATAGAGGTGTTGATAATAGACGATATACAAGAGATAACTACCTCAAAAACGCAAATGGCATTCTTTCATATATTCAACCATTTGCAGCAGAATAATCGTCAGATAATCATTACTTGCGACCGCCCACCAGTACTCTTCGAAGGCATAGAGGAGCGCATGCTAACACGTTTTAAATGGGGTATGGTGGTTGAAATGGAAAAGCCAGACACTAAGCTACGTCGCGATATACTCATCACCAAGATACGTCGTGATGGGTTAGAAGATGTTATTCCAGCCGATGTAGTGCAGTATATAGCTCAGAACGTAGAGAGCAGTGTGCGTGAACTTGAAGGTATCATAAACTCGATTATGGCATATTCGGTGGTGGATAATTGCGAGATAGACTTAAAGCTTACGCATCGTGTGGTGGCTCGTGCTGTAAACCTTGAAAAGCACGAAATATCTATTGAGGATATAGTATCGGCAGTAAGCCAACACTTTGGTGTAAAGGGTAAAGACCTTTCGTCTAAAAGTCGTAAGCAAGCTATCGTTATTGCGCGTCAAACCGCCATGTTCTTGGTACATAAATATACCGAGGCGCCCTATAGTCAGATAGGAAAGAACTTTGGCAAGCGCGACCATAGCACGGTGCTCTATTCGTGTAATCAGGTTGCACGCCGCATAAGTGTTGATAAGGATTTCAGAAAAGAGATAGAAGAACTTGAGGCTGTTTTAAAGTAAATAAAGTAAGAAAATATTCAAAACTTATTTTGAATACTTTCTTCTTAGCAAAGAGGTGTTAGCGTGTGCATACACCTCTTTTATCATTAAGTACGTAATAAAAATTAATTTATAAAATCATTCTTATTTATTTGTGAAAATACGCTGATTTTGTGGCAAATAATGCGTTTTCTTATGTTAGTATTATTTGGAAACTAAGAGAGATACAAAAGTTTTTATATCTTTGCACATAAGATGATATATAAGAAACAATAGCTATATACCTAAAAGTTAGAACAATTTATCTCATGTTAAATCAGCCCATACAACAACGCGAAGATGTGCGCAAACAACTTATTGAAGTTGCTGCAAACTTATTCCATAAACACGGAATACGAAGTGTGACAATGGACGATATTGCCCATAAGATGACAATGTCTAAGCGTACTCTCTATCAGATATTTTCTGATAAGGAGGAATTGTTGTTGGCTTGTGTAAAAGAGTATGAGAACGAAGAAAAATGGTTCTCAGAAACGCTTATGCAACGTACAACTTCGGTTCTCGACTTCTTGCTGATGCTTTTTGCTCATAAGCTAAGCAGTATGGACAGCATTAATCCAGAGTTTTATATAGACATAATTAAATACCCTCGTGTGGCAGAACATATAGAACAAAATAAGAAGAAAGCCGAAGAATTTGCTGTTGATTTTTTGAATAAAGGAGTAGAAGAAGGTTTCTTCAGAAAAGATGTAAACTATCACATTGTTGTACGTCAGCTCTTATTGGGCATGGATGTTTTTATACAAAATAGTCTTATTTACGAGTATCCACAGACGGAGTTATTTATCAACACAGTCATTCCCTATATTCGTGGTTGCTCTACGTCAAAAGGCATTGAAACAATAGATAAATTTATTGTAAAGCAAACCGAAAAGCTAAAGTCAAAGGATTGAAACCAAGGCTATTGCCGTCTTTAGTACATTATCCTTTAAGAATTAATGCAAATAAAAAAGAGAGAGATACAATAAGTATCTCTCTCTTTTGAGCCTCTTGTCGGATTCGAACCAACGACCCCGAGATTACAAATCACGT
>ERZ808240.4849-NODE-4849-length-11444-cov-11.296514_pt1 | contig 11444 bp, 7 predicted proteins | sample MGYA00521084_ERZ808240 | MGnify/ENA primary metagenome ERZ808240 (study PRJEB31516, sample SAMN03275571) | gut metagenome | biome: mammalia-associated habitat; material: feces | host: Papio cynocephalus | place: Kenya | collected 2012-08-06 ... | reverse complement strand
AGGAGTTTTGAGGTAGGCGATTTCGGAAGAGAAGCAGAATTAACGGCACAGGCATAGATCTCGTCCGATTTTGAACGAGTGAAAATGTAGCCGTGCTTCTGGCACCATTTTAGATACTTCTTGGCAAAAGCATCCGCAGAAAGGCTTGAAACACACTCGCTGTGCCAGAAGTCCCTAATAAAATCGACCCATTTCTCGCACCCGTTGCTCTTTGGAGGGCTGGCAAACAGCTTGTTCGCATCTGGAAAGGTCAGGTCAAGAGATGAAATCAGATTATTCTTCAGCATAGTACGAATCGCTACGGCTTGCTGGTACTGGCGATAACAATTTTTCAAAGCAAGCCTAGTATCATCTTCTGGAAGATATTGCCGCAGCCGTATCCACTTGTCGAGCGTATAGTTGGCGATTTTAACAGCGTCTTTTTTATCCGTCTTGACACGTCTTAAACTGTTGTTGTCGTAGTCATGAATCAGAACGGGATTGACTACGGAAACAAATAAGCCCGCATCGTGTAAAACGAAGGCAACTGGTTTGTGGTAATTCCCGGTAGCTTCCAGAACAACGCGGGTCTCTCCGTCCAGAGCTTTGAGCTTCTCCGCCAGATCGTTCAGATTCTGGGCGGTATGTAAAACTTCAAAAGGTTCGAGTACCACTTCTCCGAAGGGACGCATAACACAAACCATGCTCTTTCCTTTGGAAACGTCAATGCCTACTGCGTTCATAACTTTTCCTCCACTACTTGTATTTGCAACCGGAATCCATCCTTTACTCGTTGCCGATTCAATCTATTGGGTGACACGAACGCTCCGCTTGGCGGTGGCTCAACCTGCTTAAAACGAATGCTACAACAAGAGAGATGGCTAACTGTCTTAATGACGGGCGTAGAAGCCCAAGGGGGTGAACGTTAGCCGATTACTCTCTTATTGTAGCTTAGGTACGAGTTGGAATGGAATATGGCTGGCTACCATATCCGGTTCCATCTTTATTGTAATAGGGGGTGAACGTATGAATATCCTGGCCGTGGATACCGCCGGCAAGACCGCCGGTGTTGCCCTGCTGCAGGACGACCGCCTGCTGTACGAGTGCTATCTGGATGCGGGCATGACTCACAGCGAGACCCTGATGCCCATGATCGACACCTGCCTGAAGATGTGCGGCATGACCTGCGCGGACATTGATCTGTACGGCGTCAACGCCGGGCCGGGCAGCTTTACCGGCCTGCGCATCGGCCTGGCCGCCGTCAAGGGGCTGGCATTTCCCCGGGAGACGCTGTGCGCCCCGGTCTCGACGCTGGAAGCCCTGGCGGCAGCGCATACCGGCGAGGGCACGGTGCTGTGTGCACTGGATGCCCGCCGTGCACAGGTGTACAGCGCCGCATTTGATCTGGCCACCCATGCGCGCCTGCTGGACGATGACGCCCGCGCGGTGGCAGATCTGGCCCAATTTGTAGAAAATTGCAAAAAGCCCCTGTTTTTTGTTGGTGATGGGGCTGCTCTGTGCTATAATAAATACGGCAGCCTGCCGGGTGTGCTGCAGACGCCGCCCGCCCTGCGCGGGGGCCGGGCTGCTGCCGTGGCCCTTGTGGCAAAGCAGATGGCGCAGGCCGGGCAGGCAGTTCTGCCGGAGGCCCTGCTGCCGGATTACCACCGGCTGAGCCAGGCGGAGCGCGAGCGCGCCGAGCGTCTGGCTGCTGAGGCGGCTGCAGGCAAAAACTAAAAAAGCGTCTGTGTTTCAGAGAAAGGAACGACTTCCATGGCAAAACCGATCGCACTGGCCGCCGACCACGGCGGATTTGAACTGAAAAATGCTGTCAAGGCACATCTGGATGAGCTGGGCGTTGCCTACATTGACTTTGGCACCAACGGCCCCGCTAGCGTGGATTACCCGGATATGGCCCTGCCTGCCTGCGATGCTGTTGTGAGCGGCCAGTGCGAGAAGGCACTGCTGTTCTGCGGCACCGGCGTGGGCATGAGCATGGTGGCCAACAAGGTCAAGGGCATCCGCGCCTGCTGCTGCTCGGACAGCTTCAGCTGCGAGTATACCCGCCGCCACAACGACGCCAACGCCCTGTGCCTGGGCGGCCGCGTGGTGGGCGCAGGCCTGGCCTGCCAGCTGGTAGACCTGTTCCTGAACACGGAATTTGAGGGCGGCCGCCATGAAAAGCGCATTGCAAAGCTGATGGCCGTTGAGACCCGCTGAAACCCTGTATCCGAGGAATCTTCATATAAAATAAGGAGCGTGTTGTTATGACCCCGATGATCGTTGAGCATCCGCTGCTGCAGCACAAGATCAGCCTGCTGCGCAACAAACAGACCGGTACCAAGGAGTTCCGTGACCTCGTTGGTGAGATCGCAACCCTGCTGTGCTACGAGGCTACCCGCGACCTGCCTCTGGAAGAAGTGGAGATCGAGACGCCCATCACCATGGCCAAAACCAAGGTGCTGGCTGGCCGCAAGCTGGCTCTGGTGCCCATCCTGCGCGCAGGCATGGGTATGCTGGACGGTATGCTGACCCTGCTGCCCGCTGCAAAGGTCGGCTTCATCGGCCTGTACCGCGACGAGACCACCCTGCAGCCTGTGGAGTACTTCTGCAAGCTGCCGCAGGATATTGATGAGCGCGATGTTCTGGTTCTGGATCCGATGCTGGCTACCGGCGGCAGCGCCATTGACGCCATCACCCAGATCAAGAAGCACGGCGCAAAGCGCATCAAGTTCATCGGCCTGATCGCAGCTCCGGAAGGCATCAAGGCTCTGCATGAGGCACACCCCGATGTGGATATCTACCTCGGCGCACAGGATGACCACCTGAACGAGAACGGCTACATCGTGCCCGGCCTGGGCGACGCAGGCGACCGTATCTACGGCACCAAGTAAAAAAGGCCCTTCACAAAAAGTTGAAAACGGCCCCCTGCTGCAGGAACTGTGTCCCTGCGGCGGGGGGCCATTGTTTATCTGTGCAGGCTGCGGGGGCTGGCGTTGCAAACAGGAAGCGAATCCGGTATAATAAAAGGTACGAATTTGGAGAAGGAGCGAGGAGGTGCGGCGGATGATCCGCATTGCGATCGTGGAGGACGAGGCAGCGGTGCAGGCACAGCTGCTGGAATATGTGGAGCGGTACAAGCGGCAGTACGGCACTGCGATGGAGGTAAAAACCTTTGCGGACGGCATGGAGCTGCTGGACGATTACCGCCCGGTGTATGATCTGATCCTGCTGGATGTGGAGATGAAGCATCTGGACGGCATGGAGACGGCCCAGCGGGTGCGCGCGCTGGACGCGGACGTGATGATCATCTTCATCACCAACATGGCGCAGTATGCCATCAAGGGCTATGCAGTGGGGGCACTGGATTATGTGCTCAAGCCGGTGCCGTATTTTGCGTTTTCGCAGCAGCTGCAAAAGGCGGAAAAGGCCCTGCAGCGCCGGACGCGGCATTACCTGACCGTGGCAGTGGACGGCGGCCTGCGGCGGCTGGATACGGCCCAGATCTATTACATGGAGAGTGAGGGCCACCGGGTCCATTATTATACGGAAGAGGGCGATTTCTCCGCCCCGGGTGCGCTGAAAACATTGGAAGAAAAGCTGGCAGACCAGCCCTTTGCCCGCTGCAACAGCGGATATCTGGTCAACCTGGCCCAGGTGCAGGCGGTGCAGCAGAACACCGTGCAGGTGGGCCCGCATGAACTGCAGATCAGCCGCCCCAAGCGCAAAACGTTTCTGGCGGCATTGACTGACCACATCGGAGGGGGCGACGCATGATGATCCTGCCGGGTATCCCGCGCCTGTATACGGCCCTGGCCGAGAGCATGGCGGCAATGCTGTATGCCCGCAACCACACAGCACGGTTCAGCAATCGGCTCACGACGGGGGCCGGGATATTGCTGATGCTCCTGCTGGGCGCTTTTCTGGAACTGACCGGCGATGTGCCGCTGATGTGGTGGATCCCCTGCATGATCGTGGCTGTGGGGATCCAGTATCTGTACCTGTGGGGCACCCGGGAGATCGGCTGGCAGGAAGCGGCCTATGACTGCGCCCGCAGCTTCATTCTGGCAGAGTTTGCTGCCAGTGTGGAATGGCAGATGCACTGTGCCTTTTTTCCGGAACAGCCGGGGTATGCATCGGTGGCACTGCTTCTGCTGGCGGCGGTATATGGAGCCATCTTCGGGTTTGTATCCTGGTTTGACCGCAGCCGCCCCACCCCCAGCGGGCATCTGGAAATTTCCTCCAATGCAACGCTGGTGGCGGTGCTGCTGGCGGTGATGGTGTTTGCGGTGAGCAACCTGAACTTCCTGGAAGGGGAAGCCACCATGAGCGTGCTGTACATCCGCACACTGGTGGATTTCTCCGGTGTGATGATCCTGACGCTGCAGCACGAGCAGCTGCGGGAGACTGCCCTGCACGAGGAGCTTACCGCTATGGACAGCGTGCTGCACCGCCAGTATGAGCAGTACAAGCGCAGCAAGGAAAGCATCCGTATCATCAACAGCCGCTACCATGAGCTGAAGATCCAGATCGCGGACATCCGCGCCGAGCGGGACCGCGCCAAGCAGGACGCCGCGCTGGCCCAGATGGAAAGCAGCATCCTGCAGTATGAGGCCGAGAACAAGACCGGCAACCCGGTGCTGGATACCCTGCTCACGGCCAAAAACATGGAGTGCCAGGAGAAAAAGATCCGCATGACCAGCGTGGCGGACGGCAGCTCGCTGAATTTCCTCACCACGCGGGAGATCTGCATTCTGGTGGGCACAGCGCTGGACAACGCCATCGAGAGCTGCGCGAAGGAGCCAGATCAGGAAAAGCGCCTCATCCGCACGGCGGTCTACCTGCAGAACGGCTTTGCCATGATCCGGGTGGAAAACTACTGTGCCCAGCCGGTGTATATTGGCTCGGACGGCCTGCCCATCCGCAGCCGCCACGGCGGATATGACCTGCGCAGCCTGCAGGCCACGGCCCAGAGCCATGGCGGCAGCATGACCGTGCACTGGGAGAACGAGTGGTTCACCCTGCGGGTGCTGCTGCCGGTGCCGGAGAAGAAAACAGAAGACTGAAATAAGCCGGACCGGCAGGGGAGACTCTGCCGGTTTTTTGCTGCCCTGACAGGGTGCACAAAACAAAACCGCGCCTTCTTGGTGGAAGTGCACAGGAAAATTTGATACCAAATTGAAACTTTTGCAGATTGTGCTCCCAAAACGACAGTTTATGAAAATCATGACCAAATTGTAAATTATCTGGTATCATACTATTAACAAGCGGGATGTGCGCCCGCTGTGAATCGCATGAACACACAAGAAGGAGGAAAAATCTATGTTGTCCATCAATTTGGATGACGTGATGCAGGTTCTCACGAACGTTCGTGGCTACCTCATCGCGTTTGGCGTAGTTACGCTGCTGGCAATCATTGTAATGGTTGCTGTGCGTAAACTGCCCAAAGCAAAAAAGAAGATGATCCGTGCGCAGTCGGGCCTGGCCATTCTGCTGGCGCTGACCATCGTCGTCAACCTGATCTGCACCGGCCCCATGTCCACGATGCTGGACCTGGTCTCCGGCAGCGGCACCATCAGCGAGGAGACCTCTGCAAAGGCTACTCAGCTGGTCAATGAGATCACCGCAGACGGTGTTGTTCTGGCAAAGGACGAAGATAACGTCCTGCCTGTGGCCTCTGGCTCCAAGCTGAACGTCTTCGGCTGGGCTTCCACCAACCCCTGCTACGGCGGCACCGGTTCCGGTGCTCTGAACGATGCTTACCCCGTCACCGATCTGCTGACCGGTCTGCATGACGCTGGCATCGAGACCAACGAGGAACTGAGCAAGTTCTACACCGATTACAAGGCTGACCGCCCCAGCGTTGGCATGGTTTCTCAGGACTGGACCCTGCCCGAACCCAACGTCAACCTGTACACCGACGAGATGATGGAGAATGCAAAGGCTTTCTCTGATACGGCCATGGTCGTCATCACCCGCGTCGGCGGCGAAGGCGCTGACCTGCCCACCGATATGGCTTCCGTCGTGGACGGCAGCTGGATCCGCCGTACCGCAATGGCTTACGGCTCTGAGCGTGGCACTGCTTACTACGCAGGTACTTACGATGATTCTCTGAACGAGGGCAACGACTGGGATGCTGGCGATCATTTCCTGCAGCTGTCCAACCGTGAAGAAGAGCTGCTGGATCTGGTCACTTCCAACTTCGATAAGGTCATTCTGGTTTACAACGGCGCAAACGCCTTCCAGATGGACTTCCTGAAGGATTATCCCCAGATCAAGGGCGTGCTGCTCTGCCCCGGCACCGGCCAGTCCGGCTTTGAGGGCTTCGGCAAGGTCGTTTCCGGCGAGGTCAACCCCTCCGGCCGTACCGTCGATACCTATGTTTCCAACATGAAGAACTCTCCCTGGTGGAACAACTTCGGCGACTTCAAGTACACCAATGCGGACGATCTGGCTTCTGATGTCAGCTTCTTTGATCCGGAAGGCACCACCGCTTCCTTTGTCAATTACGTTGAGGGCATCTACGTCGGCTATAAGTACTATGAGACTGCTGCCGCTGAGGGCTTCATCAACTACGACGATGAAGTCGTGTTCCCCTTCGGCTATGGCCTGAGCTACACTTCCTTCAAGAAGGAAATGAGCAACATCACCTCTGACGGCACCAACCTGAACTTCACCGTTACCGTTACCAACACCGGTTCTGTTGCTGGTAAGGACGTTGTCGAGATCTACGACAATCCTCCGTACACCAACGGCGGCATCGAGAAGGCTTCCGCAAACCTGGTGGACTTCGCTAAGACCAATGAGCTGGCTCCCGGCGAGTCCCAGACCATCGAGTTCTCCATCCCTGCTGAAAGTCTGGCATCCTATGATTACCAGAACAATGGCTGCTATGTCCTGGAGGCTGGCAACTACATCATCAGCGCAAACGATGATTCTCACAACGTTGCAGATTCCAAGGTCTACACCGTTGCTTCCGATATCGTCTACAACGCTTCCAACAAGCGCAGCAGCGATGCTGAGGTTGCTACCAACGAGTTCGATTTCGCTGAGGGCGAGATCACCTATCTGTCCCGTGCTGACGGCTTCGCAAACTTTGCAGAAGCTACCGCTGCTCCCAGCAACTATGAGCTGACCGACGAGGAGAAGGCTGGCTTCTACAATGCTCACAGCTACACCGAGTCCGGTTATGAGGCAGATGACGACGCCAATGCTGAGGATATCACCACTGACGCTAAGAACGGCCTGAAGCTGGTTGACCTGCGCGGCGTTGATTACAACGACGAGAAGTGGGATCAGCTGCTGGATCAGATGACCATCGACGATATGCAGCAGACCATCGGCTTCGGCGGTTACCAGACCGCTGCTGTTTCCAGCATTGAGAAGGTCCGCACCAATGACTGCGACGGCCCTGCTTCCATCAACAACAACTTCACTGGCGTCGGTTCCGTTGGTTTCCCGGCTGCTACCCTGATTGGTATGACCTGGAACAAGGATTTGGCTTACGCTTTCGGCGATAGCATCGGTGAGATGGCCAATGAGATGAACACCTCCGGCTGGTATGGCCCCGCTATGAACATCCATCGTACTGCTTTCGCAGGCCGTAACTTCGAGTACTACTCTGAGGACGGCACCCTGTCCGGCCTGATGGCTTCCAACGCCATCAAGGGTGCTCAGGATCACGGCGTGTACGCTTACATGAAGCACTTTGCTCTGAACGATCAGGAAGGCAACCGTACTTCCATGCTGGCAACCTGGTCCAACGAGCAGGCAATCCGCGAGATCTACCTCAAGCCTTTTGAAATCTCTGTCAAGGATGCTGACTGCCATGCAGTGATGTCTTCCTTCAACTACATCGGCAACCGCTGGGCTGGTGGCTGCTCTGAACTGCTGAAGAATGTCCTCCGTGGTGAGTGGGGCTTTGTGGGCTTCGTTGAGACCGACTACTTCGGTGTCTACGGCTACATGACCGCTGACCAGGGTGTCCGCAACGGCAGCGACCTGATGCTCTGCACCACCGGCAACGATTACAACACTGTGACCGTGCTGACCAACAGTAGCAAGCAGGCCCTGCGTGAGGCTTCCAAGAACATCCTCTACACCGTGGTCAACAGCCGCGCTTATGCAGAGGAGAACCTGAACCCCGGTATGCCGAAGTGGAAGGTTATCATGATCGGCGCTGACGTAGTGGTTGCACTGCTCATCGTTGGTCTGGAGATCACCACCATCAAGGGCTACAAGAAGCGCAAGGAAGAGGAAGTCAACGCCTGATTTGAAGCAGGCCGCGCATCCGATCCGACGCAGCACCTGAACTGACAAAAACGCAAGGCCCGCTGCGAGCAACAGCGGGCTTTGCCTGTTTTATAGCTTAGAGCAATTTGCGCGTTTTACGCCGGCAGCAGCATCCGCAAATTGCAACTGCAGGCATGCCGCTCTGCATAAAACGAACCGAATAAAATTGCGATAAACGACAGGGAAGGAAAAATCCGTATGAAACACGCTGACATCATTCAAACCCTCAATCTGGAACAGAAATGCGCTCTGCTCTCCGGCGGAACGGTCTTTGATACCCGCGCTCTGCCGGGCAAGGGCATCCCGTCCATCACCCTTTCGGACGGCCCCAACGGCGTGCGCAAACAGGCAGGCGCGGCAGACCATCTGGGCCTGAACCCCTCGGTCCCGGCGACCTGCTTCCCCACTTCGGCCACCGTGGCCAACAGCTGGGACCCGGTTCTGGGCGAGCAGGTGGGCGCTGCCATGGGCGAGGAAGCCGCTGCACAGGAGGTCTCCGTGCTGCTGGGCCCTGGCCTGAACATCAAGCGCAGCCCGCTGTGCGGCCGCAACTTTGAGTATTTCTCTGAGGACCCCTATCTGGCCGGCAAAATGGCCGCAGGCTATGTGCGCGGCATCCAGAGCAACGGCATTGCCGCCTGCCCCAAGCACTTTGCCGTCAACAGCCAGGAGCTGCGCCGCATGGCCAGTGACTCGGTGGTGGATGAGCGCACCCTGCGCGAGATCTACCTTACCGGTTTTGAGATCGTGGTCAAAGAGGCACACCCCAAGACCATCATGTCTGCTTACAACCTCATCAACGGCACCTACGCCAACGAGAATGCCCATCTGCTGCAGGACATCCTGCGCAAGGACTGGGGCTTTGACGGCGCTGTTGTGACCGACTGGGGCGGCTCCAATGACCACGCACTTGGCGTGAAGAACGGCTCCACGCTGGAGATGCCCTGCCCGGGTGATGACTCCATCCGCGAGCTGATCAAGGCCGTGGAGACCGGTAAGATCCAGGAGGCGGATGTGGATGCCCGCCTGGACGAGCTGCTGGAACTGGTGCTGGATACCCATGCTGCCGTGGAAAAGCACAGCCGTGAATTTGACGCCGACGCCCACCATGCACTGGCCCGCCGCGCTGCCGCTGAGAGCGTTGTCCTGCTGAAAAACGAGGACAATCTGCTGCCCCTGCAGCCCGGCAAGAGCGTAGCCGTCATCGGCGACTTTGCCGAGACCCCGCGCTACCAGGGTGCAGGCTCCAGCGCCGTCAACTCCATCAAGGTGGATTCCTTCCTGGGCTGCCTGAACGAGAGCGGTGTCCAGAGTGTGGGCTTTGCCACCGGCTTTGACCGGCAGGGCAAGCCGGACGCCAACCTGAAAGCCGAGGCTGTGACTCTGGCGAAAAAGGCCGACATCGTGCTGCTGTGCATGGGCCTGGACGAGATCAAGGAGAGCGAGGGCATTGACCGCGCCGACATGAAGCTGGCAGACAACCAGCTGGAACTGCTGGCTGCTGTGGCGGCTGTCAACCCGAACGTGGTCGTGCTGCTGAGCGCAGGCGCTTCTCTGGAAACGCCGTGGCTCAAGGACTGCAAGGCGCTGGTCTTCGGCTGCCTGGGCGGCCAGGCCGGTGCCGGTGCGCTGGTGGATATCCTCACCGGTAAGATCTGCCCCAGCGGCAAGCTGGCCGAGACCTGGACTACCGCCTATGAGGCTTCCCCGGTGAAGGAGCACTTCGCCGGCGAGGGCCGCACCGTGCAGTACCGCGAGGGCCTGTACGTGGGCTACCGTTATTACGAGACAGCCGACAAGCCGGTGGCGTTCCCGTTCGGCTATGGCCTGAGCTACACCACCTTCGCCTACAGTGACCTGAAGGCAGACGCAAAGGGCGTCACCCTGACGGTGACCAACACCGGCAAGTGTGCCGGTTCTGAGATCGTGCAGCTGTACGTGGCGAAGCCGGATGCCAAGGTCTTCCGCCCGGCACAGGAACTGAAGGGCTTTGCCAAGGTGTTCCTGGGTGCCGGTGAGAGCAAGACCGTGACCATCCCGCTGGATGACAAGGCCTTCCGTTACTGGAACGTCAACACCGACGGCTGGGAAGTGGAAGGCGGCACTTATGAACTGCATGTGGGTGCCAGCAGCGCGGATATCCGCCTGACCGCAGCAGTCCAGGTGGAGGGCACCGGCGCAGCCAACCCCTACCAGAGCATGGATCTGCCCCACTACATGACCGGTGATGTGGCCAGCGTGCCGGATGCAGAGTTCGAAGCTCTGCTGGGCCGCCCCATCCCGGAGGATAAGATCAAGATCGACCGCAACATGACGCTGGGCGAGCTGAACCATGGCCGCAGCCCGCTGGGCTGGCTGGTCGCGGTGGTGCTGGGGGCTCTGCTGCGCGCCAGCATCAAGAAGGGCAAGCCGGACCTGAATATCCTGTTCCAGTACAACATGCCGCTGCGCGCGCTGGCCAAGATGACCAACGGTGCCATCAGCATGGGCATGGTGGACGGCATCGTCATGGAGGCACAGGGCTTCTGGATCATCGGCCTGCTGCGGGTCATCTACGAGGCCATCAAGAATATCGTGCTGAATGGGCAGATGGAGAGCCGTCTGCGCAACAGCTGAAAGGACAGCAACTATGAATTTCTGGAATGATTTTGCAAAAAAGCATCCCGCAGCCGCCAAGTGGGTGCGCGAGGGCGGATTGTTCGTCATCGTGTCCAACCTGATCACGGTGTTCAAGTACCTGCTGCTGCAGTTCCTGCCCAAGGCCTTTGCGAGCCTGCCGGTGGTGGACTTCGGCTGGCCGGGCATCGATATCACCCTGTTCGGCGAGACCTTCAAATGGAACATCCTCGGCTACGATGCCGCCCACGGCGGCCTGCCCTACTTCTGCGCGTACATGATCGCCATGGTCATCGGTGAGTGCATCAACTTCCCGATCCAGCGCAATTTCGTGTTCCGCAGCAAGGGCAATCTCGGCAAGCAGATCGCCTGGTATGTAGTGGCGTTCTGCATCATCACCTGTATCGTCAACTCCATCAACTGCATCTGGGTCGCTGTGGCTGGCCTGCTGGTGCCGGACTTCATCTACAACATCGGTACTACCGTGCTGAACGGCGGCATTTCCATGGTCATCTTCTTCTTTGTCAACAAGATCATCTTCCCGGAAGGCGAAGCCG
>ERZ808240.4847-NODE-4847-length-11457-cov-2.821172_pt1 | contig 11457 bp, 12 predicted proteins | sample MGYA00521084_ERZ808240 | MGnify/ENA primary metagenome ERZ808240 (study PRJEB31516, sample SAMN03275571) | gut metagenome | biome: mammalia-associated habitat; material: feces | host: Papio cynocephalus | place: Kenya | collected 2012-08-06 ... | reverse complement strand
CGATCCCGGCGATCCGTTTTCGGAATTTTCGGACGACGATAAAAAAGACGATAATAAAAAAGACGATAACAAATAAAATGAAACGCGGAGCGGCAAGAAAAAGCCGTTCTGCTTTTCGGCGTTTTCAGGGAAAATTTATTTAAATGAAGAACGATAACATAGCCGCAATATCCACGGCGGCGGGCGCGGCGGGCGTCGCGGTGATAAGAATAAGCGGAGACAGCCCCCTTTCGGTTGCGGAAAAGCTTTTCCGTCCCGTCGGCAAAACCCTCGTCAAAGATTTTATACCGAATTTTATGTACGCGGGCGAGATAGACGCGGGCGATTTCAAGGATTTCGGGCTGTGCGTGTATTTCAAAGCGCCAAAAAGCTTTACGGGCGAGGACACGGTGGAATTTCATTCCCACGGCGGCGTGGCGATTTCCCGCGGGATATTGAAAAAAATTCTTTCTTCGGGCGCAAGGCTCGCAAAAAACGGCGAGTTTACCCGCAGGGCGTTTATGAACGGCAAGCTTTCGCTCGCTTCGAGCGAGGGGCTTATCGATATGATAAACGCGGAATCGACCGCGGGCGTTAAGGCGGGGTACTCTTTATACCGCGAAAGGCTTACGAAAGACGTGACCGAAATGCAGGAAGGGCTTACCGCCGCGCTTTCGCAGATAGACGCGGATATGGATTTCCCCGAAGAAGGTCTGGAAGAAACTTCGAGAGAAGCGGTGTCGCTTGCGCTCGACGCGGCGATAGAAAAAACGGACGCGCTCCTTGCGACGTTCAAGACGGGAAGCCGCGTTAAAAACGGCGTAAAGGTCGGCATAGTGGGAAAGCCCAACGTCGGCAAAAGCTCGCTCCTTAACGCCCTTCTCGGCTTCGATAAGGCTATCGTTTCGGGAATTGCGGGAACTACCCGCGACGTGGTGGAAGGCTCGCTCGATATAGGCGGCGTAAGGTTTTTCCTTTCGGACACGGCGGGGATAAGAGAAGCGGACGGAATAGAGGGCTTCGGCGTGGAACTTTCCAAAAAAGCGCTCAACGAAAACGATATTTTGCTGTTCCTCGTGGCGGCGGGGGATATAACCGCGGAGGACGAGCGGGTATACTCTCTCTGCAAGGATAAAAACGCGCTTTTCATCGTGAACAAGACGGACGAAAGCGACGCGAAGGACGGGCGCGCGGACTTATACGTTTCGGCAAAAACGGGCGAGGGAACAGAGGAGCTTAAAAAGCTGTTATACGAGCGCGCGGTAGGAAAAATCGATTTAAGCGGCGATTTTTTGTGCGAGGAGCGGCACTACGAAGCTTTAACCCGCGCGAAAGAAAGTCTTTCGTCGGCGAAAAGCGGCGCGGAGACCGAACCTCTCGACGTGCTCGCGATAGATATAACCGCGGGGTGGCAAGCCTTGGGCGAAATAACGGGCAAAACCGCTTCGGAGGACATAATAGACGATATATTCTCCCGCTTCTGCGTGGGAAAATAGAGGAGGAAGAATGGCGAACTTAGAGCTTTACAAGGCGTTCTACACCGTTGCGAAATGCGGAAGCTTGACGAAGGCGGCGGAAGAGCTGTATATATCCCAGCCCGCCGTTTCGCAGGCGATAAAGCAGCTGGAAACACAACTCGGCGGCACGCTTTTTAACCGCACGCACAAGGGAATGGAACTTTCGGAAACGGGCGGCAAGCAAATTTTCCCGCTCGTCGAGCAGGCGTTAAAGCTGTTCGAGCAGGTGGAAAGCAAATACGCGGAACTTAAAGACACCGCCACGGGCGTTGTGAGAATCTGCGCTTCGGACACGGTCGCCACGCATTTTCTTCTTCCGTACATCAAAAAATATCACGAGCTTTATCCGGACGTGAATCTGATTTTGCAGAACGGCACTTCGGGCGAGACGATAGAGCTTTTAAAAAACAAAAAGGGCGACATAGGTTTCGTAAATCTTCCGATAGACGATTCGGACGTGAACCTTTTGTCCACGGTTATGCAGCTGCACGACACCTTCGTCGCGAGCGACAGGTTCTCGGAGCTGTTCGAGGGAACGATAGATTTAAGAAGATTGCAGGACTACCCGCTTTTAATGCTCGAACTTTCGACCTCCACGCGGCAGGCGATAGTTTCTTTCGCGCATTCGCAGGGGATTCACCTGCACCCCGAAATAGAGCTCGCTTCTTTGGAACTTATGGCGGAACTTGCAAAGTCTGGCATAGGCATAGCGTGCATACCGAAGGAATTCGTTAAGCACGAGTTAGAGAGCGGCAGCCTTAAAGAAATAGTCACTTCGCCCGCGCTCCCCACCCGCGCGATAGGCTTGTGCCTTCCTAAAAACGACAACCTGACCTTTGCCGTCAAAGAGTTTTTAAAGCTCATAAACGCGGAAACGCAGGCGTAAAATATAAAATACGAGACTTAAAAATGTAAAAAAGGAGAAAGTTTATGGAAATCTGGCAGGCGATAATTCTGGGCGCGGTTCAGGGTTTTGCGGAATTTCTGCCCATATCTTCGAGCGGACATCTGATTTTAATTCAGCATTGGTTCGGCATAACGGATAACGTAACCTTTTACAGCGTTATGCTGCATATCGGCACGCTTATTCCCGTTATCGTGGTTTTGTGGAGGGAGATTCTCGCGCTGTTCAAAAAACCGTTCGACAAAATGCTGTACCTCGTTATCGCCACCGTTCCCGCGGGAATAGTCGGCATAATATTTACCAAGGTTTTCGACCTCGATACTCTTTTTTCGGAGCATATCTGGCTTCTCGCGATAGCGTTTTTATTGACGGCGGCGGAGCTTCTGTTTGCGGAAATGCGTGCGAAAAAGGTCGAGCTTATAAACCCGATAAACTGCAAAACCGCGCTTATTATGGGCTGCGGTCAGGCGATAGGCGTGTTCCCCGGAATTTCGAGAAGCGGAACGACGGCGACCTTCGGCACGATAGGCAAAGTGGATAGAGAATCCAACGCGAACTTTACTTTTATAATGAGCGTTCCGATAATTCTCGCGGCGGCGCTTTTAGAGGGAATAAAGTGCTTAAAGAGCGACGCGGTCGGCGAGATTGCCGCGCTTCCTCTGATACTCGGCGTACTCACCGCGATGATAACGGGATACATAGCCATAAAATTTATGCTCAACATAATAAAGAAAGCAAATTATAAATGGTTTTCGCTGTATCTCGTGCTGATGGCGATAGCGACGGTGGTTACGGCGATAGCGGAGAAATGATGGAATTAAAAGAGGAAAGAGAAAAAAGAGAAGAAGCGGAGCTTTTAGCCGCGCTTATCACGGCTTCGCCCGCAAAGTGCGCGTACCTTACGAGAAAAATCGTAAGACTTAAAACCAAACGAAAAAAATAAAACTAAATTTCAGAAGGAGCAAAAGAAAAATGAAAAAGTTTTTCGGAGAATTCAAGACATTTATCACGCGCGGAAACGTGCTTGATATGGCAGTCGGCGTTATCGTCGGCGGCGCGTTCACCGCGATAGTAAACGCTTTAAGCAACAACATCTTAAAACCGCTCATCAACGCGCTTTTAAGGTTGCTTCTCGGCGCGGACAGCCTTTCGGAAGTGTATACCTTCCTCTTTAAAAAGACCGACGAGACGACGGGACTCGTAGACCTTGCGAACTCCATTTACATAGACTGGGGCGCGTTCATAAACGCGATAATCAACTTCCTTATCATCGCGTTCGTGTTGTTTTTAATCGTTAGAACGATAAACAAGGTCAAAGAAAACAACGAAAAACTTAAAAACGACCTTAAAAAACGTCGCCTCGACAAGGCTGAAAGAGAGGAGCTTGCGGGCGCGGGCGTAAACGTCAGGGATAAATCGGCGGTAGAAGCGTATTTTGCAAAGAAGGCGGCGGACGAAAAGGCTGCGGCAGAAGCGAAAGCCGCGGCGGACGCGGAAGAAGCCGCTAAAAACAGCACCGAAGGGCTTTTGAAGCAGATTCTTACCGAGCTCAAAGCCGAGAAGAATTAAAACCTTAAATAACGATAAATAAAGTTAAAAACGCGGCGCGCGGAGAAAGGTTCTCCGCGCGCTTCGGTATTTTAAACCCCGTTTCGGCATAAACTTTATTTACGGGGTGGCGAAAATGGGGTTTATAGAAGGAATAAAAGAATGTCTTTCGGAGGCGGGACTAACCGCCGAACCGCTGTTTCGCGCGGTGCTTTTCGGCGACGACGCACTGTATTTGGAGGGCGTGCGGTCGATAAAAAGCTATTCCGAAAGTAAAGTTGAATTGCGTATAAAAAAGGGCGGGCTGACCGTCCTCGGCGAGGGGCTTTTCATAAAAAAATATTGCGCGGGGGATCTGGCTATATGCGGAAAAATTCTTTCGGTAAAGAGAGATTAAGAGTTTACGAAACGTATAAAATCCGCGCGCTCAACACGGAGTCGCTTTTAAACACCCTCGTTCGCCGCGGCGTGACTGTGGAAAAAGCGGAAAAAAAGGACGCCAAAACCCTGCTTATCACCTTAAAATTTTCCGAAAAGCAAAAATTTTTTGCAATTACGCGCGAATTGTGCTATACTGATATAGAAAAAGTGAAAACAAGCGGAAGAGATAAACCGCTTTCGTATCTTTTAAGAAATTTCGGGCTTATAATAGGGGCGGCGGTTTTCGTCGCGCTCGCGGTTTTTGCGGGAGATTTCGTCTTTTCCAAGGAATACACGGGCAGCGGAAAAATTCTTAAAAGAGAGATAGACGGCTACCTTTCTTCGGTCGGGGTGAAGGAGCTTTCCCGCTTTTCTTCTCTCGATCTGGATCGGCTCGCGGACGGGATTCTTATGAGCAATCCGCGGCTTTCTTTCGTTTCCTGCACAAAGCGCGGCAACCGCCTCGTGATAGATTCCGCACTTTCCGAAAAGGAAAAGGACGTGCTGACGGGCGGGGTTAAAGAGCTTCGCGCGGAAGAAGACGGGGTTATAGAAAGCATAAAGGTTTATCGCGGCGAAGCGAAGGTTAAAGTCGGCGACGCGGTGAAAAAAGGCGACCTTATAGCGGACGGCACGGCTACGGTCGGGGAAAATCGGGTGTTCGTCGGGGTTATCGCAAAGGTGTCCGTAAAAGTCGGAAGAACATTTACTTATTATTCGGAAAAAGAGGGCGAAGAAAAACTTTGCCTGATGCTTGCCGAAGCGCGGTTCGGAGACGACTGCGCGGAGGCGTTCGTAACCGTAACGGAGGAGAAAAACGGCTTTGTCTATACGGCGGAGCTTTATTATTTAAGAACGGCGGTCGCGGGGTAGATTCCGCAAAAAACGAAAGCTTGCGAAAAGCTTTAGAAAACCTGCAAAAAACTCGCGGAAAACCGTTCGTAAAAGGAAAAACGATTATGGAAAAAAAATCAATGAAAATCACGCCTTGGACGAAAGGCAATATCGCCGCCGTCGCGGTGACGTACGTTGCGAACGTAATACTACTCGCGCTGATATTCGTGGCAATCGTCGCGATAAACGACGCGCGCGGTAAAAACGCGTTCGACGAGTTTTTTAAGAATCCCGCGGTATTCATCAATTTCTTATTGCTTCTCGTATTATTCGTGGCGGTTATCGTGATATTCTTCTTTTTCGAGGACAGAAACTTTCTGCGCGACGCCGCTAATTCCGAAATGCTTTTTCTCATTCTGGAATTTTCTATAATAATCTGCTTTCTGACGGGGCAGTACGTCAGTATGTACGTTCGTCCGCTTGCGCTTTCCGCGCTGCTGGTGTTGTTTTTAACCAACAGCCGAACTGCGGCGTTTATGAATTTTCTGTTCTGCGTGATAACCTTTTTGTTCGACAATTTTTCGGGAACGACGAGCGGGTTTTCCGATTATTCTGCGGTGTTCTTCCTTGCGATGGGGCTTGCCTCGGGAACGATTGCCATATACTTTTTAAAGGACGTAAGTTCGAGAGTGAAGCTTCTTTCTTTAAGCCTGTTGTTGTCTCTTCCCGCGCTGTTATGCGTGGCGTTGCCGCTCGTGGATTTCGGGAACAGTAACCTTATCGTTTCGTTGGTTTCCGCGGCTTGCTCGGGTCCGCTTTCCGCCGCGTTGTTTATGGTGTTTCTGCCGTTCTTCGAGGTACTGTTTAAAAAGGCTTCTTTTTTCAGATACGCGGAGCTTACCGACCATAAATCCAAATTCATACGGAAAATGATAGCCCAGGCCCCCGGAACGTTCAACCACGCGATAGTCGTTTCCAACATTGCGGAGGCGTGCGCGACGGCTATCGAAGAAGACGCGCTGCTTGCGAGAACCTGCGCTTATTATCACGATATAGGCAAGCTTCGCCGCCCCGATTTCTTTAAGGAAAATCAGGCGGACGGCACTAACCCGCACGACGACCTTACGCCCGAGCTTTCCGCAAACATAATAAAGGCGCACGCGACCGACGGTTATCAGCTTATGATGAAAAACCGTATGCCGCAGATTATCGCGGACGTATGCTTGCAGCATCACGGCACGCTTCCCATAATTTACTTTTACGATAAAGCCAAAAAATTCACCGACGGCGAAGTTTCGCTCGCGCAGTACCGTTATCCGGGACCGAAGCCGCAGACCAAAATAGCCGCTATTATAATGATTGCGGACGGGTGCGAAGCCGCGGCGCGCGCGCTTCCCGACCGTTCGCGCGAAAAGGTTTACGCCGTCGTTAAAAAGCTCGTCAGCGACCGTATGGAATGGGGGCAGTTCGACGAGTGCGAAATAACGCTGAAAGAACTTAACATAATAATAAACACGGTGGTGAACAGTCTGACGGGCGTGTATCACAGCCGGATAGAATACCCGAAGATCAGTCTCGACAAAATAGAAGACGACGCGGAAGAAAAGAAGGTAGAAGCGTAATGGGAAAACTGGTTATAGAAAGCTTACAGAAAAAGCTTAAACTCAGAAAGCTTGCGAAAGCGGTGTATACCGTATTGAAGCAAAAGGCGAAAATCAAAGCCGAACTCGTTTTCGAGTCCGAAGAGGGCATACAGATACTTAATCGTCGCGAGCGCGGCGTGGACAAGGTGACGGACGTGCTGTCTTTTCCGACGCTCGAAGGTATCCGCGGCGCGGTGCTTAACAAAAAAGATTGCTTTACCGAAATGGACGGCGGATATATCTTTATCGGCTCGATAGTTTTGTGCGAGGAAAGAATCAAAGAGCAAGCCGCGGAAATAGGTCACAGCGAAGAGCGCGAAACGGAATACCTTATTATTCACGGTATTCTGCATCTTTTCGGCTACGACCACATGACGGACGAGGATAAGGCGGAAATGCGCGAAAAGGAAAAAGAAATTCTCGCGCTGCTCGGCGAATCGGACGAAGACTGAAACGCAAAGGGCTTTCGGCGACGCGTCTTGCCTCTCGGTATAAAATCTCTCGGCATAAACCCGTCGCGAAACCGCCGAAAAAAGGAGAAAAACGAATGAAAAGCGGATATATAGCGGTCGTCGGCAGGGCGAACGCGGGCAAAAGCACGCTCGTAAACGTCCTCGTCGGAGAAAAGGTGGCGATAGTTTCGCCAAAACCCCAGACCACGCGAGACAGAATCATGGGCGTACTTACCACCCCCTCGATGCAGGCGGCGTTTATAGATACCCCCGGCATTTACCGTGCGGACAACCTTCTCAATTCGGTTATGCAGAAAACCACGGAAGATTCCGCCAAGGACGTCGATCTGATACTTTTCGTCATAGACGCGCACGAGGGAATAGGAGAAAGGGATAAGGAAACGATAAGGAAATTCGTAAAGCTCGGCGAGCCGCTTATAATCGTGCCGACGAAGACAGACATTATGCCCGAAAGCCTGCTTATAGCGGAGCTTAAAGACCTTGCGGAATTCGGCGCGGAAGTCGTTCCCGTTTCGGCAAGGAAGGGCAAGAATATAAAAGAGCTGATAAAAGTCGTGGAAAGAATGCTTCCCGAGGGCGAAAAGCTGTTCGAGGAAGATATAATATCCGACCGCTCTGAAAAGTTTATGATTTCGGAGATAATGCGCGAAAAAATACTTCTGAAGTTCGGCGCGGAAATACCTCACGGCGTCGCGGTCATCGTGAACGAGTTCGCCCTTCGCGAGGACGGCAGGGTGTACGATATAAGCCTCGATATAATCTGCGAAAAGGCGGGGCATAAGGCAATACTTATCGGGAAACAGGGCGCGGCGATAAAAGAAGTATCCTCGTTCGCGCGCGCGGATATGGAAAAGTTTCTGGGGCGCAAGGTGTTTTTAACGACCTACGTCAAGGTAAAAGAGGACTGGCGCAACAGCGCAAGGCTTATAAAGCAGCACGGCTACGGAGAAGAATAAGGCAGAACGGAAAAAGGTGCGGGATAACCGCCTGTAAAATTTTCGGGGCGCATAAAAATTATTCGTTTTCTCATACTTATACGAAAAGGGGAGGGAGCGAAAAATGAACGAAAAAACAGAAAAAAACTCCGCTGTCGAAGAGGCGTGGCGCGTCTTTGAAAAAACGGGCAAGATTTCTTATTATATGCTTTATAACGAGCTTAAAAAGCGTTGAAAAACGCTTAAAAAACGGTAAGCCGCGCGGCAAAATTTTCAGATAATAATCGGCGAAAGACGCCGTAAACGAAAGGAAAAACCTTTATGGAAGAAAAAGTTCAGGGAATAGTTCTCTCCGCGGTATCGTTCGGGGAAAACGATAAAATTCTCAATATTTTCACACCTGACAAGGGGGTAGTTTCCGCAAAAATCAAAGGAGTAAAAAAGGCGGGCGCGAAGATGAAATTCGCTGCCGAGCCTTTTTGTTTTACCGAATACGTTTTTTCCGTGCGCGGCAATATGCGAACCGTTATCGGGGCGAGTTTAATAGACAGCTTTTATTCCGTCAGGGAAGACGTGCGCAAGTTTTTCGCGGCGGGCGCGGCGATAGAATACGACAGAAAATTTCTTAAAGAGGGTATCGTTTCGGCGGAATTGTTCGTTTTAACCGCGGAATTTCTCAAAAATCTCGCATACGGAAATCGTCCCGCAGAACCGCTTCTTTTGAATTTTCTTATCGGCGCGTTAAGGCTTTCGGGCTACGGGATAAACGCCGGGTGTTGTTATAAATGCGGCGCGCTTCCCGAAGACAGAGTGTATTTCGACCACGCCTCGGGCGGATTTTTGTGCGAAGGCTGCAAAGAGGACAGGGGAAGGGAAATAAGACTTTCCACTTTTTACGCCCTGAAAAGAGCGGCGGAAGGGGAAGAGCTTGAAGAAAAGGACGCGCTCCCGCCGTTAAAGCTTATCGACCATTATATAACGTTAAAGGCGGACGAAACGCTCAAATCGCTTAAAGAATTGATAAAAATGTCGAATTAAATCAAATATATCGAGAGAATTACTCTATAACGGTTGAAAAAGTTTTAAAAATAGTGTAAAATAAATAAGCCGTAAACGGCAAGTCTATAAAAAAAGTTTTATTTACAGCAAACTTTTGGAGGAACTAATTAAATGAAGTACGTTTATCTATTCAGCGAAGGCAACGCGAAAATGCGCGAGATCCTCGGCGGCAAGGGCGCGAACCTTGCGGAAATGACCAATATCGGTCTTCCCGTGCCGCAGGGCTTCACCATCTCTACCGAAGCCTGCACCAAATATTACGAAGACGGCAGACAAATCAACGACTCGATTAGAGCCGAGATCATGGAAAACGTCGCAAAGCTCGAAAAGATCACAGGAAAAAAGTTCGGCGACAAGGAAAACCCCTTGCTCGTCTCGGTGCGTTCGGGCGCGCGCGCGAGTATGCCGGGTATGATGGATACCATTCTTAACCTCGGCTTGAACGAAGAGGTCGTGGAAGTCCTCGCGAGAAAGTCCGGCAACCCCCGTTGGGCGTGGGATTGTTACAGAAGATTTATCCAGATGTTCTCCGACGTCGTTATGGAAGTGTCGAAGAAGGAGTTCGAGTCGCTTATCGACGCGCTCAAAGAAAAGAAGGGCGTCGTTTACGACGTAGACCTCACCGCGGAAGATCTTCACGAGCTTGCGGAAGAATTCAAAGCGAAATATAAACAGGCGCTCGGCAAAGACTTCCCGACCGATCCGAAGGAACAGCTTTTCGAGGCGATTAAAGCGGTTTTCCGTTCTTGGGATAATCCGAGAGCGAACGTTTACAGAATGGACCACGATATTCCGTACAGCTGGGGTACTGCGGTAAACGTTCAGATGATGGCGTTCGGCAATATGGGTAACGATTGCGGCACGGGCGTTGCGTTCACCCGTAACCCCGCGACCGGCGAAAAAGGACTTATGGGCGAATTCCTTATGAACGCGCAGGGCGAAGACGTCGTTGCGGGCGTTCGTACCCCGATGCCTATTTCCAAAATGGCGGAAGTTCTCCCCGACGTTTATAAGCAGTTCCTCGAAATCTGCAAAACGCTCGAAAATCATTACAGAGACATGCAGGATATGGAGTTCACCATAGAAAAGGGCAAACTCTATATGCTTCAAACCAGAAACGGTAAGCGTACCGCGGCGGCGGCTATCCGTATCGCCTGCGACCTTATCGACGAGGGTATGATAACCGAACAGGAAGCGCTTCTCCAAATCGACGCTAAAACCCTCGATATGCTTCTGCACCCCACCTTCGACGCGGCGGCTCTTAAAAAAGCCGATAAAGAAAACGTCGTCGGCAAGGGTATAGCGGCTTCCCCCGGAGCGGCTGCGGGCAGAATCGTTTTCACCCCCGAAGACGCTGTCGAACTCGGCAAAGCGGGCAAGAAGGTTATCCTCGTTCGTCTTGAAACTTCCCCCGAAGACATAGAGGGCATGAAGTACGCGCAGGGTATACTTACCGTCCGCGGCGGGCAGACCTCTCACGCGGCGGTCGTTGCGCGCGGTATGGGAACGTGCTGCGTTTCCGGTTGCGGCGACATCAAGATGCACGAAGAAGAAAAGTATTTCGAGCTTGGCGGAAAGACCTTCCGCGAGGGCGACGAGCTTTCTCTCGACGGTTCTACCGGTAACATTTACGATATAGCCATAAAGACCGTTCCCGTAGATCCCAACAGCGGATATTTCGGAAGAATCATGGCTCTTGCGGACAAGTATAAAGCGCTCGGCGTGCGTACCAACGCGGATACCCCCGACGACGCCAAGAGAGCCGCGGACCTCGGCGCGCAGGGCATCGGGCTTTGCCGTACCGAGCATATGTTCTTCGGACCGGGCAGAATAGATAAATTCCGCGAAATGATTTGTTCGGAAACGAAGGAAGAAAGAGAAGAAGCTCTTGCGAAAATCGAGCCGATGCAGCAGGCGGACTTCGAAGGGCTTATGGAAGCTCTTAAAGGTCAGCCCGTAACGATAAGATTCCTCGACCCGCCGCTTCACGAGTTCGTACCGACCGAAGAAGCCGATATCGAACTTCTCGCTAAGGCTAAGGGCAAGACCGTTGCGGAAATCAAACAGCTTTGCAATTCGCTTCACGAATTCAACCCGATGATGGGTCACAGAGGTTGCCGTCTTACGGTTACTTATCCCGAAATC
>ERZ808240.4845-NODE-4845-length-11460-cov-6.039369_pt1 | contig 11460 bp, 10 predicted proteins | sample MGYA00521084_ERZ808240 | MGnify/ENA primary metagenome ERZ808240 (study PRJEB31516, sample SAMN03275571) | gut metagenome | biome: mammalia-associated habitat; material: feces | host: Papio cynocephalus | place: Kenya | collected 2012-08-06 ... | reverse complement strand
TTCTTTTTAAAGGTTTGACTCCTTTTTTTAAAAAATATTCGGAAAACGGCAACCCAAAAGCAAACGCTAGTTTTTCTTTTCTTTTATTTGGAGACATTTTCAACGGCGGTTATGATGCTGTTTCAAATACATACCATTATGGAGCTGGTTTTTTGTTCGTAAATACCGTTCTTCTTAATGTTCTTACTGCATTATTTTCTATACCTACAGGTATATTGACTTCTCTTTTCATAACAAGAATAGCTCCAAAGCCTCTTGGAAAGATAATCGAAACAGGAGTTGATCTTTTAGCGGCTATTCCTTCAGTCATTTTTGGTATTTTCGGTCTAGGAGTAATAGTTCCGATAATAAAATCCTTTTCAAATAGCATCGGATATAAATCAGCCACTGGAATTTCCATGCTCTCCGGAGCCATAGTACTATCCTTGATGATTATCCCTACCATCGTCTCGGTTTCCATCACAGCTATTAAATCAGTAAACGATCAGCAAATCCAGGCCTCATTAGCTTTAGGTGCAAGTAAGACTCAGACAGACTTTAAAATCGTGTTACAAGGTGCTAAATCAGGTATCTTTGCGGGAATAATTTTAGGACTAGGAAGAAGCTTGGGTGAAGCTACCGCTGTTTCTATGGTTTGCGGTTCAACATTGCGAGGAATAACAATCAATCCCCTTGACTCCACAACAACTCTTTCAAGTCAAATCCTTTTGGCTTTTGGTGAAGCCGCCTATGGATCTTTGAATTATGATGCGCGATTCTCGGCTGGTATTCTGCTGATGATTCTTATCTTGTTAACAAATCTTATCCTTAACGATGTCAAAAATCATATTTCTTCCATAGACAAGAAACCTTTATTCATTACTTCACTTGTGAATAAAGTTAAAACCCTGATTGTAAGAAAAAAACATATTCCAGAAAGGAAACTAGAAAAATGATCATCTCCAATCAGAAACAGAAAAAAAGAAAAATAAAGGATATTATGCTTTCTTTTTTAACTTATCTTTTCTCTTCTTTTTCTCTTATCGGTTTGATTGCAATCATATGTTTCATTTTTTTCAAGGGTTACAAAAACTTTAGCTGGTCTTATATCACAGGGGACTACGCAACCGATGTTTTGACAATTAGAACGGATACTTCCATAACTCAGAGCAAGAATGAAACAAATTACACCCCATCAAAAGATGAATATTTTTCATCTAAATGGGGGCTTGCTTTCAAACAAGGAAATGATCAAGAAGGAAAGCCGGCAACATTCATCAGCTATATAGATCCGAATGCAAACATCAACAACTGGGTAGACTCATCGAGTGGCCAAAAAATTGAACTAAAAGAAGGATATCAGATTACTTCCCTTCAACTTTGGAGTTCTTTGATTGCATCAGATGATACCGAAGTATATATCGTAAACGGAAAAAATGCAAAAGAAGTATGCAATGCATTCGATAAAGGAAACTACCTTGTCACAATGACCGTCCAAAGTGGAGGGCTAGGCATGCGCGGTTCTTTTATATCGACATTATGGTTGATCTTGATTTCAATGATCATTGCTCTTCCCTTAGGCATCGGAGGTGCTATCTATCTTGGGGTCTATGCCAAAAACAATAAAATGACATCTTTTCTAAGAAATTCCATTGATATGATTTCAGGAATTCCTTCGATAATTTTTGGACTTGCAGGTGCTTTGATTTTTATTCCAATATTCGGAGGACAATATTCCCTACTTGCAGGCGGATTCACTTTGGCTTGTATGATTCTCCCTGTAATCATCAAGACCACGGAAGAAAGTATCAAAAACATACCAAATTCACTGAAACAAGCTTCTCTGGCTTTGGGAGCAAGTGAAACTGAAACAACCTTCAAAATCATTATCCCAAATGCTTTGCCAGGAATTTTGACGTCGTCCCTACTTGGAATCGGAAGAGTGATAGGTGAAAGTGCTGCATTAATTTATACAGCTGGTGCTGCGATTCAAGACTTCATAGTACCAACCAAAGGTTCAGCATCCCTAGCAGTTCATATTTGGACTTTGATGCAAGGGGAAACGCCAAATTTTGCGGCTGCTTGTTCTGTCGCAATTATGATACTGATTCTCGTCTTTTTCTTAAACCTTGTTATAAAGTTAATCAGTCTAAGAATAGATCGTAAACAAAAAGGTAGGTGAAATATGGAAGAAACATGTGAAAAAATCATCGAAGTTAAAAATTTGAATTTGTTCTATGGAAAAAAACAGGCATTGAAAAATATTTCTCTGCCAATTTATAAGAACAAAGTCACAGCTTTAATTGGTCCCAGCGGTTGTGGAAAATCCACGTTCCTTCGTTGTCTCAACCGTATGAACGATTTAGTAAGCGATTGTAAAATAGAAGGAGAAATCTTTTTTCGAGATAAAAACATCATGGAAATGAATACCATCCAACTTAGGACTCAAGTCGGTATGGTTTTCCAGCAACCTAATCCTTTTCCGATGAGTATCTATGATAATGTAGCTTATGGGCCACGTTGCCAAGGAATCAAAGATAAAGCCACTTTGAATAAAATCGTTGAACAATCATTAAAAAATGCAGCTTTATTTGAAGAAGTCAAAGATCGGACGAAAACAAATGGACTTGCATTATCAGGTGGTCAACAACAAAGGCTTTGTATTGCAAGGGCTTTAGCAATGAGACCAGATATTCTTTTAATGGACGAACCCACATCTGCTCTTGACCCTATTGCCACAAGCAAAATAGAAGACCTTATTCACGAACTAAAAAAAGACTACACCATCATCATCGTTACGCACAATATGCAACAAGCCACGAGAATAAGTGATTATACAGCTTTCTTCATGATGGGGGATTTAGTAGAGTTCAGTCAAACGGAGGAATTCTTTTCTCATCCGAAGGAAAAGAAATCGAACGATTATATCACGGGAAGATTTAGTTAAAAGGACAATAATACTATGGGAATTGAAAAAGAAATCAAAGAGTTAGACGGACAAATTCTTGAAATGGCAGGTCAGGTTGAAAAAAACCTGAGCTATGCAATTGACGTTTATCTAAATTATGATGAATTGAAAAAATACCAACAAGTTGACGACAAAAAAGTCAACATGCAGGAACGGATGATTGAAAAAGATTGTCTTCACTTAATGCTTAAAGAACGCCTTTTCTCTGAAGACCTGAGACAAGTCACTGGAATTATGAGCATGGTTCAGGATCTAGAAAGACTGGGAGACCATGCAAAAGATATTCTAGAATTTGCATTGCGCCTTAAAAATCCGTTTCGAAGAGACAATCGGATTTATGATTTGACAGAACATGTCTATTCAATGGTAGAAAGAAGCATTCAGTCGTACCTAAAAAGGGATGTAGGCATGGCTAAGCAAGTCATTTTGGATGATGATTATGTCGATCAAGAATATTCCAGTATCATTCAAGAACTCATCGATAAAGAAAATAAAGGAGAAATCACATCCAGCTATGCCATATATTCGGCTTTGGTTGTAAAATATCTTGAAAGGATTGGTGATCACGCGACAAATGTCGCGGAATGGGCTATTTATATTCTTACCGGATACTATAAAGACCTTCAGATCATCTAAGGATTGAATATGAGACTCATATATTCATTAGAAGACGACCTAGATATTGCCAAAATCATTTCTGTTTCATTGTCAAAAGCCGGTTATGAAGTGAAAACATTTGACAACTGCCACGATTTTCTTCAGGCTTTTGAAGAGAAAAAACCAAACATGGTGCTTCTTGACCTTATGCTTCCAGATGCTTCCGGAATGGACGTATTGAAAAAAATCCGTGGAAACCAATCGAATAAGAATGTCAAAGCCATTATTATTTCTGCAAAACGATTGACAATGGACAAAGTTGAAGGACTAGACAACGGGGCTGACGATTATATAGAAAAACCCTTTGATATCCTAGAATTGATTTCAAGGGTCAATGCTAGATTCCGTGAAGAAAACACAGATCTTTGTTATCAAAGTCTAAGGATGAATCTGGATAAGCATACCGTTTACGAAGATAATAAAGAAATCGCCTTAACCAATACTGAATATGAAATTCTTAAATTACTTCTCAGCAATATCGGAAAAGTTGTATCTAGAGAAGATATCTTCCGAGAAGTTTATCAATCCAAAGAAGAAATTGAATCAAGGTCGATTGATATGCATGTCGCATCTCTGAGAAAGAAAATCGATAACAAGAACACTATAAGAACTATCTATGGTATCGGATATTTGATTGGGTAAAAATCATGAGGAAAAAACTTACTTTTTATCATGCGTTGATTGTTTTTGTCTCCTTAGTTCTTCTCGTCGTTACCTCGTGTCTTGCTCTTTCCTTTGTTAACAGAAAGAACTATGAGACACAACTTCATAGTTATCTAACTTTGACAAGAGATGTTCTCCATCTCGAAGAAGATGAATCCAAAGAGGAACAGGCGGCAATCAAAGATACTGTAAACACGCTTTCTTCTTCGGAACAGGGATTAAGAATCACAATCATCGATTTACAAGGAAACGTTATCGAAGACAGCGATAAAAGTGACATTACAACATCTCACCTGGACAGGGAAGAAATCAAGAATCCTGGGAAAATCGTTTATCGATACTCTACAACATTGAGCAAAAAAATGATGTACTTGGCAGGAAAGGATAATTCAAACAGATATTATATTCGAGTCTCCATTCCACTCGGGAACATTTATGAAATTTTAAAAGTAACGATTCTTGTCTCAGTCATCACCCTGATTGTTGTACTTATCCTTTCAATCATCATAGATATCTACGTCATTGACAAATCATTAAAACCGCTAAAAGAAGACACAAAAAGACTTTCATCAATCATCAATTCTGACTATATTGAAACTAAAGACGATGATTTAGTCTCAATATCCTACCAAATTGATAAAACCAAAGACCTCATCGATAATAAGATTAAATCTTTGACTTGCGAAAAAGAAAAACTGCAATTTATCCTAAATTCAATGAATCAAGGTCTACTCATTATAGATTCAGAAAAAAACATTCAATTGTTCAATAATGCAATAATAAACATCTTCAAAAATAAAATAAAAGAAAATGATTCACTAACCTCTTTGACTATTTTGCCGGAAATATTCGATTCTTATCATGATGCCTTGAATAACAACATTTCCTCATTTGACATCAATATAAATAACAGAGAATACTTTATCAATGTTTCTCCAATCGAAGAAGATTGGATTCCGTCAAGCAAAGATATCAAAGGTGTCATGATGACATTTGTAGATATCAGCGAAAAGAAAAAACTCGAAGATGCAAAGAAAGACTTTTTTGCCAACGCATCTCATGAACTGAAGTCACCTTTGACGTCCATAATTGGCTACACAGAAATGATCAAGAATGGATTTTTATCTACTCCCAATGAAATAAAGGATGCAGAAGAAAGAATATTGAGCGAAGCAAAGCGAATGAACGAAATCGTCAAAGGTATGTTGGATCTATCCAGACTCGAAAGTGAAGATTATAAGAAAAATATAGAATCTTTATCCTTGATAGGAAATATTCGAATGAGCCTTGGTCTTTTTGAACAAGAGATTGAATCCAATAAAATTGATGTCGAAATCCATGGTGAGGACTTTAACGTCAATATGGACAAGGAAGACCTTAGCCTATTAACTAAGAATCTCATCGAAAATGCAGTTAGATACAATCGACCTTCCGGAAAAATCGTCATCACACTGGACAAAACCCAAAAAATTTGTTCCATCAAAGACACCGGCATCGGCATTCCTAAAACAGATGTCGGCCGAATTTTCGAAAGATTTTACCGAGTTGATAAAGCACGTAGCCGAAAATTGGGAGGTACCGGGCTTGGTCTTTCAATCGTAAAACATATTTGTCTGAGCTATTCTATAAAAATCAGTGTCGATTCTATTTTGGATATCGGTTCTACTTTTACCTTGGTATTCTGATTATCGGGAAAGGAACTGCTATTTCTCTTCCCCTACTTTCTTAAATGGAAGAAAACATGATAAAATAATTCTGTCGTTAACAGCAATCTTTTCCAAATTAGAAGAAAGGCCTATCTGTCATGAACTGGATGAATTTTTACACCTTTTCCTTGATTTTCTGCATCTCTTCTTTTCTTATTCTTATAATAATGATCCAAGGAACCAATTGTTTGACAAAAAGAGAAAAACGATCTTTCTACGTGACATATGTTTATATGATAGTCATATTTTTGATCGAATATCTCGGAAATATACTTAATGGCAATCCAAAAACAGGCGGTTTCCTTAAATTTTTGAAATTCCTGGACTATTCCCTGACGCCCTTGATATCCATCTTGTTTGTCCGCCAGGTAATCGAAATGAAGCGAATCGAAAAGGCTTTATTCATCCTGTTGATGTTCAATATGATATATGAGTTTTTATCTATATTCTTCGGGTGGAACTTCACTATCACAGATGGTGTCTATCAACATGGTCCTTCCTACGTCATTTATTTGATTATTTGTACCATATCTATTTTATATGTTGCTGCCAGTTTCTATTATTTTATCAAAAGCCATCGCAGAGGAAATCTCTTCTCTCTTATTTTAATAACAACCTTCACATTCGCTGGAATTCTCCTCCAGGAATTCCTACCATCTAGCGATGTAAAGACTGTAATGCTTGGACTGACGCTTGGGTCATTCCTTCTCTTCATCCATTATGTTTTCTTCACTTCCGAAAAGAAACAAGAGGAACTGAACGAAAAGGAAAAAATGCTCAAAGAAGACCCATTGACGGGTCTTGACAATCGTTATTCCTATAATATTGAACTCAACAAGAACAACAGACTAACCAGTCTTAATGACGAACTGATCATCTTCGTTTGTGACATCAATTATCTAAAAAAAGTCAATGACTCATTAGGACATGAGGCAGGAGATGAATTGATTATTGCCGGAGGAAAAATTCTCTTATCTGTTTTCTCACCATATGGAAAATGTTTCCGAACAGGAGGAGACGAATTCGTCATCATTGCAAATCTAAAAAATGGAAAAGAGAAAGAGCTGATCCGAGAAATCAACGAAGAAACATCCAAATACAACGGAGCAAATATTCATGGATTCTCCATGTCAATCGGTTATGCAAAACATACGGATTATCCATCCCTGAATTTTGAAAAACTAGTCAATGCCGCAGACGAGAATATGTACACAATCAAGAAGAAATTCCATAAATCCGAAAACTCCTGAAAAAGGAGTTTTTCTTTTTGTTGACAAATATGAATCACTATTCATATAATATATTCAATCATATGAACACTTGTTCATATGATATGGAGGCAATGTATGGAACAAGAAGAATCGATATTCGGAAAAGAATTCATCATCAAAATCGCACGTCTCATTGTGGGATTGACTTTGGCTTTGTTGGGCCAATTCTACTTAAACGAAAACAATTTCTCTCTTGCCGTCAATCTTACTGTCATGCTTCTTAGTTGGATTATCCTTGCATATGATGTACTGATTGATGCTATAAAAGATATCATCTATGAACATGAGATCTTCAATGAAGATTTTTTAATGATCATCGCTTCTATAGGGGCATTTTCCATCAGAGCATTCGGTCCGGAAACAAACGAATTCATCGAAGGTGTTATGGTTATGCTTCTCTTCCAGATTGGTGAGACCTTCGAAGATATTGCGGACTATCGTTCCCATAAGGCAATACAAGAAGCTGTCGGGTTGAGAGCGACAGTCGCACACAAAAAAGAAGAAAATAGATATATCGACATAGTCCCCGAAGAACTAAAAATCGGAGACATTGTTTCCGTAAGAGTCGGAGAAATTCTTCCTGCAGATGGTACCATCATCGAAGGAAGCGGGTTCCTGGATATGTCATCTTTAACAGGGGAACCTGTTCCGGTAAAAAAATCCAATGGTCAGTCTGTCAATGCAGGAACCATACTAAAAGAAGGATCCATCGCAATTAAAGTCAGCAAAGAATTTAAAGATAATACCGTTTCAAAAATCCTGAACCTCATCGAAGAAGGAAACAACAGTAAATCCAAAGCCACTCGATTCGTAGATAAATTTGCAAAATTCTATACTCCGATTGTCGTAATTTTAGCTATTATTCTTGCCATACTTCCGCCTTTGATCATCCAATATAACAATCCTTTGATTTGGGAAAAGTGGATATACCGTTCATTGAATCTATTGATTATATCCTGTCCATGCGCAATCGTCATTTCTGTACCTCTAACCTATTTTGCGGGCATCGGACTTGCTTCTAAAAACGGAATCGTAATCAAAGGAGCAGGTATTTTCGATTCTCTATCTGAATTAGGCATGCTTGTAACAGACAAAACAGGAACTCTTACGCATGGGGATTTCAAGGTAACGAAAATCAAATCAAGTCTTTCGGAAGACGACTTCATGAGTTACGTGAAAACATGTGAAAGTAAGAGTAACCATCCAATAGCCATTGCTATTTCTCGTTCAGAAAGGGGAAAAGTACTTCAAGACCCCGAAAATTATGAAGAAATAGCTGGTTCAGGAATCAAATGTAAAGTCGACGGAAAGGAATTGCTCTGCGGTAATGCGAAATTATTCCAAAAGGAAAATGTCAATTATGAACCAATTGATGAAGATGGAACTATAGTTTATCTTGCTTTGAATAACGATTATCAGGGTTACCTGATTCTATCCGATTCCATCCGAAAAGAATCCAAAACACTTATAGACGGCCTTCACAAAAAGAACATTAAAGTAGTTATGTTAACCGGAGATAAAGAAGAAAGTGCAAAAAAGACAAGCCAGGCATTAGGGTTGGATGAATATCACAGCCAATTGTTGCCACAGGAGAAGACAGAAATTTTGAAGGATAAAATAAGCAAAAAAGAAAAAGCTGTCGCCTATATGGGCGATGGAATCAACGATGCAGCAAGCATTGCCTTAAGTGATATCGGTATTGCAATGGGCGGAGCAGGAAGCGATTTGGCCATCGATAATGCAGATCTAATCATAATGAATGATAATCCAAGTAAAGTTCTGCTAAGCTTGAGAATAGCTTCCCTGGTCAGAAAGCATGTCATTTTCAACATTGCAATATCACTTCTTGTTAAGCTTACTATCATGTTTTTGGCCCTAACACTAGAAACATTTCCAATGATAATTTCCGTCATAGCGGATACCGGATTAACGATGGTATTGATTGTCATATCACTTCTGATGCTCTACCACAAATTCCAAAATCAAAATTAAAAAAGAAAACAGTCTGGTTTTGTTCAGACTGTTTTTATTCGAAGCCATAAAGTTCGGAAAGAACTTGGAGGCAAACATTTTCATCTTCAGGATAAACCCTTTCTCTTCTTGATTGTAGGATCAAAAAAGAAGTTTCTCTTTTTCGCTTCATGGCAAGTAAAACAAAGGAATGGATATTGGCCTTAGCCATTTTTTGGTTTAGTTGGCAATAAGTTGGATTTAGGATTTTACTTAAAAAAACAACTCGATTTCCAGATTGAGAAACCCTAACTAGATCATTATAAGGAAAAGGAATATAGGATGTATCATCGATTCCTTCCTTAGAATAAAGGAGAGAATCCTTTTTTTCCGAAAGAAAAGAGATGTAACGAGGATGATAAACTTCCCCAATCAATGCAGCACCTTTCTTTAATGCCAAAAATGAATCTTTCTCTTCCCGGAAATAAGAAAAAAGTCGAGAAATGATTTCAGGTAAAGATATATTCATTTCATTTTCAGAAGATGAGTATTTTGCTTTGTCAAAAATGATGAAACAGTCCCTACCTTTTGTCTTTCCTCGGTATAAGGCATGATCGGCAGAGAGATTGATTGTCTCAAAATCCTTTCCATCAATAGGATAACGTGAAATACCAACGGTGACTGTTATTTTACCATCCTGATATACATTTTTTAGAAAATCCTGGGGATGATGTCTCAAATGTTGACAAAACGTTCGAGCTATCTGCCAAACATCTTGATATCTAACCTTGTTTTCAATGACCAATACAAACTCATCACCACCATATCTACCCATAATTGATTCACTAGGCACTGCTTCTTGGATAAGGGAAACACATTTTTGAAGAGCTTTGTCTCCTATTTGATGACCGAGTTTGTCATTTACTTTTTTAAAATAATCAAAATCAATAAAAAAATAAGAAAATGGTATTTTTCTCTCAATCAAATCCTTAACATAAAGTATCATCGCATCCTTTCTAAGGACATGCGTCATAGGATCAATAAGACTCTCTTTATCTGAAGAATCAAAACATTTAATTTTCAAAAAATTCATACTTTTAAATTGTAACCCCTTTCAAATAAAAGGTCAATCATTAAAAAAGTACATTAGTATTAACATCTCAAGTAAAACCGCTAAAATATTCCTATGAAAGGATCATAATCATGAAAAATCAAAAAACGAAACAAATTCTCACAGCAGTTTTTGATATCGTCATCGGAATCCTGCTCTTGATCGGGGGCGCCAGTTCCTTCAATAAGATGATGTCAATTATTGTAACAGTCTATGCAGTCTACCTTTTGGTAATAGGTATCTTATTGGTATTAAAAAAGCTTTTTACAACTGGAATCATCGATATCCTCTGCGGGGTGGTTCTTCTTTGTTTGGGGTGGACCAATATAGCCTGGATTTCCACTTTGCTTCTTGGTATCTACTTGCTCATTTTATCTCTCTATACCTTTGTCACATTAAAGATTTTCCCGTTTTCCTCCGTTTTTACTTGTATCATTGGGGTCTTGCTTATACTGATTTCTTTTGGAAATCATTTTGCCTGGCAGTTCGTCAACGTCTTCTTCTATATTTGCGGAGCCTTCATTATTATTCGAGGGGTGATGAATCTTTTCGGAAAATAATATCTCCTTATTCTCTGTCAATCGAGTAGAGAGTGAGAAGCGATAGCTTCTCCGCTCCCTCTCACACCACCGTACGTGCGGTCTTCCGCATACGGCGGTTTGAACAAACATCTATGCCATCTCCTTGAGATAGTATTCAAGAGGGTCTAAAAGCCCTCTTTTCTTCAGTCGTGAATTCGAGATTGCTCTCTTGACGATACAGGAATGAGAGATGAACTGGTAGCCTCTTCTGCAAAAGGTCAGGCCTTTGGCTTCCTCTCTGTCAATCTTCAGTCGGACTAGAGCCTCTATCTTCTTTCGGGAGACCTTCCATTGTTTCCAGATGACAACCCGCATTGCATTTCTCAGCCATTCTCCTAGCCTAGCGATTTTGGTTTTCATACTAGACTTGCGATAGTAGTTGATCCAGCCTCTCAGCACCTGGTTTATCCTTTCAATTCGATAGTCGTTTTCCAACCATCTTTTCATTTCCAAAAGGAAAATCCCAGATATTTAAGGTTGTTCGGTGTCGTAATATACGTCTTGGAAGCATTGGTCTCAATGAATGTGACAATGTTCTTCATCACTCTTTCAGCTGAAAACTTGGTTTTGACGA
>ERZ808240.4844-NODE-4844-length-11465-cov-3.728046_pt1 | contig 11465 bp, 10 predicted proteins | sample MGYA00521084_ERZ808240 | MGnify/ENA primary metagenome ERZ808240 (study PRJEB31516, sample SAMN03275571) | gut metagenome | biome: mammalia-associated habitat; material: feces | host: Papio cynocephalus | place: Kenya | collected 2012-08-06 ... | reverse complement strand
GTGTATTTGGAAATGTCACTTACGTGCAGGCTGAGGGAGTGACCGGAGAGCTTGGCTTTGTGACAGAGAAGATTTCCGAGGGCGAGTGCGAGAAGAAGGAAGCAGAACTTGGACATATTTTACAGAAGATACGTGTAGCGTAAAAGAAGAATGGAGTAGAAACAGATGAAAAAAATCGGAATTATCGGAGCTATGGAGCTCGAAGTAGAAACTTTAAAATCGAAAATGAATGTTGCAAAAACAACAAAAAAAGCAAATATGGAATTTTTCGAGGGAACATTAAACGGTGTCGAGGTTGTCATCGTGCGCAGTGGCATTGGAAAAGTAAACGCTGGTATCTGCACCCAGATCCTTGCAGATTTATTTGACGTGACACATATCATCAATACCGGTATCGCAGGTTCTCTGGACGCACAGATTGATATCGGGGATATCGTTGTTTCAACAGACGTGCTTCAGCATGACATGGATGTCCGTGTATTCGGCTATCCGTTAGGCGAGATCCCACAGCTTGGAACTTTAAGTTTTCCTGCAGACGAGAGAATGGCATCCCTTGCAAAGAGTGTGTGCGAGAAAGTCAACACCGAAGTGAAAGTGTTCTCCGGCAGAATCGTAAGCGGCGACCAGTTTATCTGTGATAAGGAAGTGAAGGACAAGTTAGTCGAGAATTTCCATCCACTCTGTACTGAGATGGAAGGTGCTGCAATCGGACAGGCAGCATATTTAAATGAAATCCCATTCGTGATCCTGCGTGCGATTTCAGACAAGGCAGATAACTCTGCGGAGATGGATTATCCGACGTTTGAGAAAAAAGCAGCGGAGCATTGCGCGAGACTTGTAGAGGAGTTTATTGCGGAATTATAAGATTGGTATAAAGAACCTATCATAAGAAAAGGGCATGGATTTATGAGGTTATCTCATTTTCCATGTCCTTTTTACTTTACAGAAAATTCTTTTCTTTTTATTATTAATGGAATAATACTGAAATATACGGAATAATGCTGAAAAATATACGGAATAATTCCGATAAATATTGCGGAAATAAGTACATATGGATATAATATATATATATAAATATGGTGGAGGAAGTTCGGAATGAAAAAAATGATTTCGGTAAAAGAAGCTGCAAGACAATGGAACATCACAGAGCGGAGAGTAGCGGAACTTTGCAGAAGTGGAAGGATTGAGGGAGTTATGAGGCAGGGTCGCAGTTGGCAGATTCCTGCAGATGCATTAAAACCAGCTGATAAAAGAATACGCTCTGGTTCTTACCGGAAAAATCAGAAATCGTCCTATCTGCCTCTGCCAATCGGTGTGTCAGATTTCCGGCTGGCATCGACCGAATATTACTATGTTGATAAGACGATGCTGATAAAAGATTTCATTGATGAACGTCCGATGGTAACACTTTTTACACGTCCACGTAGATTTGGAAAAACGCTGAATATGGATATGCTACGGACTTTTTTTGAAAAAACAGAGCAGGATACATCGGTATATTTTCAGGATAAGAAAATTTGGACATGTGGTCAGAAATACCAGTCGTACCAGGGCAAATATCCAGTTATTTTCCTGACATTTAAGGATGTGAAATTTAATACCTGGGAGGAGACATTTTCCGCAGTCAGGGATATTTTTGCAAAAGAGACGCAGAGACACGAAGAACTTCGGACAAGTGACAGATGTGATGAATATGATGAGCGGAAATATACAAGGTTAGCGGAAGGAAATGTGACGGAAGTAGAACTCTCAAGTGCATTGGCGGATCTTTCGGCAATGCTTCATAAACATTATGGAAGCGCTCCGGTGATTATTATTGATGAGTACGATACGCCTATTCAGCAGGGATATATGAAAGGTTATTATGAAAAAATCATTCTTTTTATGAGAAATCTGTTCTCCGGAGGGTTTAAGGATAACAGACATCTGGCATTTGGTTTTCTTACCGGTATTCTGCGGGTGGCAAAAGAAAGCATTTTCAGTGGAATGAACAATCTGTCCATCAATTCGGTTTTGGATCATAAATATAGTGCTTATTTTGGCTTCACACCGGATGAAGTGAGAGAGATGGCTGCATATTATGGAGCATCCGATAAATATGATGAAATCTGTGAATGGTATGATGGCTATCGATTTGGAAAAACAGAAATTTTTAATCCGTGGTCAGTTGTAAATTATTTTAGTAACGAATGTGAACCGCGGGCGTTCTGGGTATCTACCGGAAGCAATGATGTGATCGGTGAGGTTCTGGCAGAGGCAGATGAAGAAATCTATCACCGTCTGGCATCCTTGGTAAATGGGGAAACGATTACGACTTATATCGATACCGGTGTCATCTATCCACAGATAAAAAAGAATCCGTCAACGATTTACAGTTTCCTTTTGGTTACAGGTTATCTGAAAGCAGTAAAAACAACATTATCCTTTAATGGGGATTTTATGTGTGAGGTTGGATTGCCAAACCGTGAGATAGCGCTTGTATATCACAAGGAAATTCTTCAGAAATTTGAAACTATGATTCCACAGTCAACTGCAATTGCAGTGCAGGAAGCAATCTTTTCAGGAGATAACAGAAAGTTGAAAACGCAGATACAGACGTTGCTGATGGAGTCGGTAAGCTCATTTGATACAGCCGGAGAGAATTTTTATCATGGATTTATGCTTGGGCTATGTGCGTTGCTTGGAGGATTTTTTGTGACATCGAACAGGGAGTCCGGCGAAGGACGTTATGATATCCAGTTGAAACCGGTAAAGAAAGGTCTTCCGGGTATTATCATTGAACTGAAAGCAGAAAAAAACAGTACAGAAGAGAACCTAAAGCGATTGTCAGAGACTGCGCTAAAACAGATTCAGGATAAACAATATGATACGGAATTAAGGGCAGCCGGGATAGAAGTGATTTATAAATATGGTGTGGCATTCTGCGGAAAAAGAGGGGAAGTTGCAGTGGGATAATTTGACCAGTTAGGAAAGGAAATAGTTAAATTTGCAAAATTACGATAATTTAGGGCAGGTATTAAAAATCTGCGTACCAACAGACACATCTCCCTCAAACAGATTTCAAACGAACGGGTTTCCGCGGCTCAGATTTCCCGATTTGAGCGCGGGGAATCCGATATCTCACTGGAAAAGTTTCTGATCGCACTTTCAAACATGCACATTGAAGTCAGTGAATTTATGGATGCGGTGAACAACTACCAACGCACGGAACAGATCCGTTTTATGAGTGCTTTAATTCCGTTGGAATATGAGCGGAATATCGCGGGCTTTCAGAAAATGCAGGCGGAAGAGACAAAAAAATTCGAAGAACACCCGGATATTTACCGTCATCACTTAAATGTGATCCTGCTCCAGAGCTTTATCTGCAAATGCGATGCAGAGGCTGCATTTCCGAAGGAGTACATCAATGAGGTGACGGATTATCTGTTTACGACAGAAGAATGGAATATGTATGAACTGATCCTGATCGGGAATATTTATCTCTTTATCGACATCCCGCTCCTGCACAGAATGGGACAGGAGATTTTGAAAAGAAAAGATTATTATTGGGAGATCGGTTCGCACAAAAGTCTCGTCACGATCACGCTTTTAAACATCTGGGAAACCTGTCTGCACCGTGATGCGCTTGAGACTGCCGCTTTTTATAAGGAAAAAATAAAACTGCTGCTCGACAATGAGACAGACCTTTATAAGAGAACGATTTATCTGTTTTTATCAGGGTTGCAGCAGTATAAACAGGGCGGCAGGGAGGCTGGTATCGAAGAAATGAACAAAGCGATCCAGATTTTTGAGTGGACTGGTAGTGAAAATCTTGCAAACAATTACAAAAAAGATTTTGCACGTTTTGTCGGGTAAAAATTGCATATATGCAAAAATGAAAGACCTCTGTCTGAAATACGATACAATGTATCAAAATTCAGATGGAGGTTTTATTTATGAAAAAGAGTGAGACAAAATTACTGGCGAGCAGAGCCGTAAACAAAATTGGAAACGTGATGTATGACTATGGAAACAGCACATGGATCGCAGGACTGGGAGCAATCGGACAGAAATATATGGGCTACTACCAGCTGGCGGAAAACGTGATCTCCTTATTTTTAAATCCGATCGGAGGAGCAGTTGCAGACCGCTTTAAGCGGAGAAAAATATTGCTGGTAACAGATTTTATTGGCGGACTTATGTGCGCGCTGCTTGGATTGATCGGAAATGACCAGATCATGATTTATGGATTGATCGCAGTCAATGCGGCACTTGCGATGATGAGTGCATTTTCCGGGACATCGTTCCGTTCTTATGTGGTCACAGTTGTAGCGGAGGACAGATTAGTTGCTTTTAACTCACGTCTGGAAGTGATCTCCCAGATCGTGAGCATTTCTTCCCCATTATTTGCATTTTTATTTGTGGATAGATTTGGGTTAAAACCAACATTGATGTTTGACAGTGTGACATTTTTCCTTTCTTTTCTGCTTCTTTTTTCCATCCGTGAGGAGGAATCTCATGTGACAGCAGAGAAAAAGAGTACAAGCGTAAAAAATATTTTACAGGACATCAAAGAGGGAATGATTTTTATCGTGAAAGAAAAGGAGATTTTCTTTCTGCTGGTCATCGCTTCTCTGGTGAACTTTTTCATCGCGGCATTTAACTATCTGGCACCATTTTCGAATCAGCTGTTCGTGCATCCATCCAGTTATGCAACACTGCTGACAATGGGAGCGGCTGGCTCGATCGCGGGCGCAATTCTGGCAAACAAATTATTTAAAAATTCGTATAACAGTATCCTGATCGCACTGGCACTCTGCGGTGCGGGACTGGCTGCAATCACAGTTTTTGCAGTGCTTGGGCTTCCGGCAGAGGTCATTGTATCCGGAAATCTGATTTTTGAATTTTTCCTGACAATTTTTAATATCCATTTCTTTTCCATGGTGCAGAAAAAAGTGCCGAAACATATGCTTGGAAGAGTGTTCAGTTCGATCTTCACGGTCGCAGTAATCTTCATGCCGATTTCAACAGCAATCATGACAGCACTGCCGTTTTCCATCAGCATCTATGCGTTTGCGGTGATCGGGGCGGGGATATTGCTTGTGTCTGGTGGCGGGTTTCTCTATAGTAAAAAAGTGCTGGATTGATTGATAAAGCCCCTATAGAATAAAGGCTCCAATAGTGCTATAATCATGATTAGTTCCAACTAATTAAAAAACGAGGTGTATGAAATGACAATTCACGAATATGGAGCAGAGAAAGAGAAAGTGATCGTCCTGGTACATCCTTCCGTAGTGATGTGGGATTTTTTTGAGTATGTCATACCGTTGATCTTCTTTATGGCTGTTCCATGGGTGGCGCTGTTGTGCTGAGAATGCTTGCGGAACAGAAAATCAGAATTAAACACAGTATTTGTGATGGTGGAATCACCCCATATCAGCTTCCATGGATTGTTACAAGACTGATTGCAGTCAGGGATTTTCTCATGATCTCCATGGGAAAAATCGGTGGATTGAAGCTGTTGGAAAAAGCGTTTTCTATGGATGAGTATAGTAAGGAAGATTTGCAGTACATTGCGAAAGTACTTTATTTTATCAGCTACAAAACGATCTGGAGAACGTTTGAGTCGTGCAATAATTATGCAATGCCACAGCAGATACCACAATATCACGGGAACTTGCAATATTGGTATGGGGAATAGGAAGCGAAAGACCGGGCATGGGATATCAAGTATGTGAAAAAGCATTTCCCATCTGTGGAATTTATAAAATTTGAGGATATGGGACATGGAAGCATGGCGACATTATATCCGCAAAAAATGGTAGAACGGATGAAAGAGATAGAAATAAATGGAACATACAATGACAATCTGCTACTGTGAGGATGAATCCGCACAGGCGAAAGCTTTTGCGATAAAAATTGACCAGTGGGCGAAAAATAAAAATATAGCAGTTCACACAGACCTGTTTGAGAGTGCGGAAGAATATCTGTTCAAAGCAGAGCAGAACACCTATGACGTGATTTTTCTTGACATTTCCATGAGAGGGCAGAACGGCATGGAGCTTGCCAGAAAAATCCGTGAGAAAGAGAAGGATGTGGTTCTTGTTTTCGTGACATCGGATGCAAGTTATGTGTTCGATGGATATGAAGTGGGCGCGTACCGTTATCTGATGAAGCCGGTGGATGAGAAGAAGCTGTGGGAGATTCTTGATTATGCCAGAACGCAGAAATCAGAAGATAACGGAAATTTTATTCTCGTGAAAAAGGATAGTCAGTCTGTCCGTGTTAATTTAAATGATGTGCTTTATATGGAAGCACAGAAACATTATGTAAACCTATATCTGGAAGATCAAGAAAGCATAAACATAAAAACCGTTTTCACGGAGTTACTTCAGGAGATGCAGGAAAAATCGGACACCGTTCTTGCAACGCACCGAAGTTATGCAGTGAATATCGAGAAAGTTGTCCGGATTGGAAGAACGGAATGTGTACTTGCGGATGGCAGTGTTGTTCCAGTCAGCCGGAGTTTCTATAAGGAAGTAAACGAAGCGTTTATAAAGTATCATCTTGGAAGAGATTGAGAATAAGATTGTAAAAAACTTCTGTTTGAACTTAATTTATATGAATTTAAGTTCCAATAGAAGTTTTATTTTGATTGAAAAGAAATACAACGTGTTTCAGGCAATTATGTTGATACGGCATGCCAGAGATGATAAGATATATTTATATAATGTGATAGAAATAAAAAAAGAAACGAGCAAACTTTTCCAACTAGATAGTTGTACTCAGTAGAAGAACCCATTTCTTATACAGAATAATACAGGAAGAAAGAGACTCTGTCAACCATATTTGAGGAAACAAACATTGGAAATCAAAGATATTTTTCTGATTTTTTTTGCATCAGTTGCACTTCTGGCGCTCGCCTCCATCCTGCTCCGCTTCCTCATAAAAACCTACTATGAGAAGAGCACGGAAGCCTACCAGAACAAGCTTATGAAAAATCAGATCGAAGAAGTGAATAATGTATATATGACCATGCGTGGCTGGCGGCATGACTATCACAACCACATGCAGTCGTTAAAAGCCTATCTTGCGATGGACGACATCAGTGAGGCAAGAGCGTACCTTGATAAGCTGGAGACAGATTTAGATGACATCAATCTTCTGTTTGACACCGGAAATATCGGCGTGGATGCAATCTTGAATTCCAAAATCTCACTGGCAATCCATAATGGCATCCCGGTCGATTACAAGGCAACGGTTCCGAAAGAAACGACAGTGACAGACATTGATCTGTGTGTTGTAATCGGAAACCTGATCGACAATGCTGTGGAATCGTGCGAGAAAGTGCCAAAAGAGCAGCAGTTCATGCGCCTTTACATCGGGCAGTTCAAAGAGCAGCTTTATATTTCCGTGAGCAATGCCACCAATGAGACCGTGCGCAAGCTGGATGAGGAGTATATTACGCACAAGCGGGGCAATCATGGGCATGGCTTGAAACGGATTAATCTGATCGTCGAAAAATATGACGGCTTTATCAATCGGAAAAATGAGGCAGGCGTCTTTGTGACGGAGATTATGCTGCCGCTGTAAGCAAAATGTTATAAAAATTATTATTACCACTCGTGCACGGATTTTTGCAATCCGTGCATTTTTTGTGCGTAACCGGAGGAATCTGTGTTAGTCTTATCTTAATGAAAAAACAGAACAAAATTAAGTTTGGGGAGCAGGCAACATGTACAAAACAAAAAAATACACTCTCTGGAGCAATTTCAAATTCGTTTTTACTCCGGTATGGAAAGAAAAAAGAACTTATATAAGAGATATGATAACCGGAATCATCCTGTCAGTGATCGTGCCGGTGATCGGTTCCATGTTAAGCGCACTGGTCGTTGGATTACTTGGGAAAAACTTATCCGCGGCGACGGTGATCGCTGCAATTCTCTCTGCATTTGTGGGCTATGCACTTGTGAATGCAGCGGATACGTATATCAGACAAAAGCATGTCTATCATCACATAGAGGTGCGTTCCCAGCTTTTTATGAAGAAGTTCACAAGAAGAATCTGTGAGATTTCGGAAGAACAGTATGAAGATCCAGAATTGAAACTTTTGCGGGAAAAAGCCGGCATGGCGGTTCAAAATAACAATGTGGGGGTTGAGGGATTCTTACGTGCAACCTTTATGTTTGGAACCGGAGTGCTTGGTCTGTTCGTTTATATGGCGATCGCGGGTTCCATTCATCCGGTGATCCTCTTACTGTTATTCGTACTTTCCGTTATTGGGGCGCTTTGCAACAGCCTGCCGGACTGGTATGAGAATAAAATCAGGGACGAGAATGCCAAAGATGAGATGACGATGCAGTATATTGACAGACTCAGTGACGATGCAATAAGCGGAAAGGACATCCGCGTTTTTGGGTTAAAAAACTGGATCATCGGGAAATATGGAAACGCGATCAAAAACACGAGGAGACGCAATGTGAAGAAGAATAGCATTGCCTTTGCAGGAAAAGCATGCGAGGCGGTTCTGACAGCGGGGCGGGATCTGATCTGCTATCTGTACCTGATCAGCCAGTTGAAAAATGGGATGTCCCTGACCATGTTCGTGTTCTATCTGGGAATCATTGGAGGCTTTTCTGCGTGGTTTTCCCAGGTGAGTGACAGCTTTGCCAAAATGAAATACTGTAGTGTCCATATCACAGATTTCCGGAATTTTCTGAATCTTGGTGGAGATGAAAGTGAGAAAAAGATTCCGCAAAACCAGTTTGAGACTGTGGAAGTTGTGTTTGACCATGTGACCTTCTGTTATAAAGGGGCAGAAAAACCGGTGTTAAATGATATTTCTTTTTCCTTAAAGAGTGGGGAGCACAAGGCGTTGGTCGGATTAAATGGTGCCGGAAAATCAACGCTTGTAAAATTAATATCAGGCTTATATCTGCCGACAGAGGGAACGATTTATGTCAATGGGATCGATACAAGAGAATTAGACCGGGAAAAATATTACGAGCATGAGGCGGCTGTTTTTCAGGACACGTTTACCCTGACCTATTCTGTGGCAGAAAATGTAGCACTTACCGAGCAGTGGAACGAGAAAAAAGTATGGGAATGTCTGGAAAAAGCAGGACTTGACAAGAAAGTGAAAGCATTGCCGCACGGGCTTTCTACCAATCTTGGAAAAGAATTGAGTCAGGATGGTGTGAAACTTTCCGGTGGGGAGACGCAGAAGCTGCTTCTGGCAAGGGCATTATACCGTGATCCGGCCATGATTCTGCTGGATGAACCGACGGCAGCCTTAGACGCGCTGGCAGAGTCCGAGATTTATGAGATCTATAACCAGACATTGGCGGATATCACAGCGATGTTCATTTCACACAGACTTGCGTCCACACGCTTCTGTAAGGAGATACTGCTTCTGTCGGATGGAAAAATTGCAGAATGTGGAAGTCACGAGGAGCTGATGGAGCAAAAAGGAAAATACTACGAACTGTTTTTAGTGCAGAGCAAATATTATGAGGAAGAAGGTGCAGAAGATGTCGATTAAGGAGATGTGGGATTATCTGATTTTTCAGACGAAGGGATACCGACAGCTTGGTGTTGCGATCGTGGTTGGAGCGGTCTGCGGTGCAGGTGTCTCTTATATCAACAGCATTCTGTATGCGAGGATCATTGACACCCTGCTGTTGGAACAATATACGACTGCAGTTCATTTTGTCTGGATTATGATAGTATCAGTTCTTGTTGTGCGTCTGGTTTACATCATGTGCAATCAGCTGTTTGCACAATACGCAAGTCCAAGCCGCGATGAGACTAAGCGGCGGACGGCAGAAAAGGCATTTTCCATGGAATTTGAGGAGATTGAAAAAGAGGAAAACCAGATTGCCTTCCGTAGAACAAGAGGAGGGGTGAATGGTGCCGGTGATATTGAGACACAATTGGATTCGATTTATAAATTTTTTACAGAATGTGTCAAAGTTCTGTTTGCACTCGTGTTTCTTCTTATATTAATTGTGCAGTCCGCGCAGGGAGCGCATGTTGCAGTATGTAAAATGATCCTGATGACTGTACTGTTAGCAGGGATGTTTGCATTTTCTTTCTGGGTAAATTTCCGTATTTCTGACCGGATCGGAAAGCGGCAGGTGGAACTCAATCATGAAAATGAGCGGATCAATTTCTTATACGGTTATCTGTTTAAAATCTTCACTTCGGAGACGGCAGCGAAGGATATCAGACTCTATGGAATGCAGGATTATCTTTGCGGAAAAAATGAGGTATGTCTCAATGACGCAGCGTGCTTTTCGAAGGAGGGGATTTTCGAGGGAAAAAATCAGGCAAAGTTCTCCTTTGTGGTACAGCTTTTGGCGGGTTATATCTACGTCTATGTGGCGGTCATGGCGATGTCCGGTGCGATGACGACTGGAGATGTGCTGATGTACTCAGGGGCGATCATCACGATGATGACCGGTGTGCAGAATATCCTCATGCAGTATAACCAGATTAATTACCGCAATGAGTATCTGAAAACTTATGAAGATTTTATCAAACGCCCGAATATGCATTACGATGGCACGCTCCCAATCGAGAAGCGGGATGACAACGAGTATGAGTTATCCTTCCGCAATGTGTCCTTCCGTTATCCGGGCACAGAAGATGATATTCTGAAAAATGTCAGTCTGGATTTTAAGATTGGACAGAAAATGGCGCTTGTCGGCATGAACGGAGCCGGAAAGACGACACTCATCAAGCTGCTTTTACGGCTTTATGAGCCGACGGAGGGAGAAATCTGCCTCAATGGAATTAATATTGAAAAATACGATTACGGGGAGTACATGCAGATTTTTTCGGTGGTGTTCCAGGATTTCAAACTGTTTGCTTTTCCACTGGACGAAAATATCGCTGCAGGCGGACAGGTCGATAAGCTGCGTTTGAAAAAGGTGCTTACGCAGATCGGTCTGAATGAATTTGTGGATGGGCTGCCGCAGAAGGAGCGCACACTTTTATATCAGGAAAATGGAGAGGGTGTTACGCCATCCGGCGGCGAGGCACAGAAAATGGCAATCGCGAGAGCACTATATAAAGATGCACCGTTTGTCATTTTAGACGAGCCGACAGCGGCTTTAGATCCGGTTGCGGAAGCGGATATCTACGAGAACTTCGATTCCCTTGTGGGAGAGAAAACAGCCGTTTACATTTCCCATTGCATGAGCAGCTGCAAATTCTGCGACCGGATCGTTGTGCTTGACCATGGGGAGATTGCGGAGGAAGGGACTCATGAGTCTCTGATGGAAAGACATGGAATATATGCGGAGCTTTATCAGACGCAGGCGGAGTATTATGTGACGGCACAGGCGGGAGCGTGATATTCACACAGGGCGTGATATTTACAAAACGATTATTTGACTATTTATGTTGACAGAGAGCATAAATAGTCAATTTTTTTATGTAATAGGAAACTTCGTTTCTATTACATAAAAAACGCTCCGCGAGGA
>ERZ808240.4841-NODE-4841-length-11480-cov-13.714748_pt1 | contig 11480 bp, 9 predicted proteins | sample MGYA00521084_ERZ808240 | MGnify/ENA primary metagenome ERZ808240 (study PRJEB31516, sample SAMN03275571) | gut metagenome | biome: mammalia-associated habitat; material: feces | host: Papio cynocephalus | place: Kenya | collected 2012-08-06 ... | reverse complement strand
TGCGCGAGTAGTAGAGTGGTACTACGTCGCCTTGCCAAGGCGAAGGTCGCGGGTCCGATTCCCGTCTCGCGCTCGATGGAGCGTAAAACCAGTTCCAGAAAAAGCTTTATTCGGTGAAACGAATAAACACAGATTGCGCGAGTAGTAGAGTGGTACTACGTCGCCTTGCCAAGGCGAAGGTCGCGGGTCCGATTCCCGTCTCGCGCTCGACTGAAAGGACTCTTGAGAAATCAAGAGTCCTTTTTCGTGTGAAACAGGATGACGATGTTCCTCTAGCTTCCATAGGCATGTATAGTCATTTGAAGGCTTCACATGCCTATGGAGGCCGCTTTCAGGCGTTTTCCGGGAAAACATAGCAGTCGTAGCGAATCGCCTTGCCATTGAGGGAGTAGGAAGGCTTCTGTCCAGCGAGGTACGGGCCCTTCGCGGGCCGCTTTACGACGATCTTAAAGGGATGTGCAGCGATCGCTGCCTGCATCAGGGCGTCCTCGTCCTCCGCAGGGGCCTCCAGATAGTGGAGAAGCTGAAACTTCTTCTTTACGAGACCGCTTTTCTGGCGCTCTGGGAACATGGGATCGAGATAGATGACATCGGGGCGTGCAATTGCGGTACCGTTGCGGTCCATTGCTTTCTGCGAAGGTGCAGCAGCGTCATCGACCAGGTTTTCCGTCTGGAAAGCTTCCGTACTGGCTTCCGGGTGTGCACAGTTCCTGGAAAGGGCCTGCAGAGCTTCCGAGCTGTTTCCCTCGACGAGCTGCATGCGGGCGACGATATCATGGAGGGCTGGCTCTTCAAGCGCACGCTGCATCGTATCTGCGAGGAGAGCGGCGATGATCGGATCCTGTTCGTAGAGCGTGACATAGCAGCCGGACGCCGCGAGGAGCAGGGAATCCTCGCCCATCCCGGCGGTGGCATCGATGACATGAAGCGTATCACGTCCCTTGATCTTCGTGGCCTTCACGAGGAGCTCGTGGGTAAGGTTATGGTATTGCAGGCGCTTCTCAAGCTTCGTGAAGTCTCCACGCATGGACTGATCGCCATCGGTGAGGGTCAGGCCATCCGCTCCGAAGGCAAGGTACACGGGCGCCGCCGTGTGTTCACCACCGTCCGCCTCCTGGAGCCTGCTTTCCGCTTTCAAAGGGTACACCGACGCCTGGTGTGCACGATCTGCGGGATGCGAGGCAGTAGCTCTGCCCGCCTCCTTCGATGGTGGTATTTCCAGAAGATCTGTGTTCAGATGGGCGGCCAGGGCGTCTGCCTTCTGGCGGTTTCCGCCGGCCTGCAGCTGTATCGGTATTCTTCTTTTCATATCCTTCTGTCTCCTGTTTCAGAGGTCTATAGAATAAATTATAGCTTTCATTTAAAAAAATTATTTTCCTGAATATCAAGAAAGCGTATGAATTCTGAAATTCTGATGTATACTATTACTATATCATTACTTTTTCATAAGTATACCGTGCTTGTGAAGGAAAGAAAATGCTTAAAAAATGATGTGGACGATTTCGGGATATTTCGTCGATGTCAGAATGCTGTAAGGAAAGTGGTTTTATGGAACGAACGTATGTGGATGGGAATACAGTTCGTACCAGAGCATCGGAGAGAGGAACCGCCGTCCGTGAAACTCTTGTCGTAGAGGAGCATGGACGGCGAAATCAGGTGGTTCTCTACCGGGATCGGTACGACGGGCAGCTTCGGCCCGAGTACCAGAAGGATCCACATGTGCTGGCACCACTCCTGCGCTTGATTCCGGATGCCGTGATCGATGGCATCTGCCGTGGCCTTCTGGTGGCCGCGGTACTGGCGGTTTTTCTGACCTGTTATCACTGCGTGCATGTGGATACGCTGGTATCGGCGCAGCTCACGACGATTGAACAGAAGCAGGCGCAGCTCAGTGCGCTTCGCGTGCAGAATGCAGATCTTCAGGCGAAGATTCAGGAGGCGATCAATCCAGACCAGATCTATCGAGATGCGGTCGAAAAGTATGGGATGGTGCTGCCGAAGCAGGACGAAATCATCACCTTTGAAAAGAACGGAAAATCGGAGTACATTCGACAGTATGATCGCATTCCTTAAAGGGGGAAGAGTTTTCATAAAGGGCTGTGGCTTCTTCGGAGGTCACAGCTCTTTTTGCACCTTCCGAATCACGAAAAGATAGGAAAATGCCGTGAACAGGCAGGCACAGACCCAGGCGGCAGGATCACAGAAAACGGCGAGCGGGAAGCTCATCAGCTGCATGGCGATGAGAGCAACTCCGGCACGGGCGAGGAGCTCTGCAACGCCGCCCATCATCGGCAGGAAGCCGTGCCCGCAGCCCTGCATCGCATTTCGGAAAATGAAGATGAAGCTCAGCGGAATGTAGAACAGAATGGCAATGTGGATGTAGGTGCTCGCCCATGGCAGCATTTCATCAATCGAGCCGGAGCCTGCAAAGAACAGGGCCATGACCGGGCGGAGCAGCAGGAGGCAGCAGAGAGCGGCGAGGACAGAGTAGATGAGCTCAATGATCATGGCAGCACGTACGCCCTGCTGAATCCGGTCGCATCGATGTGCGCCGTAATTCTGCCCACTGTAGGTTGCCATGGCCTGTCCCATCGAATTCATTTCCTGCGTTAAGACATTGTGCAGCTTGTTTGCTGCAGTATAGGCAGCGACGGCCGTGGAGCCGAAGAGATTGATGGCCGACTGCATGATGATGGTGCCGCTTGCGGTGATGGCAAACTGGAGGGCCATCGGAACGCCGACTGCCAGCTGATGCTGAGTGTCCGAAAGGTGGATGCGCCAGTGCTGGCGCTCCGGCCAGAGTACCTTCTCCTTCTTAAAGATATAGAAGAGACAGAGGAGTGCGGAAATGCCCTGCGAAAGGTCGGTTGCGAGGGCTGCTCCGGCGACACCGAGCTGCAGCACAATGATGAAGAAGAGATCGAGAAGGACATTGAGGCAGGCACTGAAAACGAGGAAGAAGAGTGGCATCTTACTGTTTCCGACCGCCTGCAGGAAGGCGGAGAAGAGATTATAGTATACGCTTGCAACGATGCCCATGCAGATGATCATAATATAGGTATAGGCATCCTCGAAGATGTTTTCGGGTGTATTCATGAGATGCAGAAGCGGACGCATGAGGGAAAGCGAGAGCGTGGTGACGAGGACAATGACGATGGCCGCGAGAAGAATGGCATTCGCGACGCTTCGCTTCACGCGCGGGTAGTTCTGTGCACCATAGAGCTGAGAGGTGAGCACAGTGAACCCGGTGCAGAGCCCCTGTGAAAAGCCGAGCACGAGAAACATAATCGTACCCGTGGCACCAACAGCCGCAAGGGCATCCGCGCTCACGAAACGGCCGACAATGATGGTGTCGGCCATATTGTAAAGCTGCTGGAAAACATTGCCGATAAACAGCGGAATCATAAATCTTAAAATGATGGGAAATGGATTGCCCTTCGTCATATCTCGCGTCATAATAAACTCCTATAAGGCTGTGCAGAAATGCTGTTTTACTAAACGCGCATTATAATGTGCGTTTGGAAAATGTACAATATGGAACCTGGACAGCTGCATACAAATTTTTACAGCAAAATGTGGGATTTCAGGGCATTTTGACATAAGGAGAGTGAATTTTATGACGTTAAAGGATCTGGAAATAGGGCAGAGTGCGATCGTGACGACGGTTGGAGGCGAGGGCGCGCTGCGACAGCACTTTCTGGATATGGGGGTGATCCCGGGAGCAGAGGTGCAGCTCATTAAGTTTGCACCGATGGGTGACCCGATGGAGCTTCGCATCCATGACTACCAGCTGACGCTTCGACTGGCGGATGCAGAGCAGATTCAGGCACGTACGATTACAGCAGAAGAGCATGCGGAGCATCTGCAGTGGAAAAAGGAACAGCATCCGGAGACGCAGGCGGAGCGCGATGAGGCAGAGGCGGCCAGGGAAGGACGAGCGTCCCTGGATGATGAGCATCCAGGCTTCGGTGAAGGCGGCCGCTTCCATGATAAAGCGAGTGAGCATCCGCTGCCAGAGGAGACGAAGCTGACCTTTGCCCTGGCCGGAAACCAGAACTGCGGCAAGACCACCCTCTTCAATCAGCTTACGGGCTCAAATCAGCACGTCGGCAATTTCCCGGGTGTTACCGTCGATCGGAAATCGGGCGCCATCAAGGGGCATCCGGAAACTGAGGTGACAGATCTTCCGGGGATTTATTCCATGTCGCCGTACACCAGTGAGGAGATCGTTTCGCGTCAGTTCATTCTGAATGATCAGCCGAAGGGCATTATCAATATCGTGGATGCCACCAACATTGAACGAAATCTGTATCTGACGATGCAGCTGATTGAGCTGGACATCCCGATGGTCGTCGCCCTCAATATGATGGATGAGCTGCAGGGCAATGGCGGCTCGGTCGATATCAACCGTATGGAGCGGCATCTGGGCGTGCCGGTCGTGCCGATTTCGGCGGCGAAGAATGAAGGCGTGGATGAGCTGGTGGCGCATGCCCTGCATGTCGCTCGGTACCAGGAAAAACCGCTTCGCCTCGATTTCTGTGCGGAGGATGACCATGGCGGTGCGGTACATCGCTGTGTGCATGGCATTATGCATCTCATTGAGGATCATGCAAAGGCTGCCGGCATTCCGCTTCGCTTTGCGGCGACGAAGCTGATCGAGGGCGATCGACGGGTAGAGGATGCGCTGAATCTTACGGAAAACGAGAAGGAGATGGTCGAGCACATCATCGTGCAGATGGAGGAGGAGCGTGGCCTTGACCGCGCGGCGGCCATCGCGGACATGCGCTTCGATTTCATTGGCCGCCTCACGCATCGTTGCGTTACGAAGCCACATGAGAGCAAGGAGGCGGTGCGTTCTGCAAAGATCGATCAGCTCCTGACCGGCAAATATACGGCAATTCCGGCCTTTATCGTCATCATGGGCCTCGTATTCTATCTGACGTTCAATGTCATCGGTGCCTTTCTGCAGGATGCGCTCGCGTCGCTGGTGGATATCCTGACCCAGGGAATGGATCAGCTCCTGACCGCAGCCAATGTCAGCCAGGCGCTTCACTCGCTGATCATCGATGGCCTGTTTACCGGTGTGGGCTCGGTGCTGAGCTTCCTGCCGATTGTGGTGACGCTGTTCTTTTTCCTGTCGCTCCTCGAGGATACGGGCTACATGGCGCGTATTGCCTTCGTGATGGACAAGCTGCTTCGCCGTATCGGACTTTCTGGACGTTCTATCGTACCGATGCTGGTCGGCTTCGGCTGCACCGTTCCAGCGGTGATGTCGTCTCGAACCATGCCGTCGGAGCGTGATCGAAAGATGACCATCATGCTGACGCCGTTTATGAGCTGCTCTGCGAAGCTTCCGATTTATGGCTTCTTTACGGCCGCCTTCTTCCCTGGAAAGGGCGGACCAATCATGATCGCACTCTATCTCACGGGCATTTTCGTGGGCATCGTGGTGGCGAAGCTGAGCCAGCGCTTCAGCTTTAAGGGAGCCGCGGTACCGTTTGTCATGGAGCTTCCGAATTATCGGCTGCCAAGTGCGAAAAATGTTCTGCAGCTGCTCTGGGAGAAGGCGAAGGATTTCCTGACGAAGGCCTTCACGATCATTACCCTCGGCACGATCATCGTATGGTTCCTGCAGAATTTTGACTTCGGACTGCATATGGTGAGTGATTCCTCAAGCAGCATTCTGGCCGCCATTGCCAGTGCGATTGCGCCGATCTTCCGGCCACTGGGCTTCGGAGACTGGAGGGTGACGGTTTCACTTATTTCCGGCTTCCTCGCGAAGGAGAGTGTGGTGTCGACCCTCAATATCCTCTTCGGCGGCATGGAGGCACTCCGCGCCGTGTTGACCCCGGTAGCGGCTGCCGCCCTGCTCGTTTTCTGCCTGCTGTATACACCGTGCATTGCCGCGATTTCTTCCGTGAAGCGTGAGCTCGGCACGCGCTGGGCCATCGGCATGGTCTTCTTCCAGTGTGCGATTGCCTACCTCTGTGCCGGCATCGTGGTCCTGGTCGCGAAGCTCGTGCTTGGCGCATAGCATGAAAGAAAAAAGAGAAGCATTCCGTGCGCTTATGCTGATTTTGCTGTTCTATCTTCTGCTGGAGATGGGCTTCGGTATCGGGTGTCCGTTTAAATACCTGACGGGCATTTCGGATGCGGGCTGCGGCATGAGCCGGGCATGGATGGCGGTGCTTCACGGTGATTTCACCCGGGCCTTTTATTTTCATCCCCTGTGGCCCCTGCCACCGCTTGCGGTGCTCCTGTGGCTTGGGCAGCCGTATATTCCGGAGAGGCTGTATCGCGGACTCATGGGGGCCATCATCCTTGCCTTTCTCGTCGTCTGGATCGTGCGCTTTTTCGTGTCGGGCCAGGACATTGTGGCGTTCGAACCGTGGAACGGCATCGTAGGACGCATGCTTCGGTGGACGTATGCAATAGGAAGCGATCTTTTAAGATAATCTGTTTTACGTAATCAACATTTTTTCAGGAGGTGACACGATGTATTGCACAAACTGTGGACAGAAGCTCGATGAGCATGCAAAGTTCTGCCCGAACTGTGGGCAGCCGGTACCGTCGCAGGAGGCCACGGCTTCGGATCCGGAAACGAAGAAAACGTCGGAGGATGCTGCGACGACATCTCAGGCGCCAGCAGCCGAGGTTCAGGAAACGGCCGAAGACGCAGCAGCGCATGCTGCGGCCGCATCACCGCATGCAGAGAGCGACAAGACGACGACCCCACCACCAGTCGATCATGAACCGTCGATGAGTGGCATCCCGGCAGAGCCGGATGGCAACGGCACGATCCGCACCGTGGGCGTGGTGCTCCTGGTGCTCTCCATTCTGTTTGCCCTTCCGCAGGCGTTCAACACCCTCGGGTCCTTCTTTGGCATCTTCGGAAATCTTTTTCGCTTCAGCCTCCATGGCATTCTGGATCAGAGCTACAGCCTTCTGAACTTTATTATGAACGCACTGAAGCTTACCGGATTCCTCTTCATCGGTGGCGGTGCCTTTCTGATCTGGAAGAAGTGGCAGGATTCGGATGCAGAACCGCTGTTTGTGACCGTGCTTGCCGGTGGCGTTCTCATCGTCGTGGAGGCACTTTTACGTGGCATCATCATGGCCGTGTTCCATCGTTACTATGAGCTGTCCAGCAGAAGCGCCAGCATTGGCTTCGCCGTGGTGGCCATCGCACTTCTCGCCGTGCTGATTTCGCAGAAGCAGCTGCATCCACTGGCCGGGCTCAAGGGGAATTTTGCGGAGGGCCTTCGCCGGGATCTGGATCGCGTGGTGACCATCGCCCAGACCTCGCATACGAAGGGACAGACGGCCAATGCAGGCGCCCGAAAGGCGGGGGCTTCAAGCGCGGCGGCTTCCGAAGCAAATGGTGATTTCAATCAGTACTATCAGGCGACGACCCAGGGTGGGCAGGACCGATATACCGGTCCGCTGAAGACGGATCGGAGTCTCGCGCTCTACATCCTGCTCGGTCTTCTTACCTGCGGCATCTATCAGCTGTATGTGCTCTATACCATCATGCGCGATGTCAATGTCGCCTGTGAAGGAGATGGAAAGCATACGCCGGGGCTTCTCGAATTCATCGTATTCGGCATTCTGACCTGTGGCATCTACGATTTTTACTGGTTCTACTGCATTGGAAACCGTCTTGCTGCCAGCGCACCGCGCTATGGACTCACGTTCCAGGAAAACGGCACCTCGCTCCTTCTCTGGATGCTGATCGGCTCGCTTCTCTGCTTCATTGGAAGCTATGTCGGCATCTACTTCCTGATTCGGAACACGAATGCGATCTGCGAGGCTTACAACCAGCAGCGATAAGAAATCTTCGAAGGGAGGATTTCGATGATTCATATCTTTACGGCATTGTATCCAGAGGCGAAGCTGCTGATTCAAGAACTGAATCTAAAAAAACGGGTCCAGCAGAGCCATTACCAGCAGTTTGTGTCGGAAACGCAGGACCTTACCCTGACCCTCACTGGTGTGGGGCCAATGAATGCCGCCATGGTGGTGTCCTCGGTGCTGACGGAATATGGCGCCGGGGTGGGGGATCAGCTGCTGTCGCTGGGTACTGCGGCAGAGCTTCGGGGCGTGGAAGGTGAGAAGAAAGTGAATGCTAGGAGCGCTATCAGGCGGTCGACAGCTGCGAAATCTATGCTTGCGACAACCGAACCACCCGAGAGTTTGGCATCCTTGTACCACATCCATCGCATCACAGACAAGGAAAGTGGTCGGAGCTTCTATCCGGATATGCTGCTTCATACCGGACTTCCAGAAGGAAGTGTCGTGACGGGAACGGAGCTGCTTACGGGGGAGGAGAGAAAGCACTGGGCATCGCAGAAGACGAAGCATGCTTCTTTACTGAACAGCAGAACCACGGAAGAGGATGAATGCGCTGGTGCGAGGGGGCTGTCGTTGGACGGCAGTGATGTAGCATCTCGCATGACCGATGAACTGCTCTATGATATGGAGGCCGCGGGCGTCTACCAGGCCGCCTCCATGTTCCTCGGTCCCCATCAGATGAATTTCCTTCGCATCGTCACGGATCGGGGGCTTACGGCGACAGAAGCCGCGGATCCGAAGGCACTTTCAGCGCATGTGACGACATGCGTGGCTTCCCAGGTGGAGAAGCTGTGCGAAATTGTGGATAAGCTTCGTGCAGTTTCGGCTGAAAGCGGGCACAATGCCACCCCAGCACGAGAAAACGTGAAGCGGATGGTGGAAAACAGCGTAGCATTCACGGAAAGCATAAGCTGGAATGAGAAGAACGAGTCGGAAACCGATCGCACATCACTTCGGATGGAAGATGAAGAGGCAGTCGTGGAAAAGCTCATCGCCGACGCGCACTTCTCCAAGGTGATGGGGGATGAATGCCGACAGCTCTTCCGTTATGCAGCGCTTTCGCAGCTGGACTTTGAAAGCGCCGTGGAGGCGCTCTACCGCGATGGACGCGTGCCGACCCGGGATAAGCGTGCAGGAAAAACGATACTTGAGGAGCTGAAAAGAACCGTACTATGCTATTAAATACCCCTTTTTCACATATTTATATGGAGCGGGAAATTGCGGAGAACCCGCGATGGCGTGCGCGTGCAGAGAGGATCCTGCAGCATTTTCCGAAGGCGACCTGCATTCCCATCGAGCATTATAAGGACGTCTTCAATCGTCGTCATCAGAGCGTTCCCGTGCAGCATCGCACCCAGGCGTTGATTCTCGCTGTCAAGCACGGTACCCTCGTCTATCCGGGAGCCGAGGTCTGCCAGAGCATGGGCAATGCACACTTTTATTATGCGAGCGCGATGATGAACTGCCTCTTTGACTGCGAGTATTGTTATCTGAAGGGCATGTATCCCTCTGGAAATCTCGTGATCTTCCTGAATCTTGAGGACATTTTCGCGGAGGTGGAGACGCTGCTTCAGAAGCATCCCGTCTACCTTTGCATTTCCTATGATACGGATCTTCTGGCCATCGAGCATCTGAGCGGTTACGTGAAGGCCTGGACTGAATTTACGGCCGCGCATCCGGATCTCAGCATTGAAATCCGCACGAAGTCGGGGAATCCACGCCTGTTTGAGGGGATGAATGCCTGCCCGCGCAATATTTTCGCCTTCACCCTCTCGCCGGACTACGTCGTGTCGCACTATGAGCACCGCACCGGCAGCCTGAAGGAACGCCTCGCGTGCATCCAGAAGGGCATCGCACAGGGCTTTACGATTCGTCTCTGCTTTGACCCGATGATCGCCTGTCCGGACTGGCGTACGGCCTATGGAGAAATGGTTGAGGAGGTCTTTCAGACGATTCCGATCGAGAAGGTACAGGATGTGAGCCTCGGGAGCTTCCGTCTGAGTGACAGCTATCTGAAGGAAATGCGCCGAAATATGCCAGACAGTGCCGTTGTCCAGTATCCCTATGTCAATGATCACGGCGTGTACCATTACAGCGCGGACCTGACGGCCGCGATGGAGGGCTTTCTGCTGGAGCGCCTCACGGAGCGGATCCCACGGGAGAAAATCTTCCGCTGGGACTGAAGCAGCGGTGAAAGGAGAGCTATGGAAGAACAGAAGAAAAACGTCGCGCTCGTGACGGGGGCGTCCTCCGGCATTGGCCGTGCCATCGGTGTCCGCCTGCTTGCGCTAGGCTATGAGGTCTATGGCATCGGCCGGAGCTTTTCAGAAAGCACAGCCCCCGCGGAGCGGTCGTCATCTGGTGCAGGGGAAGGTGGGCTCGCAGGGCTTTCGGCTTCAGGCAGGGATGATTTTTCAGAGCTGCCTCCGTTCCGCCTGTGTGAGAGCGACCATTTCCATCCGGTGGTGTTTGACCTTCAGGATACGAAGAAGCTTCCGGCACTTGTGAAATCGCTGCAGGCTGAGTGGAAGCAGGCAGGCTGGCGCTTTACGCTTCTTGTCAACAATGCGGGGACAGCCTACTACGGGCTGCATGAGGAGCTTCGTGCAGAGCACATCTCGGAGATGGTGCGCGTGAACCTGGAGGTGCCGATGATTCTTACGCAGCAGCTGCTTCGAGTGCTGAAGCAGAACCATGGGAGCATCGTGAATATCTCCTCCGTAACGGCGCTTTCCTCGAATCCGCATGGCGTCGCCTATGGCGCAACGAAGGCGGGACTTCTCAGCTTCAGTCGAAGCCTCTTCGATGAGGCCCGAAAATACGGTGTACGCGTGACCACCATCCTGCCGGATATGACGGACACCAGGCTGTACCGGCATGCCGATTTCCAGGCGGATCCCGCGCTGGATGCGCATCTTGAACCGGAGGACGTTGTGGATGCGCTGGTGTATGCATTGACCACGAGGGAAGGAAGCTGCGTCCCGGAAATCGTACTGCGACCACAGCTGCATCGGATTCAGAAGAAGGCACCGAAATCGTGAGGAAGGCTCCGGTCGAATCGGGACCCGGCGAGGGAGGGCTCTCCGAAGCACAGTACTCCAAGAGCGGAAAAATCTAAGCTAGGAACCCTAAGCAGCACTAAGCCCTCTGCAATCGTGGAGTTTTCTTTATGAAAACTCCACGTTGACAGAGGGTGCTGAGGGAAAATTACTCTAAGTGCTGCTAAGGGGACCTGGCTTGATTTTTGCACGCCCTTTCCGTATGGCTTCGGAGAGCCCTCCCTCGCCGGAGCCCGAAATGACCGGAGCCTGTTACTGTTCACTCATAACCTATGAGATCATAAGCAGATGAACACCACCCATACGTTCTGGAAGCGAGTCTGAAAAATGCTTTAAACTTGATTCGACTATATACGATCAGTCGATTTTCAAAATTGTATATATGCTTTTTGACTCCAAATTGGCTTTTTTTCGTAAAAAGTATATACGCGATGACATTTATTAAAATCGTATATATGAAATTGCCTTTTTTAAGCTTAAAAACAAAAGATGCGTATATACGATTTCTGAAAAGAACTTTTCGTATATAACTAAGGGCGCTTTTTAGTCCCTAATATCCCAAAATCGATA